>Ga0070659_100000017_pt1 | contig 163966 bp, 150 predicted proteins | sample KBSC23metaG_FD_64666 | JGI IMG/M metagenome (GOLD analysis project Ga0070659, IMG submission 64666) | Corn rhizosphere microbial communities from Kellogg Biological Station, Michigan, USA - KBS C2-3 metaG | ecosystem: Host-associated > Plants > Roots > Rhizosphere > Soil ... | reverse complement strand
GCCGGCCAGGGCAGCGACGTCGTCTATGCCCGCGCGAGCTATACGCTCGTCGCCGGCCAGGAGATCGAGGTGCTGTCCGCCATCTCGACGGGGGCGACGACGGCGATCAACCTCACCGGCAACGAATTCGGCAACGCGCTCTATGGCAACAATGGCGCCAACACGCTGAACGGCGGCGCCGGTGGCGACTATCTGCAGGGCTTCGGCGGCGCCGACAGCTTCGCCTTCACCACTGCCCTGGGCGGCGGCAATGTCGATCAGATCGCCGACTTCGTCTCTGGCACCGACAAGATCGCGCTCGACGATGCCGTGTTCACCCAGCTCGGCCTCGGCGCCCTGCCGGCGAGCGTGTTCACCACCGGCACTGCGGCGACCAACGAGGACCAGCGGATCATCTACGACAGCGCCACCGGCAACCTCTATTACGACGCCGACGGCAATGGCGGCGGCGCGGCGGTGCTGTTCGCCACGCTCAACGGCCATCCGCCGCTCAATGCGGGCGACTTCACGGTGATCTGAGCGAAGGCGATTCGCGGGGGCCGTTTCGGCGGCTCCCGCGGCTCCTTCCGGACAGCGGCGCGAAGCACGAATTGGCGCCATCGCGACGCATAAATCCGCCGCAAGAATTGCGCGGCAGTCCTCATCCGGCTGAATTCGTGCGGAAATTGTGGATGTTGTCCAGCTATGTCCATTTTGGACCTAAGATACTGGCCAACCTGCGCGTCTCTGCTATAACACCGTATATACCGCGGGTGGGGAAATCGCTATGAGCACGCCGTTCCTGGGTGAACTGAAGATCATTTCGTGGAATTTCGCCCCCAAAGGCTGGGCGCTCTGCAACGGTCAGTTTCTGCCGATCAACCAGAACCAGGCGCTCTTTTCCATTCTGGGAACGACCTACGGCGGCAACGGCCAGACGACCTTCGCTTTGCCCGACCTCCGCGGCCGCGTTCCGATCCACCAGGGCCAGGGCTTCACGCTCGGCCAGGCGACGGGCCAGGAATTCCACACCCTCACCATGTCGGAAATGACGCAGCACATCCATGCGATGATCGGCACCACCACCGTCGGCACGCTGAACAACGGCACCGGCAACGACTGGGGCGTCTCGCAGACGCCGGTCTACAACCCGCCGGCCAACTTCGTCGCGATCAATCCGGCCAGCGTCACCAATACCGGCGGCAGCCAGCCGCACGAGACCCGGCAGCCCTGGCTGACGCTGAACATCATCATCGCCCTGCAGGGCATCTTCCCCTCGCGCAACTAAGGAGGCGCAAAAGTGGGCCAGCCATTTATCGGCGAAATTCGGATGTTCGGCGGCAATTTCGCGCCCGCCGGCTGGGCGTTCTGCAACGGCGCCACCATCCCCATTTCCGAGAACGACGCGCTGTTCACCCTGATCGGCACCACCTATGGCGGCGACGGCCAGGAGACGTTCCAGCTCCCCGACCTGCAGGGCCGGCTGCCGATGCATGCCGGCCAGGGGCCGGGGCTCAGCCAGAACTATCAGCTCGGCGAGAAGGGCGGCGTCGAGAGCGTCACCCTGACCACGCAGCAGATTCCGATCCACAACCACTCGTGGCTGGTCTCCAACGGCATCTCCGCGCAGACCAATCCGACCAACAACGTCGTCTCCCAATCGTCGCAGGCGCAAATCTACATCGAAGACGTGCCCAACGCGAACATGGCGGCGAACACGATCGGGCCGGACGGCGGCAGCCAGCCGCACGACAATCTGCAACCCTATCTGTGCATCAGCTTCATCATTTCGCTGTTCGGGGTGTTCCCCTCCCAGACCTAGGAGCCGCCCGTGTCCGATCCATTCGTCGCAGAGATCCGCATCTTCGCCGGCAATTTCGCCCCCAAGGGGTGGGCGTCGTGCGACGGGCAGCTTTTGCCCATCTCGCAGAACACGGCGCTGTTCTCGCTGCTCGGCACCTATTATGGCGGCGACGGCAAGTCCACCTTCGCGCTTCCCGATTTGACCGGCAGCGCGCCGATGTTCTGGGGCCAGGGCTCGGGCCTGTCGCTCTACGACCTCGGCCAGCAGGGCGGCGAGCAGGCGGTGACCCTGATCGACAGCGAAATGCCCATTCACACCCACACCGCCAGGGTCTCCAACCAGCAGGGCGACCTCCAGGAGCCGACGGCCGACCGCTCGGTCGCCCGCCCGGCCGGCGCCACCCCGTTCGTGCCCGGCTCGCCGGCGCCGCCGGCGGTCACCATGGCGGTCCAGTCGCTCGCGCCGCAGGGATCGAGCTTCCCGCACAACAATATGATGCCGTCGCTGACGCTCTATTTCATCATCGCGCTGCAGGGTGTTTTCCCGCCGCGGGGATGAGGCCGAGACCGGGCCGGCGGCCAGCGGCCGCCGGCGCGTCGGTCCGCCCTCCCAACCAGCGGAAAAGAGCCGAATTTCCGCTTAATCATCTAGCAGACGCGCCATTTGTGTGCGATCTAGCGTTCATTCAGGACTCGCGGCGCTTCGCGGCCTTTGTTTAGGGTGGGGATCGATCATGCCTGTTAGCTTTACGCTCAATCGCGTCACGGAGCTGCACACCGACGCCGACAGTGACGGCTATGCCGATGCCGGCGACGTCCTGCGCCACATCCTGACGATCACCAATACCGGCGACACCGCCGCGACGTCCGTGGTGCTCAACGATCTGCTCGGCGGCTCGACCGAGACCGGGCTGATGAACATCTCGCCGATCGCCTTCAACGACGCCTTCACCGCCATCGGCAACACCGCGCTCAGGGTCGGCGGCGCCGCCAATATCGGCAGCGGGCCCTCCTCGACCGTCGCCGGCAACCTCCTCGCCAACGACGTCGGCTCGACCACGGTCGGCGTCGGCGCGCTCGCCGCCGACGACGTTACCGGCTTCACCCTCGACACCGTCACCAACGGCGTCAGCACCCAGGGCGGCACCTTCAACATCTTCGCCGACGGCTCGTTCAACTATATCAGCCAGGCCGGCGATCAGGGCACCGACACCTTCACCTACACGATCCGCGACGCCGGCATCGACGGCATCGCCGGCAATAGCGACGACACCACCAGCACGGCGACGGTGACGATCACGATCACCGGCCAGGTCTGGTACGTGGACAGCGCCGCCTCCGCGGTGGGCGCGGACGGCACGTCGGCCCATCCGTTCACCACGATCACCGCGCTGAACACCGCCAATGTCGACGGCGCCAACGACTATATCTACGTCAAGGGCAACGCCACCGGCCAACTGGTGATGGAGACCGGCGAGCATCTGATCGGCACCGGCGCCGACCTCGACGTCGCCGGCTTCCACCTCGCCGACGACGCCGCCCGCTCGACCATCACCGGCTCCTCCGCCGGCTTCACGGTCACCCTCGCCGGCGCCGGCACCGGCAATAACGAGATTGCCGGCATCAACATCCTCTCGACCGGCGGCACCGGCAACCATGCGCTGACCGGCACCAGCTTCGGCACTCTCACCATCAGCAACACGACGGTCGATGCCAGCGGCCAGGGCGTGATCCTGTCGACCGGCGCGATCGCCGGCACCGGCCTCGTCTCGACCGATTCCGACGGCGGCACCAACAATGTCAGCCTGACCACCGTCACCGGCACGCTCGCGCTCGGCACCGGCGCCCTCTCCGGCGCCACCGGCAGCGCGTTCAACGTCAGCGGCGGCTCGGTCACCGCCACCTATTCGGGCAATGTCACCCAGGCGACCGCCGGCCAGGCGCTGGTCAACGTCACCGCCGGCCATACCGGCACGCTCACCTTCAGCACCGGCACCCTTTCGGCCACCAACGGCACCGGCCTCCAGTTCGACAATGCCGACGGCAATTACAATTTCAACGGCACCAACACGCTCAACGGCGGCGACGCCGGCGTCGACATCGTCAACGGCTCGGGCGGTAATTTCAGCTTCAGCTCGAGCTCGTCGATCACCAACCCGACCGGAATCGCCTTCAACGTCAACGGCGGCGCCGGCAATATCGATTATAACGGCACCATCTCGCACACCGCCAACACGCGGGCGATCTCGGTGCAGAACCATACCGGCGGCACCGTCTCGTTCGACGGCACCGTCTCGGCGACCGGCTCGAGCGACGGCATCCTGCTCGCCACCAACACCGGCGCGATCATCAACTTCACCAACCAGCTGACGATCAACGCCACCGGCGCCAATTTCGACGCCAGCGGCGGCGGCACGATCACCGCCACCGGCAGCGGCAACGTGATCAACTCCGGCACTTCGGCAGTCACGGCGCTCAGCGTCCAGAACACCAATATCGGCCTCGCCGGCCTCAACTTCGTCAGCATCAGCTCGACCAACGCCACCGGCAGCGGCATCCTGCTCAACAATACCGGAACGACGGCGGGCGTCCACGGCGGCCTCACCGTTACCGGCGACGGCGGCTCCGCTGTCAACGCCTCGGGCGGGACGATCAGCGGCGCGGGAGGCGTCGGTATCTCGCTGACCAGCACGCGCGCCATCAGCCTCGACCAGATGACGATCCAGAACGGCCTCAACGACGGCATCAACGGCAACACCGTCACCAACTTCACGCTGACCAACTCGACCGTCACCAACAATGGCGACGCGCTGCAGGAGCATGGCGCCCAGTTCGACAATCTGTTCGGCACCAACGTCTTCACCAACGTCACCTTCAGCAACAACGAGACCAGCCAGGTCACGATCATCAACACGTCGGGCACGACCGACGTCCAGTTCAGCAATTCCTCCTTCTCGAGCACCGGCGTCGCCTCGGCCCCGAACGGCCTGCACGGCGTCCATATGGAGACCCAGGGCACCGCCACCGGCGACCTCAGGATCCTCAACAGCGCCTTCAACAACCTGTTCTCGAACAGCATCCACGCCACCAACGAGGGCACCGGCACGTTCGAGGTCACCGTCGCCAATACGACCTTCAACAATGTCGGCGCGAGCGCGATCAACATCGTCCAGAACAATACCGGGACGGTGCGCTTCTGGGTCCACGACAATCCGACCTTCCTGCGCGGCTCCAACAACGGCACCTCGCATTCGATCAACATCAACCAGGGCGGCGGCGCGACCGCGGCCTCGCTGATGGAAGGCCGGATCAACAACAACGTGATCGGCAACAACACGTCGAGCACCTCGGGCAACACCGGCGGCGCCGGCATCCAGGTGCTGTCGGTCGGCTCCGGCACGGTCACCGTCCAGATCGACAACAACAACATCCAGGGCGTCGGCGGCAACGGCATCAACGTCCAGATGAGCGAGGACACCAACGCCGCGCACACGATGAACGCGACGATCTTCAGCAACACGGTTTCCGTCACCGACGTCAACAGCTTCGACGGCATCCGGGTGGTCGCCGGCGCCGCCTCCGGCGATGCCGGCCTGCTGCGGCTCGACATGCACGACAACACTGCGTCCTCGGCCACCGCCAATGATTTCACCGTGCGTCAGCGGTTCGCGACGACGATGCAGTTGCTCAATATCGGCGGCTCGAACAATTCGAACGCGGCCGTTCAGACCTATCTCGACGTTACCCGCGCCAACGATGCCGCGCACAACGTGTGGTTCATCACCAACGACACCGTGCTCGGCGGCGGCTTCGACAGCACCGCGAGCGTGCCCGCGCCGACGCTGCCTTCGCCGCTGCTCGCCGGGACGGCCCCGCCGCCGGCGCCGCCGGCCGATCCGGGACCGAAGGCCGATGGCGACGGCACCGGCGGCGAGCTGCCGACCCCGGGCGGCGGCGATCCGGCGCCCGCGCCGGCCCCCTCGGGCCAGCCGGTCGTCGTCGACGACGGCGTGCTCAGCCAGGCCGAGCTGAACCTGATCGTCAATGCGGCGATCGACCGCTGGGCCGCGGCCGGCGCCTCGGCCGAGGACATCGCGGCGATGCGCGCGGTGACCTTCAGCGTCGCCGACATGTCCGGCCTCTCGCTCGGCTCGAGCACCGCCGGCAGCATCACCCTCGACAGCAACGCCGCCGGCTTCAGCTGGTTCATCGACGCCACCCCGGGCGAGGATTCCGAATATAGCGGCAGCGGCACCCATCTGACCGCGATTCCCGGCACCGTCCCGGCGATCCGGATCGACCTTCTGACCACGGTCATGCACGAGCTCGGCCACCAGATCGGGCTCGTCGACAGCTACGCCTCGGGCGACAACGACAATCTGATGTACGGCCTGATCAACCCCGGCGAGCGCCGCCTGCCGGGCGCGGACGACGTCGACGATGCGACCGGCGCGCCGGTCAGCAGCCTCGCTTTCGCGCTGTCGCCGGTCACCCTCGGCACGATCCCGGCCGGCCGGATCGTCGTCGTCCAGTGGGATTCGACGGTCAACGCCTTCACCAACCAGATCGTCCCGACCTTCAACAACACGAGCAGCGTTTCGGGCGGCAATTTCGTCACCACCACCAGCAACACCAACGTGCTCGCCCCAACCGGCGTGCCGTCGCCGACCAACGTCGTCCTCGATTCGCTGACGCTCGGCAATCTCGTCTTCCTCGATGCCAACAACAACGGCGTTTTCGACGGGGGCGACACCGGCATCAACGGCGTCGCGCTGACCCTGTTCGCCGACACCAACGCCAACGGCGTGTTCGATTCGGGCGTCGACGTCCAGCTCGCCACCACCACGACGGCGGGCGGCGGCCTCTACAGCTTCGCCAATCTGGCGCCGGGCGACTATATCGTCCGGGTCGACGCGGCCAACTTCACCGGCGGTGGCGCCCTGCTCAACCGGGTCACCGCCACCGGCGCCGCCGATCCCGACGACAATGTCGAGGGCGACGACAATGGCGCCAATGGCGCCGGCGGAATCGTCGTCACCCAGGCGATCACGCTCACCCAGAATGGCGAGACGACGCTGGACGGCAGCGGCAAGCTCGACATCAACAACACGCTCGATCTGGGCTTCATCGAGCTCAACGATCCGCCGGTGAACACCGTCCCCGGCACCCAGACGATCAACGAGGGCGCGACCGCGACCTTCACCGGCGGCACCGCGATCTCGGTCAACGACGTCGACGTCGGCGCCGGCAACCTCACCGTCACCCTGTCGGTCAATCACGGCGTGCTGACCCTGAGCGGCACCGCCGGCCTGGCCTTCGGCGCGGGCGACGGCACCACCGATGCGACGATGACCTTCACCGGCACCCAGGCCGCGGTCAACGCCGCCCTCAACGGCCTCGTCTACACGCCGAACACCGATTTCAACGGCTCCGACACGCTCACCGTCACCACCAACGACAACGGCAATACCGGCTCCGATCCGGGCACCAGCGGCGGCCCGGCCGACGAGCAGGACAGCGACACCGTCACCATCAACATCACCGCGATCAACGACGCGCCGACGGTGGTCAACGGCACCACCGAGACCTCGACGACGATCGCCGAAGATACGCCTCTCGCCCTCGGCCAGAGCGTCACGGCTCTGTTCGGCGGGCATTATTCCGACGCCGCGGACAATCAGGTGCCGAACGGCGGCGCCTCTTCGCCGGGCGCATTCACCGGCATCGCGGTGACCGCCAACGGCTCGTCGGGCGCGACCGGCCAATGGCAATATTCGACCAATGGCGGCGCCAGCTGGCAGGATATCGGGGCGGTTACCGACGCAACGGCGCGGCTCTACAATCCCGGCACGTTGATCCGCTTCAACCCGACGCTCGACTATAATGGCGCCGAGCCCACCCTCACCGTTCACCTGATCGATAATTCCGGCCCCGCGATCACCGACCATAGCATGGTCAACCTTTCCGGCGTCGGCGCGACCGGCGGCACCACCCGCTATTCGGCGGGAACGGTCGATCTCGGCGGCACCGTCACCTCGCTCAACGACGCTCCGGTCAACACCGTGCCCGGCACCCAGACGATCGACGAGGACGGCACGGTCACCTTCAGCACCGGCAATGGCAACGCCATTTCGGTGAACGACGTCGACGTCGGCGGCGGCGACCTCACTGTCACCATCGGCATGCTCAACGGCCAGCTGACGCTGAGCGGCACCGCCGGCCTCACCTTCAGCAACGGCGACGGCACCGACGACACGACGATGACCTTCACCGGCACCCAGGCGGCGATCAACGCCGCCCTCCAGGGTCTGCTTTACGAGGCCACGCTCAACAATAACGGCTCAGATACGCTCACCTTCACCGTCAACGATCAGGGCAATACCGGCGCCGACCCGGGCCTGACCGGCGACGGCAGCAGCGAAGAGGACAGCGATACCGTCACGATCAACATCAATGCGGTCAACGACACGCCGGTGCTGACCGTGGCGACTCCGCTCGCCTCGACCGAGCAGGTGTTCGCGACGATCGACGCCGCGGCGAGCGTCAGCGACATCGATCTCGACGCGCTGAACGCCGGCAGCGGCGATTATGGCGGGGCGACTCTGACCGTCGCGCGCCAGGGCGGCGCCAATGCCGACGATCTGTTCCAGTTCGCGGCGAGCGGGTCGTTCACCGTCAACGGCGGCAATCTGGAGTCCGGCGGCCTCGTCTTCGCCAGCTTCACCAATAGCGGCGGCACGCTGACGGTGAGCTTCAACGACAGCGGCACGACCGCGACCACCGCGCTCGTCAACGCGGTGCTCGAAGCGATCCAATATGCCAACAACAACGACACCCCGCCGGCCTCGATCGACCTCAATGTCACGCTCGACGACGGCGCGCCGGCCAATGCCGGCCAGGGCAGCGTCGCCGGCCATCCCGCGACCGCCACCGCCACGGTCCACGTCAACATCACCGATGCGCCCGAGAACCAGCCGCCGGTCGTCGACCTCAACGGCGCGGGCGCCGGCATCGACGATTCCAACCTCTATGTCGAGAACGGCGCAGCCTCCGGCGTCGGCGTCGACATCCAGATCACCGACGCGGAAAACGACAATATCCAGAGCGCGACGGTCACCATCACCGACCCCGAAGCCGGCGATCTGCTCTCGGTCAACCTGCCGCTGCCGCCCGGAATCACGGTCGACACGGTCAACAGCACCGCCACCACGCTGATCCTGATCGGCAGCGCCACCGCGGACGCCTATGAGGGCGCGCTCGGCCAGGTCGGCTATTCCAGCAGCAGCGACGATCCCACTGACGGCGGCACCAACCCCAACCGGCTGATCACCGTCGTCGTCAACGACGGCACCGCGAACAGCGCCGCGGCGACAATGACGATGACCATCGCCGGGGTTAACGATGAGCCGACCCTGACCGCGACCGGCACCGACCCGACCTATACCGAGAACGGCGCGGCGGTCGATCTGTTCAGCGGCGTCACCGTGACCACGCCCGAAGGCGGCCAGGCGCTGACCTCGCTGACCCTGACCGTCACCAACGTCACCGACGGAGCGGACGAGATCCTCTCGTTCGACGGCTCGGACGTCGCCCTCACCAACGGCAATGCGGTGACCACCGCGACCAACGGCCTCAACGTCACCGTCACCGTCTCCAGCGGCACCGCGACGGTGACCTTCTCGGGCGCCTCGCTGACGCCGGCGCAGGTGCAGACGCTGGTCGATGCGATGACCTATCGCAATGCCGGCGAGAACCCGACCGACGCCGACCGCGTCGTCACGATCACCGAGCTGGTCGACAATGGCTCGGGCGTTTCGCCCAACGACAATACGGCGACGCTCAGCGTCTCCTCGACGGTCGACGTGGCGCCGGTCAACGATGATGCGATCATCACCGGCGACATCACCGGCGACGTCACCGAGGCGGGCGGGATGGCCAACGGCACGCCGGGAACGCCGACCGCCACCGGCGACCTCGATTCGACCGACGTCGACAACACCGCCGACGCCTGGCAGGCGGTCGCGGCCGGCGCGGCGACGGCGAACGGCTATGGCACCTACGAGCTGGCGGCGGACGGCAGCTGGACCTACACGCTCGACGACGACAATGCGGCGGTCGAGGCGCTGAACGGCGCCGCCACGCTCACCGACACGTTCGACGCGCTGACCGCGGACGGCACCTCGCAAACGGTGACGATCACCATTCACGCCCAGGATGACGCGCCGACCATCAAGCCGGACCTGGTGACCACCGACGAGGGCAGCGTCCTCAGCGGCAGCGTCTTCGCGGACAACGGTTCGGGCCCGGACAACGACCCCGACGGGCCGGCGATAACGGTCACCGCGGTCAACGGCTCGGGCGCCAATGTCGGCATGCAGATCACGCTTGCCTCGGGGGCGAAGCTGACCCTCAATGCGGACGGCACCTTCGATTACGATCCCAACGGCGTGTTCGACGCGACCCCGACGCCGGGTTCGGGCGCCTCCAACCAGCCGGCCGGAGACACCTTCAACTATACTGCGGGCGGCACCACCGTGACCGTGTCGGTGACGGTCAACGGCCTCGACAGCAACGATCTGCTGCTCGGCACCGCCGGCGCCGACACGCTGACCGCGGGCATCGGCAACGACTATCTCGACGGGCTTGCCGGCATCGACCAGATGTTCGGCCAGGCCGGCGACGACGCCTATGTGATCGACAATATGGGCGATCTCGCCATCGAGCTTTCGGCGGACGGGCGCGACATCGTCTACGCATCGGTCTCCTACGAGCTCAGCGCCGGTTCGGAGATCGAGGTCCTGTCCGCCATCAACCAGTCGGGGACTGCGCCGCTGGTGCTGGTCGGCAACAATCTCGGCCAGGAAATTTACGGCAATGCCGGCGCCAACTTCCTCGAAGGCGGCGGCGGCACCGACTATCTGGTCGGCTTCGGCGGCAACGATTCCTATGTCGTCGACGGCACCGAGGACGTGGTCGTCGAAGCGGTCGGCGCCGGTACCGACATCGTCTATGCGCGGGCCAGCTACGCCCTGAGCGGCGGCGCCGAGGTCGAGATCCTCTCGGCGATCAGCCAGTCGGCGACGACGGCGCTGAATCTGATCGGCAACGGCTTCGGCCAGGCGATCTACGGCAATGCCGGGACCAATTATCTCGAAGGCGGCGGCGGCGCCGACATCCTGACCGGCCTCGGCGGCGACGACGTTTACCTGGTCGACAGCGCCAGCGACTATGTCTCCGAGAGCGCCGGTGGCGGCCGCGACGTCGTCTATACGACGGTAAGCTACGCGCTCGGTGCCGGCGAGGAAATCGAGGTGCTTTCAACCTCCTCGACGCTCGGCACGACCGCGATCAACCTCACCGGCAACAATCTGTCGAACGAGCTGTACGGCAATGCCGGGGTCAACGTGCTGAACGGCGGCGCCGGGGCGGATTATATGACCGGCTTCGCCGGCGCCGACACCTTCCAGTTCACCACCGCGCTGGGGGCCGGCAATATCGATCAGATCGGCGACTTCCTCTCGGGCACCGACAAGATCGCGCTCGACGACGCGATCTTCGACCAGCTGCTGCCGGGCGCGCTCGGCTCGACCCTGTTCCATGTCGGCGCCGCGGCGACCGACGAGGATCAGCGGATCATCTACGACAGCGCCACCGGCAATCTCTATTACGACGCCGACGGCACCGGCGCCACCGCCCAGGTGTGGTTCGCGACGCTGAATGGTCACCCGCCTCTGGCGGCCAGCGACTTCGTCGTGATCTGAGCGCGCAGGGGCGGCAGTCGCTCGACGCTGCCGCCCCGCTTTGCCAGGGCGCGCCGCTGCCGCTTCAGCGCGCGTTCAACTGAATTTTGCGATGACGAGACCATGATCCAGCTTGCCCCGATCGGCCTGACGATGCTTGCGCTGGTTTCGCTCGCCCAGTCGGGCGGCGCCCTCGTCAGCCAGCGCCTCGACGGGCTGCGCCGGGTCTGCGGCTACGAGGACAGGGTGCGCGGACGGCGGGCGCCGCTGCTGGAGATCACCGTCGGCATGGCGGAGCCCTGTCCGTTCTACAATCCGGGGACTCGCCGCCCGCGGCCCGCCGAGATTCCGGCGATGGCGACGCTCGAGGGCCAAAGCCGCGAAAACGGCCAGACGATCTGCCGCTACGCCTATCTCGGTGTGCACTACAGTCGGCCGATCGGCGCGGGACGCTATTGCACCTACACGCCCAGCCCTTCGGAGTGAGACTAGCGGCGCGGCGCCGCCAGCCGCGCCCGCTCCCGCCGCGCAACCGCAGCGAGCCGGTGGCGCCGGTTGCGGGCGATGAACAGGTCATAGGCTTCGATCGTGCCCGCCCGCCGGGCGGCGTCGAGCTCTTCCTGCACCGCGACGTTGCCGTCGCGCGGCCGGGGCAGCTCGGTCGATCGGCGCGGCGGTTGGTTCACGTCAGCACCTGCCGGGCAGGCAGTACCGGCCAGCGCGAGCACCACTGATGCCGTAAGGCGTCCCATCGTCCATCGCCGGCTACAAAAAGAAGTCCGAGCTGGAAAGCGTCGTCACATTGTTCACGATGATCTCCATGTCGGCGGTGCCGTTGCCGTCCACATCGGCAAAGACGTGGGCGCTGCCGGAGATCACCTCATAGCGGACCTCCCCGATTACGTTGTGGAAGGCGCTGGTCCCGATAAAAAGGAATGCGTCATCGAAAGAGCTGTCCGGATGGGTGTCGATGGAGGACAGGTCGATATGGTCGGTGCCGGACAGGAAATCCATGATCGTGTCCGCAAGCGCCCCGGTTCCGGCGTCCGTAGTCGCCTTCCAGCTGAACTTGTCGGCGCCGCCATTGCCGGTGAGATGGTTGGCGGCCTGGTTGGCGATGATCGTGTCGGCGGTCTGCGAGCCGCTCGCATTCTCGATCAGCGAGGCGGTGTTGCCCTGGTAGAGCAAGGCGTTGGCGACGTTGCCGCGGGCCTGATGGCCCTGGCCGAGATTGGCGAGCTGTGTCTGCGAGATGGTCGACCATTCGCCGGGCCGCAGGTCGATCGTCACCGATCCCAGCGTATCGGAAGAAGTGTAGTTGGAAAGATCGTAGGTATCGTTGCCGCCGCCGTCCCAGATGGTCAGGAAGACGTGGTTGCCGGCCGGATTCGTCGCGACCCCGCCGTTGATCCGCATCTGGCCGGTGTTCGGATTCCAGGTGTAGACCGAATCGCCGCTGCTGAAGCCGAAATTGGCGCCGTAGATCTGCTGCAGCGCGGCGATGTCGTACATCATCAGCGTCTGCGGATAGCTGGTCGTCTCGTTGGTATAGCCGCCGCCGCCCGAAAGGTCCTGGCCGGGATAGGAGCGGTAGGTCATCACCGAATATTCGACGCTGTCGCGGTCGGCGCTGATCGCCACCGGGAATTCGTGGCCGTGCTTGAGGCCGAGCGCGTGGCCGGTTTCGTGGAGGATGCCCATCCAGGCGTAATTGCCCTGTAGCGGCGAATTGAAGTTGTTGTGGTTGAACCAGGCGGTGCCGCCGACGCTGCTCGGGCCGGCATTGGTCGGATAGTAGGCATAGGCCACGTCCGGCTCGTTGCTCATCGCATAGCGCAGGTTGGCCTGGCCGGGATTGGCGGTGAGCTGCTGGAAGGTCAGCGTGGTGACGTTGGCGATCAGCTGGACGAGCAGCGACGTTGCCCCCTGCTGGGCAAGGGTGAACGGGGTGAAGCCGTTCTGAACTTCCGACGGGTTTCCGGGATAGTCGCTCGGCGAGGTCGGAAAGCCGTAGGTGAGATTGGTGTGATCCCACGAGCTGCCGCTGACCAGCGCGTTGATATCCTCCTGGACCAGCTGCTGCGGCGTCGCCGGCGGGCCGACGCTGACATTGAGATTGTAGGCGCCGGACGAGGTCGGGCCGTGCTCGTCGTTGAACGATTCGATCGAGAAATAATAAACGCCGCCGGTCGCGGCGCGGAAGCGGATCTGGGAATCGGTGTTGTGGCCGAATTGCGTGCCCGATCCCGGATCGGCGCTGATCAGATCGTCATTGTCGCCGATCGGGTTGCCGTTGGAATCATAGAGCGTCAGGAAGGAATCGAGGCCGTTGGCGGGGTTGATGTCGACGTCGAGGACGAGCAGCTCGCCGGCCTGAAGGGTGATCTTGAAGAAGTCCTTGTCGCCCGGCGCCGAAACGCTTCCCTGAACGGTCGCCGAGGGAAGGCTGGGATCGAACAGATTGGGGTTGGACGCGACCGTGAACATGCCGCGATCGAGCTCCTGGGCGGAAGCGATCGCGTCGTTGGCGGCGGCGGTCTCGTTGATGATCGGGGTGGCCGCATCGACGACGTCGATGATGGTGAGGGTGACCGTCTTCAACGCCTCGCTCGGGCCCGAATCTGCCGCGAAGACGGTGAAGCTATAGCTCGACTTGGTCTCGAAATCGGCGGGATCGATGAGCCGGACCGCGCCGCTCGAATCCATCGTGAAGCGGCCGGCGTCCAGACCGCCGAGCGACAAGGTGATTCGATCGCCGTCGGCGTCGCTGGCGACGACCTGATAGACGATCGTGCTGGCCGGGCTGTTCTCGGCCACGCTCGCGGTGGCGGGCGAGGAGATTGTCGGCGTGTGGTTGGGCGGCCCCGAAACGACGAAATCGGCCGCGGTCAGGTTGAGGTTGGCGGCGAGAGTCGCGAACTGGACCGCAGCGCCCGCGCCATTGCCGTCGGCGTCGAAGAAAAGGGCCCCGGTGGCGCTGTTGTAGATAATGTAATCGTTGGCGTCGGCCGCGGCGGCGCCGATGCGCAGAGCGCTCAAGGAGAGCGCTTCGGACGCGAGCAAAGCGAACGGCTCGCCATTGCCGCCGCCGAGCCGAATCTTGTCGGTGCCGGGGGTGAAGTCGAGAATCGTATCGACATTGCCGCCGCCCAAGGCGGTGGTGAAGGCGAAGGTATCGGCGCCGCCGAAGCCCTGCAGGAAGTCCGCCCCGCCGCCGCCGTTCAGCACATTGGCGCCGGCATTGCCGTAGAGCTGGTTGGCGAGCTCGTTGCCGGTGAGGTCGATCGCCGTCGTCGCTCCCTGAGCGATGGTGGCCAGCACCTCGATCTCCTGGCCGGCGGCGAGCGCGTAGCTCGAGCGGGCATAGACGACGTCGCTGCCCTCGCCGGTACCTTCGACGACATAGTCGCTCAAGCTGTCGACGACATAAGTGTCGTTGCCCGAAAAGCCCTGGAGGATGTCGGTGCCGCCGCCGCCGTCGAGATAATTGTCGCCATTGTTGCCGAACAGGCGCTGGTCGATGCCGTTGCCGACGATGACGATCGCCGCCGTCCCCGCCTGGCTCAGCGCCGCCAGGGTCTCGACCTCCTGGCCGGAGCCCAGCGAGAAGCTGCCGCGCACATAGACGATGTCGTTGCCGCCGCCGGCGACCTCGGCGACATAATCGTTGACGTCGTCGACCACGTAGCTGTCATCGCCGCCGAACCCGACCAAGGTATCGTTGCCCGAGCCGCCGTCGAGATAATTGGCGCCGGCATTGCCGTAGATGATCTGGTTGACATTGTTGCCGACGATGACGATCGGCGCGGTCCCCGCCTGGCTCAGCGCCGCCAGCGTCTCGACCTCCTGGCCCGTGCCCAGCGAGAAGCTGCCGCGCACATAGACGATGTCGTTGCCGCCGCCGGCAACCTCGGCGACATAGTCGTTGACGTCGTCGACCACGTAGGAATCGTCGCCGCCGAACCCGACCAGAGTATCGTTGCCCGAGCCGCCGTCGAGATAGTTGGCGCCGGCATTGCCGTAGATGGTCTGGTTGAACTCGTTGCCGACGATGACGATCGGCGCGGTCGCCGCCTGGCTCAGCGCCGCCAGCGTCTCGACCTCCTGGCCCGCCCCCAGCGTAAAGCTGCCGCGCACATAGACGATGTCGTTGCCGCCGCCGACGGACTCCGCGACATAATCATTGGCGTCGTCGACCACGTACGAATCGTCGCCGCCGAACCCGACCAGGGTGTCGTTGCCCGAGCCGCCGTCGAGATAATTGGCCCCGGCATTGCCGTAAATCTCCTGGCCGAACTCGTTGCCGATCAGCTGGAGGGGGGTGGTGGCGGCCTGGGAGGCGGCCGAGAGAACCTCCAGGCGGCTTCCGCCGGTCATCACCCAGTTGACGCTGGCATAGACGACGTCCCGGTCGACGCTGCTGGAATCCAGCACCACCTCGCTCGAGTCGTTGACAAAGAACACGTCGTTGCCGGGCCCGCCGACCTGAAGGTCCTGCGCCGCCGGAGTGACGGCCCTGTTGCGCTGCAGAGGAGTGTTGGACACGCGAGTTTCCCACATCAGGCCGCCGACAGGGCGGCCGCGGTCGCTACTCGCTTAGTTGGGAAATTCGGAATTTGCCAGTAAAAACGTATACTTCGCCGAACTCGGGCGCGCGACCGCAGTCGCGCGCCCGAGCAGGTAGCGGCTTCAAATCACAGTGAAATCGCCCGCCGTCAGGCTCAGGCCGGTGCTCAACGTGGCGAACTGCACAGCCGCGCCGGCGCCGCTGCCATCGGCGTCGAAGAAGAGCTGGCCGGTGGCGCTGTTGTAGATGATGCGGTCGTCGGCATCGCCCGCCGCCGCGCCGGTCGCGAACGCGCCCGCGGAGAGCGCGCCGAGGCCGCCAATGCCGGCGAACACCGCATCGTCGAGCGCGATCTTGTCGGCGCCGGCCGCAAAATCGAGGATCGCGTCGATATTGCCGCCGCCGAGCGCGGTGGTGAACTGGAACGTATCCGCGCCGGCGAAGCCCATCAGATAATCGGCGCCGGCGCCGCCATTGATGGTGTTGGCGCCGGCATTGCCGTAAATCTCGTTCGAAAGGCCGTTGCCGGTGAGGTTGATCGCGGTCGTCCCGGCCGTCGAGATGGTGGAAAGCACCTCGACTTCCTCGCCCGCGCCCAGCGCAAAGCTCGCCGAGGCATAGACCACGTCGCGGCCGCCGCCGGCGCCCTCGGCGACATAGTCGCTCGCCCCGTCGACCACATAGACGTCGTTGCCGCCCAGGCCGATCAGCACGTCGGCGCCGCCGGCGCCATCGAGATAATTGGCGCCGACATTGCCGTAGATCGTCTGGGCAAGGCCGTTGCCGACCAGGTTCATCGCCGTCGTCGCGCTCTGGCTGACGGCCGACAGAACCTCGACCTCGGCGCCGGCGCTCAGCGTGTAGCTGCCGCGCGCATAGACGATGTCGGTACCGCCGCCGACGCCCTCGTTGACGACATCGATGACATCGTCGACGACATATTTGTCGTCGCCGGCGAAGCCCGTCATAGAGTCGATGCCGCCGACGCCATCGAGATAATTGGCGCCGGCATTGCCGTAGATCGCCTGGTCGAAGCTGTTGCCGATCAGGGTCATCGCCGTCGTCGCAGCCTGGCTGATGGCCGCGAGGATCTCGACATAGGACCCGCCTGTGAGCGTGTAATCGCCACGTGCGTAGACCACGTCGGTCCCTTCGCCCGCCAGTTCGGTGACGACGTCGCCGAGATTGTCGACGACGTAGGAGTCGTTGCCGGCGCCACCGGAGAAATGGTCGATGCCGGCGCCGCCATCGAGGAAGTTCGCCACCGCGTTGCCGATCAGCGTGTCGTTGCCGGCGCCGCTGATCGCATTCTCGATGGTGGCTCCGTTGGCGATCGTGAAGCCGCCGTAGATACCGGTGGCGTAGGACATCCATCCGGCGCCGCCATATTCATATTGGAGCGTCGCGGGGCGCAGATCGATATTGGTGTCCCTGGCGCCGCTATAGGTGATCTGATCGACCCCTCCGGCATCCCAGATCGACGAATAATAGGTGCCCTGGCCCACATAATAGCCATCGCGGGTCGTCGCCTGATTGGTGGCGTCGTGTTGGGCCGGCTGCCCGGTCGCGGCATCGATATAGACCGCCCACTCGTTCACGTCCTTCAGGACATAGGTGTCGTTGCCGGTGGCCCAATCCTCGTTGACGCCATATTTGTCCTGGATGACGGCGATGTCGAACGCCATCAGGCTGCCGAGCCAGCCATAGCCCTCGTTGACGGTGTCGGCCTGGCCGTAGGGCGACTTTTCCCACCCGTCATTGTAGGACATCATCGTGTTGACGCCCTGATTGAGGTCGAAATCTCCGGCCCCGCCATCATCGCCGGGGACGCCGTTGGTCTGCACGCCATGCATGACGCTCGAGCCGCCGCCGGTGTCGTGCGGGTGAGCCAGGCCATGGCCGTGGCCCAGTTCGTGGATCAAAGTGACGAAGGAGAAGCCGCCCTGCTGAAGCATCTGGGCGGTCCAGCGCTCGTCGGCGGAATTGAACTGGGCGACGCCCTCGTCGCCATAATCGGGCGGGCTCATCGACCCGAGCAGGGAAATGCCCGGCCCCGGCGTACCGGGATAGGACCAGTAGAAGAAATCGGCGTCGAAGCCGTCCCCATCCACTCCGGTGGCATATTTGACGCCGGTCTCGGGCCCCAATGGGCCGGGCTTGTACTCGATGGTCGGGTCGCGCTCGTAGAGGTGGGTGGTCGGATTCAAGGTATAATTGGAGACATAGACGATGTCGGCGACCTTGGCGAATTCGGCCGCCGCGGTCAGCACGGCCTGGATTTCGTACTGATACGGATCCTGGGCCGTGACCTGGCCCGGAATGGTCGAATCGGCATTCGCATAGAGGTCGCCCTCGCCGGCGAAATAGATGTAGATGACGTTCTTGCCCGGGAAGCCGAGGGAGTTGCCCACGACGTCGGCCGGATCCGCCGCCGGTTCCCCGGTCGGCCGCGGGCCGTCGTCGCCGTCCGGATTGCGCACCGCAACATGCTCGCGGTTGACGAGGACGCCGCCCCAGTCGATCGAGTGGAGCGGGCTCGAAATGTCGTAATGGGTGGTATAGGTGGTTCCGGTCGCGGTCCTGGCGAAAATCTCGTAATCGCCGGCGAAATCCCCGACCCCGTCGCCGTCATTGTCGTAGGACGTGGCGTTGACATAGAAGGTGCCCGAAGACGGCGCCTCGAACGTCATGAGCGCATCGAGCCCCGACGGCGTGTTCGGCCCGCCGCCATCCGCGATCGCGAGCAGATTACCGGCCGAATCGTAAATTTCGAGATAGGCGTCGGCGAGCGGGACGCCGTTGCCTTCCATGCCCGGAATGCCGCCGGCATAGGCATATTGGCCGAACTCGTAGGTGTGGCCGGCCGTCAGCGTGACCGCGAACCAGTCATTGTCGCCGGGCGTGTCGCACGCCGCTATGACGTGGTTGGGATCGTCGACCACCAGCGTCCCGGTGGTGCTCGCGTTGGGCGTATAGACGTCGATGAGGGCGGTCGGGCCGGGGATGTACCAGGCCGATTCGACCGGCTGGTAGTTGCCGGGAAGCTCCGAGATGCCGGCGGGCGCCCTATCGAGCTGCGACCATGCCGCGTCGACGGTCAGCGGGGCGGTGGTGCTGGTATTGCCCGGCACCGTGCCGATCAGCACTTGCGGGCCGGGCGTGACGATGGCGGCGCCGGGCCCGGTGACCGTGGCGGCCCGTGCGGCCCCGCCGACGATCGCATTGAAGCTGTCCTCGTAGCGGATGTTGAAGAAGTCGGTGCGTGAGAAGCGATCGCGAAAAGCGGCCATGGCCTGGGCTCCCTGCTAGTGACTGTTGGTTGAAACGGCGGCCGCGTGCGTTTTAATCCGGCAGTAAATTCCCGGGCGGGAAGCGCACCGCCGCCGTCCCCCCGGACGGTCGTGGCAAGCGCCGGCCAGCGCGCGGAATCCTCCGCAGGGCGGTCGTAAACCGCGCTGCGACTGAACTCGTTCGTCGGCCATCAATAGGTGGGGAACCTGCAAGATCGCGACGTCATGCCGCCAGAGCGATCCCTAACCTCCCGAAAATAAAAAGGTTCCGCTGGCGAGATGTTCAGCTTGCCGTAGCGGAAACACGACTCGTCGCTGGCGATCGCCGTCTTCCAGAGCAACGCATTCCCGGATCGGGCGTGTCCCGGGGGACTTCCGCCCTCCTGCAGGCGCCGAGGGGCCATCCCGATCTGGGCAGAATCTTTTGCGGGAGTTCAGCTTGCGGATCGGCGGGGTTGGGCATAGTATCGGCGGCGAAACGGGCAGGCTCTTCGTCGCTCGCGAAACGCCGCACAGCATCAAGCGCGTATGGAACAACAGAGGAGACCGACATGAACATCCGTATCTTGCTTGCCGCGATAGCAGCCTGCTTCGCACTCGCGTTGACGGCCTCGCCCGCCAGCGCCCAGGCGACCCGGACCTGGGTCTCGGGCGTCGGCGACGATGCCAATCCGTGCAGCCGCACGGCGCCGTGCAAGACCTTCGCCGGCGCCATCTCCAAGACCGCCCCGGGCGGCGAGATCAACTGCCTCGATCCGGGCGGCTTCGGCGGCGTCACCATCACCAAGGCGCTGTCGATCGTCTGCCAATATACCGAAGGCGGCGTCCTTTCGGCGGGCGCGGGCGTCAACGGCGTCGTCGTCAACGCCGGCGTCAACGACAACGTCTACCTGCGCGGCATCGATTTCCACGGCGCGGGTAACGCCCAGAACGGCGTCCGCTTCATCGCCGGCAAGTCGCTGACCATGGAGGATTGCGTAGTCCGCGCCTACAACGCCTCCAACGGCCAGGGCGTCTCGTTCCAGCCGACCGGGACCTCCACCCTCGTCATGCGGGACGTGACGGTTTCGAACAATGGCAGCGCCGCGACCGGCGGCGGGGTGCTGATCTCGCCGACCGGTGCCGGGGTTGCCTCGGCGACCCTCAGGAACACGACGATAACCAACAACGCCGGCGTCGGCCTGCTCGTCAACGGCGCATCGACGGTCATGGTCGTCGATTCGGAAGTGTCCTACAATGCCAATTTCGGCATCCGCACCGCCAGCGGCAATCCGACCGTCCGCGTCGGCAACACCACGATCACCGGCAACGGCACCGGCGTGTCGGTCGCGGCCGGCGTGATCCAGAGCTATGGCAACAACCGGTTGATCGCCAATGGCGGCGACGGCGCCTTCTTCGGCGCGGCCATTCCGGAGCAATAAGGGCTGCCAAGGCTTTTCATCCGACACTGTGCCGGCGCTCTGCGCCGGCATTTTTTTTGCGCTTCTTCCCCGGCGCGATTTCGGCCGATCGCCGAAACGGGCGGGGTAAGGAAATGAAGCCGCGGCCTGCGGCGGCGCAACCTGAGACGAGCTTGCACATGCGCCGGGCGGGGCATAGGGTCCAAGGCAAGAAGAGACTCACTCGCCGACTGTCTCTCAGGGGGCGCTGTATTGGCGTGAGCGCGTATCCGTTTCGCATGCAGCAAAGGGGACGATCATGAGAATTCGTGTCTTATTCGCTATCATGGCGGCGGGCGTCGCGCTCGCTTTGGCGCCGTCGGCGGCCAGCGCGCAGGCCACCCGCACCTGGGTTTCGGGCGTCGGCGACGACCTCAATCCGTGCAGCCGGACGGCGCCGTGCAAGACCTTCGCCGGCGCGATCTCCAAGACCGCCACCAACGGCGAGATCAACTGCCTCGATCCCGGCGCGTTCGGCGCGGTGACGATCGGCAAGGCGATCTCGATCGTCTGCCAATATACCGAGGCCGGCGCGCTGGCGACGCTCGGCAGCAACGACATCACCGTCAACGCTCCGGCCGGCGACGCCGTCTATCTGAGCGGCCTCGACCTGCAGGGAGCCAATACCGGCCTCAACGGCGTCCGCTTCATCGGCGGCAAGTCGCTGACGATCGAGAATTCGATCATCCGCAATTTCGGCGCAGTCAACGGCCAGGGGGTTCTTTTCGCACCCACCGGCACGTCGTCCCTCCTGATCAGCAACACCTCTATCGTGAGCAACGGCAGTGCCGCGACCGGCGGCGGGGTGCTGATCGCGCCGACCGGCGCCGGCGTCGCGACCGCGGTCCTGACCAATGTGCGGGTCAACAACAATGCCGGCGTCGGGATCCTGATCAACGGCGCCTCGACGGTGATGATCGCCAATACGACGGTTGCCCATAACGCCAATTTCGGCATCCGGACCGCCAGCGGCTCGCCCACGGTGCGGGTCGGCACGTCCGTCATCACCGGCAACGGCACCGGCGTCTCGGTCGCGGCCGGCACGATCGAAAGCTATTGCACCAACCAGCTCAATGGGAATTCCGGCGACGGCGCCTTCTTCGGGGCGTGCCTGCAGCTGAAATAGCCGCGCTCCGGCACTTTCGTCCGATCACTCTGCCGGCGCTTCGCGCCGGCAGCTTCTTGTTGGGCAGGGCCGGCCGGGGAGCCGGCGCCGCCCCGTTCGCGGCATCGAATTGCCGGTTCGTCAGTTTCGGTTCAGAAGCCGGCGGCTAGGGGCGCGCCCGGCATGGCGAGGTGGCAATGACGCTGATACGGAAATTCTGGTCGCTGCTGTTCACGGTGCTGCTCGCCGGGTCCGTCTCCACGGCGGCGCAGGCGCAATCCTGTGCGCGGCCCGCGGCCCGCCCGTTCCGCATTTTCGATGCCACCGCCTATGTCGGCAGGCCCGATTTGTCGCGCTACGGCATCGAGCCGATCCATATCGTCGACCGCGGCCTGTGGCCGGAAGGCGCGGGCCGGTCCGGCCCACCCGACCCGGCGCTGGTCCGGCGCTATGTCGAAAGCCTGCCGCGGGACAATGCGCCGATCGTGCTCGACATCGAGCATTACGACCTGACCGGCAGCGACGACGCGGCCCGCATCGCCCTTACCGATCTGCGGCGGCTCGCCGCCGCCTTCCGCGCGATCGCGCCGGACCGGCAGATCGGATTTTACGCGATCATGCCGATTCCGGATTTCGCCCCCGTCCTCGCCGGCGCCGGATCGGCGCGGCACCGGGCCTGGCAACGGCAGAACGACCGGCTGCGCTCGCTCCAGGGCAGCGTCACCATGCTGTTCCCGTCGGCTTATACCAACAATCGCGACCAGGCAGCCTGGGCGGCCGGCGCCGCCGGCCAGATTTGCGAGGCGCGGCGGCTGTCCTCCAAGCCCATCTACCTCTTCATCTGGCCCGAGTTCCACGACAGCTCCCCCTTGCGGGGGCAATATCTGGACGCCGAATTCTGGCGGCTCCAGCTCGAAACCGCCTATCGGCTGGCGGACGGGGTGGTCATTTTCGGCGGCTACGACATCCAGGCCGATCACCCGCGCAACTGGAATCCGCAGGCGCCCTGGTACGCGCCGACGCTCGCCTTCATCCGCGAGCGCCTGCGGCGGCCCAACTAGCGCGAGCCGAAGCCGGTCAGCACCGTGCGGGCGGTCCTGATCAGGATCAGGATGTCCAGCCAGGGCGAGAAATTCTTGATATAATAGAAGTCGTAGTGGAGCTTGCGGTTGACCTGCTCGAGCTCGGCGACATGGCCCTGGTTGACCTGCGCCCAACCGGTGATCCCGGGCGGCACGATGTGCCGGTAGCGATAGAAGGGCAGTTCATTCTCATACCAGCGCGACAAGACCGCGACCTCGGGCCGGGGCCCGATCCAGCTCATCTCGCCTTTGAGGACGTTCAGAATTTGCGGCAGCTCATCGATCCGCGTGCGGCGCAGGAAGCGGCCCAGGCCGGTGATCCGCGGGTCGTTTTCCTTGGTGATCGCCTCGTCCCGGTCGGCGCCGCCGGGCAGATGGCTCATCGTCCGGAACTTGGCGACCCGGAAGGGCCGGCCGCGATAGCCGATCCGCTGCTGACGAAACAGCGCCGGGCCCGGAGAATCGAGCCGGATCAGAAGCGCGATGACGAGCAGGAACGGCGCCAGCAGCGCGCCGACGACGACCGCCGCGAGGAAATCGACGATGCGCCTGATCCGGAGATAGGCGACGAACGGAATCAGCGAGCCCAGGCTGTTCTCGGAAAGGTGTTCGATCTCGACCTGCCCGGTGATCGCCTCGCGTAGCTGCTTCACGTGGAAGACGGCCACGCCTCCGATCGCGCTCTCGGCCAGGAACGCCTCCCATTTGGCCGGAATGTCGGCGCGCAGGTCGGCAACCAGGGCATCGTAGGGCGGATCGAGCTCGGGCTTGGTCATCCACTCCCAGGATACGCCGCGCGCCTCGGGCAGCGAGGCGACGCTGCCGAACGGGACGACGCCGATGCGCACGGCGCCGTGGCGCTGGGCGACGATATGGACGGCCCAGAACCAGGTGACGCAGAGGAAAAAGCTGCTGAGGAACGCACCGCGGCTGTAATCGAGGCGGAAAAAGAAGAACAAGGCGAGCGTGATTCCATAGCTCACCAGAAAGGAGGGAACGACATAGAAGTTCGTTCTCATCCCGGGGAATATCGTAATGTTTTTAAGGAAATAGTAGCCGAGGATGATCGCAAAGACGATGCCGACCGCGCTCTGATTGACGAGTGGAACCGGTATGTCCACCGTGGTCAGCATCAGGAAGGCGACGGGGAGCGCCACCGCGACCAGCAGGCCGCCGCCGAGCTGAACTCTGATCCGGCTCCAGAGCCTCCGCTTCGGGCTCATTTTCTCCTGGGCCACCAACAACATGTTCAAAAGATACTTTCTTCGCTCCACTCGAAACCCGCCCGGCCGCCGCCGCGCTGCCGCGGAGGGAAGCGCCGCGTTGGCGGGGCATGCGCGCCACGGGCGGATGATCCACCCGGCCCTGCGAGGACCGGGCGGCCGGCCGCCACCCCTTGTCGCCCCCCGCGCGGCGTCCAGCAAGGCCGCGGCCCGCTCCGCGCAGGGCGACAAGCCGGCTTTTCCTCATTTTGCCATTCCGTTACGGCACGATTTGGCGCCGTGCGCCTAGCTTCTATTCGGCGCATTTGCCAGCCGGAATCGCCTGCCGCGCGCCGGCCGCGTCCGATCCGCGCCGGACAATGCTATTGACTGGGCCCGCCATCCACAGTGTATCTCCGCGACGTGAACCCAAGACAGACGTCCTCCCGCATCATTCTCGACTCACCCGCCAAGATTTCCCTTGTGGTGATCGCCGGCGCCTGGTTCGCCGCCTGCCTCGGCGGCGGCTCGGCCCGCGCCGACATCCCCATGCTGCTGGCCGTCCGGCTTGCCGCCGTCGCCGGGTTGATGCTGCTGCTTCTGCTGGTGCCGCCGGACCGGCTGCGCATGCAGCGCCCGATGCTGCTGTTTGCCGGTGCGGCGGCGATCGTCCTGGCCGTCCAGCTGATCCCGCTGCCGCCGTCGCTCTGGGCGGCGCTTCCCGGACGCGATTTCTATCAGCTTCTGGCCGGCGTCCCCGGCGTCGGCCCGGTCTGGCGGCCGATCAGCTTTTCGCCCGACCTCACCTGGAACAGCCTTCTCTCGCTGCTCCCGCCCTTGCTGTTCATTCTCGCCGTGCCGGTGCTCGGCACGCGGGTCAGCCGCTGGCTGCTGATCGGCCTGTGGATCACGATCCTGCTCAGCGGCCTGCTCGGCCTGCTGCAAATGGCCGGCGGACCGGACAGCCCGTTGCGCTTCTACCGGATCAGCAACGCCGATTCCGCGACCGGTTTCTTCGCCAATCGCAATCATCAGGCGGCGTTCCTGGCGATGGGAATCCCGCTCGCCGCATGGTGGGCCGGGCGGGGCAATGTCGCGCCGCGGCTGCGGCGGGCGCGCTGGCTGATCGGCGGCTCCGCGGTGCTGTTCCTGCTGACCGCGGCGGTAATGACCCAGTCCCGCATGGGCGGCGCCGTGGTGCTCCTTTCCTTCCTGCTGACGGCGGCGCTGATCGTCCGGGGCACCGGGCTGCGCAAGGGCATCCTGGCGGCGCTCGCGGCCGGCGGCCTGGCCGCGGCCGCGCTCGCGGCGGTCGGCCTGACGAATTGGTCGGAATCGCGGCTGAGCCTGACCTGGGTCGAGCAGGATTTGCGGTTCAAGGTGCTTCCCGAGACCGTCTCGGCGGCCAAGGCCTTTTTCCCGGTCGGCGCCGGCTGGGGCAGCTTCGCCCAGATCTATCCGCGCTTCGAGAGCGTCGACGACCTCGCCCCGGAATATCTCAACCACACCCATAGCGAGCTGACCCAGATCGTGATCGAGGGGGGCGTCGCCGCGATCCTGCTGCTGCTCGCCTTCCTGCTCTGGTACGGGCGCGCGGTCTGGCGCGCCTGGTCGGCGCCCGACGGCTACGGCGTCGCCGAGGCCAGGCTGTGCACCGTCCTGATCGCGCTTCCGCTGGTCGCGAGCATCACCGATTATCCGTTGCGGACGCCGCTCATGGGCTGCGCTTTCGCGGCCGTCGCGACGATCCTCGCGATCGCCCTGCGCGAAGCGGCCGCCCGTCGATAAATCACAACAGGCAAAGGGGTTTTCGCGCTTCGGCTTTTGACGGTATAGCTGCTTTACGTCGTGCGGGGGGCCGGTTAAGGACTCCCTCGCCAATCAGGAGAATTCGGTTCGTGCGTTCCAAAGCGTTGACGCTGCTGCTTGTTTCCGCCGCTCTGGCGGGCTGTTCGCACGCGCGCCCGCTGACCGGCGGCGGCCTCGCCGTGCTGCCGGTAACCGAGTTGCCGCCGCCGACGCCGGCGCTGGCGCAGAGCCCCGAGCGCCCTTATTTCATCGGGCCGTTCGACAAGATCGAGGTCGATGTCTTCGGCGTGCCCGAATTGTCGCGGCGCGAGATCCAGACCGATGCCAGCGGCCGCATCGCGTTTCCGCTGGCGGGTACGATCGACGCGAACGGGCTCACTTCCGAGCAGCTTGCGGTCGAGATCGGCAACCGGCTGCGCGGCCGCTACGTCCGCAATCCCCAGGTCACGGTCAACCTGCTGGAATCGGTCAGCCGCGTCGTCACCGTGGACGGCGAGGTGCGCGAGCCCGGCCGCTATCCGGTGGTCGGCCGGATGACGCTGATGCGCGCCATTGCCTCGGCGCGCGGCGTTTCGGAATTCGCCCGGCTGAGCGAGGTGGTGGTGTTCCGCGAGGTCGGCGACCAGCACATGGCGGCGCTCTACAATCTCCAGGCGATCCGCAACGGCCAGTATCGGGATCCGGAAATCTTCGCCGGCGACGTGGTGATGGTGGGCAATTCCCCCGGCCGCCGCCTGTTCAGGGACATTCTCCAGGCGGCGCCCCTGATCACGACGCCGATCATCGCGCTCATCCAAAGCGGCGTGCCCTAGGACGCGGAATTCAAAGCTCATGACCGATTTGGCGTCCACCGCCCCCAATCATGTCAGCCCCCCGGCCAACGGGAACGGCGACAAGACTCTGCTGATCATCCGCGATGTTCAGGAGAATTCCACGCTCGTGCGCTACGCCCGCATCGCCCGCCGCTGGCGGTGGGTGATCATCGGCGCGGTCGCCGCCGGAGTCGCCGCGGCGCTGATCGTCACCTTCCTGATGACTCGGGAATATTCCGCCACCTCCCGGATCGAGATCGCCCGCGAGGAAGCGCGGATCTTCAACATCCAGGGCGTCCAACCCGAGGCCGGCACGCTCGACCAGGAATTCTATCAGACCCAATATGGGCTGCTGAAATCGCGCGCTCTGGCCGGGCGGGTCGCGCAGGAGCTCGCGCTCGCCGACAACCGGCCGTTCCTCGACGCCCACGGCATCACCGACGCTCCGGGCGCCCTGGTCAACGAGCGCCCGCTCGACAACAGCCCGGCCGCCCGCCAGCAGCGGCTGGCGCGGATCACCACCGTGCTGCTCGACCAGATCACGATCTCGCCGATGCGCGCCTCGCGGCTGGTCGACATCACCTATACCGACCCGAGTCCGGAGGTCGCCGCCCGAATCGCCAACGTCTGGGCCCAGCAGTTCATCCGCTCGAACATCGATCGGCGGTTCGAAGCGACCCGCTATGCGCGCAACTTCCTCGAGCGCCGCCTGCAGGAGCAACGGCGGCTGCTCAACGAATCGGAGCGCGCTCTGGTCGGCTATGCCGCCAACCAGCGCATCATCAACATCAACACGCCGACCGGCGAAGGCGTGACCGGCGAGCGGCCGATCACCGCCGACGACCTCGTCGCCTACAACACCGCGCTGGCCGAGGCGCGCAACCAGCGGATCCTCGCCGAGAGCGCGCTCCGCAGCGGCGGCGCGGCGACGACCGCCAGCGTCAACAATCCCACGCTCGGCGCGCTTCGGCAGCGCCGCGGCGAGGTGGCGGCCGAGCGCGCCCGGCTGCTCAGCCAGTTCGAGCCCCAATATCCGGCGGTCCAGGCGCTCTCCGCCCAGCTGCAGCAGATCGACCGCACCATCGCCACCGAAGAAGGCCGCATCGTCTCCGCTCTGCGCGGCCAGGTGTCTCAGGCGGCGGCGCGCGAGCAGGAGCTCGCCGGGCGGGTCGAGAGTCTCAAGGACAACCTGATCGATCTGCGCCGGCGCAGCATCCAGTACAACATCCTGCAGCGCGAGGTGGACACCAACCGCACGCTCTATGACGGCCTGTTGCAGCGCTACAAGGAGATCGGCATCTCCGGCGCGGTCGGCACCAACAACATCTCGATCGTCGACGAGGCGCGGGTTCCGAACCGGCCGTCCAGCCCGCGGCCGCTGCTCAACCTGCTGCTCGGCCTCGTGCTCGGCGCGAGCCTCGGTGCGGCGCTCGCCTTCGCCCTCGAGCAGATCGACGAGGCGATCACCGATCCGGGCGAGATGGAGGCGATGCTCGGCGTCCCGAGCCTGGGCGTGGTGCCGAAGGTCGACGTCGGCGACCCGCTGGAGGCGCTCCAGGACCGTCGCTCCGCACTGACCGAGGCCTATCTGACGATCAAGACGAACCTGCAATTCGCTACGCCGCACGGCGTGCCGCGATCGCTGATGATCACCTCGACCCACGCCGCCGAAGGCAAATCGACGACCGCGCTGGCGCTCGCGCTCGTCCTGGCGCGGCAGGGGCTCAAGGTGCTGGTCATCGATTCGGACATGCGATCGCCCTCGCTCCATCAGCGGCTCGCCGTCGCCAACGACAAGGGGCTGAGCAACATCCTCAGCGGCAACGAACGCTGGGACCAGGTCGTCCAGGAGACCAGCCTCGCCGGAGTCAAGGCGATCAGCGCCGGGCCGCATCCGCCCAATTCCGGCGATCTGCTTTCCGGGCCGTGGCTCGGCACTTTGCTCGCCGAGCTGACCGCCAGCTTCGATCATGTGATCGTCGATGCGCCGCCGATGCTCGGCCTTGCCGATGCGCCGCTGGTCGCGAGCAAGGTCGGCGGAGTCGTCTATGTCGTCGAGTCCTTCGGCGTCCAGTCGCGCTCGGCCAAGGTCGCGATCAACCGGCTGCGCAATTCGGGCGCGCATCTGCTCGGCGCCGTCCTCACCAAGTTCGAGAGCAGGAAGGCCAGCTACGGCTATGGCTATGACTATGGCTACGGTTACGGATATGGCTCCGAAAAGCCCGCCTAGCCGCGCCCCGCAGCCGCCGCTCGAGCGGACGGCGCCTTGAACAGGATGCTGGCCCGGGCCGGGGTCGTGCTCGGTGCCCTGCTGCTCGGCTGGCTTTCGATCGCGGTCACCTTCGCCAATGCCGCCGCGTCCAATGCGCCGTCGCTGGCCTTGTGGCTGTGGCCGGATCATGCGGTCGCCCATGCGCGGCTGGCGGATACCTTGCTCGCTTCAGGGGGGCAGGCCGCGCCCGCCGCGCAGCCGGCGCAGGTCGCCGAGGCCGCGCAGCAGGCGGCCGAGGCGCTGCGCCGCAATCCGACGCTTCCGGGCCCGGCCCGCATTCTGGCGATGCAGGCGGCGATCAGGGGAGACGGGCGCCAATCCGATCGCCTGCTCGACTATTCGGCGCAACTCTCCCGGCGCGACATCCCGACCCAGTTCTGGCTGATCGAGAAGCGGGTGCAGGCGAACGACATCGAAGGGGCGCTCTCCCATTTCGGAATCGCGCTCGAGGTCGCGCCAAGCACCCGGGAGATACTGTTCCCGGTGCTGAGCTCGGCGCTGTCGCATCAGCATCTGCGCAGGCCGATCGCCGAGCTCGCCCATCGCGGCGACGCCTGGCGGTCCGATTTTCTCCATTATGTCGCGGCCAATGCCGACCCCGCCAGCGCCGGCACCTTGTTCCTGATTCTGGCCCAGCTCGGCACGCCGCCGGCCGCGCCGCATCTGCAGGGCCTGATCGAGCGCATGGTCACGGCCGGCAACGTCGCCGCGGCGGCGCGGCTCTACGCCCTGGTCGACCGCAGCTGGCGGCTCGGCGATGCCAGGGCGCAGCTCGACGGCGACTTTGCGCGCGCGGGCGACCTGCCTCCCTTCGGCTGGGAGCTGAACCAGAACATCGCCTGGCGCGGCCCGCGGCCGGACCAGGGCGGCAACAATGCCTTGCAGGTCAACCTGCCCCAGTCGGGCGAGGATTGGGCGGCGCGCAAGCTGCTCCTGCTCGCGCCGGGACGTTATCGCCTGGCCGGCGCCTACGGCATGATGGACGGCGGTTCGGGCCGGCTGCGCTTCGAGATCGCCTGCTCCCGCGGCGGCAGCGTCACCGCGACCCTGACCGCCGCGGTCGATCGTCCCGCCGGGGCGCTGGCCGGCACGCTCGACATCCCGGCCGGATGCAGCCAGCAATGGCTGACCATTCAGGCCGCCGGCGAGGGCGACACTTCGGGACGGCTGTGGCTCGACGGCCTGCGCTTCGCTCCCGACCGCCGAAACTGACCTCGTTCAGCGGAACCAGTCGACGTCGACGAGCCGCCCGCGCCGGCGGTCGATGCCCGTCAGCCGCCGCCAGATGCGCAGCGGAAAACGCAGGAGGGCGCGCGCCGGCGCGGCCCGATAGCCCAGCGATCTCAACGCCTCCTGCTTGTCCTTCGAAATGCGCAGCGTCGCTTCCAGGCCGCCGGTCGAAAGGCCGCCCTGGCGGAAGCAGGTCAGGAACCGCGGGACGACCGCCCAGCTCGCGCCGTGCCGCAGAATCAGCCGGGCGATGAGGTCGAAATCGGCGCCGAGGGCAAAGCGCGTATCGAAGCCGCCGGCGGCCAGCAGCAGGGTGCGGCGCGCGTAGAATGCGGGATGGGGCGGCATCGCGCCGATGGTCAGCCACCAGCGCCGAAAGCCGCGGGCGGAATAGACATAGCGTGTCGGGTCCCCTTCCGCATCGAGCAGCCAGATGTCGCCCATGATGCAGTCCGCGGGCGCCGCCAGGGCGACCGTGCGCAGCGCGTCCGGAGCCGCCAGGAAGTCGTCGGCATTGAGAAAGCCGACATAGGTGCCTTCGGCCAGGCGCAGGCCCTTGTTCATGGCGTCGTAAACGCCCTCGTCGCGGCCGCTGACGAACCGCAGTCGATCGTGGCGCAGCTCCTCCACCACCTTGGCGGTGTCGTCGGTCGACCCGCCATCGACGATCAGATGCTCGAAATCCGGCCAATCCTGCGCCGCCACGGACCGGATCGTGTCGCCGATCGTCCGCCCGGCGTCGAGGCAGACGGTGACCACGCTGATCTTCATCCGTCGGAGCGCGGCAGGCCGGCCAGATAGGCGCCATATTGGCTGTTGCGCATCGCCGCCGCGGCCTTGTCCAGCGCCTCTGCGCCGATCCAGCCCGCGCGATAGGCGATCTCCTCCGGGCAGGCGATCATCAGGCCCTGGCGCGTCTGGACCGTGGCGATGAACTGGCCGGCCTCGAGCAGGCTCGCCGGGGTGCCGGTATCGAGCCAGGCATAGCCGCGGCTGAGCACCTCGACATGGGCCTCGCCGGCGTCGAGATAGACCCGGTTGAGATCGGTGATCTCGAGCTCGCCGCGCGGCGACGGGGTCAGGGTCGCGGCGATGTCGCAGGCCTTGCCGTCGTAGAAATAGAGGCCGGTGACCGCATAGTTGGATTTCGGCCGGGCCGGCTTCTCGACCAGCGCCACCGGCTTGAAATTCTCATCCAGCTCGACGACTCCGTACCGTTCCGGATCCTGGACGTGATAGGCGAACAGCGAGCAGCCCGTCTCCCGCTCGCTTACCTGGGCGAGCAGCTTGCCGAACTGGTGGCCGTAAAAGAGGTTGTCGCCGAGGATCAGCGCCGAAGGCGCCTGGCCGACAAATTCCCGGCCGATGACGAACGCCTGGGCGAGCCCGTCGGGCGAGGGTTGCGCGGCATAGTCGAAGGCGAGGCCCCATTGCCCGCCGTCGCCGAGCAGCTCGCGGTAGAGCGGCAGATCGTGCGGTGTCGAGATGATCAGGATCTCGCGAATGCCGGCCAGCATCAGGGTCGTCAGCGGATAATAGATCATCGGCTTGTCGTAGATGGGCAGCATCTGCTTCGACACGACCCGGGTCATCGGATGGAGCCGGGTGCCGCTCCCGCCTGCGAGAATGATGCCTTTGCGCGCGCTCACGCCTGGTCTCCATATTGATCGGCGAGCCATTGCTGATAGGCGCCGCTCTGCACCGCTTCTACCCAGTCCTTGTTGTCGAGATACCAGCGCACCGTCCGAGCGAGGCCGGTTTCGAAGGTTTCCGTGGGCTGCCAGCCGAGCTCCCGCTCGATTTTCCGGCTGTCGATCGCATAGCGGCGATCGTGGCCGGGGCGATCGGCGACGAACCGGATCTGGTCGCGATACGAACCGCCGGACGGCGCCGGCGACAGGCCGTCGAGGAGGTCGCAAATCGCCTCCACCACCGCCAGATTCCGTCGCTCGCTTTTCCCGCCGATATTGTAGATCTCTCCCGGGCGTCCCTGCTCGAGCACCCGGCAGATGGCGCGGCAATGGTCCTCGACGAACAGCCAGTCGCGAATCTGCCGGCCGTCGCCGTAGACCGGGATCGGCTTTCCGGCGAGCGCATTGAGGATCGCCAGCGGGATAAGCTTTTCGGGGAATTGGCGGGGGCCGTAATTGTTGCTGCAATTGGTCGTCACCACCGGAAAGCCGTACGTATGGTGCCAGGCCCGGACGAGATGGTCGCCCGCCGCCTTGCTCGCGGAATAAGGCGAGTTCGGCTGGTATCGATGGGTTTCCGCGAACGGCGGATCGTCGCTGCCGAGCGAGCCGTAGACTTCGTCCGTGCTGACCTGGAGAAATCGGAACGATTCCCGGCTGGGCGCGTCGCCGGACGATCCTTCCGGCAGCTCGAGCCAATAGGCACGGCAGGATTCGAGCAGGTTGAACAGGCCGACGACGTTGGTTTCGATGAAGGTCCCGGCAGCCGAGATCGATCGATCGACATGGCTTTCCGCGGCAAAGTTCACGACGGCGTTCGGCCGGTGCCGGCGCAACAGCGCCCCGACCAGCGCCCGATCGCCGATGTCGCCGCGCTCGAACCAATGCCCCTCGCCGGAGCCGAGTCCGGCGAGGTTCTGCATGTTTCCGGCATAAGTGAGCAGGTCGAGATTGACGATCCCGTCCTTCCCGGCCGCGGGGTCGAGCCAGGTGCGCACGAATGCGGAGCCGATGAACCCGGCGCCTCCGGTCACCAGGATCATGGTCGCGCCATCCCGAACGTCGCAATCGTCATTGGAAGAATTCGATAATTTGGTCGCACACCCTGTCCACCTCGTCCGGGGAAAGGTCGGCAAAGAAGGGCAGCCGGACGAGCGTATCGGAATAGCGGGCGGCGTTGGGCAGCGGCCGATCGCCATGCATCGCGGCGAAATAGGGGCTCGCGTGAAGCGCCTGATAATGGAAGGCGGCCATGATGCCGCGCGCCCTCAAATGGGCGATCAGCCCGGTGCGGGTCTCCAGGTCCGCGCAGATCAGATAAAACATGTGGCCGTTGTTGGTCGCGAAGTTCGGCAGCATCGGCAGCCTGACGCGCTCGCTCTCCCCGATCGCGCTCAGCCGTTGCCGATAGCGAGCCCAGATCGCCAGCCGCTTCTGCTGGATCGAGTCGAGCGCCTCGAGCTGCGCCAGCAGGAATGCGGCGATCATTTCGGAGGGCAGATAGGACGACCCGAGGGACACCCAGCCGTATTTGTCGACATCGCCGCGGAAGAAGGCGCTGCGGTTGGTTCCCTTTTCGCGGACAATCTCCGCTGCCTCGAAAAAGCGCTCGTCATTGACGTGGAGCGCGCCGCCCTCGCCCGAGATCACGTTCTTCGTCTCGTGGAAGGAGAAGGCCGCGAACTGCCCGAAGGTGCCGAGCGCGCGGCCCTTGTAGGATGAGGCGATCGCCTGCGCGGCATCTTCGATGACGATGAGGTCGTGGGCGTCTGCGAGCGCGCCGAGCGCGTCCATGTCGCACGCGACCCCGGCATAATGGACCGGCACGATCGCCTTTGTGGCGGGAGTGATCAACGCCTCGACCGCCGCCGGATCCACATTGGGATGGTCGGGAAGGCTGTCGGCGAAGCGGATCGTCGCGCCGCGCAAGGCAAAGGCGTTGGCAGTGGATACGAAGGTGAAGCTGGGCACGATCACTTCGTCGCCGGGCCCGACCTTCGAGAGCAGGGCGGCCGCTTCCAGCGCATCGGTGCAGGAGGTGGTGAGCAGCGACCGGCCGGATCCGAGCAGCTGCTCGATGGTGGCGTGGCAGCGCCGGGTGAAGCCGCCGTCGCCGGCGAGCTTGCCGCTGCCGAGGGCCTCCGCGATATAAGCCATTTCGCGGCCGGTCAGGTGGGGCTTGTTGAAGGGTATCACGCCGGATTCCCCCGCGGCTGATGAGATGGACGGCGGATCGAAACGGCCCGCTATGGTCCGCGCTTCGAATATCATCGTGGAGCCGGCGATCCTAGCGATGGATGATATAGGCTTGTTGAATGCCCATCCCGCCCCCGGAATATTCCCGCTCCAACTTGTAGAAGGCCTCGTTGACCGGGCTCGAATAGTCGCCCCAGGGAAGCTCCTCTTTCTGGATCAGCTCTCTCAGGACGCGGCTTCCCAGGTAATAAAGAGACGAGAAGTCGTCGACCTCGAAGGACAGGCCTTGCGATGCGAGCCATTCCTCGAGCTTTGATTTCTTCAGATAGCGATTGAAATCATGCTCGGTCAAAGGCGCCATGCCGAGCATCATGCGGAAGCTGTTGACGAGGCACAAAGGCTCCCAGAAACCCTCCGATATGACGAGCCGGCCGCCCGGCTTCACCACGCGAAGCGATTCCAGAATCGCCTGCTGCTGCTGCTGCCAGGTCGGGAGATTGATCAGCACCCGGCTGGTGTAGGCGACATCGAAGGCGGCGTCGGGGAAGGGCAGATCGAGAATCGAGGCCACCAAGAATCCGATCTCGCCTTCGGGCAGCTCTTTTTCCCGCAGGGCTTTGAGCGCCTGCTCGATCATCGATTCGGCATAGTCGATTCCGGAATAGCGGGCGGCGGGGTTGATTTCGTGCTGGCGGAAGGTCGAAAATCCATTGGCGCAGCCGATATCCAGCACCTCGTCGCCCGCTTCGATGAACCTGCTGATGGTCTCGATCTCGAGCTCGATCGCAAAGCGATCGCCCCACGAGGCCGTGTGGGAGGTTTCGTGAACCTTGCCTTGCGTCTCCCAATATTCCTTGATGAAGTCCACGATGGTCCTTTCTCACGCAGCTCGGCCGGAAGTCGCCTGCGCTGACGCCGCCTGACCCAAAATCAACGCTGGCGCGCGGCGATTTTTCGCAGCGCGGAGTAGCGAGGCCACCAGGGACAATCAAGCGCTATGCACCTTCGGGGAGCGCGCGAAACCCCTCTATTGGCGGGCAATTTCCAGATAGGCTGCGGCCTGGTGCTCCAGCGCGCATTTCTCCAGGCCCTGCCGGCGGCAGGCGGCGCGCGCCTCATCGCACCGGCGACGGTCCCAGCGCACCGCCTCCGCCAGGGCGTTGGCGAGCGCCTCGGCGCTCTTGTCCTCGGCGATGATGCCGTGCACGCCGTTCACGATCAGGTCCGGGACGACGCCGATCTCGAAGGCCACGACCGGAGTCCCCGCCATCAGCGATTCGTTGACCATCGCCGGCCCCGAATCCTCCACTGACGGGCAGATGAAGAAATCGGCGGCCGCATAAGCGAGCGCCAGCTTCTGCCGATCCAGATAGCCGAGGCGCCGAACGGGAAAGCCGGCATCGTCGAGCCCGGCGAGCCCGGTCGCATCGCCGGCAACGAGCAGCAGCGGCAGCGGCCGATCGGACGGAAAGCTTGCCCTGAGCCTGGGCAGGGCGTCGAGCAGCAGGCGCATTCCCTTGCGCGCGTCGCCCAGATTCTGGGCGCCGAAGAACAGGATCTGTCCGTCGTGGCGCGCGTCGAGCCGGGCTCTTGCTTCGCCTCGTTCGGCCCAGGGAAATTCGTCGGGATCGATGCCGATCAGGATCGTCCTTGTCTCGGCGGTCCGGAACAGCGCCGAGGCCCGCGCCTGCCGGTGCAGCGTGCTCGAACCGGCGGCGACGACCTGATCCATCGCCGCGATCGCGGCTCGCTTTTCCCGCAGCGTGCGCGCGGACGCGTCATCGCTCGGCCGGAGGGGCAGCGCGGGACATGATCCGCAGGCGCGCTGATAGCCCTCGCAGTCCCAGGCATAATGGCAGCCGCCGGTCAGCAGGCCCATGTCCAGCAGGTTCCACGCGACGCGGGCGCCGGTCGCCGCCTGGAGTTCACGGACATCGGCAAAGGACAGGAAATTGGACAGGTTATGGATCACGATCAGATCGGGCCGGAAGGCGGTCGCTTGCGCGATGAGGCCGCTGCCGGCGGCGAGCGACAGGCGCTGATTCTGGAAATAATAGGCGCGCCGGGTGGTCAGGCGGTTCCAGGCGCGGGCGAGGAAGCGCCGGGCCTGGGCGATCGCGCGCTGCGGCGCCACGGCCTCGACTCCGGGCGCCGTCCCCTGCCGACTCCACACGATCATCCGCGAGGTCGCCCCCGCGCGCCCGAGCGCCTGGTGAAGCCGCACCGCCGCGGTGCCGGCTCCTCCGTGATCGGCGGTGGCGAGATGGAGCACGCGCATCGAGCGTCAGCGCCTCGATCCGGGCGCGGCGCGGCTTCCCGCTCTCAGACGAGCGCTTCGAACGATTGCCATTGCCGTTCCTTGGAATATTCGGCGGCGACCATGCGATGGCCCTCGCCGGCGATCGCGGCCGAATCCTGCCATCCCTGGAGCGCGTCGCGCAGCACCGCCGCCGCGTCGGCCGCAGTTCGATAGGACAGAAAGGTGCGTCCGGGCGCGAAACCGCCGGGATAGATACCCTCGTCCGAAACCATCAGGCAGCCCGCTCCGAGCGCCTCGAAGCAGCGGATATTGCCGCGCTCCGGCCCGGCGATGTCGATCGCGCCGTTCAGCACGATTTTCGCCGAGCCGAGCGCTTCGTGCAGGGCCCGGCCGAAGACGGGCGGACGGGCGATCGCGCGGATCGGGGCGGGGCGCCGCAGCCGGGAGAGCGGCCCGAGCAGGCCGAGCGGGGTCTCGGCGAGCCGCACCGCCCGCGACTGATCGAGATGGAACAGGACTTCATAGCTTTCGCCAAGGCGCGCAACCGTTTGCAGCAACTCCGCTCGCTGCCGATGATATTGGGTGTAGCCGCCGACGAACAGGATATCGACCGGCCGCTGCGTCCGTCTTGCCTGGATGTCGAGTTCGGGATCGTGGCCGGGGTGGAAAAGCGCAGTCCGTGCGCCGCCCTGTGCGTAGCCGCGCAGGATTCCGGGAAAGTTGCTGACCACCAGGTCGTGGCCGAAGAAGTCATGGCGGGGCGAGGGCGCGGCCCGCCAGGCGATCGTCCGCTTCACGCACGACGGCAGGCGTTTCAGGAAGGCGTCGCCGTAGGTGACCGGCTCCATATTGTAGAATATTTCGGCGCGGTGCGATTCCAGCTGGGCGATCATGATGTCCTCGAGCGAGGCGCTCCGCCGCAGGCCATTTTCCAGTGCCCACTGCCGCTGCATCCGGGAATCGTCGCCGATCGCCAGGAATGCCTCGGGGCGGTCCGCCAATATCGGTTGCAGGATATGGGCGCTTCCATAGCGGTCGCCGAGAAACGCGCGCCTTTGATCGGCGAAGGTGGCGTGGCCGGCGGTAATGGCGCGGAGCCTGTCGCGATAGTTTCGATAAATGCCGATATTTTGAAAGAGGCGCATGTTGCTCGGGTTCGACCGGAAAAGAGGGGGCCGGCTTTCCTTAGCTGTTGACCGGTCCGGGCGCGATAGCTTGTCCCAGGCCGCCTGATCCGCGCCCGGTTGCTGCCGGAATGGCGGGGTTCGCGGCGTCCCGATTCCTTCTGATCCGTCGCGCCACCCCTGCGCTGAGGATAACCGGAAGCCAGAAGTCGACCGAAGACCATAAGGAGGCCGAGAGATTGGCGTTGACGAAAGCGCAGCACAGCAGGCCGGCCAGGAACTCATGCTCGGCCTTGGCGAGGAGCCAGGCGCGCCGGACCGTCTGGAAGTAGATCACGGCCATCATGGCGACTCCGAGCAGGCCGATCGCCAGTCCGGATTCGACGATGAGATTGTGAGGCGGGTTGAAGGTGACGGTTTCGGCATAGGCATGACCGAAAAGGGGATGGTCCAACGCCTCGCGGATGCTGTTTTCCATGAAGAACAGCCGCTCCGCCGACGACGCGTCGGTTCCGACCCCTTCGAACCGGGTGAGCAGCTTGAGGCTCGAATCGTCCGCAAAGTAAGCGAGGTAGGCGCCGACCGCCAGCAACAGCGCGAACAGCAGGAAATTCCGCCTCGCCAGGGCCAGGACGGCGACCGCGAAGGCGCCCGCTGCCGCCGGTCCGCGCGATGCCGCCTCGATGATCGAATAGATGGCAAAGGCGCCGCCGATCAGGAAAACGGGTATCATTCTCGGCCGCTGCCGCCACAGCGCGATAATGGCGATCAGCGTGAACAGGCCGGTGAAGCCGACGGTGATCGGATTGAGGGCGTCGAAAGAGAGACGACCGGTATCTTCGAGGCGGCTCACTCCCCATCCTGCCGCGTCGAGCAATGCGATCGACACGCAGGCGACGGAGCCCACCCAGAATGTGCTCAGCGCAAATTTGGTCTCGTCATAGCCGTCGCTTGCCACCGCCACCGCCAGGCAGGGCGTCAGAACCACGCTCACATAGAAGGTAAAGGCAAAATCCGCACCCGGGAGCGGATCGATGAACCCATCGTAGTAAAGTCGCACAAAATACAAAGAGAAGAATATCAGCACCAGGACGGGCGGCAGGCGCGGGCGTCCCCGCAGAACGGCTTGTCCGGAGAGGCCTGCGCCGAGCAGGAGCACCAGGATCCGGTAGGCGTAGCTGATGGTCGGCCCTTCCCGCCCGAGCGCCGACGTCACCACGCCGGCGAGAGGATAACCGGTGAGGGCAAGCGCCAGGAACAGCGCGTAAAGGGTGGTGTTGACGGAGCGCCCGGCCGCCTGGGGAGGCGCGGGATCGGCAGTCGCCAAAGGAATTGCCGCCTTCGTGCTCATTGGGCCCGGCCGAGCTCGGCGGCCCCGCCGCCCGCCTTGCGAAGGTGCCATTTCAGGTTGACGTAGGGCCAGAGCCTGCCGACCGATTCCCAATCCCAGGCGCCGGCTCGGCTGAGCGCTTCGATTCGCCTGGCCAGCAGCGGAACATCGACCAGTTGCGCGAATTCGGGCTCGCCCCCGCTCCTGATCAAATCAAGCGCCCACTGGCCGAGCGAGCCGTTCATCCACGTCGGCATTTGTGAGTTGAACCCTATCTTCCGGGGGTTGGTTCGGATGGCTTCCGGCATGAGTCCGCGCATCGCGTGTCGGGCAATCCACTTGGTTTGTCCATTGGCGAACTTCATCTGCTCCGGCAACGACATGACGAAGACGACCAGGCGCCAATCCATGAACGGCATCCGGACTTCGACGCCGTGCGCCATCGACAGGCGATCGAAGTTGCGCAGGATCGTCGGCAGGACGCTGCCATGGAACATCGCGTAAAGGCGGCGATTCAAGGGCCCCCAATGGGCGGGAAGGGGATCGTCGCGGGACGGGATCGGCAGCCGCGGCGGCGGCCGGAGGCGATGATTGCGCAGGAAATGGTCGCCGCCGATCCGCGCCCTCAAATGGCGCGCCCAATCGGCCGTCAGTCTGCGGCCCGCGAGCAGGTTCCTGATTGCGAAGCCGGCGCGATTGCCAGGCTGGAAATAGGCCCCCATCAGCTCGTCCGCGCCATGTCCGTCGAGCGTCACCTTGATGCCGTTTTGCTTGACGTGAAGGTAGGTTTTCCAGGCCGCGGTCGGCAGCCCGAGATAGACGTCGTCGAGATCGAAAAGCACCGATTCGAGATCGGCTTCGGCCTTGTCCGACCCCAGATCCGCAACGTGCGCGACGACCTTGGCGTGGGCGGCCGCAATCTCGGCCTGCTCGGCTTCGTCATGCGAGTGGCCGGGGAAGGTCGCGATGAACGCATGCCGCCAGTCGCTCGCCTCCCGTCGGTGGTCGATGCCGGAATCTGCGGCCAGCTTGGCCATGCCGGAGACGATTGCGGTCGAATCGAAACCGCCGCTGAGACAAGTTCCGATCCGGACGTCGCTGCGCATGCGCAAGCGAATCGAATCGAGGAAAAGCTCGCGAAAGCGGTCGCTGGCATCCTCGAACCGCTCCGGCGGCTCGGGCAGATGGTCGCTCGTCCGCCACCACCTGCGAACGGTCAGCTCGCGGCCCTCGAGACGCGCATGATGGCCGGCCGGCAGCCGATCGATCGCCTTGTGCAGGCTGCGCTGGCTCGCCTCCACCCCCATCGGGTCGAACAGCATGCGAGCGGCAACATCGCTGTCGATGTCCTTCCGGACGAACGGCAAGGCCAGGAGCGCGCGCATTTCGGAGGCGAAGGCGAAATGGCGCTCGCCATGGGCATAAAGCAGCGGCTTGATTCCGAACCGGTCGCGGGCGAAGTGAATGGTGCCGCTGCGATTGTCGCGAATGGCCAACGCCCACATACCGTTCAGGCGAAGAAGGCTGTCCGGCCCCCACCGCCGCCAGGCCTGCAGCAACACCTCGGTGTCGCTCTCGGTTTGAAAGACGACGCCCTCCGCCGCGAGCTCATCGCGAAGCTCGAGGAAGTTGAAGATCTCGCCGTTGTACACGATGGAAAGCGCCCCATCCGGAGTCGTCATCGGCTGGTTGGAGCGGGGGTCGGGATCGATGATCGCCAGCCGCAGGTGAACGAGCCCGCAGCTTTCGTCCGGCGCCTTCCAGATCGTGTAGCCGTCCGGGCCGCGGTGGGCCAGGCTGTCGCGAAGGCCGGCAAGGTCCCGATCGGCGACCGGACCGCCGTCGGTGCGGACAATGCCGGCTATGCCGCACATGAGCGTCTGCTCACGAGCCGGCGCTCCAGCACGCGTTCGGCAAAGCGTTCGGGCACCGCGGCGCCCTGCTGAAGCTCGATCTCGGCGTCGGCAAGGTCGAGCACGCTCGTCAGCTGCTGGCCGGGTGCGCTCAGGCGCGGGACGTCGCCCAGCAGGCTGCCCCATATGCTGAACCCCGATCCCGAGCCGATCAACGCGTCGGCGCGCGCGATCGACAGCAAATCGGTTACCGCGGATTGATCGGGGGCACGGACGACCGAGGGAAGCCGCAGCAACGGCAACAATTCTTCGTCGCGGCCATCGGAATAGACGATGGCCGGGATCGTTTCTCCCAGTGACGCGCGCAACGACTGCAAAGCGCTTACGAACCAGTCCATTGCCGTCCGGACGTTCTGCTGCCCGCTCCGCACGCGGTCCGGGTCCGAAATCGCAAAATCGCCCATGCGGACGTGAATTGCCACATGGGGAGACGGCGAGCCCGTCGGCAGGTGGCGCGGCACCGTCATCGCTTCCAGCTCTCGGCGCAGCCAGGCCCCTTCGCCGCGCAGGGCGGCAAAGTCCCTTCTGACGTCGTTGTCGGGGATCGACCGAAAAACGACAACCACGGGCTCGGCATCATTCACAGTGGCGGCCTCGCTCTCTTCGATCTTTCGTGTGGTTGCCAGGATCCACGCCTTGCGCCATCCGCCAATGGCGTTGCCGGATCGGAAGAGAAGGAAATAATTGCGCTTGTCCCGCTCGCGCCGAAGATAGGGGCCGACGCGCAAGCGCAGCCAGCGCGGCGACAGGGGCGTCGCATTCCGATCCCTGCACCACAATTGGCAGCGGCCCCACGCCAGCAGGCTGTGGCCTAATCCGTGGCGCCCGACGTCTGGAAAGCCGTAGATCATGTCCGCCGCGCTGCCCGCCGAACGAAGATGGCATCGCTCCAGCAGAGCTCGCCGCGCTGATTGTGATGCGGGTCGTAGATGTTGTGCAGGCGGTAGCCCTGGCGGCCGAGCTTGCCGATGATCTGATCGGCGAGCGCCGCGCCCTCATACAGCTCGGCGAACTGCATTTCCGTGTAGATGATGTCGATCGATCCCGTTGCGAGCATCCGCTCGGCGCCCTCCAGGACGAGCAGCTCCGCGCCCTGCGTATCCATCTTCAGCAGATCGATATGGGAGATGTCGTGGCTGCGGCAGAATTCGTCGATGGTGTCGGTTCTGACGTCAATGGCGCGGGAGGAAGCCTGGTAGGCATCGAAGGTCGCGCCGGTATCGCGCGCCTTGAGCAGGGAGCTGGCGTCGAGCCAGTTGCCGAGATTGAAGCGCGCCTGCCCCTGGACGTTGCTGAGCGCGCACTGGAAGCCGTGGAGACGCGGCTGGTCCGCGGCGAACTTCATCAGGCTCTCGAAGCTTTCCGGGACCGGCTCGAAAGCGTAGACGTCGGCCTCGGGATACCAGGCCGCATATTGCGCCGCGTCGCGGCCGTCGGCAGCCCCCACCTCGAAGATCGTGCGAACCGACGGCCCCAGCAGCCGCCGCTGCTCGGACAGCGCATCGTTCAGGTCGACGTCCCGGTCGAGGCGCCGAATCTGATAGCCGGCGCGATTGGCGAGCGATTGAATGAACAGCTTGAGCGATCCGACGGCCATTGTTCATCCCTGTCCCGGGTCGGCGACGGCGGCGGCCTCGCTTCGGCCGTGCATCTGCAGCGTCAGATGGGCGATTGCAAGGAAGGCGACGCAGGCTGCGATGGTGGTGACGCTATGCAAGATCACCGCGGTGAATTCGGAAAGGGCGAAGAAGGGAATGGCGGTCCAGATCGCGACCATCGCGGCGAGGCGGCCGACCTCCCATGCCATTTGCAGTTTCTGCCGCCCGAGAAGGAGAAGCGTCATGTTCACCGCCCCGGCGACGAGCAGGAAGAGATAAGTGGGCGCCATGATCCGCGAGAACTCGCCGGCGAGCTCCCAGCGCTGGCCGAACAGCGTTACGAAAATGACGGGGCCGAAGGCCATGACGACAAGCACCGGGAGCAGGCCGATCAGGGCCATGTTGCGCACGACCTTGTGGAATTGAAGCAGTGCCGATCCTCCCGGCGTTCGAAGCGCCTCGGCGAAACCTGCCATGTAAACCTGCGACACGGCCGTCACCACCAGCGCCATCGGTATCGTGAGGCTGCGTTCGACAAGCGCGAACTGGCCCGAGACGTAAGGCGAGAAGGTTGCGTAGATCATCATCGGCGTCAGCACGCTGCCCAGCGTGTTGACGATGCCCCCCGGCACCGTAATGAGCGGGAACCCGCGATGCTTCCCAGCCACCGCCAGGATCTGGCCCGTGCTTGCCGGCTCGAACAGATCCCGGCGGCGCCGGAAGGTCCAGCTGAGGAGAAAGCCCGCCAGCGCAATTCGGCCGAGAATGTCGGCCACGATCAGCCCGGAGGTGATCGGCGCAACCACCCCGATCAACAGCCCGGCAACCGCATAGGCGCCGCTCTGCGCCATCTTGCTGTTGGCGCTGACCGAAAAGGCGGATTCGCGAGTCACCACATAGGTCAGAAGCTGGGCAATGCCGCCGGCCAGCAGCGCCAGCGGGAACAGCCACATCGAGAAAGGCAGCGCAGCCGCCGACGCGGGCCAGCCGCTCGCGACGATCGATGCCGCGGCGATCGAGACCATGACGGTGGTGATCGCAGTTACGGCGAGGCAGAGCCAGAAGGTCGCGCGAAGCTCCGGATCGTTTTCGGCCCTGAGCAAGGCGATCTCGAAGCGCATGGATGCGAACACAAGAAGAATCGAGAATATCGACTGGAACAATTGGTACGTTCCGAAAGCGTCAGGCGTAAACAGCCGCGAGAGAATCGGGAGAACGAGGAAGCCGATCGCCTGGGCAATGATCGAGCCCCGCAGGATAATGGCAATACTTCTCAACATGGCGAGTCGTGACGGAGCAGCATTTCAGCCACCGCAATACCGCCCCACCGATGCCACGACCCGCGCGATCTGCGCTTCGCTGATCTCGGCGAACATCGGCAGCGACAGGATGCGGGATTGCATGGCGAAAGCGGCGGGGAAATCCGCCGGCTGATGCTCGAATCGCGCATAAGCGGGCAGGAAGGGCAAGGCGGTCGGATAGTTGATCACCGTCTGGATGCCGTCCTCCTTGAGGTGCCGGGCGAGGCCGTCGCGATCCTCGTGCTCGATCACATAGAGGTGGTAGACATGCTCCCGTTCTTCCGCCACCGGCGGGGTGCGCACCGCGTTGCTGGCGAGCAGCGCATCGTAGCGGCGGGCGGCCGCCTGGCGCGCCCTGGTCCAGCCGGCGAGATAGGGCAGCTTGACGCCGAGGATCGCGGCCTGGAGGCCATCGAGGCGGCTGTTGATCCCCTCGATCTCGTGGACGCCCTTGACGATGCCGCCGTGGCGGGCGAACCGCGCCATCTTGCGGGCGAGGTCAGCATCGTCGGTGGTGATCGCGCCGGCATCGCCCATCGCGCCGAGATTCTTGCCCGGGTAGAAGGACCAGGTGGCGGCGTCGCCGAAGCGGCCGACCTTCCTGCCTTTGTAGGTCGCGAGATGGGCCTGGGCGCAATCCTCGATCACCCACAGCCCGTGGCGCCTGGCGATCGCCATGATCGGATCCATGTCCGCCGCCTGGCCGTAGATATGGACCGGGACGATGCCGACGGTGCGGTCGCTGATCCGCTCCTCGATCCGCGCCGGATCGATCGTGTAGGTTTCCGGATCGATGTCGACGAACACCGGCACTGCGCCATGCTGGCTGACCGTCTCGGAGGTCGATATCCAGCTGTGCGCGGTGGTGATCACCTCGTCGCCCGGGCGGATGCCGAGCGCGTGCATGGCGACATAGAGCGCAGCGGTGCCGTCCGCGCAGGAGACGCAGTGCCGCGCTTCCATCGCTTCGGCATAGTCCGCCTCGAACTTCTCGACGAACGGGCCGCGGACGAAGGCCGACTGGGCGATGACCGCGGCGATCGCGGCGTCGATCTCGGGCCGGATCGAAAGATATTGTGCGTGGAGATCGGCGAAGGGAACGGCGCTCATTCGGTCGGGATTCCTGGTTTTCAGGGAAGCGGGCGGACCCGGCGGGCGGGCACGCCGGCATAGATTCCGGGGGTTGCGATGTCCTTGGTGACGACCGCGCCGGCGCCGATCACGGCATCGTCGCAGATCGACACCGGCATGATCGTCGCGTTCGAGCCGATCGAGACGTTGTTGCCGATCCTCGTCGCCTCCCACAAGCTCCGGTCGCCCCGCGCCGGGCCGCCGCCGGCGAAGCGGTCGTTCACGAACATCACGCCGTGGCCGATGAAGCAATCCTCGCCGATCGTCACCAGCTCGCAGATGAAGCTGTGGCTCTGCACCCGGGTGCGCGCGCCGATCGTCACGTCCTTCTGGATTTCGACGAACGGGCCGACGAAGCAGCCGTCGCCGATCGTGCAGCCGTAAAGGTTGCAGGGCTCGACGATCCGGACGTCTTCGCCGAACGCGACCTCGACGATCCCGGCGCGGCCGGTCTGCGGAGAGGCGGGGGCGGTCATTTCGGCCGTGCGCCCAGCCGGCTGTGGCGGGCCTGGAGCCGCAGCGGGACCTGATCGCCGGTCTCGATCGATTCGTAGAGCGCGGTGATCAGCTCGAGGCTGCGCCGCCCCTCGAGGCCGTCGACCAGGGCGGCGCTGTTGGTGTTCAGGCAGTGGACGACATGCTCGTAATAGGCCTGGTGGCCATAGCCGTAGACGTTGGGCGGATTGACCGAGAAGCGCTCCAGCACCTCGCCGTCCTCGGGCCGCTCCTCGGCGAATTGCCAGTGGAGCATCTGGTTGACCGCGAAGCCGCCGATCACGACGCTGCCTTTCTCGCCGAGGACCGACAGCGAGCCTTCGAGGTCCCTGGGCCGGGTGGCGTTGGTCGCCTCGATCACGCCGAGCGCGCCGTTGGCGAATTCGAGCGTCGCCACCGCGGTGTCCTCGGCCTCGATCTCGACGAGGGCGGTCTTGGCGCGGGCGTGGACCGCGCGCACCGGCCCCATGAACCATTCGAGCAGGTCGATATGGTGGCTGGCCTGGTTGGCGAGGACGCCGCCGTCCTGCGCCCAGGTGCCGCGCCAAGGGTCCTGGTCGTAATAATTCTGGTCGCGGCACCAGCGCACCCGCACCGTGCCGAGCACCAGCTTGCCGAACCGCCCCTGTTCGAGCGCCTCGCGGGCCTTGACCACCGGCACGTTGAAGCGGTTCTGCTTGACCACGAACAGCTTGACCCGGGCCTCGTCGCAGGCGCGAATCATCGCGTCGGCATCGTCGAGCCTCAGCGCCATCGGCTTTTCGACCACGACGTGAAGGTCCGCCGCCGCGGCCGCCATCGCGTGCGCCGGATGCATTCCGCTCGGGGTCAGGATGGCGGCGACGTCCGCCTCGACCTTGGCGAACATCTCCGCCATGTCGGCGAACCAGGGCACGCCATATTCCTCGCCGAAGGCGCGGGCGCGGGCGGCGTCGATATCGCAGACGCCGGCCAGCCGGGCGCCGTCGATCTGGCCGCGGCCGAGCAGCTCGGCGTGCCGTTTGGCAATGCGTCCGCACCCGACCAGAAGGAATCGCAGCGTCATGACGGCTGTCCTGTAGCGAACCGGGGCTCGGCGGCAAGCTCCGCCCAGGTGCGCGCAATGCCCGCTTCCAGCGGGATCGACGGCGCCCAGCCGAGCGCCCTGAGCTTGCCGATGTCGAGCAGCTTGCGCGGCGTGCCGTCCGGCTTGGTCCGGTCGAACTCGATCCTCGGCTCGGTGCCGACGATCCGGCAGACCAGGCGGGCAAGGTCGGCGATGGCGATGTCCTCGCCGGTGCCGACATTGACATGCTCCTCGCCCCGATAGTGGCGCATCAGGAACAGGCAGGCGTCGGCGCAATCGTCGACATGGAGGAACTCGCGCCGCGCCTCGCCCGTGCCCCACACCGTCATCCGCTCCGTCTCGCCGTTTTTCAGCATCCACGCCTTGCGGATCAGGGCCGGCAGCACATGGCTGCTGTTGAGATCGTAATTGTCGCCGGGGCCGTAGAGGTTGGTCGGCATCGCCGCGATGAAATCGCTGCCATGTTGCCGGCGATAGGCCTGGACGAGCTTGATCCCGGCGATCTTGGCGATCGCATACCATTGGTTGGTCGGCTCGAGCGGCCCGGTCAGCAGCTGATCCTCGGTGATCGGCTGGGTGGCGAACTTGGGGTAGATGCAGCTCGATCCGAGGAAGAGCAGCTTCTCCACCCCGGCTTCATGGGCGGCGTGGATCACGTTCGCCGCGATCATCAGATTGTCGTAGAGAAAGTCCGCCGGATAGCTGTCATTGGCGAGGATCCCGCCGACCCTCGCCGCCGCGAGGAACACCAGATCGGGCTTCTCGCGGGCCATCCAGGCGGAAACGGCGGCGGGGTCGCGCAGATCGACGGCGCCGCGGTCGGCGACCAGCACGGTGCAGCCTTCGCCCGCCAGCCTACGGACGATCGCGCTGCCGACCATGCCGCGATGCCCGGCGACGTAAACCCGCTTCCCGGCAATGTCGGTCACCTCAGGCTTCTTTCATCACCGAGGCGGTCTGCATGACCTTGAGGTCGGCCTGGACCATCTCGCGGGCGAGCGCGCGGACGTCCGTCTCGTGCCGCCAGCCGAGCTTCTGGTGCGCCTTGCTCGCGTCGCCGAGCAGCTGATCTACCTCGGTCGGCCGGAAATAGCGGGGATCGACCTCGATCCGGCAGGCGCCGCTGCCGGCGTCATAGCCCTTCTCCTCGACCCCTTCGCCGCGCCATTCGATCGCGATGCCGACATCGGCGAACGCCCATTCGACGAAGCTGCGCACCGTGGTCGTCACCCCGGTGGCGAGGACGTAGTCGTCGGGCTCGTCCTGCTGCAGCATCATCCACATGCCGCGGACATATTCGCGGGCATGGCCCCAGTCGCGCTGGGCGTCGAGATTGCCGAGATAGAGCTTGTCCTGGCGGCCGAGGCTGATCGCCGCCGCGGCCCGGGTGATCTTGCGGGTGACGAAGGTTTCGCCGCGCAGCGGGCTTTCGTGGTTGAACAGGATGCCGTTGGAGGCGTGCAGGCCATAGGCTTCCCGGTAATTGACGACGATCCAATAGGCGTAGAGCTTCGCCGCCGCATAAGGCGAGCGCGGATAGAAGGGCGTGCTTTCGCGCTGCGGCACTTCCTGGACGAGCCCGTAAAGCTCCGACGTCGACGCCTGATAGAAGCGGCAGCTCTTCTCCATGCCGAGGATGCGGATCGCCTCGAGCAGCCGCAGCGTTCCGAGGGCGTCGGCATTGGCGGTATATTCGGGCGTCTCGAAGCTGACCATGACGTGGCTTTGCGCGGCGAGGTTATAGACCTCGGTCGGGCGAACCTCCTGCATGATCCGGATCAGGTTGGTGGAATCGGTGAGGTCGCCGTAATGGAGATGAAAGCGCGCATGCTCGACGTGCGGATCCTCGTAGAGATGCTCGATGCGGCCGGTGTTGAACGAGGAGGAACGGCGCTTGATGCCATGCACGTCATAGCCCTTGTCGAGCAGCAGCTCGGCAAGATAGGCGCCGTCCTGACCGGTTACGCCGGTGATGAGGGCGGTCTTGGCGGCAGAATCGGCCATCGGAATTCAGCTACTCCATTTGCCGCCGTGGCGGTCAGGAGCGGCGCTCTTACAAGCGGGCCTTCGGCGGTTCAACCAGCGCGCCGCGCCCGATAGTCCTGGTACCAGCGAATGAACAGCGGAATCCCGGTTTCGATGCTCGTGCGCGGCGAGAAGCCCAGCTCGTCCCGGGCGGCGCCGATGTCGGCAAAGGTTTCGACCATATCTCCCGGCGGGATCGGCGCCGGCCGCAGCTCCGCCTTGCGGCCGCTCGCCTGCTCGATCAGGGAAACGAGCCGCATCAGATCCTCGGACCGGCTGTTGCCGAGATTGTAGAGGCGGTGGGGCGCGACGCTTCCTCCCGCCTTGGCCTTGCCGTCATCGGCGGGCGGGCGGTCGAGCGCGGCGAGGATGCCCTCGACGATGTCGTCGATGAAGGTGAAGTCGCGGCGCATCCGGCCGTGATTGAACAGCTCGATCGGCTCGCCGTCGAGGATCTTCTGGGTGAAGATCCAGACCGCCATCTCCGGCCGGCCCCACGGCCCGTAGACGGTGAAGAAACGCAAGCCCGTGGCGGGCAGGCGATAAAGATGGGCGTAGGTTTCGCTGATCAGCTCGTCCGCCCGCTTGGTGGCGGCGTAGAGCGAGACCGGATGGTCGACGGGGTCCCCGACGCGGAACGGCAGGCTGGTATTGCCGCCGTAGACCGAGGAGGAGGAGGCGTAGACGAAATGCCGGGCCTTCCGGTCGCGGGCCAGCTCGAGCAGGTTGAAGTGGCCGGTGATGTTGGCCGAAATATAGGCCCCGGGATTCTCCATCGAATAGCGGACCCCGGGCTGCGCGCCGAGATGGACGATCCGGTCGAAATCGATCCCGGCGAGGCCGGCTTCGAGCGCCGCCGAGTCGGCGAAATCGAGCTGCTCGAAGTGGAAGCCATCCTGAGTGGCGAGCTCCGCCAGCCGGTCCTGCTTGAGGCGCGGATCGTAATAAGAGTTGAGGTTGTCGATCCCGGTCACTTGCTCGCCGCGCGCGAGCAGCGCGCGCGCGACATGAAAGCCGATGAAGCCGGCGGCGCCGGTGACGATGATGGTCATCGCGCCCTTCTGCGCTCTACAGCGTCCAATTGTCGAGCGAGGCGGGCCACTCCGCGCCCCGCCAGATGCCGTGCAGGTCGGCGATCAGCGCGCCTTCGCGCCCGAGCGCGGCGATCGAGTCGGCGGCCATGGCGCGATAGGCGCGATGCGGCACGGCCGCAACGACGACGTCGTAGCGTCGCTCGAGCGCGGCCGGATCGAGGATGAGCCCGTATTCGCGCTCGGCGTCGCCGCCGTCGGCGAGCGGGTCGTGGACCGTCACCTTATGGCCGAGCCAGGTCAGCCGCCTGACGACATCGACGACCTTCGAGTTGCGCAGGTCGGAGACGTCGGGCTTGAAGGCGAGGCCGAGCACCAGCACCTCCCCGGTGCGGCTCTCCCGCCGGCTGTGGATCTGGTCGGCGATCCAGCCGCCCATGCCGTCGTTGATCGCCCGCCCGGCGAGGATCACCCGCGGCAGATGGCCGAGGCTCTGCGCGCAATGGCTGAGATAATAGGGATCGACGCCGATGCAGTGGCCGCCGACCAGGCCGGGGTTGAAGTTGAGGAAGTTCCACTTCGTTCCCGCCGCCTCGAGCACGTCGAGGCTGGACAGGCCCAGCTTGGCGAAGATTTGGGTGATCTCGTTCATGAAGGCGATGTTGATGTCGCGCTGGGCGTTCTCGATCACCTTGGCCGCCTCGGCCGTCTTGATCGACCTGGCCTGGAAGGTCCCGGCGCTGGTGACTCGGCCGTAAATCGCCGCGATGCAGGCGGTGACCTCGGGACTTTCGCCGGCGACGACCTTGACGATGCGGTCGATCGAATGCTCGCGGTCGCCCGGATTCACCCGCTCGGGCGAATAGCCGAGGAAGAAGTGGCGGCCCCTCTCCAGCCCCGAGACCCGCTCGATCAGCGGGCCGCACAGATCCTCCGTCACGCCCGGATAGACGGTGCTTTCGTAGATGACGATCGTCTTCCGGCCGGGATCGATCAGCCTGGCCACCGATTCGGTGGCGGCGAGGAGCGGATCGAGGTTCGGCCGGTTGGCCTCGTCGACGGGCGTCGGTGCGGTGACGATGTAGACGTCTGCGCCCCTGGCGTCGTCGGGCCGGTCGGTGACGACGAGGCCGGAGGCGACGAGCCGGTCGTCGCCGATCTCGCCGGTGCGGTCGTGGCCGCGCTTCAGCTCGGCGATGCGCCGGGGCTGAATGTCGAGGCCGGTCGTCGCGAAATGCTCGGCGAGCGTGACCGCAAGCGGCAGGCCGACATAGCCGAGGCCGATGACCACGATCCGGGGTTCGTCCGGGAAGTCCATGGCGCCCCTATAGGAGGTAGGCGTAAAGCGCCGGTTAGCGGTGGCCGCGGCGAAGCGGCCAAAAAAATAGCGGCCCGAAGGCCGCTATCTCATTGCCCCTCGCAAAGCCGATCAGGGGCTGTGCGGACGATCGCCATGGCCGCCGGTGAGGGCGAGAATGCCGAGGATGATCGCAACGACCGCAATCGCCGGGATGATGAAACCGCCGCGAAGCTCGCTGGCGTCGTCGGTGGTGGCGCCGCTGCGCGCGGCGACGGAAAGAGGAGCGGCCGACGGAGTCGACTGGGCCAGGACCGGAGCACCGGCCATGGAGACCGCGAGCACGGCAGCCACGGTTGCCTTCTTGAAACTCATCTTGAACTCCCTGTTGAGCTGTTCGGCCTTGGCAGTGCCACAGTGGTACATTGTTGACAACCCCAAATTTGGCGCGGTTCCCCGCCTCCCGGGCACTGTTGCCCTTTTGCACCGATCGTCGATCCGGCGGCAATAGCGCTGCCGAAGACCGGGTTTGAACTCCATGGCCGTTGCCGGTTACCAACGCGTTACCGGCGGCGACTGGCGCCCCGGCCGCAGTGGAAGATATTGATGGGACGCGCCATTCTTCGCGGGCTGGTCTTCGCCGTGCTGGTCCTCGCCGGCGCGGGCGCCCGCGCGCAGGACGATCGCGAGGCGTCGCTGCTCGCCACCCGGGCGCTCGATCAGCGCGTCGCCGCGGTCGGTCACCGGCTCGCCGCCGGCGCCCGCGGCCTGTGCCGCGAGGCCGTCAATCTCCCCGGCTTCACGCTTCACGACCTCTCGCAATATGGCGCGGAGTTCCGCACCGCCGCGAGTCGCGCGTTCGGGCTGGGGAGCGGGCCGGGGGTGCTCGCTCTGGTCCCCGGCGGGCCCGCCGAGCGGGCGGGGCTGCGGCTCGACGACGTCGTGCTGAGCCTCGACGGCGTCCCGCTGCCGCGGGGCGAGCCGCCGCGGGGCCGCAGCTTCGAGCGGATGGCGCAGATCCTCGACGCCCTCGACGCCGCCTTCGCCGACGCCGCCGCCGACGCCGAGATCCGCCGCGCCGGCGCCCCTCTCACCCTCCATCTCGGCAGCGAGCCGGGGTGCGCGAGCCGGTTTCAGCTGCTCCTCGAGCGCGGCATGAACGCCCGGGCGGACGGCCGCTACGTCCAGGTGACGGTGCCGCTGGTCAGCTATGCCGCCGACGATGCCGAGCTCGCCGCCGTGCTCGCGCACGAATTCGCCCACAATTTGCTCGGCCACCGGGTCCGGCTCGACCGGGCGGGGGTGTCGCGCGGCGTTTTCGCCAATTTCGGCCGCAATGCGCGCACGATCCGCGAGACGGAGGTAGAGGCGGACCGGATGAGCGTCTATCTGATGGAGCGGGCCGGCTACGATCCGCAGGCGGCGGTGCGCTTCTGGTCGCGCTTCGGCCGCCGCGGCCTCAATTTCCTCGGCTCGCCGACCCATCCCAACTGGCGCCGGAGGGTGGCCCTGCTCGAGGCCGAGATCGCCGCGATTCGCAGCGCCCGGGCGGCGGGCAGGGTGCCGGTCCCGCCGGTCAGGCGGTAAGCGACCGCCGCTAGGTCGACAGATACCAGCGTTCGTCGCCCTCCAGGCCGATCGCGGCGAGCCGGCCGGTGGCGTAGGCGCCGGTGTCGATGCCGATTCGGTTCGGCCGTTCGTCGATCTCCTCGGTGATGCTGTGGCCGTGGACCACCATCTTGCCGAAGCTGTCGCGGTGGCGCAGGAAATCGTCGCGGATCCAGCAGAGGTCGCTGAGCGCCTGGTCCTCGAGGGCGACGCCCGGCCTCAGCCCGGCATGGACGAACAGATAGTCGCCGATCTCGATCCACTGCTCGAACGAGGAGAGGAAGGCGACGTGGCTCGCCGGGACCCGCTCCCGGATCACGGCCATCAGATCGTCATGGTCGAGCTCGCGATATTCCTCTTCGGAGATGCCGTAGCTGAACAGCGTCTCGCGGCCGCCGATCCGGACCAGGAAGCGCAGCGCCCTGGTGTCGCCGGCGACGGCGCGCAGGAACACCTCTTCGTGATTGCCGATCAGGAAGCGGACCGGACGCTGCTGCCGCAAGCCCATCAGCCGCTCGACGACGCCGCGCGATTCCGGGCCGCGGTCGACGAGGTCGCCGAGGAAGATCAGCTCGGTCCGCGCCGGCCCGCGTGCCGCGTCGTCGGCGTCGATCATCGCCAGCAATTGCTCGACCAGGTCCAGCCGGCCATGGATGTCGCCGATCGCGTAGACGCGCCGCCCGGCCGGCACCGAGAAGGTCTGCGGCAGCGCGCGCGAGACGAGGTTGAGCAGGGACCGGACGGGCATTCTTTCATCGCCGATGATCGGGCAGGGCGCTGCACATAGGCCTGGGGCCCGGCAACTTCAATCGTTTACGCCCCGCAGCGAGGGCCTTGATCGGCCTCCTCCGGCTCATTATCCCGCCTGGACCTTTTCACCTGTCGAGCGGGACGAGGCATTGGGTAAGATTCCGCGCCGCCGGGCGGCTCCGCGCCTGCTGTTGCTGGCGCTGCTGCTGTTCGGCCTGCACGCGCCGGCCGCGGCGGCGGTGGAGATCGCCTTCTATTCGCGCGAGCTCGGCGGCAACAACTTCCCGCACGCCTTCGTCGCGTTGCACGGCATCGTCGACGGCACCGGCGAGCGGGTCGATACCACCTACGGCTTCACCGCCAAGGCGGTGACGCCGGCGATTCTGTTCGGCTCCGTTGCCGGCGAGGTGGTGGTCGAGGGCCGGCGCGAGATCGCGCGCAGCGACCGCCAGTTCGCGCTGACCCTCAGCGACGAGCGCTATCGCGCGGTGATGGCCGTGGTCGAGCGCTGGCGCAGCCGGCGGCAGCCCTCCTACAACCTCAATCGCGCCAATTGCGTTCACTTCGTCGCCGAGCTGGCCGAGGCGGTCGGGCTGCGGGTCGAGCGGGTCGAGCGGCTGATGAAGCGGCCGCGCTCCTTCCTCCAGCACGTCCGCAGCCTCAATCCGCGGCTGGCGCCGGCGCAATAATCGGGGACAGTATATTTATCGTCGGCGGCGCGGCGGTCGATCGGAAAGCCCGGGGAGGCCGATAAATATATACTGTCCCCAATTTACGATGGGCATGGGCCCGATCCCCCGCCCCGCACCAACCAAGGCCATTGGCTGCACCCGCCAGTCTGCTATGTTCCGGGCTCGCAACGTAAAACGGGGTGGTCCACGGCCATGGCCAGGCTCTTGCCGCTCAAAGCCGCCCTTGCCGCAGCCTCCGCCCTCTTGCCCGTCGCCGGCGCCTTCGCCCAAGCGCCGCCCGCGCCGACTCGCGAGGAGGTGTCGCCACCGGTCCCCGAACGGACCGAGGCGCCGACCGCCCGCCTCACCGTCGAAGGCGGCGTCGAGCGGGCGCCCTGCGCGCTCGACCGGCCCGAATATCGCGACATCGCCTTCACCCTGACCGGGGTCGTCTTCGATCACCTGCGCGGCCTCACCGCCGACCAGCTCCGCGCCGCCTACGCCCCCTATCTCGGGCAGCAGGTCAACGTCGCCGTGATCTGCGAGATCCGCGACCGCGCCGCGACCATGCTGCGCGAGGCGGGCTATATCGCCGCGGTCGAAGTGCCCGAGCAGAGGATCGCCGACGGCAATGTCCGTTTCGAGGTGCTGATGGCGCGGATCGTGGGCCTGCGCGTGCGCGGCAATGCCGGCCGCGCCGAGCGGACCATCGCCGCCTACCTCGACAAGCTGACCGAGCGGGAGGTGTTCAACCGCTACGAGGCCGAACGCTATCTGCTGCTCGCCGGCGATCTGCCGGGCTACCATGTCCGGCTCGCCCTGCGCTCGGCCGGCGCCGCGCGCGGCGAGGTGATCGGCGAGGTGACGGTCGACCGTCAGCCGGCGCTCGTCGACGTCACCGTCCAGAATCTCGGCTCGCGCGAGCTCGGCCGCTGGGGGGCGCTGGCGCGGGCGCAGATCTTCGGCCTGACCGGGCTCGGCGACCGCACCACCTTGGCCCTGTTCAGCACCGCCGACACCGACGAGCAGCAGACGGTGCAGGTCGCCCACGATTTCCGGCTCGGCGGCGAGGGCCTGGCGATCGGCGGCCAGCTCACCTACGCCTGGGCCGATCCCGATCTGCGCATCCCCCTGGTCCGGATCGAATCGCGCACCCTCTTCGCCACCGTCGAGGCGAGCTACCCGTTGGTCCGCCGCCAGCTGCGCACCCTGCGCGGCGCGATCGGCCTCGATTTCATCGACCAGGAGATCGACTTCAACGACCTGCCGCTCAACGAGGACCGGCTGCGGGTCGCGTTCGCCCGGCTCGATTACGACTCGCTCGGGCTGGTCGCCGGCAATTCGCGCTTCACCATCGCCGAGCCGCGCTGGCGCTTCGGGGCGAGCGCTGAGCTGCGCCGGGGGCTCGCCATCCTCAACGCCAGCGACCCCTGCGGGCCCGGCTTCGTCAACTGCATCTCGCCGACAGTGGTGCCGCCGACCCGGCTCGAAGGCGACCCGACGGCGACGGTGCTGCGCGGCAGCCTCTACGGCGAGTTCCGGCCGCGGCCGCGGCTCACCCTCGCGCTCGCCCTGCGCGGCCAGTGGAGCGGCGATCCGCTCCTGAGCTTCGAGGAATTCTCCGCCGGCAATTATACCGTCGGCCGAGGCTATGATCCCGGCACCCTGCTCGGCGACAGCGGCCTCGGCGTCCAGGCGGAAATCCGTTTCGGCAGCGCCGTGCCGACCGCTCCCGACCAATTCCGGGTCGAACCCTATTTCTTCTTCGACCAGGCCTGGGTGTGGAACGAGGACCGGATATTCTCGCTGCCGCGCCAGCAGCTGAGCTCGGTCGGCGGCGGCGTCCGCGCCGCTTATGGCGACCGCTTCCGGCTCGATCTGCTGCTCGCCGTGCCGCTCGACCGCGCCCCGTTCGCGGCCCGCCGCGGCGACCCGCGCCTGCTGGTCTCGTTCACCACAAGGCTGTGGCCATGGAGGTCCAGATGATGCTTCGCCCCGCTTTGATGCTCGGCTGCGCCCTCGGCGCCCTGGCGCTTGCCGGACGGGCCGAAGCCCAGGCCTTCAACGGCGATCCGACCACGCTCGCCGGGACCGTCAGCTATGACCGGGCGACTCCGGGGGTCGAGACGATCACGATCGATTCGCCGAGCGCGATCATCCGCTGGGTCCCCAATGTGAGCGGCAGCCCGCTCATCTTCCTGCCCGCCGGCCGCACCGCGACCTTCACCAACGGCAGCGTGGTCAGCAATTTCGCGGTGCTGAACCGGATCCAGACCGATGTCCCGGTCCGCTTCGACGGAACCGTGCTCAGCATCCTTCAGGATTTTGGGACCGGCACCTCGGCGCCCGGCGGCACCATCATCTTCGAAAGCCCGAACGGGATCATCGTCGGCCAGACCGCCTTGTTCAACGTCGGCAACCTGATCCTCACCAGCCTCGCCGTCACCGACGACGGCACGGGCAATTTCATCGATCCTGCCGGCACGATCCATTTCGTCGGCGGCGACAAATTTCCCAAGGCCGGGGTGATCGTCCTCCCCGGCGGCCAGATCCTCGCCAACAGCGAGGGCAGCTATGTCGGCCTGTTCGCGCCCAACGTCCAGCAGGGCGGCCTCGTCCGGGTCAACGGCTCGACCGCCTATGTCGCCGCCGAGGGAGTCGATTTCCGGGTCAATGGCGGCCTGTTCGACCTCATCGTCACCGCCGGCACCCAGAATCCGACGCCGCTGATCCACACCGGCACGACCGGCGGCCCGGCGAGCACCGGCGGCGGCGACGTCCACCGCATCTACATGGTCGCGGTGCCCAAGAACACGGCGATCACCGCCCTCCTCCAGGGCAATGTCGGCTTCGATGCGGCGTCCGTCGCGGGGGTCGAGAATGGCGCGATCGTGCTCTCCGCCGGCTACAGCGTCGCCGCCGGCGAGGCGGACCGGTTCGGCGATTTCTCGCCGCCGCCGGTGCCGGACCTGCAGGCGAGCTTCGAGATCCGCGGCGGCACGATTCGCTCCGACCTGTTCGGCTCTGCCGTCACCAACATGCTGGCGAGCGGCCAGGCGACGGGCAGCCTCGACTTCCAGCAGGACGTCAGCCTGTTCGGCGGCGTCCAGGCGGCGCTGTTCGCCGGCGCCAACCAGAAGGTCACCGTCGCCGGCAACGCGCTCGTCTCGACCGCCCGCAACCGGACGATCAATCTCAACCCGATCGACCTCGTCGGCGGCACCGCCCTCATCTTCGCCCAGGGCGGCGGCTCGGTCGACATTTTCGGCAGCGCCACCGTCGATTCCTCGGCGCAGGGCGTGGTCAACGTGCTGACCAGCATCGCCGGCCACGGCACCGGCGGCACCGCCGGCCTGTTCGCCGACACCGGCGGCAGCGTCCGCGTGCGCGGCGACACCCAGCTGCTCGCCACCGGCACCGGCGGCATGCTCGATCTCTCCCCCGATCGCGGCGGCAACGGCCAGGGCGGCACCGCGCTGGTCGAGGGCCGCAATGGCGGCCAGGTCCGGCTCGACGGCACTCTGGCGATGGATTCGAGCGGCACCGGCAGCCGCTCGAACGGCTCGGTCAACCCCGGCGCCACCGGCACCGGCGGCAACGCCCATATCGCGGCGATCGGCGGCGGCACGGTCCTCGTTGCCGGAGCGACGGCGCTGACCGCGAACGGCACCGGCGGCGAGGTCACCGGCGGCGTCATCGCCGGCGGCACCGGGCGCGGCGGCGCCGTCACGCTGGCCGCGGCCGGCAGCGTCACCCTCAACGGCAATCCGGTCCTCACCGCTGACGGCTTCGGTGGGGTCGGGCCGACCGGCGGCACCGCCCAGGGCGGCACCGTCACGCTCGCCGCGACCGCGGTTCCGGGCGGTACCAGCGCGCTCAATGCCGGCAACGTCACCGGCAGCGCCGCCGCGACCGGGGCGGCGGCGACCGGCAATACGCCGGGCGACTGGCACGTCAGCGCCGGCGCCGGCAGCGCCGTCAATCTCGCCAACCTCACCCTCAGCGCGGCGGCGAACGGCACTCCCGCGTCGCTGCCTTTCTCCAGCCTCGAGCCGCTCGGCGGCACGATCCGAATCACCCAGACCGCGACGCTGACGACGCCGGCCGACGTCCGGGTGATCGGCAGCGGCGGCGGCACGATCATCGGCGGCCTCGTCGATATCGACGCGGGCCGCGACGTGACCGTCAGCCACACCAGCCGCGGCGCCAACTTCACCATCGACGTCACCGACCTCGACATCGACGGCCGCAACGTCACCGTCGCCGCCGGCAGCGCCACCCGCGCCGGCAATCGCACCGACGTCGCCGCCGGCGGGATATTGAGCGTCGGCGGCCAAATGGACGGCCGCGAAATCGTCACCACCTCGGCCAGCATCGACATTCTCGGCACCGGCATCGTCGGCGGCGCGACGACCGAGCTCGCCGACCTGCGCGCGACGGGAAACGCATCGGTCGCCGGCCGCGTGCTCGGCCGGACGATCAACCTTCAGGGCGCGACGGTCGGTGTCGCGGCGACGGGCGCGGTCGGCGACGCGGCGACCCAGCAGACCGGCATGACCGCGACCGGCAATGCGGCAGTCGCCGGCAATGTCCTCGGCCGGACGATCGCCGTGCAGGGCGCGACCATCAATGTCGCCGCGGGCGGCACGGTCGGCGGCGCCGGGACCGACCAGACTCGCCTGACCGCGACCGGCAATGCCGCCGTCGCCGGCCGCGTGCTGGGCCGGGACATCCGGATCGCCTCGGCCGACATCGACCTCACCGGCGCGGTCGGCGACGCCGGGACCCAGCTGGCGACGCTGGTGGTGGCGCCGGCCGCGCAGCCGGCGACGCTCGGCGGCGGCGCGCAAGGCCCCGGCTACACGCTGACCAATGCCGAGGCCGGCCGAATCCGGGCCGACACGCTGCGGATCAGCGTCCCGGCGCTCGGCGGCAATCCGGCCCTGTTCGTCCGCGACGTCACCTTCAACGGCGGCGGCGCGGCGGCCGGGATCGGCACGCTCGACATCGTCACTCCGGGCATCGCCCGGGTCGAGGGCAATCTGCTGATGACCGGCGCGCGCGCCGCCGACGGCATCGCCCTTACCGCCACCCAGCGGCTCGAAATCGTCACTCCGGCCGGCAGCGTCCGGGTCCGCGACGGCCTGGGCGCGCCGGGGGGGACGCTGACCCTCGCCTCGAACGACATCTGGGCCGCCTCGGCGGCGATCGTCGACCGGCTGCGGCTCGACCCCAATTATGCCGGCCGCGACGCCGACCTCCTCGACAATCAGGGCGCCGACGTGCCGCGCGGCCATATCGAGGCGAACGGCGTCACCCTGCTCACCGGCGCCACCCTGTTCGTCCAGAATACGGGGTTCGGGCTCGGCACGTTCGCGACCGGCCTCGATTTCGCCGGCATCACCGCCGGCCCGGGCGGGCTCACCGTCCGCGCCACCGGCGCCGGTGCGGCGACCGCAACCGCCTTCGGCCGCCGCCTCAACGCCGACGGCAGCTTCACCACCGGCTACGACTTCTTCTTCGCGGTCAATTTCCAGCAACCGGCGCGCTTCACCGCCGGCTCGACCTTCAACACCTGCATCGTCCCGACCGGCCAGTGCCCGGCCCGGCCGCCCGCCAACGCCATCCCGGGCCGCGACCCGACCACCGGCCCGACCGGCGGCTCGGACGTCGTCCAGCTGGCGCGCGGCAGCGCGGCGGACGACCTCGTCGATACCAGCTTCGCGGCCGAGCCGCTGATCGAGGAGCCGGTGACCAGCGGCGGCGAATCGATCCTCTGGGAGTGCGACCGCGACCGCGATCCCGAGCGCCGCTGCGACGGGGACCCGCGATGATCCTCACCACCCTCGGCCTCGCCCTCGCGCTGCAGCCGGTCAGCATCCGCGACAGCTTCCGGATCGGCACCGGCAGCGCCGTCCTGTGCAGCGCCCAGTCGCTGACCAACGACCCTGCGCTGAGCGACATGTTCGACCGCGGCTATGCGCTGACCTGCCGCGACGCCGCGGTGCCGGTCGGCCGGCTCTACGTCCTCCGGACCCGGGGGCAGGACCCGGCGGCGCGGCTGGCGGCGATCCGCGGCGAACGGGTGACCTGCCGCGCCGGCGAGCCCGCCGACATTGCCGGGCTGGGTCGGGTCGACACCCTCGATTGCCGGCTCAACGCCGCCGAATTGAGCTACCGGGTCTATCTGAGGCGCGCCCGCGGCGCGCTCTACGCGGCCGAGGGGCTGGCCGGCTATGACAGCGCCTTGCGGCTGGGCCTGCGCAGCCTCGTCGCCGACCGCGAGGTCGAAGGCGAGGTCTCGATCGCCACCACCGGCGCCGGCGATCCCGCCGCCTTCGCCCGGGTCCAGGCCGGCACGCTCGATCCGCAGCGGGCGCTGGCCGAGGCCTATCGCCGCAACAATGCCGGCAGCTACGCCGAATCCTACGAATATTTCGAAACCCTCACCCAGCGCGACTCCAGCGCCGTCAACCAGGCCGAGGCGCTGGTCAATGCCGGGCTGCAAAAGTCCAATCTCGGCCGCTACGCCGAAGCCGATTCGCTGTTCGCGCGGGCGGCGGAGACGGCGGGGGCCGACCCGGTGACGGCGCGGCGGCTGCGCAACTACCGCGCCATGCATCTCCTCAACCAGGGCCTTGCCGCGGCCGCGCTTGCCGAGCTCGACCGGCCGGTGCCGCCGATCGGCAGCAGCGGTGCGGTGCGCGGCCTCGTCATCGACCGGTCGACCGCCGGCCGGCTCAGCGCCGAATCGCCGGGGGCGAGCCGGCTGCGCGGCCAGGAAGGGCTGAGCCAGGAGGACAAGGCCCAGATTCTCGATGGCCAGGCGACCCAGCTGAGGGGCACGATCCTGCGCCTCCAGGGCCGCGACGCCGAGGCGGCGGCGCCGTTCAACCAGGCGCTCGATCAGCTCGTCGCGATCCGCGGCGGCCGGATCGCGGCGACGGTGTGGCTGATGGCGCAGATCCACGGCGACCTCGCCGGCATCGCCGAAGCGCGCGGCGACCGGGCCGAGGCGGAGCGCCAGCACCAGCTCGCGATCCGGCTGCTCGAGACCAATTATCCGGGCTCCTCCGCGCTCACCGCCGCCAACGGCCGGCTGGCCGGCTTCTACGCCCGCACCGGCCGGACCGAGCCGGCCCTCGCCCTCTATCGCGCGATCGTCGCCGCCAATGCCGACAGCGGCGACGCCTCGCCGGGCCTGAGGCGCCTGCTCGAGCCCTATTTCGAGCTGCTGGCGGCGCGCGGCGACGATCCGGCGGCGGCGGCGGACCTGTTCGCGGCGAGCCAGATCCTGGTTCGCCCGGGCGTCGCCCAGACCCAGGCGGTGCTGGCCCGCGAGCTTTCGGGCGGCAGCGACGAGGCCGCGGGCCTGTTCCGCCAGTCGGTCAACCTCACCCGCGATCTCGAGCGCGCCCGGATCGAGCTCGCCCGGCTGCAGGCGGCGCCCGAGCCGACCGCGGCGGTCACCGCGCGAATCGCCGAGCTCCAGCCCTTGCTCGCCCGGCTGCAGCAGGACCAGGTCGCCACCCAGGCGCGGCTCGCCGCCTTCCCGCGCTACCGAGCGGTGTCGGGCGGCACGCTCGCGCTTGCCGACCTCCAGCGCCTGCTCCGTCCCGGCGAGGCCTATTACAAGATGGTCGTCGCCGGCGATCGCGCCTACGCGGTCCTCGCCACCGCGGGCGCCGCCCGCGCGTTCCGGATCGGCGCCTCGCCCGCCGAGCTCGACCGCCAGGTCGACGCGCTCAGGGCGACAATCTCGCTGGTCGAGAACAACCAGATCGTGACCTACCCGTTCGATCTCGAACGCGCTTACGCGCTCTACCGGAGCCTGTTCGGCCCGGTCGCCGGCGAGATCGGCGCCGCCACCCACCTGATCTTCGAGCCCGACGGGGCGATGCTTCGGCTGCCGCCCAATCTGCTGGTCATGGACCGGGCCGGGATCGACGCCTACCGGGCCCGCGCCCGGCAGCCCGACGCCGACGGCTTCGATTTCCGCGGCATCGCCTGGCTCGGCCGCGACCGCGACGTTTCGACCGCGGTCTCGGCCCGCGCCTTCCGCGACGTCCGCCAGGCGCCGCCGAGCCGGGCGCGGGCGGAATATCTGGGCTTCGGCGAGAACGAGCCGGCGCGCGGCTATTATCTTCCCGCCGCCGGCACCACCCGCGGCGGTGCGATCGGCGCCAGCGTCGGCTGCAGCTGGTCGCTCGCCGCCTGGAGCCGGCCGATCTCGAAGGAGGAGCTGGTCGTCGCCGGCCGCGCCGCTTCCGGCGGGCGCCCGGGCGAGGCCGAGATCGTCACCGGCGCCGCCTTCACCGACACCGCGATCACCGGCCGCTCCGATCTCGACAATTACCGGATCCTCCATTTCGCCACCCACGGCCTGGTCACTCCGCCGCGGCCCGATTGCCCGGCACGGCCGGCGCTGCTCACCAGCTTCGGCGGCGCCGGCTCGGACGGGCTGCTGAGTTTCGGGGAGATTTTCGATTTGAGGCTCGATGCCGATCTCGTCATCCTTTCCGCCTGCGACACGGCGGGCCGGGCGAGCGCGGCGGCGACCGAGGAAGCCGGCCTCGCCGGCGGCGGCGAGTTCGCGCTCGACGGGCTGGTGCGCGCGTTCGTCGGCGCCGGCGGCCGGATGGTCGTCGCCAGCCACTGGCCGGTGCCCGACGATTTCAACGCCACCGAGCGGCTGATCTCGGGCCTGTTCACGGCGCCGCCCGGCACCGGAACGGCGGGCGCGCTGAGGCGCGCCCAGCGGGCGCTGATGGACGAGGCGGCGACGTCGCACCCTTATTACTGGTCGGGCTTCGCGGTGGTCGGCGACGGCGCGGCGCCGGTGATCCGTTGAACCTTCGGGCCTTTCGCACGTTCGGACCGGGCTAGTCGGTCCCTCTGGCGGATGAGCGGGGTTTATTGAAGGAAGCGCGACTCCTGGCTGCGATCCTGTGCGGCGCCCTTGCGGCGCCCGCTTTCGCGCAGCCTGAGCCCCCGCCGAATGACGAGCCGATCGTCACCGACAGCCAGTTCGAAGAAGCGCTGCCGCCGCTCGACCCGGCGTTGAACCAGCCGCTCGAGCCGATCGATCCCAACGCGCCCGCCTTCCCGCCCGTGCCCGGTCCGGTCGAGGATACGCCGCTCGGCGATCCGGCGCTGACCGAGCCGCTGCCGCCGCTTTCGGGCTTCGACGTCCAGCCGGTTCAGGAGGGGCAGGCCGCGGCGGCGGACGACGAGGAGCCGCCGCCGGTCCACTACACCCTGGTCGTCGAGGGCATGGCCGAAACCGGCCTCGAAGGCCGCTTCCGCGACCTCTCCGCGCTCGAGGATGCGGAAGGGGAGGCCGTCAACGGCGCGATGATCGCCGCCCGCGCCGAGGAGGACGTCGCGCTCGCCATCCGCCTGCTCCGCTCCGAGGGCTATTACGACGCGGTCGCGACCTCGGCGATCGAGCAATTGCCCGATCAGCCCGGGCGGCTCCGGGTGACCATCACCGTCGCCGCGGGCGGCCGCTACAATCTCGGCACGATCACGATCGCCGGACCGGAAACGGTGCCGCCGGGCATGGCGCGCGATTTCCTGCTGCTCCAGACCGGCCGGCCGATCCGCGCCGTCGACGTCGAGGCGGGCGAGGCCAATGTGCTGCTTCGCCTGCCCCAGGAGGGCTATCCCTTCCCCGAGCTGGCCTTGCGGGACATCGTCCTCGACCCCGTCACCCACATCGGCGATTACACGCTGCCGCTGACGCCGGGGCCGCGGGCGCGCTTCGCCGGCTTCACCACCGAGGGCGACCTCGCCTTCGACGCGCGCCATGTCGGCATCCTCTCCCGCTTCCGCCGCGGCGATCTCTACGACCGCCGCAAGGTCGACGATCTCCGGGAGGCGATGGTCTCGACTCGGCTGTTCCGCACCGTCTCCGCCGAGCCCGTCCTCACCGGCGAGACGGCGGAGGACGGCACCCAATATGTCAACATCCTGGTTCGCCAGGACGCCGGCCCGGCGCGCACGCTCGATGCCACCGCCGGCTACAGCACCGGCGAGGGCTTCCGGATCGAGGCCGCCTGGGAGCATCGCAACCTGTTCCCGCCGGAAGGCGCGCTGCGCATCGCCGCCATCGCCGGCACCGCCGAGCAGAATCTCTCGGTCCGCTTCCGCCGCAACAATTGGGGGCAGCGCGACCGCGCTTTGCTCCTCCAGTTCGACATCGGCGCCCGCGATTTCGAGGCCTTCCAGGGCTACACGACCCGGCTCTACGGGCTGATCAGCCGCGAATCGACGCCGATCTGGCAGAAGCGCTGGACCTATGCCTATGGCGCCGAGATCCTCGCCACCAACGAGAATCGCAACGGCACCGCCAAAATCTCGCTGTCCGACGCCTATTTCATCGGCGGCCTCATCGGCCAGCTCGGCTATGACCGGTCGAACAGCCTGCTCGATCCGACCCGCGGCTTCCGCCTGCTCGCCCGGGTCAATCCGGAGGCTTCGCTGCGCAATGGCGCCGATTTCTACATCCGCAACCTGATCGAAGGCAGCGTCTATTATCCCGTCGGGGAGAATTTCACTCTCGCCGGGCGGGTGCGGTTCGGCTCGATCTTCGGCATCCCGCGCGACCAGATCGCGCCGTCGCGCCGCCTCTATGCGGGCGGCGGCGGCTCGGTGCGCGGCTACGGCTTCCAGGAGCTTGGCCCGCGCGACATCAACAATGTGCCGCTGGGCGGCCGTAGCTTGAGCGAGTTCGCGGTCGAGGGCCGCTACCGGTTCGGCAATTACGGAGTCGTCGCCTTCGTCGATGCGGGCCAGGTTTCCGAGGCGCAATATCCGGACTTTTCCGGAATTCGCTTCGGAGTCGGGGTCGGCGGGCGGGTCTATACTAATTTCGGCCCGGTGCGGCTGGACGTCGCCACCCCGATCGACCGCCGCCAGGGCGAGGCCCTGGTCACCATCTACGTCTCGATCGGGCAGGCCTTCTGATGGGCCGGAGGATCGCCAGATGGGCCGCCCTCGTCCTCGCCGCGATCGTCGTCGCGATCGGCGCCTTCCTGCTCTGGCTCAACACCGATTCCGGCCGGCGCTTCGTCGTCAGCCAGATCAACGCGTTCGAAACGGTCTCGGGCCTGAAGGTCCATGTCGGGCGGATCGAAGGCTCGGTGTTCAGCCGGGTGCGGCTGATCGACGTCGCGCTGGTCGATCCGCACGGCGCCTTCCTGCGCGCGCCCGAGGCCGATCTCGACTACCGCCCGTTCGGCTACTTCCGCAGCCATATCGACATCCGCACCCTCGACATCCCCCAGGCGCGGCTCAGCCGGCTGCCCGAGCTCAGGCCCGGCGATCCGAACGCGCCGCTTCTGCCCGACATCGATGTCGACGTCGGCCGCCTCCATATCGGCCGGCTGCTGGTCGATCCGGCAGTGACCGGGCGCCGGCATCTGCTCGGGCTCGACAGCCGGATCAGGATCGCCGACGGCCGCGCCCAGATCGCCCTCAACGCGCGCACCGTCGCAGGCCCGGGCCTCGCCGGAGGAGACCGCGTCGTCCTCAACCTCGACGCCGTGCCCGAGGCGAACCGGCTCGGCATCGCGCTGGCGCTGCGCGGGCCGGGCGACGGCTTCATCGCCGGCCTGATCGGCACCGACCGGGAGGTGCGGGCGCGGATCGACGGGCGCGGCGATTGGGCGCGCTGGCAGGGCCGGGCGCAGGCGATGCTCGGCGGCACCGGCCTCGCCGACCTCGCCGTCACCGGCCGCGACGGCACCTTCACCTTCACCGGCCCGCTGCGCCCCGCTTTGGTCCTCACCGGCCCGGCCCAGCGGCTGGCCGCCCCGCTCGCCCAGCTGAACCTGATCGCGCGGCTGGACCATCGCCGCGCCGACATCCGCCTGAGGATGAACAGCCGGGCGCTGGCGCTCGCCGCCGAGGGCCTCGTCGATCTCGGGCAGAACCGTTATCAGGACCTGCGCCTGGCCGCCCGCCTGATCGAGCCCGGCGCCATCGCCCCCGATCTGTCCGGCCGCGACGTCCGGCTGGCGATGATCCTCAACGGGCCGTTCCGCACCCCCGGAGTCGCCTACGAGCTGAATGCCGCCAGCCTGACCTTCGCCGGGACGACGCTGGAGAATCTGCGCGCGGTCGGGGCCGCCCGCGTCCGCGCCGACGACATCGTCGTCCCGGTCTCGGCCCGGGCGGGCCGGATCCGCGGCTTCGACCTGGTCGCCGGCGGCACGCTCGAGAACGTCACCCTCAACGGCCAGGCCGGGATCGCCGGCACCCGCCTGGTCTCCGACAACATGATCCTGCGCTCCGACCGGGTGAACGCCCGGCTCGCGCTCGCCTTCGATCTGTCCGCGGGCCGCTACCTCGCCGCGCTGCAGGGGCGGGTGAACAACTATCTCGTCAATGGCGTCGGCCTGTTCGACGTCACCACAAATCTCGACATGACTTCGGGTCCGAACGGCTTCGGCCTGACCGGCCGGGTCGCCGCGCGCAGCCGGCGGATCGACAACGACACGATCCGCGACCTGCTCGGCGGCGACGCGACGATCACCGCGCGGGTGGCGATGGAGCCCTCGGGGCTGGTCCGGGTCGGCGACGTCCGGCTCGCCTCGCCCGACCTTCACGTCGCCTCGGGCGGCGGCATCTATCGGCGCGACGGCAGCCTCGACCTGCGCTTCAACGGCATCAGCGACGCCTACGGACCGCTGACCGTCCACGTCACCGGCACGGCGCGGGCGCCGCGGGTCGCGCTGGAGGCGGCCAATCCCGGCTTCGGAATCGGCCTTCGGGGCGTCACCGCCAGCGTCCGCGCGGTCGCCGGCGGCTGGGCGATCCAGGCGACCGGCCAATCCGCTTACGGGCCCTTCTCGGCCGACGTCGTCATCCTCTCCGGACGCGGGCCGATGCGGATCGACGTCAACCGCCTGACCTTCGCCGGCATCGAGTTCCGGGGCCGCCTCGTCCGCACCGCCGCCGGGCCGTTCGCCGGCACGCTGACCATGGCCGGGCAGGGGATCGAGGGGACGGTCCGCCTGGCCGCGGCCGGCCGCTACCAGCGGCTCGATATCGCCGCCACCGCCAGCGGCGCGCGCACGCCCGGCGACGTCCCGATCATCGTCCAGCGCGCCATCGTCCGGGCGACGATCGTCCTGACCCCGCAGCCCTCGATCACCGGCGACGCCCAGCTCGCCGGCCTCGCCAGCGGCAGCCTGTTCGTTCAGCGGGCGCGGGTGCGGGCGAATCTCCAGGGCGGCACCGGCACTGTCCAGCTGTTCGCGGAAGGGCGGCGCGCGGTGCCGTTCCGAGTCGCCGCCAATGCCGCGGTCACGCCGCAGGCGATCCGCGCCGCCGCCCAGGGGCAGATCAACAATATCGGCTTCCGCTTCGCCCAGCCCGCCCAGATCCAGCGCGCCGGCGGCACCTGGCGGCTGGCGCCGGTGACGATCGCGCTCGAGCGCGGCCGGATCCGGCTCGCCGGGACCTGGGGCGACGGGCTCGTCATCCAGTCGCGGCTCGACAGCTTCGACCTCTCCATGCTCAACGCCTTCTCGCCCGGCCTCGGTCTCGGCGGTCAGGCGACCGGCAGCCTCGATTTCGCGCAGCCGTCCGACGCCAGCTTCCCGCGCGCCGAGGCGCGATTGAACATCGCCGGCTTCACCCGCACCGGCATCGCGATGCGCTCGGTCCCGGTCGACATCTTCATGGCCGGAAGCCTCCGGCCGGAAGGCGGTCAGATGGGCGCGATCATCCGCCGCGGCGGCGGTGTCATCGGCCGAATCCAGGCACGTCTTCAGCCCCTCGGGCCGGGTGCCGGCGGGTGGACGACGCGGCTGCTGGCGGCGCCGCTTTCCGGCGGAATCCGCTACAACGGCCCCGCCGACGTGCCGATGTCGTTCGCCACTCTGCCCGGCCACCAGCTCACCGGCCCGATCGGCATCGCCGCCGATTTCTCGGGCCGGGTGCAGGCGCCGCAATTCACCGGCGTCGTTCGCGCCAACGCCCTCACCTATCACAACGAGACCTACGGGACGCGGATCACCAACCTCGCCATCGACGGCCGCTTCGGCGCCTCGCAGCTCGAGATCGTGCGCCTCTCGGGCCGCGCCGGCCGCGGCACGGTCGAGGGCCATGGCAGCATCGGGCTCGCCTCGGCGGCGGGCTTCCCGATCGACCTCATTCTCCGGTTCCAGAATGCGCGGCTGGCGCGCAGCGACGATCTTTCGGGCACCGCCACCGGCGATCTCCACATCGTCAACAATCGCGAGGGCGCCTCGATCAGCGGCACCCTCGATCTCGGCGAGGTCCGCTACCAGATCGTCCGCCAGGCCGCCGCGGAAGTGCCGCAGCTCGCCGGCGTGCGCCGCCGCGGCGAGCCGCTGAGGCCGCCCAATGAGCAGAGCGCCGAGAAGGGCGTGCCGAGCATCTGGCGGCTCGATATCCGCCTCAATGCCGACAATCGGGTCTATGTCTCGGGCATGGGGCTGGAATCGGAATGGCGGGCGGAGCTGCGCGTTCAGGGCACCACCGCGACCCCGGCCATCGCCGGCGAGGTCGATCTGATCCGCGGCACATTGGGCCTCGCCGGCCGCCGTTTCCGGCTGACCCAGGGCCATGTCGTCTTCCCCGGAGACCGCCCGCCCAACCCGCAGATCGATTTGAGCGCGACGAGCGACATCGAGGGGGTCCAGGTCGGCATCGTCGTGACCGGCCGCTCGAACAACCCGCAGATCGCCTTCACCTCCTCGCCGGGGCTGCCGCAGGACGAGATCGTCTCGCGGATCCTGTTCGGCAGCTCGGTGACCCAGATTTCGGCGCTCCAGGCGGTCCAGCTGGCGGCGTCGCTGAACGAGCTGCGCGGCAGCAGCGGCGGCCTCAACCCGCTCGGCCGGCTGCGCTCGGCGACGGGGATCGACCGCCTCCGCCTGGTCGAGGCCGATACCGCCACCGGCCGCGGCACCGCGGTCGCCGCCGGCATGTACCTTTCCGACGACATCTATGTGGAGATCATCACCGACGCCAAGGGCTTCACCGCCACCCAGCTCGAAATCTCGCTGTCGCGGACGCTCTCCCTGCTCTCCCAGTTCAGCTCGAACAGCTCCAACAACGTCTCGATCCGCTACCACCGCGACTACTAGGGTCCGTACGGACCCTGAGCGCGGGTGAGCAGATCGTCGGTAACGGTCATCGTGAAGGCGGGCAGGTTGCCGGGCGGGGTCTCGGCGACCGCGTCGAGAAAGGCGGCGCGGGTCGCCGGATCGTCATAAGCCATCTTGTTGTCGAAGGCGCGCTGCCAGCTCGCTTCGTCCGGCCATTCCGCATAGCCGACGAAGCGGCCGTCGCGGTCGCGGTGGAGGCGCGAGCCGTAGCTGCCGTAGAGGCGGGTGATATGCTCGGTGCCGCGCCGCCAGGCCGCGCGGAACTGCTCCTCCTTGCCGGGATGGACCCGCCACCAATAGACGGCGACGAACATCGGCGTCTCCTTCTCCGGGCTGCGCTGCGGGGGATGGTGCCCAGGGGCGGAATCGAACCACCGACACCGTGATTTTCAGTCACGTGCTCTACCAACTGAGCTACCTGGGCATGTCCGCCGGCAAGCGGGAGCCGCGCCTATAGAGGCGCTTGGCCGTCGCTGTCCAGCCCGTCCTCGCGGTCCGACGGCAGGTCCGGATCGGCGGCCGGGCCCGGCATCCGATAGCCCTCGCCGAGCCAGTTCAGAAGGTCGCGGTCGCGGCAGCCCTGGCTGCAGAAGGGCTTGTGCGCGGCGCTCGCGGGCTTGCCGCACAACGGGCAGAGATCAGGCGACATGGCCGGCCCATATGGCGAGCCGCGGCTCGGCCCGCAAGGCGACCGCGCCGCCGACGCGGCGTTCGAGCGCGGCGATCCAGTCCGGGCCGATGCGTGCGATCACGGCGGGCGCCGCATGCAGGGTCAGCGAGCCGGTGTGCCGCTCGGCCCGGCGCAGCAGGTCGCGGGCGGCGGCGCCGGCCTCGTCCCATTGCATCAGCTCCGGCAGCGACCGCCGCTCGCGCCGCCGCACCACCTGGAGGAAGCCGAAGCCGTTGACCGCGGTCCGCTCGAACGGCCTCGGCAGCACGGCGTCGAGCGCGGCGACGATCCGCAGCCGGTCCTCGCGCGAGGGGACCGTCGGCAGGTCGATGCCGATCGATCCGCCGATGTCGAGGCGGCGTATGGCCAGCGCCGCCGCCTCGGCGCCGGCCATCGCCAGCTCTGCCGGCGGCAGGAAGCCGTCGACGTCGAACAGGGTCATCGCCGGAGTCAGGCTCATGCGCAGCTCGCCGCCGCCGAAATCGATCACCCCGCCGATCGCCTCGTCGATCAGCTCGGACCAGCCGGATTCCTCGAAGCGATCCGGCCCGTGCGGGGAAAGCGGCGGGCCCGCGCCGATGCGTTGCGCGAGGCTCGGGCCTTCGCGTTCGGCGGCATCCGAGATCCGCCCCTTGGCGAACTTGGGGTTGCCGGGCTCGGCAATGGCTTCGCGGACGATCTCCACCCGCACCGACTGCCCCTCGGTGAGCGCTGCCGGCAGCGGCTCGACCATCACCTCGCCGCCATCGGTCGCGACGATCCCGCGGCGGCCAGGGACGGGAATCCGGACCAGGCGGCCGGCGAGGACGGAGCCGCAGCGCAGCTCGCCCGGAAGCTCGATCGCCGCCGCGATGATGTCATCGTCCTCGACGAGGATCGCGCGATTCTCGCCGATCCCCTCCTCGTAGAGCCACTCAGCCAAGGGGATAGCCCGCGGCGCGGAGCAGCGCGCGTGTCTCGTAGAGGGGAAGGCCGACCACGCCCGACCAGGAGCCGGAGATCATCCGGACCAGCGCCTCGGCGCGGCCCTGGATCGCATAACCGCCCGCCTTGCCGCGCCATTCGCCGGTGGCGAGATAGGCGGTCAGCTCCGCCTCGCTCAGGGACTTGAACTGGACGACCGAGGCGGACAGGCGATGGCGCGCCCGCCCCGCCTCGTCGATCAGGGTTACGGCGCTGAGGACGCGGTGGCGGCGGCCGGAGAGGAGCGACAAGGCGGACCGCGCCTCGGCCTCGGTCTCGGCCTTGGGCAGGATGCGCCGCCCCGCCGCGACCACGGTATCGGCGGCAAGCACGAGCGCGCCTGGCTGCGCGACCGCTTCCGCCTTTGCCGCCGCCATGCGCCGGGAATAGGCGATCGGCAGCTCGCCTTTGAGCGGCGTTTCGTCGATCTCGGCGGGCACGATCGCGTCCGGCACCACGCCGATCCGCGCCAGCAGGTCGAGCCGTCTGGGGGAGGCCGAGGCCAGGATGAGCCGCACGGCGCGGGCCGTCCTATTTGAAGCGGTAGGTGATCCGACCCTTGGTCAGGTCGTAGGGGGTCAATTCGACCAGCACTTCGTCGCCGGTCAGCACCCGGATCCGGTTCTTGCGCATCTTGCCGGCGGTGTGGCCGAGGATCTCGTGCCCGTTTTCGAGCTTCACGCGGAACATGGCGTTGGGCAGCAGCTCGACCACCTGCCCGCGCATCTCGAGAAGTTCTTCCTTGGCCATTCACATCCCTGGGTCAAAAAGAGCGGGCCGGACTTAGCGATTCGCCGCCGAAATGGAAACCCCGCCCGAGAGCGGGGCGGGGTCTCGATTTCGGACGCTGCGGCGCTCAGCCGACGTGGCCGGCCAGCGCCGCGAGCAGCAGCAGGGCGACGATGTTGGTGATCTTGATCATCGGATTGACCGCCGGGCCGGCGGTGTCCTTGTAGGGATCGCCGACGGTGTCGCCGGTCACCGCGGCCTTGTGCGCCTCGGAGCCCTTGCCGCCGTAATTGCCGTCCTCGATAAACTTCTTGGCATTGTCCCAGGCGCCGCCGCCCGAGGTCATCGAAATGGCGACGAACAGACCGGAGACGATCACGCCGAGGAGCAGCGCGCCCAGCGCCGCGAAGGCGCTCTCGCGGCCCGCGATCAACTGGATGCCGAAGAAGACGGCGATCGGCGCCAGCACGGGCAGCAGCGAGGGGACGATCATCTCCTTGATCGCCGCCTTGGTGACGAGATCGACGGTGCGGGCGTAATTGGGCCGCGAGGTGCCGTCCATGATGCCGGGGTTGTCACGGAACTGGTTGCGCACGTCGATCACGACATTGCCCGCGGCGCGTCCGACCGCGGTCATCCCCAGCGCGCTGAACAGGTACGGCAGGAGGGCGCCGAGCAGCAGCCCGACCACGACATAGGGGTTGGAGAGGCTGAAATCGACGCCGTCGATGCCGATGCCGAGCTCCGAGGAGAAGCGCTGGAGATCGGTCGTATAGGCGCCGAACAGGACCAGGGCGGCAAGGCCGGCCGAGCCGATCGCATAACCCTTGGTCACCGCCTTGGTGGTGTTGCCGACCGCGTCGAGAGCGTCGGTCTTCTCGCGGACGCTGTCGTCGAGGCCCGACATTTCGGCGATGCCGCCGGCATTGTCGGTGACCGGGCCGTAGGCGTCGAGGGCGACGACCATGCCGGCCAGCGCCAGCATCGCGGTCGCCGCGAAGGCGATGCCGATCAGCCCGGCGAGCTGGTAGGAAAGGATGATGCCGACGCAGATCACGATCGTCGGCAGCGCCGTCGCCTCGAGGCTGATGGCGAGGCCCTGGATGATGTTGGTGCCGTGGCCGGTCTGCGAGGCGCGGGCGATCGACTGGACCGGGCGGTAATGGGTGCCGGTATAATATTCGGTGATCCAGACGATGAGGCCGGTGACGCCGAGGCCGACGAGCGCGCACCAGAACAGGTCCATGCCGGTGAAGCCGCCGCCGGCCGCCTGGGTCGCGACCGAGAGGTCGACGTCGAGCCCGGCCGCCTCGGCGGCGCCGCCCAGGGTCGCGTTCAAGTCGCCGCCGAGCACGTACCACATCGCCCCGTAAATCGCCGGGATCGAGAGGATCGCGGTGACCAGGAAGCCCTTGTAGAGCGCCCCCATGATCGATTGCTTGCGCCCCAGGCGGACGAAATAGGTGCCGATGATCGAGGTGATGATGCAGACGCCGCCGATCGCCAGCGGCAGGCTCATCAGCTGCAGCATCTGGGCGGGCGCGGCGGTGACGAGCAGGGCGATCAGCACCATCGTCGCGCCGACGGTGACGACATAGGTCTCGAACAGATCGGCGGCCATGCCGGCGCAGTCGCCGACATTGTCGCCGACATTGTCGGCGATCACCGCCGGGTTGCGGGGATCGTCCTCGGGGATGCCGGCCTCGACCTTGCCGACGAGGTCGGCGCCGACGTCGGCGGCCTTGGTGAAGATGCCGCCGCCCAAGCGGGCGAAGATCGAGATCAAAGAGGCGCCGAAGGCGAGCGCGACGAGCGCGTCGACCACCTCGCGGCTGTTGGGCGCATGGCCCTGGACGCCGACGAGGACGTAGAAGAAGACCGAGATGGCGAGCAGCGCCAGGCCGGCGACGAGCATGCCGGTGATCGCGCCGGCGCGGAAGGCGACGGTGAGGCCGCCCTGAAGGCTGGTGCGCGCGGCCTCCGCGGTGCGGACGTTGGCGCGGACCGAGATGTTCATGCCGATATAGCCGGCCGCGCCCGACAGCAGCGAGCCGAGCACGAAGCCGGTCGCGGCGAGAGCCCCGAGGAACCAGAAGACCAGAGCGGCGACGACCACGCCGACGACGGCGATGGTGGTGTATTGCCGGCCGAGATAGGCCTTGGCGCCCTCCTGGATCGCCTCGGCGACGGCGATCATCCGCTCATTGCCCTGCGAGGCGCGGAGCACCTGGGCGCTGGTGATGATGCCGTAGAGCACTGCGATGAGGCCGCAGGCGATGGCAATGAGCACGACGGTCATGAAAGGTCCTTCCCCTGAAATTGAACGGGCGCGCTGAGGCGCCCTCGGCAGCGCGAGGCTGCGGTGTGGCGCGCCACATACGGGGGAAGGACGGCAAGTTCAACCATGCTCGAAGCCGAGCCTGGCGGGGAGCGGAACCGGCGCGCCGCGGTCGGTGAGGCCGAGCCCGGCGCCGGCCGTGCAGCGGCCGATCCGCGACAGGGGCAGGCCGATCTCCTCGGCCAAGGCGAGGATCGCGGCGGCCTTGTCCGCAGCGGCCGTGAACAGCAGCTCGTAATCGTCGCCGGCGGTGGCGGCCGCCAGGGGGGTGCCCTGGGACAAGGGGATCGAATCGAGCTCGATCGTCACCGCGCAGCCGCTCGCCACGGCGATCCGCGCCGCATCGATCAGCAGGCCGTCGGAGACGTCCAGCATCGCGCTCACCAGTGGCGCCAGCCGGGCGCCCGCCTCGAGCCGGGGGCGGGGATTGCGGTAGCGCTCGATCAGCGGCGAATCCTCGCCGCGGCGCAGCGCCGCGAGGCCGGCGCCGGCATCGCCGATCGTGCCGCTGACCCAGAGCAGGTCGCCGGGCCGGGCGCCGCCGCGCGACGGCACCGGCCCATCGGCGCGGCCGATCGCGGTGAGGCCGAGCACCCGCGCCGGGGCCGCGATCGTGTCGCCGCCGAGCAGCGGGATATCGAACGCCGCGAGCGCCCGGGCGAGGCCGGCGGCGAAGGCCCGGTCCCAGCTCTCCTCGCCGAGGGTGAAGCCGAGCAGCACGCCCAAGGGCCGTGCCCCCTTGGCGGCGAGGTCGGAGAGGTTGACCGCGACCAGCTTCCAGGCGACGTCGCCGGGCGGATCGCCGGCAAGGTAGTGGACGCCCTCGGCGATCATGTCGTGGGTGAGGACCAGGGTCTCGCCGCCCACCTCCAGCACCGCCGCGTCGTCGGCGAGGCCGCGCGCCGCCGGGTCCGTGGCGAGCGCGCGCAGCGAATCGATGAAGGCGGCTTCGGCGCTCACCGGCGGCCCGTCACGCGGTTTCCCAGTCGCCGAGCCACTGCTTCGCGCCGCAATCCGCGCAAGCGAGCTCGAAGCCGGCGCTGGTGAAGAGATCGGGCATCTGCCGCAATCCATCCTCGCCCAACGATTCGAGGTCGTCGATATCGTAGCGGTAGGCGGCGGCGACGCCGTGCCTCAGGCCGCCGCAGGCCGGGCACGGAAGCTCCTCCTCCTCCTCGCCGGTCCGCTGCCTGTTGCCGTTGCAGCCGCCCAGCACGGCGTCGTAGCCGTGGCGGGCGCTGTCGAAGAGCGTCCGCATGCGGTCGCAGTCCGCGCAGCGGAACCCGATCGGATCGGCCCAGAAGCCTTCCCATCCGGCCATTTCCGACGGCAGATATTCGGAGAGGATGGCGCCGCGGCGGCCGCCGCACGGGCACGCGATCCGGTACCAGAGCGTGGCCGAGTCCCCGTCCCCGTCGAACCGCTCGGCGCGAACGCCGTGAAGCGCCACCGGGGCCCTTGCCGAGGCCAGCTCCATCGTCCGGTTCATCGCACGCTCCTCTTCCTGCCCCGGCGGGGGGCGACGTCAGCGGCGCCGCACCTCCCCGGCCAGCGCGTCGAGCAGGCCGTTGACGAAGCCGGCCTCGCGCGGGTCGTAAAAGGCCTTGGCGACGTCGACATATTCGCTGATCACGATCGCCGTGGGGACGTCGGGGCGGGCGACGAGCTCGTAGGCGCCGGCGCGCAGGATCGCCTTCATCGGCTTGTCGAGGCGGGCGAGCGACCAGCCCGCGGCGAGCCGGCCGGCGATCAGCGCGTCCAATTCGGCGCGGCGCGCGTCGGCGCCGGCGACGATGTCGTCGAAGAAGTCGGCCTCGGCCTCGGCATATTCGACCCCGTCGATGGTCGCGCCGAGCCGGTGCTGGTGGAATTCGTGGAGCAGCCGGGCGAGCGGCACCTGCTCCATCTCCTGCTGGTAGAGCGCCTGGACCGCGGCGAGCCGGGCGGCGGAGCGGGGGAGCGAGCGTTTCGGGGTGGTCGCCATGGGGGGCGGCCATAGCCGCGCCTCGGCCCGGGTACAACGGAGGCTAGGCATCGGGCGTGTCGGCGATGAAGTCGGTTATCGCCGCGATCACCGGCTCGGGCGCCTCCCAGGGGACGAAATGGCCCACGTCGGGCAGGGTGACGATCCGGAGGTCGCCGACCAGATCGTCAAGGCCGTCGAGCTGGACCGGGAGCAGGGCGAGGTCCTTCAAGGCCCAGATCACCAGCGTCGGCATGGCGATGCGCGGGAAGGGGAGCCCGGTCCAGGCCGGCGCCGCGGCCGCCTCGCCCGGCGCGGGCACGATTATCTCGCTCGCCCGGTACCAGTTCAGCATCGCGGTCAGCGCGCCCGGGCGGGACCAGTCGTCGAGATAGGCCTGCTTCTCCGCCGCCGGCAGAAGCGACAGATCGGCGTGGCGGCCGAACGATTTTTCGAGGAAGGTCTCGAGCCCCATCGCCGCGATCCCCGCCTCCATCGCCGGATCGCGGAAGGCGCTGATATATTGCGAGGCGGCGCGCTGGGCGGGATCGTCGATCAGGCTCTTCTGGAAGACCAGAGGATGCGGCGCGTTGACGATGACGAGGCGCCTGATCCGGTCGGGATGCCGGAGCGCGGCGAGCCAGGCGATCGCGCCGCCCCAATCGTGGCCGACCAGGCTGAAGCGGCCGAGCCCGAGCGCATCGGCGAGCGCGATCAGATCCTCGACCGCGCGCTCCGGCCGGTAGGCGTCGACGCCTTCGGGCTTGTCCGAGGCGGCGAAGCCGCGCTGGTCGGGGGCGACGACGAAATGGCGCCCGGCGAGCGCGGGCGCGACCGCGCGCCAGGTGCGGTGCGATTCGGGGAAGCCGTGGAGCAGGACGATCGCCTCGCCGCCCCGCGCGCCGCCGCTGGCGACGTTGAGGGTGACGCCGGTGGGAAGCGGGATGCGGGTGGTGGCGAGCTCGGTCATCGGGGCGCCTCAAAAAATGGGGACAGTATATATTTTTCCGCGCGGCGATGCCCGGCGACCCCGCGTGGCGCCCGAAAAATATATACTGTCCCCATTTTCCTCACGGGTAGCTCACGGTCAGGGGGACTTCGGGGAGGGGGATGAATTCGGCATTGTCGTCGGGCGGGAGAGCGAAGCGGCCGGCGCGCCAATCCTCCTTCGCCTGCTGGATGCGGTCGCGGCGGGAGGAGACGAAGTTCCAGAAGACGTGGCGGGGGCCGTCCAGCGGCGCGCCGCCGCAGAGCATGACCCGGCCGCCGCCGGCCGAGCGCAGGGTGAAGCGGGCGCCGGGGCGAAGCACGTAAAGGGTCGAGCGCTCGAGCGGCACCCCGTCGAGCGCCGCCTCGCCCTCGGCGACGTAGAGGCCGCGCTCGTCGGCCTCCGCGTCGATCGGCATCGCGCCGCCGGGATGGAGGTGGATGTCGGCATAGATGGTGTGGCTGTGGCAGGTGACCGGCGCGCTCTCGCCCCACAGGCTCCCCATCACCACCCGGGCCTGGGCGAGGACGCCCTCGACGACCGGGAGATCGGCGCGCGGCACGTGCTCGAAGGCCGGCGCCGCCTCCTCCCTGGCGAGGGGAAGGGCGAGCCAGGTCTGGATGCCGGACAGCACCGGCCCTTCGGCGCGCACCGCCGCGGGCGAGCGCTCCGAATGGACGATGCCGCTGCCCGCGGTCATCAGGTTGACCGCGCCCGGCTCGATCGTCGCGAAGGTGCCGAGCGAATCGCGATGGTCGATGGCGCCGGCGAACAAATAGGTGACGGTGGCGAGGTTGATGTGCGGGTGCGGGCGGACGTCGATCCCGGTCCCCGGATCGAGCCGCGCCGGCCCCATCTGGTCGAAGAAGATGAACGGGCCGATCGTCGTCCGCTCGCGGTGCGGCAGCGTGCGATGGACCTTGAAGCCGCCGAGATCGTGGGTGGTCGGCAGCAGGGTCTGGAGGAAGGGATCGTCGGTCATGGCGTCTCCTCTATACCCGCCCACGCGGCCAATTCCTCCCCCGGATTTCCGGCGGACGAGCCGGAAGTTTCAGAAGCTTCGGCTTCCCTGGAAGCAAAAAACGCCCGGAGCGCGACTTCCTCCGCCCGCCTGCGGGCGCTCTCCTGCGCAGCCGCATAATCGGCGCGGCCGCCGGCGAAGCCGAAATGGAGATCGCGCAGGGCGACGCCGTGGCTGACCTCCTCCTCGTCCGCCTCCTTCTCGCCGGCTTCGGCCACCTCCAGCTCGGCCGGGCTGAGCTGGCGCCGATAGCCCTCCATGCCGAACACCTCGATTTCCCAGCCGTCGAAACCGGCGGGCGGCGGGAAGCTCGTCCACCACACGCCGTCCTCCTGCCAGACCTCGTCGCCGGTGAGCTCGGCGGCGAGATCTTCCTCGATCTCCTCGGGCGTCGGTTCGGGCCTGGGCGGCTCGGGCGGAGCGGCGTCAAGGTCGGGCGGCGGCGCGCCGGCCTCGAGCGCCTCGACCCAGGGCTGCCAGTTGCGGGCGACCGCGCGCGCCTCCTCGGGCTCGTCGAGCAGATGCTCGGTCTTGCCGAGCAGGTAGATGAGCAGGCGGTCATTATAGACCCGCTCCTCGCCTTTCAGCTCGCCATGATAATAATGGCGCTTGATCGTGCCTTCGATCGCCCGTTCCCAGGCGATCGCGTGGAGCCGCCGGGCGCCGTGGCGGCGGGCGGCGGCGCAGGCGAGGTTGAACGAGGCGGCGTCGGCGCGGCGCTGCAGCCGGTTGACGCTCTGCACCGAGACTCCGATCCGCGCCGCCGCGGCGCAGGCGAGGCCGGTGTCGGCGAGCGCCTCGACATATTCGCGCTGCTTTTGCGGGGTCAGCCCGTCTTCGCGGTAGCGCAGGGCGACGGGATCGAAAGCGGGGGTCGCGTTGAAGGAAGAGCCGGGCTCGTCGGTCGCCGACTCGGGGGCGGACACGTGCGGGATGTGGTCCATTCGATCACTAGAACAAAACGGGATCAGATTGCAAGCGGGAAGAACGCGGGTTCACGCGAAGGCGCGAAGGCGCGAAGGAAAGAAAAAGAGGGACTGTCCCTATTTTTCGCCGGGCGCGGTCGCCCGGATCGCCAGCGCGTGGATGCGCTCCTGCATCAGGTCGCCGAGGGCGGCGTTGACCGCGCGCTGGCGTTCGAGGCGGGTGAGGGCCGCGAAGCGGGGCGCCTCGATCTCGACGGTGAAATGCGATTCGCCGCTGCCGTCGTCGCCGGCATGGCCGCGATGCTTGGCGCTGTCGTTGGTCACGACCAGGCGGGTCGGCGCGAGGGCGGCGCGCAGCCGCTCCTCGATGAGTGCGGCGACGGGGCCGGTTAAAGACTGGCTCATCCGCGTTATATAGGAGGATCGGGGACAGTTAGGTAACTGTCCCGAAGGAGAGAAGCTTGGCGAGCAGCGGCAAGAGGCAGCGTTTCCACGGCCGGGTCGAGGGCCGGGCGCAGCCCTGCGCCCATCCCGGCTGCGCGGCGGCGGGCGAATTCCGCGCGCCGGGCGTCTATGGGCCCAATTTCGACGGGCCGGGCGAGTGGCGCTGGCTGTGCCTCGACCATGTCCGCGACTTCAACGCCGCCTACAATTGGTTCGAGGGGATGAGCGCCGAGGAGATCAGCGCCGCCCAGAATCCCTATGGCGGCTGGGACCGCGAGACCCGCGCCTTTTCGGTGAACGGCGCCCCCGGCCCGCGCTGGGCCGACTTCGCCGACCCGCTCGACGCGATCGGCGCCCGCTTCCGTCCCGACCGCGCCCGCAGGGACGGCCGCGAGCTGAGCGAGGCCGACCGCCGCAATTTGAAGGTGCTCGGCCTCGACCTCGACACCGACCGCCGCGGCCTCAGGCTGCGCTACGCGGCCCTCGTCCGCCGCTACCATCCCGACCATAATGGCGGCGACCGCAGCCACGAGAAAGCATTGCAGGCGGTGATCGAGGCTTATACGGCGCTGAAAGGCAGACCGGTTTTCGCTTGACGGCGGTCCTTCGAGACGGGCCTTCGCCAAGCTCAGTCCCTCCTCAGGATGAGCGGGGGGGCGGGGCGAATTCATTACCGCTCATCCTGAGGAGCCGGTGAGCTTGTCGAACCGGCGTCTCGAAGGACGTCTCGAAGGACGGATCAAGGACGCAACAGAGAAAGCGCATGGCAGACATACCCAATGTGAACCCCGACAGCCGCTCGGCGACGGTGATGGACGCGCCCGACCGGATCGTGAAGGTGCGCGAGCTGTTCGGCGTCGATTCCGACCTCGAAGTGCCCGCCTTCTCGGAAGCGGACGAGCGGGTCCCGGACCTCGACCCGGCCTATGTCTTCGATCCCGATACGACGCTGGCGATCTGCGCCGGTTTTTCGAAGAACCGGCGGGTGATGATCCAGGGCTATCACGGCACCGGCAAATCGACCCATATCGAGCAGGTCGCCGCCCGCCTCAACTGGCCGACGATCCGGATCAACCTCGACGCGCATATCAGCCGCATCGACCTGGTCGGCCGCGACGCGATCGTGCTGCGGGACGGCCAGCAGGTCACCGAATTCCGCGAGGGGCTGCTGCCCTGGGCGCTGCAGACCCCGACCGCTTTGGTCTTCGACGAATATGACGCCGGCCGGCCCGACGTCATGTTCGTCATCCAGCGGGTGCTCGAGACCGAGGGCAAGCTGACCCTCCTCGACCAGAACCGGGTGATCCGGCCGCATCCCTATTTCCGCTTGTTCTCGACCACCAACACGGTCGGCCTCGGCGACACCACCGGCCTCTATCACGGCACCCAGCAGATCAACCAGGGCCAGATGGACCGCTGGAACATCGTCGTCACCTTGAACTATCTGCCGGCCGAGACCGAGGCCCGGATCGTCCTCGCCAAATCGGGCGAGTACGACCATGAGGGCGGCCGCCAGGAAGTCGAGCGGATGATCAAGGTCGCCGAACTGTCGCGCCAGGGCTTCGTCAACGGCGACATCTCGACCGTGATGAGCCCGCGCACCGTGATCAGCTGGGCGCAGAACGCGCTGATCTTCGGCGACGTCGGCTTCGCCTTCCGGCTGACCTTTTTGAACAAATGCGACGAGAACGAGCGGGCGACGGTCGCCGAATATTACCAGCGCGTGTTCGGCAAGGACCTGCCGGAAAGCGTGGTCGGGGCGGCGTGACCAACAAACGTCGATCTTGACCAGGCGGCGCACATGGACTAACCGGACTAAGGTTTCGAGAGAGCGAAGAGATGGCCGACGCCGATCCGCGCAAAATGGTCAACGTCCACGACGCCAAGACCCATTTCTCGAAGCTGCTCGACCGCGCCCATGCGGGCGAGGAGATCATCCTCGCCAAGGCGGGCAAGCCTTATGCGAAGCTGGTGCCGATCGCGAAAAAGGCGGCAAGGCCGAAGCGCAAGCCGGGCGGGCTCAAGGTCAGCGGCCCGATTCCCGATGCCGTCTGGTTCGATCCGTTGCCGGACTCGGAACTGGAGCTCTGGGAGGGCAAGCGCCTTGAGAAGTACGGCCTTTGACCGGATATCTTCTCGATACGCACAGCCTGCTTTGGTGGTGGACCGATGCCCAGCGGCTCAGCAGCCCGGCGCGGGCGGCGATCGAGGCTGACGACCGGATCGTGGTCAGCGCCGCCAGTATCTGGGAGATCGCGATCAAGACCGCGTCGGGAAAGCTGGACGTAATCGAGGACTTCCAGCGCGACTATCGGCCGCTGATGGCGCGCAACGGCTTCGAGGCGCTGGCCATGACCGACGATCATGCGCTGATGGCCGGCTTCCTGCCGGGCGAGCACCGCGACCCGTTCGATCGGATGCTGGCGGCGCAGGCCGTGATCGAGGATTTGACCTTGATCACCCGCGACCAGCAGCTTGGCGGTTTCGGATGCCGGACCTTGTGGTGATGCCGGATGGCTGAGGACAATCCCCTCGAAGCCTTCCGCCACGCGCTCGCCGGGGCGACGCGGGCGATCGCGCGCGACGCCGAGGTCGAGCTGGGCTTCACCAGCGACGTCCCGGCGGTCGCCGGCAAGAGCGTCAAGGCGCCGATGCCGGGGCGCCTCGTCGGACCGCGGGAAGCGGCCGAGGCGCGCGGCTTCGCCGATGCCGCGGCGCTTCGCCTCAGGCACCACAATGCCCGGCTCCACGCCCGCCACGCCCCCGCCGATGAGGCCGCCCGGGCGGTGTTCGACGCGGCCGAGCAGGCGCGGGTCGAAGCTCTCGGCGCGCGCGGCATGGCCGGCATCCGGGCGAACCTCGCCCACCTCGCCGAGCTGCGCCTCAAGACCGATCCGCTGGTCCGCGCGCGCAGCCGCGAGGAGGTGCCATTGGCTTCGGCGGTCGGGCTGATCGTGCGCGAGCGGCTGACCGGCGCCGAGCCGCCGGACGCGGCGCGGGCCGGCCTCGCTCTGGTCGCCGACTGGATCGAGGAGAAAGCCGGCGACGACCTCGACGCGCTCGGCCTCGCCATCGACGACCAGGCGGCGTTCGCGGCGCTGGCGACCAAGCTGCTCCGCGACCTCGAGCTGATCGAGGGCGAGGGCAATGCCGATCTCGATCCCGATTCCGCCGAGGAAGGCGAGGGCGAGGACGAGGCCGATGCCGGCGGCGACGGCGAGCAGGACCAGGAGGACGAAGGCGGCGGCCGCGGCGACGCCGAGATCAGGGGCGAGCAGGACCAGAGCGGCGAGGACGACAGCTCGGCCGAGTGGAGCGAGGAGATGGCCGACGGCGCCGACATGGCCGGCGCCGAGGGCGAGGAAGGGCTGCTGCCGGTGCGGCCCAACCGGCCCTTGTCCGAGCTGCCGCCGCGCTTCGACTACAAGATGTTCACCACCCGATATGACGAGGAGATCGCCGCCGCCTCGCTCTGCGACGAGGAGGAATTGGGGCGGCTTCGCGCCTATCTCGACCAGCAGCTCGTCCATCTGCAGAGCGCGGTGACCAAGCTCGCCAACCGCCTCCAGCGGCGGCTGATGGCCCAGCAGGCGCGCTCGTGGGAGTTCGACCAGGAGGAGGGATTGCTCGATTCGGCGCGGCTCGCCCGGGTGATCGTGAACCCCTATCATTCGCTCTCTTTCAAGGTCGAGCGCGACACCGAGTTTCGCGACACCATCGTCACCCTGCTGATCGACAATTCCGGCTCGATGCGCGGCCGGCCGATCTCGATCGCCGCGATCAGCGCCGACATATTGGCGCGAACGCTCGAGCGCTGCGGGGTCAAGGTCGAACTGTTGGGCTTCACCACCCGCGCCTGGAAGGGCGGCCAGGCGCGCGAGAAATGGCTCGCCGACGGCCGGCCGCCCCATCCCGGCCGGCTCAACGACCTCCGGCACATCGTCTACAAGGAGGCGGACGAGCCGTGGCGGCGGGCGCGCCGCAATCTCGGCCTGATGATGCGCGAGGGGCTCTTGAAGGAGAATATCGACGGCGAGGCGCTGATCTGGGCGCACGAGCGGCTGATCCGGCGGCCCGAGGAGCGCAAGATATTGATGGTGATCTCGGACGGCGCCCCGGTCGACGATTCGACCCTGTCGGTCAATTCGGGCACCTATCTCGAGCGCCATTTGCGGCAGGTGATCGGCTGGATCGAGGCGCGCTCGAGCGTCGAGCTGATCGCGATCGGCATCGGCCACGACGTCACCCGCTATTACCAGAAAGCGGTGACGATCATGGACGCCGAGCAATTGGGCGGGACGATGGTCGAGCAATTGGCGGCGCTGTTCGACAAGGAGTGAAAAAGGGCCGGCCGCCGTGATGGTGGCGGCCGGCCCCCGTTCCCTCGCAACGCTGGCCGAGGGAAAGCCGGTCAGCGGCGGCAGGAGCTGCGGTCGATCTCGCGGCCGGCGAGGGCGCCGATCGCGCCGCCGATGATCGCGCCGGTGGTGCCGCTGGAGCGGCGGCCGTAATAGCCATTATTGCCGCTGCGCGAGACCTCGCGGCCGAGCAGGCCGCCGGCGATGGCGCCGATGATGGTGCCGGTCGAGCCGCTGCAGCGGGTGCCGTAATGGTTGTAGTAGCGCTGGCTGTAGCGGCGCTGGTTGTAATAGCGCCGGTCGTAGCGCTGCTGGCCGTAGCCCTGATAATAGCCGTTGCCGTAGCCGTCATAATAGCCGTACCGGCTCTGGGCCTCGGCGGCGGCGGGGAAAGCGGCGAGCGCCGAGGCGGCGAGCGCGGCGGAAAGGGCGATACTCTTCAACATGGTGCTAACTCCTTGGTCTGTGACGTGCTTTTGCCCCAGGCCGATTGAGCCCGTGCTGAATGCGCTCGTCAGGCGCCGTTCATGATTCTGGGGGGTTTTCCTGAACAGCTGTGGCGCTCGCGGCCGCGCCGCGCCGCCTTCCTGCTGCTCGCCTTCGCCGCTCTGGCGACGATCGTCCCGGTGCCGCCGCCGGCGCCGCCGCCGGGACCGGCGGTGGCGATGCTGCGCTTCGCGGCGGTGCCGCTCGACGCCGCCCACCCCGCCCGGCGGCGGCTCGGCGGCTTGCTCTACCTGGGCGGCTGGGAGCTGACCGGCGACAGCCCCCGCTTCGGCGGCATCTCCGCGCTCCACGCCGAAGGGGGCGAAGCGCTCGCGCTCAGCGACGCCGGCATCCTCTTGCGCTTCGCCCTGCCGGCGGCGCCTTCGGGCCGCGAGCCGGTCCGGCTGGTGCCGCTGCCCGACGGCCCCGGCCCGCCGACCCGCAAGTCCAACCGCGACACCGAATCGATGCTCGTCCGCGGCCCCTGGCTGTGGGCGGGATTCGAGCGCCACAACATGGTCTGGCGCTACCGGCGCGCCGACCTCGCGGCGACCGCCCGGGCGCAGCCGGAGGCGATCCGGCGCTGGCGCAGCAATGGCGGCCCGGAGGCGATGGCGCGGCTCGCCGACGGCCGCTTCCTGCTCCTCGCCGAGGGCCCGGACGACGGCCTGGCGACCAGCGAGGCGGTGCTGTTCGACGGCGATCCGGCCGAGCCCGGCACGCGCGCGGCGCGGCTCCGCTACCGGCGGGTGCCCGGCTACCGGGTGACCGACGCGGCGGCGCTTCCGGACGGGCGGCTCCTCCTCCTCAACCGGCGCTTCGCCTGGCTCGAAGGCTTTTCGGCGGTGATCACGGTCGCCGAAACCCGCGGCCTGGGCGGGGGCGCGACGATCGCGGGCCGCGAGATCGCGGCGCTGCGGGCGCCGGTCAGCGTCGACAATATGGAGGGGCTGAGCGTCACCCGCGAGAACGGGCGGACGATCATCTGGCTCGCCTCGGACGACAATTTCTTCCCGCTGCAGCGCAGCCTGCTGCTGAAGTTCGAGCTGGTGGAATAGCGCGGCGTCGGCAAGTTCGGAATGACGCAGCCAACACTCAGGCGGCGGCGCTCAGGCCGCAGCCGCGCTCTCCGCCTGCTTCTTCGCGATCTCGCGCTTGAGGCGGCGGACCTTGAGGCTCAAACTGTCGTCCTTGGCCTTGAGCAGCCAATTGTCGAGGCCGCCGACATGCTCGACCGAGCGCAGGCCGCTCATCGACACGCGCAGCTTCACGCCGCGCGCCAGCGTGTCGGAGATGAGGGTGACGTTCTGCAGGTTGGGCAGGAACGTGCGCTTGGTCTTGTTGTTGGCGTGGGAAACGTTGTTGCCCACCAGCCGGCCCTTGCCGGTCAGCTCGCAAATGCGCGACATTGCAGTCTCTTCCTGGATTGGGGGCGTCTGGCACCCCGGAAAGGGGGCGCGGATAGCGGCATCCCGGGGATTCGTCAACCGTGGCGGCGGCCGAGGTCAGGAGGGCGCGTGACCTTCCCGCTCCGCCTTTGCCCGCGCGCGGTCGCGAAGCAGGTTGGCGTGAATGCGCCGCGCCCAAAGCCACCCCACAAGGCCGAGGACGAGGCCTGCGATGGCAGGTGCCAATCCGGTCCAATCAACCATCACTTTCCTCCGCGTCCAACAATTTCAGCATATTAGATGACAGCCAAAGCAGCAATGCAGCACCGATCAACCAGGTCAGGCTGTCGAGGTCGAAGCTAGCCTCTACCCAGGCCTTGGCCAATGCGGCAATCAGCAGCGCGTTTCCGGCAGCGGTCAGGACGCCGACAACGTGCTTGATCCGCTCGTTGGCCCGCAACGCCGTTGAGCGCGCGCTGAAATCCGCCATCGGGTGCTCCACGAAATACGTTGGATCGTGCGCCAGCATTTTCGAAAATGCAAGGATCAGCGTCGCGGCTTCCGGCGGTCGTTGCGGAGAGGCGGCCGATCTGCCATCCTCTTCGTTCACCGCCCAAAGGGGCAAAGCAGCGAGGCCGGCCATGTTCCGCACACTCCTCCTTCTGATCGCCTTCGTCGTCGTGATCGTCGTGGCCCTGGTCTATACCGGCTATATCAACCTCAACCGCAACGCCGACGGCTCGGTGTCGATCGAGACCAAGGACGTCCAGGTCGGCACCACCACCGCCAACGTCCAGGTGCCGGTGGTCAAGACCGAGACCCGCCAGGTCGAGGTGCCGAGCGTCGCCGTCACCAACGACCAGGCCAACGGCCAATAACGGCTTTCCCGCTCCCCGAGCCGATGCGCCTCGCCCTCGACGAGGCCGCCGCCGCGGCGCGCGACGGCGAGGTGCCGGTCGGCGCGGCGGTGACCCGCGGCGGCGAGCTGCTCGCCGTCGCCCGCAACCGGATGCGCGAGCTCGACGATCCCACCGCCCATGCCGAAATGGTGGCGCTGCGCGCGGCGGCGGCGAAGCTCGGCGCCTGCCGCCTCGACGGCTGCGACCTCTGGGTGACTCTCGAGCCCTGCGCGATGTGCGCCGGCGCGATCGCTCTGGCCCGGATCCGGCGCCTCTATTTCGCCGCCGCCGACGCCAAGGGGGGCGCCGTCCTGCACGGGCCCTTGCTGTTCGCCCAGCCGACCTGCCACCACGCGCCCGAAGTCTATCCGGGGATCGGCGAGGCGGAGGCGGGCGAGCTGCTGCGGACGTTCTTTCGGGAAAGGCGTTGATGCAGCCGCGCCTCTCCGGCTAGAAACACGCGGACGCCTATGCCGCCTTCCCCTCCGCTCGCGCCCTTCCCCTGGTGGGATGTGATCATCATCCTGCTGCTGGTGATCCTGAACGGCCTGCTCGCCATGTCCGAGCTGGCGATCGTCTCCTCGCGCCGGCCCCGGCTGAAGGCGATGGCGCGCGCCGGCCGGCGCGGCGCCCAGACCGCGCTCGAGCTCGCCGCCGATCCCGGCCGCTTCCTGTCGACGGTCCAGGCCGGCATCACCCTGATCGCGGTCATCTCCGGCGCCTTTTCGGGGGCGGCGCTGGGCGGCCCGGTGGCGCAGCGCATCGCCCTTCTCGGCGTGCCGCCCGAGACTGCGGAAACGCTGGGCTTCAGCCTGGTCATCATCCTCACCACCTACGCTTCGCTGGTGATCGGCGAGCTGGTGCCCAAGCAGGTCGCGCTGCGCTCGCCCGAGCCGATCGCGGTGGTGGTGGCACGGCCGATGCTCTGGCTCGCCAAGGCGATGACGCCGTTCGCCTGGCTGCTCGACCGGTCGAGCGCCCTGGTCTTCCGGCTGCTTCGGCTGAAGCGCGAGAGCGAGGACCAGGTCACCGCCGAGGAGCTGCAGCTGGTCGTCGCCGAGGCAGCCACGGCGGGCGTGCTCGAGGAGAGCGAGCGGGCGCTGATCTCGAGCGTCGTGAGGCTCGCCGACCGGCCGATCCGCGAGGTGATGACGCCGCGCACCGAGGTCGCCTGGATCGACGCCGACGCCGACGACGAGACCATCCGGCGCAAATTGATCGAGGCGCCGCACAACCGGATCCCGGTCGCCGAGGGCACGGTCGACCGGCTGATCGGCGTCGTTCAGGCGCGCGACATCGTCTCCTGCCTGCTGACCGACCGGCCGATCGACCTGCGCGCGCTGATGAAGCCGGCGCCGATCGTCCCCGACCAGATCGACGCGATGGACGCGATGACGACGCTCCGGGACAGCGAGGTGCCGATGGCCTTCGTCCATGACGAATACGGTCATTTCGAGGGGCTGGTGACGCCCGGCAATTTGCTCACCGCGCTCGCCGGCAAGTTCCTCTCCTCGGTCGATTTCGACAACGATCCGCCGCTCGTCGAGCGCGACGACGGCAGCTGGTGGGTGTCGGGCTCGCTGTCGGCCGACGCGATGGCCGACGCGCTCTGCCTCAGCCTGCCCGAGGACCGCGACTACGGCACCGCGGCGGGCTTCGCCCTGTCGGTGCTGAAGCACATCCCCGAGGTCGGCGAGCGCTTCACCTGGCGCGGCTGGCGGTTCGAGATCGCCGACATGGACGGGCGCAAGATCGACAAGCTGTTCGCCTCGGAGATCAAGCAGGGGCGGCGGGGGTAAAGCCCTGATCCGGGATGACGCCTAGGGCGTCAGCTTCCCGAACCTCTCCTCGAACCCCTCGGTGTCGCCGCGGGCAAGATAGTCAGCCTGCTCGACGATCCGGTCGCGGGCGAGGCGGCCCTGGAACGGGCCCATCCGCTCGTCGAGATGGGCCGCCTCGTTGGCGTTGAGGCCGGCGAGCTGCTCGTAGCGATAGATGCCGAGCTCGTTGAGCCGGGCGACGAACTTGGGGCCGACGCCCTTGAGGCTGGAAAGGTCGTCGGCGCTGCCGGCCGGCGCGTGGCGCGGCGGCACGCCGAGCACCTCGCCGGCGACGTCGGCGGTCGCCGCGGCGGCCTCGTCGGCGAGGCCGGCGCCCTCGCGCTTCTTCATGTAGGGCCGCTCCTTCGCCGCGACATAGGGGCTTTCGCCCGCGGGCCGGCGGCCGACCCCGGGCGCGCGGCGGCCGCGGCGGAAGATCAGCGCGGCGAGCATGGCGACGGCGAGGATGGCGACGAGGACGATCAGGGTGGTGGAGTCGAGCGTCATGATCGGGGCGGTTCCTCCGGCGGGCGGTGAGCGAAGATCCAGCGGGCGGTGGCGATGCCGATCAGCAGCGCCACTGCGAGGCTGACGAGGTTGAACTGGGCGAGCGCGAGCATCGGCTCAGCGGCCGTCGAGGAAGGAGGTGCGCCGGCGGCGGCCGAACAGCAGCCAGCCGATGCCGAGGCCGATCAGCCAGGCCAGAGCGACGAGGATCAGGGTCTCGGCGAGAAGCGGCATCTCACTCTCCCTCCCAGCGCACGCCGGAGACGCCCGGAATCGCGGCGACGCGGTCGTTGAGGCCGGGAAACTGGCCCATGCCCTCGCGCTGAAACCGGTCGGCCTCGCCCGACAGGATCGCCTCGCGGCGGAGCGGGTCGCGGTCGAAGCGGACCCGGACCTGCGGCAGCTCGGCGGCGCGGATCACCGCCTTGGCCTGAGCATCGAGCCGGTCAACGAACGCCTGGCCCTGGCCGAGCGGGCCGTGGCCGATCCAGCCCGCGGCGAGCGCGACGGCGAGGCCGATCAGCAATTTGGCGACAGCGGGCATCGGCTGCTCATTAGCCCATCCGGGCGATTTCGCGCCAGCCGATATCGCGCCGGCAAAAGCCGGTCGGGAAGTCGATCGAATCGACCGCGCGATAGGCCGCGGCCTGCGCCTCGGCGACGGTCGCGCCGCGGGCGGCGACGCCGAGCACGCGGCCGCCGTCGGCGACCAGCCGGGCGCCGTCGCGGGCGGTGCCGGCATGGAAAATTTGCGCGCCCGCCTGGCCGAGGCCGGCGATCGCGCCGCCCTTCTTCGGCGGGCCCGGATAGCCCTCCGCGGCGATCACCACCACCAGGGCGGCGTCCTTCGAAAAGCGCGGCCGCGGCGCGGCGGCGAGCGCGCCGTTCGCGCAGGCGAGCATCAAAGCGAGCAGATCGGAATCGAGGCGAAGCATCAGCGCCTGGCATTCGGGATCGCCGAAGCGGACGTTATATTCGACCAGCTTCGGCCCCTCCGCGGTCAGCATCAGCCCGGCGTAGAGGATTCCCGAGAAGGGCGTGCCCGCCTCGGCGAGCGCCCGCGCGGTCGGGCGGACGATCTCCGCCATCACCCTTTTCTGCAGCGCCGGAGTGAAGATCGAGGCCGGGCTGTAGGCGCCCATGCCGCCGGTATTGGGGCCGGTGTCGCCGTCGCCGACGCGCTTGTGGTCCTGGGCCGAGCCGAACGGGACGACGGTTTCGCCATCGACCAGGGCGAAGAAGCTGACCTCCTCGCCCGCCATAAACTCCTCGATGACGAGCGCCTCGCCGGCCTCGCCGAAGCCGCCGGCGAACATCGTGTCGAGCGCCGCTTGCGCCGCCTCGGCGGTCTCGGCGACGATCACCCCCTTGCCGGCGGCGAGGCCGTCCGCCTTGATCACCACCGGCAGGCCGAAATCGCCCAGCGCCGCCTCGGCGGCGAGCCGGTCCGAGGCGCGCGCATAGCGGGCGGTGGGAATGCCGTGCCTGGCGCAGAGGTCCTTGGTGAAGCCCTTCGAGCCTTCGAGCTGGGCGGGGATCCGGTTCGGGCCGAACACCGCGATCCCCATCGTCCTCAGATTGTCGGCGAGGCCGTCGACGAGCGGCGCTTCCGGGCCGATCACGGCGAGGCCGATCGCATGGCGGCGGCAGAAATCGATCACCGCCCGATGATCGGCCGAATCGAGATCGACCAGCTCGGCCTGCTCGGCGATGCCGGGATTGCCCGGCGCCGCATAGAGCTTGCTCAAGCGCGGCGATTGCGCGAGCTTCCAGGCGAGGGCATGTTCGCGTCCGCCGGAACCCAAGAGCAGCACATTCATGAACGACGACACCTCAAGCGATCCCGGGCTCCTAGCAACCGAGGCGCCGGGCGACAACGCGCCCGCTCTGTCGGTGTCGGAGCTCTCCGCCGCGCTCAAGCGGACGGTCGAGGGCGCGTTCGACCATGTCCGGGTGCGCGGCGAGATTTCCGGCTTCAAGCGGGTCGCCTCGGGCCATTGCTACTTCACCCTCAAGGACGATGCCGCCTGCATCGATGCGGTGATCTGGCGCGGCCAGGCGGCGTCGGTCCGGTTCGCGCCCGAGGACGGGATCGAGGTGATCGCGACGGGTAAGCTGACCACCTATCCGGCCCGCTCGCGCTACCAGATCGTCGTCGAGCGGCTCGAGCTGGCCGGCCAGGGAGCCCTCATGGCGCTGCTCGACAAGCGCCGGCGGGCGCTCGCCGAAGAAGGGCTGTTCGACGAGGCGGCCAAGAAGAAGCTGCCGTTCGCGCCGCGGCTGATCGGGGTGGTGAGCTCGCCCACCGGGGCGGTGATCCGCGACATCCTCCACCGGCTCGAGGACCGTTTCCCGACCCACGTCCTGCTCTGGCCGGTGCCGGTCCAGGGCGAGGGCGCGGCGGACCGGATCGCGGCCGCGATCGCCGGCCTCAACGCGCTCGCCGAGCCGCCCGAGCTGATCATCGTCGCCCGCGGCGGCGGCTCGATCGAGGATCTGTGGGCGTTCAACGAGGAGGCGGTGGTCCGCGCCGTCGCCGGCTCGCGCGTCCCGATCATCTCGGCGGTCGGCCACGAGACCGACACCACGCTCACCGACTTCGCCGCCGATGTGCGCGCGCCGACGCCGACCGCCGCGGCCGAGATGGCGGTGCCGGTGCGCAGCGAGCTCATCGCCGCGGTGCGCACGCTGGCCGGCCGGGCCGAGCGCTGCGCGGGCCGGGCCGCGGAGCGGGGCCAGGAGCAGCTCCAGGCGCTGCTCCGCCACTGGCCGGCGCGCGAGGCCCTGCTGGCGCCGCAGCGGCAGCGGCTCGACGAGCTCGGCGAGCGGCTGCCGCGGGCGCTGCGGGGGCGCCTCGACCGGGCCCGGGCCGAGCTCGGCCAGGCCGCCGGCGCGCTCCGGCCCGGCCTGCTCGGCGCCGCCCGGGCGCGCGCCCGCGAGCGGCTCGACGCCCTGTGGCGGGTCGCCCAGCTCGCCCATCCCGAACGGCCGCTCGAACGCGGCTATGCGCGGGTGGCGAGCCGCGACGGCAGGACCCTGACCAGCGCCGCGGCGGCGGGCGAGGCGCGGCTGCTCCGCCTCCATTTCGCCGACGGCGCGCTCGACGCGGCGGTTGAGCGGCCGAAACGCGCGGCCTATGGCAAGAGCAAGGCCGACCAGCCGAAACTGCTCTGACCTTCGAGATGCCGATGCTGATGACCCCGACCGGCCGGCTCGCCCGGCTCCACTATCTCCCCGGCACCTTCCGGGTGCTCTCCCACGGCGACCATGTGCTGTGCGCAATCACCCGCCAGCCGATCCCGCTCGCCGAGCTTCGCTACTGGAACGTCGAGCGCCAGGAGGCCTATGTCTCGGCGGCGGCGTCGCTCGAGGCGGAACGCAAGGGCTGATGGCGCCGGGCGGCGGCGAGCCCGACCTGTTCGCCCGCGCCTCGGCGGCGTGGGCGGAGGGCCGGCGCGAGGCCGCGGCCGGCCTGCTCCAGCAGGTGATCGAAAGGGAGCCCGAGCATGTCGCCGCGCGCAACGCGCTCGCCCTGATCGCGCTCGGCGGCGGCGACGCGGCGGCGGCGATCGGCCATCTCGAGCAAGCGGCGGCGGCGGCGCCGGGCTCGGCGCCGATCTGGTTCAACCTCGGCCAGGCCTGCGACCTCGCCGGCGATCTCGACCGCGGCCTCGCCAGCCTCGATAGGGCGCTGGCGATCGATCCCTATTACGTGCCGGCGGTGCTGATGAAGGCCGCGCTGCTCGCCCGCCGCGGCCACGAGGCGGAAGCGCTGGCGATGTTCCGCGCGATCATCGCCACCGGCCCGCGCGCCGACGCTTTGCCCGAGCCGGCGCAGCGGGCGCTCGCCCACGGGCTGGCGCTGGTCGAGGCCGAGGATTCGCGCCGCGCCGCCGCGCTCGAGGAGCCGCTCGCCGCCGTCCGCGCCGCCCATCCCGGCGCCGACCTTCATCGCGCCGAGGCCTATGCCGGCCAGCGCACCGGCCGCCGCAAGGTCTATGTCCAGCAGCCCGTCGACGGCCATTTCCCCTATCTGCCGGCGATCGAATTCTTCGCCCGCGAGCATTTCCCCTGGCTGGCCGCGCTCGAGGCGCAGACCGCCGGGATCCGGGCCGAGCTGGCCGCCCTGCGCGATCGCGGCGAGCGCGGCTTCCGCCCCTATGTCGGCTTCGATCCGACCCAGCCGGTCAACCAGTGGCACGAGCTCAACCATTCGCCGCGCTGGAGCGCCTGGTTCTTCTGGGAGGACGGGGTGCGGCGGGAGGAGAATTGCGCCCGCTGCCCGGCGACGGCGGCCCTGCTCGACAGCCTGCCGCTGCTCGATTTGCCCGGCAAGGGGCCGACGGCGATGTTCTCGGTGCTCGCGCCGCGCACCCGGATCCCGCCGCACACCGGCTCCAACAACGTCCGCACCACCGTCCATCTGCCGCTGATCGTGCCCGCCGGCTGCGGCCTCAGGGTCGGCTCGCAGAGCCGGACGTTCGAGGCCGGCACGGCCTGGGCGTTCGACGACACGATCGAGCACGAAGCCTGGAACGACAGCGACGAGGAGCGGACGATCCTGATCCTCGACGTCTGGAACCCGCTGCTCAGCGAGGCGGAGCGGGCGGCGGTGCGGGTGATCGGGTGAGCGCGCTGCCGGCGGCGCTGCTGCTTTTGGCCGCCGCCCAGGCGCCGGCCTTCGCGCTCGACGGGATTCCGGCGCAGGGCGCGCTGATCCGGGGCCGGGCGCCGGCGGGAACCACCGCGCTGACCGCCGACGGCCGGCCCGTCCCGCTCGCCGCCGACGGCCGCTTCCTGATCGGCTTCGACCGCGATTCGCCGCCGGCCGTCCGCCTCGCCGCCGAGGCCGGCGGCGTCGTGATCGCCGAGACGATCCGGGTGGCGCCCCGGGCGTGGCGGATCCAGCATGTCGACATGGCCCGGCCGAGCGGCGGCCCGACCCCCGAATATCAGCGCCTCCGCGACGGCGAATTGCGGCTGATCGGCGCCGCCCGGGCGCAGCGGACGACGAGCATGGGCTGGGCGCAGCGCTTCATCTGGCCGGCGCGCGGCCGGCTCAGCGGGCCGTTCGGGGCGCAGCGCGTCTATCGCGGCGGGGTCGCGGCGGCCTATCATAGCGGCGCCGATCTCGCCGCCGGCGCCGGCGCCCGGGTGGTGGCGCCGGCCGACGGCATCGTCACCCTGGCGCCGCCGCCCGGCTTCAGCCTCGAGGGCAATCTCGTCATCATCGATCACGGCATGGGGCTGACCAGCGCCTTCCTCCATCTGTCGCGCGCCGCGGTGCGGCCCGGCCAGGTGGTGCGCCAGGGCGAGCTCATCGGCACCGTCGGCGCGACCGGCCGGGCGACCGGGCCGCACCTCCACTGGAGCCTGGTCTGGAACGGCGCCCGCATCGATCCCGCGGGCGTGGTCGGCCGGTAATTGGGGACAGTATATATTTATCGAGGCGCGATGCGGCCTTCCGCGACTGCCGCGGCGATAAATATATACTGTCCCCAATTATTCAGAGCTGGCGGCGCACCCGGATGCCGGGCTGGCGGTTGACCCGCATCATGTAGGAGCCGAGCGCGGCCCGCTGGACGACCACCGTCTGGCCCGGCCGCGGCCGCAGCGCCAGCATGTTGTTGTCGGTCTGCACCCAGAGGCTGCCGTCGGCGAGCCGCACCGCCCAGTGGCCGTAGCCGTCCTGGCTCGCCGACTGGACCGTGCTTTCGATATGATCGATATCCTCCACGTCGTCGCGCTCGTCATCGCCGCCGCCGAAGATCGGCAGCCGCGGCAGAGCGAGGCCGAACAGCCGGCGCCGGCTCTCGCGGACCTGCTCGCGCGAGACCACCACCAGCTCGCGCCGCTCGGCCGCCTGGGCGAGCGCCGCCGAGGCCGCGTCGAAACAGCGCAGCCGCGCCGAATCCTCGGTGATCGCCCGGCAGCGGACCAGCGCCTGGAACAGCTCGGGCTGCTCCTGCTGCCGGCGCGGCTCGCGGCGGTCGCCGCGCTGGGCGGAGGCCGCGCTCATCAGGACGACGAACAGGGCGGCGAACAAAAGCGGCTTGCGAGTCATTGCGGTCTCCGGCGGTGCGAGCGCCGACTATTGCGGGCGGCGGCCGGATTGCGCAAGCCTCCGGTCACGTCGTTCCATTGTGGTAATTTTGCCACGCACTGCAAAAATGGGGGGGAATTCAAGCGCTGGCAATTGCGTCAGATTCGTTTCATCCCGTAAACGCAGCTTGTTCCACCAGTGTCGAGCTGGTGCGCGAATCACGGCTGCGGCCGATCTAAGGGGACCGACATGAGGTACAAGAATCAGTTTCTGAGCAATCTGCTGGCCACCACCGTCATTTGTGGCGCGCTCGGCATGGCGACTCCCGCCTTCGCACAGGACGACCAGCAGCCTCAGGCCGGCCCGGCCGAAGGCGCTGCCGCGACCGACGAAGAGGTGATCACGATCACCGGTTCCCGCATTCCGCAGCCCAACCTCACCGCGACCAGCCCCGTCACGGTCCTCAACAGCGCCCAGGTGCGCACCACCGGCACGGTCCGCGCCGAGGATCTCCTCAACTCGCTGCCGCAGGTCTTCGCCGGCCAGAGCAGCACCGTCTCGAACGGCGCGTCGGGCACCGCGACCCTCAACCTGCGCGGCCTCGGCACGGTTCGCACCCTGGTCCTGGTCAACGGCCGCCGGCTGGTCCCGGGCGATCCCGGCTCCTCGGCCCCGGATATCAACGTCATCCCCGGCATGATGATCCAGCGGGTCGACGTGCTGACCGGCGGCGCCTCGTCGGTCTACGGCTCGGACGCCGTCGCCGGCGTCGTCAACTTCATCATGGACACCAACTTCACCGGCGTCCGGCTGGATTCGCAGTACAGCTTCTTCCAGCACGACAATAGCGACGTCCGCGGCTCGATCCTCAACGCGCTCAACGCGCCGAACCGCCTCGTCGCCTATCCGACCGGCAACGTCGCCGACGGCGGCACCTGGGATGCCAACCTCGCGATCGGCGCCGCGTTCGACGACAATCGCGGCCACGTCGTCGCTTATGCCGGCTATCGCCGCACCAACGCGATCACCCAGGGCCGGCGCGCCTACAGCGCCTGCGCTCTGACCGCACGCACCGCCGCCCAGATCGCGGCGGGCCCGGGCACCGGCGTCAACCTCGGCGTCACCGACTTCACCTGCGGCGGCTCGGCGACCTCGGCCAACGGCACCTTCTTCACCAACCTGCAGACCCTGCAGGTCGGCCCGAACCGGACCTTCATCCCCGGCACGACGCCGTACAATTTCGCGCCGACCAACTATTACCAGCGTCCCGACGAGCGCTACACGCTCGGCGCGTTCGCCAATTACGAGATCAGCGATTCGCTGCGTCCGTATCTCGAGGTGATGTTCATGGACGACCGCACGGTCGCCCAGATCGCCCCGTCGGGCGACTTCGGCAACACCACCACGATCAACTGCGACAACCCGCTGATGTCGGCCCAGCAGCGCGCCCTCGTCTGCCAGCCGGCCAACCTGCTCAACGCGGGCGGCACCACCGGCGGCGTGCCGGCGGTGTTCATCGATCCGATCAGCGGCACGCCCTACAACCGCGCCGTCCTTCAGATCCTCCGGCGCAACGTCGAAGGCGGCGGCCGCCGCGACGACCTGCAGCACACCAGCTACCGGATCGTCGCCGGCATGAACGGCCAGCTGAACGACGCCTGGTCGTACGACATGTACTACCAGTTCGGTCAGACCAACTTCGCCGAGACCTATTCGAACGACTTCTCGGTCCGCCGTCTCGGCCTCGCGCTCGACGTGATCGACAATCCGGCCACCGTCGGCGTCGACCCGATCTGCCGTTCCGCGCAGGCCGGCGGCACCGACCCGAGCTGCGTTCCCTGGGACGTGTTCGCGCTGAACTCGGTCAACCCCGCCGCGCTCAACTACCTGCAGACTCCGGGCCTGCAGCGCGGCGTCACCCAGCAGAGCATCGCCAACGCGTCGCTGACCGGCGATCTCGGCTCGTGGGGGATGAAGTTCCCGTGGGCGAACAACGGCATCGGCATCGCGCTCGGCGTCGAGTATCGCCGCGAGACCCTCGAGCTGCTCGTCGATCAGGCCTTCTCGACCCTGCCTTCGTCCGACCTTGCCGGCCAGGGCGCCCCGACGCTCCCCGTCGCCGGCGACTTCGACGTCAAGGAAGCGTTCGTCGAGGTCCGTATCCCGATCATCGAGGAGAACTTCATCTACAACCTCTCGCTCGAAGGCGGCTACCGCTATTCGGATTACGGCATCGGCGCCCGCTCGATCAGCACCGACACCTACAAGGTGGCGATCGACTTCGCGCCGATCCGCGACATCCGCTTCCGCGCCACCTACAACCGCGCGGTCCGGGCGCCGAACATCCAGGAGCTGTTCGCTCCGCAGCGCGTCGTCCTCGACGGCAGCACCGATCCGTGCGCGGGGGCGGCGCCGACCGCTTCGCTCGCCGCCTGCCAGGCGATGGGCGTCAGCGCGGGGCAGTACGGCACGATCCAGCCGAACCCGGCCTCGCAGTATAACGGCCTGATCGGCGGCAACCCGAACCTCGATCCCGAGGTCGCCGACACCTACACCGTCGGCATCGTGCTGCAGCCCAGCTTCATTCCGCGGCTGGCGATCACGGTCGACTGGTTCGACATCACCCTCGACGGCGCCATCCAGGGCGTCGGCGCCGACGAGATCCTCGACCAGTGCCGGCTGACGCTCAATCCGCTGTTCTGCGGCCTCGTCCATCGCGACCAGTTCGGCTCGCTGTGGCGGACCGGCAACGGCTACGTCCAGGATTTGTCGATCAACATCGGCTCGCTCAAGACCCGCGGTATCGACGTCCAGGCAAGCTACAGCATGGAGATCGGCACCCTCGGCAGCCTCAGCGCGGCGTTCGTCGGCACCTGGCTCGACAATCTGAACACCGACAATGGCCAGACCGTGCGGACGTGCGTCGGCCTCTACGGCGCGATCTGCGGCACTCCGACCCCCGAATGGCGGCACACGGCGAACCTCAGCTGGGTCCATCCGTCGGGCATCGGCTTCGCGGCTCGCTGGCGCTACTTCAGCGGGGTCGACAATGACGGGTCGAGCTCCAGCGGCGGTCAGCTCCGTCCCGCCGACGCGCGCATCCCGTCGCAGCAATATTTCGACCTGACCATGACCGCCCGGCTCGGCGACCACTACAATCTCCGGCTCGGCGTCAACAACATCTTCGACCGCGACCCGCCGAGCGTCGGCAGCACCGCCTGCCCGGCCGGCATCTGCAACGGCAATACCTACACCCAGGTCTACGATGCGCTCGGCCGCTACATCTTCGCCGGCATCACCCTCGACTTCTAAGCCGGGGACCAGACCTCGAATACTCGACGGCGGGCTTCGGCCCGCCGTTTTCTTTTGGCCCCCAGTCGCGCTAGAGAGTGCGCCGTGGACCGCAGCCAGCCCAGCCCTGCCGACGCCCTCGAAGCCGAGGCCGACCGCGCCGCCGGAACAGATCCCGCCGGCGCGCGGGCGCTGCTCGAGCGGGCGACCGAGCTCGAGCCGGGCCGCGGCGAGACCTGGCTGAAGCTCGCCGCGATGTGCCGGGCGACCGGCGATCTCGACGGCGCCCTCGCCGCCGTGGCCGGGGCGCTCAGGATCGACCCGCTCGATTTCGTGCCCCTGCTGCTGAAGGCCAATCTGCTCGACCGGCTGGGGCGCAGGGAGGAGGCCGGCGAGACCTACGGCTACGCCCTCGCCCAGGCGCCGGAGACGGTGCCGGCCCATCTCGCCGCGATGGCCGAAGCGGCGCGCCGCCGCCACGCCGAGCACGTCGCCGCCGCCGCGGCGCGGCTCGCCGAGGCCTCGGCGGCGGCCGAAGCGGCGCTCGATCCGCGCGAGAAAAGCCGCTTCGCCCGTTTCCAGTCCAACGCCCTGCGGCGGACCCGGCCCTATCATTCCGAGCCGACCCATTTCCATTATCCCGGGCTTCGCGAGCGCGAGTATCACGACCGCGAGGATTTCCCCTGGCTCGCCGCGCTGGAGGCCGCGACCGCCGCCATCCGCGAGGATTTCGAGCGGGTGATGGCGGCCGAGCGGGCGGAGCTCGTCCCCTATATCCAATATCCGGACGACGTCCCGCTGCGGCAGTGGGCGGAGCTCAACCGCAACCGGGCCTGGACCGCGATCCACCTCGTCCAGAACGGGGTCACGATCGAGGCCAATGCCCGCCACTGCCCGGCGGCGATGGCATTGCTCGGCCGGCTCGACCAGCCCGCCATCGCCCGGCGCGGGCCCAATGCGATGTTCTCGCTGCTCGCGCCCGGCGCCCATATCCCGCCGCACACCGGCGTCGCCAACACCAGGCTGGTCTGCCACCTGCCGCTGGTCGTGCCCGAGGGCTGCTGGTTCCGGGTCGGCGCCGAGACCCGCTTGTGGGAGGAGGGCAAAGCGTGGGTGTTCGACGACACGATCGAGCATGAGGCGCTGAACCCGAGCGCGGCGCTGCGCGTCGTCTTCATCGTCGATACCTGGCATCCCGATCTGTCGCCGGCCGAGCGCGCGGCGGTGGCGGCGGTGCTGGCGGCGACCGATCCGGCCGAGCCGATGGAGGGGCTGTGACCGGCGACGCCGCATTGCTGCTCAAGTCCGTCAGCCCCGACAATGCCGACGCGGTGTTCGCGGCCGGCGCCAAGGCGGTGAAGAGCGGGCTCGAAGCCGAGGCGCTGCCGCTGCTCGAACAAGCGGCGGAGCGCCATCCCGGCGACGCGCGCGTCTGGCAGGTGCTGGGGCTCGCCAATCGCAAGCTCGAGGATCTGGCCGCCGCGGTCGCCGCGTTCGAGAAAGCGGCGGCGCTCGCCCCCAACGACGCCCTCATCGCCCACAGCCTCGCCCGCTCGGCGATGGAAGCGGGGCTGCCGGCGCTCTTCCTGTTCGATCGGGCGCTCGCGCTTGCCCCCAATGACGGCGCCGTGCTGCTCGGCCGCGCCGCCGCCCAGCTCGCCGAAGGCCGGATCGGCGAGGCGATCGCCGAACTCGAGGGGCAGCTGGCGCGCAACCCGGGCTGGCTGCCCGGCCACGCCTCGCTCTGCCGCCTGCGCTGGCTGGCCGGCGAGCGCGAAAGCTTTACCCAGAGCTACGAGGCCGCGGCCGCGGCGGCGCCGCGCGAGGTCGCGATCTGGCGCGAATGGGCCGATACGCTGATGCATGCCGGCCGCTACGACGCGGCGCTGGCGGTGGTCGCCGGCGGGCGCCAGGCGGCGGGGACGAGCAAGGTGTTCGATGCGCTGGAGACGGTCGCGGTCGCCGAGAAAGGCGAGATCGGGCGGGCCGACGCCCTGTTCGCGGCGCTCGGGCCGATCGCCCATGTGACGATGGCGGCGCGCTACCTGCGCCACCTGCTGCGCGCCGGGCGGCCGGCCGAGGCCGCCGCCTTCGCCGCGCCCTGGCTCGAAGCGCCGGAAGCCGATTTCGTCTGGCCCTATGTCGCCACCGCCTGGCGGCTGACCGGCGATCCGCGCTGGCAATGGCTCGAGGGCGATCCCCGTCTGGTCGGCATTTACGACATCGCCGACGCCATCCCCTCGCTCGCCGCGCTCGCCGCGAACCTACGAAGCCTGCACCACGATCTCCACCAGCCGCTCGAGCAATCCGTCCGCGGCGGCACCCAGACCGACGGACCGCTCTTCGCGCGGATCGAGCCCGAAATCCGCGCCCTGCGCAGCGCCATCGTCGCCGCGGTCGAGCGCCACATCGCGCAGCTGCCGCCGCCCGAGCCGGGCCATCCGACGCTGATCGCCAGGCGCGCGCCGGTCCGCTTCTCGGGCTCCTGGTCGGTGCGGCTGCCGGGCGCCGGCTTTCATTCCAACCACATCCACCCTGCCGGGTGGCTGAGCTCGGCCTTCTACGTGACCCTGCCCGAAATGGGCCGCGGCCATGAAGGCTGGCTGAAGCTCGGCGAGCCGCAGGCCGAGCTCGGCCTCGGCCTCGAGCCCTTCCGCCATGTCGAGCCGAGGCCGGGCCGGCTGGTGCTGTTCCCCTCGACCATGTGGCACGGCACCGTCCCGTTCGGCGCCGGCGAACGGATGACGGTCGCGTTCGACGTCGCCAAGCCGGCATGAGCCTCGACCTTCACCTGCGCGCGGGCCTGGCCGCCGCCCGGGCCGGCGATCCGGCCGCCGCCATTCCCCATTTCCGGCGCGTGCTCGACGCCGCGCCGCAGGACGTGCCGACCCGCTGCAACCTCGCGCTCGCGCTGATCTCGGTGGGCGCGCTCGCCGAGGCGAGCGCGGTCGCGGCGGCGGGCGGCGGCGATCCCCGGCTCGCGCGCCTTGCCGCTTATGCCGACCAGCAGCAGGGCCGGCTGGCGGAAGCAGCGGCGGCCTATGAAAATGTGCTCGAGGCCTGGCCGGACGATTGGGAGAGCTGGAACAATCTCGGCAACGTCCGCCGCGCCGCCGGCGACGTCGAGGGCGCCGTCCAGGCCCTGCGCCGGGCGGTCCGGCTGAAGCCCGAGCTCGGCCAGATCGCGATCAACCTGTCGAACGCGCTGGCCGCCGCCGGGCGGCACGAGGAACGGCTCGCGGTGATGCGGGCGGCGGCACGGACCGCCCCGGACGACGCGCTGGTGCAGACCGAGCTGGGCGTCGCCGCGGCCGAGGCGCGCGATTTCGCGGCCGCGGAAAGCGCCTATCGCGCTGGAATCGCGGCCGATCCCGGCTTCGCCCCAGCCTATCTCGAACTCGGCCTGCTGCTCGAGACCCAGAACCGGCTCGACGATCTCGCCCTCTTGATCGAGAGCGCGCCGGCGGCGCCGGAGCTCGGCTTCCTCCGGGCCTGGCTGCTGCGCCGCCAGGGGCGTTTCGCCGAGGCGCTGCCGCTGGCCGAGGCCGCGCCCGACTCGATCGAGCCGGCGCGGCGCGCCCAATTGCTCGGCGAGATTTACGACCGGCTCGGGGATGCGCCGCGGGCCTTCGCCGCCTTCGCCGAGATGAACCGGGCGGCCGAAGCGGCGGCGCCGCCCGCCGACCGGTCGAGCTATCGCCGCGAGATCGCCAGTGCGGCGCCGCTCGACTGGAGCCCGGCCGAGGTCGAGAGCGACCCGCCCGCGCCCGCCTTCATCCTCGGCTTTCCGCGGTCGGGCACGACCCTGCTCGACACGCTGCTTTTGAACCTGCCGCAGCTGCACGTGCTCGAGGAAGTGCCGGTGCTCGATGCGGTGGAGCACATGTCGGGGGATTCGAACGCGCTGCGCGCGCGTTATTTCGAAGTGCTGGCGGAGCTCGCGCCGCCGGCGCCGGGGCAGATGGTGATCGACAAATTCCCGCTGCACATGGCGCGCGCGCCGTTAATCCACCGCCTCTTCCCGGACGCCAGGATCGTCTTCGTCGAGCGCCACCCCTGCGACGCCGTGCTGAGCTGCTTCATGGCCAATTTCGAGCTCAACCATGCGATGCGCAGCTTCACCGACATCGAGGAGGCGGCGCGCCTCTACGATGCGGCGATGGCGGCCTGGACGCGGGCGCGGGAGCTGCTGCCGCTCGACGTCCACAGGGTCCGCTACGAGCGCATGGTCGAGGACCTCGAGGCCGAGATGCGGCCGTTGCTCGCCTTCCTCGGCCTCGACTGGGACCCGAAGGTGCTCGACAACAAGGCGGCGGCAGAGGGGCGCTCCTATATCCGCACCGCCAGCTACGCCCAGGTCGCCGAGCCGATCTACGCCCGCGCGGCGGGGCGCTGGCAGCGTTACCGCGACCAGCTGGCGCCGGTGCTGCCGATCCTGGCGCCCTGGGCCGAGCGGCTCGGCTACGAATTGTGACGGACCTCCGGCGCGAAGGCTATGACCTGCAGGCGCAGGGGCGGCTCGCCGAGGCGATCGCCTGCTACGAGCAGGTCGTCGCCGGCGATCCCGGCGATTGGGAGATCTGGAACAATCTCGGCAACGCCCGCCGCGCCGCCGGCGACCGCGACGGCGCGATCGCGGCGCTTCACCAGGCCAGCCTGATCCGGCCCGATCTCGCGGCGATCCACTACAATCTCGCCGTCAGCCTCGCCGAGGCCGGCCGGCTCGGCGAAGCGGCGCGAGCGTTCGGAGCGGCGGCGCGGCTCGCCCCCGATCACCCGGCGGCGTTGCTCGACCTCGGCCGGACGCTGCGCCTGCTCGGCCGCCACGGCGAGGCGCTGCCCTCGCTCGCCCGGGCGGCGGAGCTCGCGCCCGGATCGCCCGACGTCCAGCTCGAGCGCGGCCGGGCGCTTTCGGGGCTCGGCCGCTTCGACGAGGCCGACGCCGCCTATCGGGCGGCGCTGGCGGTTCAGCCCGGCCTCGCCGCCGCTTTCCTCGAGCGCGGGCTGCTGCTCGAACGCGGCAACCGGCTCGAGCTGCTGCCCGGCCTGATCGAGGAAGCGGCGGCCCAGGGCGTCGGCGATCTTTTCTATCTCGAAGCGCTGGCGCTGGAGCGCGAGGGCAGGCTCGAGGCGGCGCTCGCCGCGGCGCGCAAGGCGGCGGACGACCCCGTCCGCCGCGCCCAGCTGATCGGCCGGCTGGCGGACAAGGCCGGCGACTCCGCCACTGCCTTCGAAGCCTATGCGGAGATGAACCGGCTCGTCGCCGAACCGGGCTCCGCCGAGGGCGCCGGCGCCTACCGCGCCCATGTCGCCGCTCTGGCGGCGATGCTGACGCCCGCTTATGCCGCCGGCTGGTCGCCGGCGGAGCCCGACCGCAGCCGGCCGGCGCCGGTCTTCCTCGTCGGCTTTCCGCGCTCGGGCACGACCCTGCTCGACACCCTGCTGATGGGCCATCCGGCGCTGCATGTGCTCGAGGAAGAGCCGATCCTGCAGCGGGTCGGCGAAGCGCTGGGCGATTTCGCCAGGCTGCCCGGGCTCGACTCGGGCGAGGCGGATCGCCTGCGCGCGCTCTATTTCGCCGAGCTCGATGCGCTGGATCCGGCCGCGCAGGGGCGGCTGGTGGTCGACAAATTGCCGCTCAACATCCTCGGCGCGCCGCTGATCCATCGGCTGTTCCCCGAGGCGAAGCTGATCTTCGCCGCCCGCCATCCCTGCGATGTCGTGCTCAGTTGCATCATGCAGAATTTCGACCTCAATGACGCGATGGCGAACTTCCTCGACCTCGAAGATGCGGCCGCGCTCTACGACCTCGTGCTGAGCTTCTGGACGAGGGCGCGGGCGCTGCTGCCGCTCGACGTCCACGACCTCCGCTACGAGGATCTGGTCGCCGACCCGGAAGGCCGGATGCGCGCGCTGATCGCCTTTCTCGGTATTCCCTGGCACGACGGGCTGCTCGACAATCAGCGCACCGCGGCCCGGCGCGGGCCGATCGTCACCCCCAGCTATGCGCAGGTCGCCCAGCCGATCTACCGCCGCGCCGCGGGCCGGTGGGAGCGCTATCGCGAACAGCTGGCGCCGGTGCTGCCGGTACTGCTGCCCTGGGCCGAGCGCCTGGGCTACGGCTCATGACCGATCCCGACGACGCCTATCGCGCCGGCATGGCGGCGCTCGCCACGGGCGAGGAGGAAGCGGCGCTCCGCCGGCTCGAGGCCGCCCGCGAGGCGCACCCAAGCGACGCCCGCCTCTGGCACGTCAGCGCCCTGCTCCACCGCGCGCTCGGCGATCTCGCGCCGGCCGTGCCGTGCAGCGAGAAAGCGGCCGCGCTGGCGCCGCTCGATTTCGGAATCGCCCATTTGCGCGCCCGAATCGCCTTCGAGGCGGGGCTGCCCGCGGTTCAGCTCTACGAGCGCGCGCTCCGCATCGAGCAGCGCGATTCGGCCCGGCTCGGCCTCATCGAGGCGCTCCAGCAGGAGCAGGGCCCGGGCGCCGCCGCCGCCCGGCTCGACCGCATGCTGGCCGCCGATCCGGAATGGATCGAGGGCCATTCCTACCGGGCCCAGCTCGCCTCGAGCGCCGGCCAGCCCGAGCGGATCGCCGCCGCGTTCGAGCGCGCGCTGGCGGCGGCGCCGCGCAACGTATTGTTGTGGCGCGAATTGATCATCACCCTGATCCGGGCGGTCCGCTTCGAGGAGGCGCTGGCGGCGATCGCGCGGGCGCGGACTGCCGCCGGGCCGCAGCCGACGTTCGACGCCAACGAGGCGGTGTGCCTCGACGAGTTCGGCGATCATCTCGGCGCGGAGCGGCTGTTCGCTCCGCTCGCCGGTGCCGACGAGGTCGATTTCACCGTCCGCCGCGCCCGCAACGCGCTGCGGCTGGGGCGGCCCGAGGCGGCGGCGGCGATGCTCGAGCCGAAGCTGGCGAGCGACGCGCCCGAGGTCGCGCCCTATCTCGCCACCGCCTGGCGGCTGTGCGACGAGCCGCGCTGGCAATGGCTCGAAGGGGACGAACGGCTGGTCTCGGTCCAGGACATCGGCCTGCCCGCGGGGCTGATCGAGCGGGTGCGCGCGCTCCACACCGCAATCGCCGAGCCGCTCCACCAATCGGTCCGCGGCGGCACCCAGACGGAGGGGCATTTGCTGGCGCGGATCGAGCCCGAGATCCAGGATCTGCGCCGCCTGCTCGCGGCCGCCGCGGCGCGCCATATCGCCCAGCTGCCGGCGCCCGATCCGAACCATCCGACGCTCGGCAAGCGCCGCGACGCGCCGGTGCGCTTCTCCGGCTCCTGGTCGGTGCGGCTGACCGACTCGGGGCATCATGCCAACCATTTCCACCCCGAGGGCTGGCTGAGCTCGGCCTTCTACCTCGCCGTGCCGGAGGCGGCGGCGGGGCAGCAGGGCTGGCTCAAGCTCGGCGAGCCGCAGGCGGACCTCGGCCTCGCTCTGCCGCCGACCCGGCTGATCGAGCCGAGGCCCGGGCGGCTCGTCCTGTTCCCCTCGACCATGTGGCACGGCACCGTGCCCTTCGCCGCGGGCGAGCGGCTCACCGTCGCGTTCGACGTCGCCGCGCCGCGATAGACGGCGGACAGGGCATAAGACCTGCCCGTTCGGGCTGAGCTTGTCGAAGCCCTTCGCTTCCTTCCAGCAAGAAAGAACGCCCTTCGACAGGCTCAGGGCGAACGGTGGTGGTTTCCTAGACCGCTTCCAATCTCAGCGCCCCATCCCCCTCATCCACCTTGACCGTCTGGCCGTCGCGGATGGTGCCGCTGAGGATGGCGTCGGCGAGCGGGTCCTGGAGATATTTCTGGACCGCCCGCTTCAAGGGACGCGCGCCGTAGACCGGATCGTAGCCGACCCGGCCGAGCCAGGCGCGGGCGCCGTCGGTCAAATCGAGGACGATCTTGCGGTCCTTGAGCAGCTGCTGAACGTGGCCGACCTGGATATCGACGATCGGCCCCATATGGTCCTGGCCCAGGCGGTGGAACAGGATGATCTCGTCGAGCCGGTTCAGGAATTCGGGCCGGAAATGGGCGCGGACCACCTCCATCACCTGCGGCTCGACGTCTTCGACCGACTGGCCGTCGGCGAGGCCGGTGAGGAAATGGCTGCCGAGGTTCGAAGTCAGGATGATGATCGTGTTGGTGAAATCGACGGTGCGGCCCTGGCCGTCGGTCAGGCGGCCGTCGTCGAGCACCTGGAGGAGGACGTTGAACACGTCCGAATGAGCTTTTTCGACCTCGTCGAACAGGATCACCTGATAGGGGCGGCGGCGGACCGCCTCGGTGAGCACGCCGCCTTCCTCATAGCCGACATAGCCGGGCGGGGCGCCGATCAGCCGGGCGACGCTGTGCTTCTCCATGAACTCGGACATGTCGATCCGGACCATGGCGTGCGGGTCGTCGAACAGGAATTCGGCCAGCGCCTTGGTGAGCTCGGTCTTGCCGACGCCCGTCGGCCCCAGGAACAGGAAGCTGCCCATCGGCCGATTGGGGTCCTGCAGGCCGGCGCGGGCGCGGCGGATCGCGCGGCTGACCGCCGCCACCGCATGCGCCTGACCGATCACGCGCTTGCCGATCTCCGATTCCATGGCGAGCAGCTTGCTGCGCTCGCCCTCCAGCATCCGTTCCATCGGGATGCCGGTCCAGCGGGCGACGACCGCGGCGATATCCTCGGCGGTCACCTCCTCGCGCAGCATCGCGCTGCCCGACACGCCGGCGGCCTCGGCGAGCTGCTTCTCGAGCGCGGGGATACGGCCATATTGGAGCTCGCCGGCCTTGGCGAGATCGCCGGAGCGCTGGGCCTGCTCGAGCTCGAGCCGGGCCGCGTCCAATTGCTCCTTGACCTTGGCCTCGCCGGCGATCTTGTCCTTCTCCGCCTGCCAGCGCTGGGTCAATTCGGTCGATTGCTGCTCGAGATTGGCGAGCTCGGCCTCGAGCGCCTTCAGCCGCTCCTTGGAGGCCGCGTCCTTCTCCTTCTTCAGCGCCTCGCGCTCGATCTTCAGCTGGATGATCCGCCGGTCGAGAGTCTCGATCTCCTCGGGCTTGGATTCGACCTCCATGCGGATCCGGCTGGCGGCCTCGTCCATCAGGTCGATCGCCTTGTCGGGGAGGAAGCGGTCGGTGATGTAGCGGTTGGAGAGGGTCGCGGCCGAGACCAAAGCGGCGTCGGTGATGCGCACCCCGTGGTGGAGCTCGTATTTCTCCTTGAGGCCGCGCAGGATCGAGATCGTGTCCTCGACCGTCGGCTCGCCGATGAACACCGGCTGGAAGCGCCGCTGAAGCGCCGGGTCCTTCTCGACATGCTTGCGATATTCGTCGAGCGTGGTCGCGCCGATGCAGTGCAGCTCGCCGCGGGCGAGCGCCGGCTTCAACAGGTTGGAGGCGTCCATCGCGCCTTCGCTCTTGCCGGCGCCGATCAGGGTGTGCATCTCGTCGATGAACAGGATGATGTCGCCCTCGGCCTGCTTGACCTCGTCGAGCACGCCTTTCAATCGCTCCTCGAACTCGCCGCGATATTTGGCGCCGGCGATCAGCGAGCCCAGATCGAGCGCCATCAGCCGGCGGTCCTTGAGGCTGTCCGGGACGTCGCCATTGGCGATGCGCAGCGCCAGCCCTTCGGCGATCGCGGTCTTGCCGACGCCGGGATCGCCGATCAGCACCGGATTGTTCTTGGTGCGGCGGGCGAGGATCTGGACGGTGCGGCGAATCTCCTCGTCGCGGCCGATCACCGGATCGAGCTTGCCCTCGCGGGCGGCCTCGGTGAGGTCGCGGGCGAACTTCTTGAGCGCGTCGTAGCGGTCTTCGGCGCTCTGCGTGTCGGCGGTGCGGCCGCCGCGGAGCTCGTTGATCGCGGCGTTGAGCGCCTCGGGCTTGAGGCCGGCGTCGGTCAGCGCCTTGCCGGCGTCGGTCTTGGAAATGACCAGGGCGAGCAGCAGCCGCTCGACCGCGACGTAGCTGTCGCCGGCCTGCTGGGCGATCTGCTCGGCGGAATCGAGCAGGCGGATGGTCTCGCCGTCGAGCGCCGGCGCGGCGCTGGCGCCGCTGCCCGAAACGACCGGAATCTTCGCCAGCGCCTCGTCGGTCTCGCGGCGCGCGGCCTCGGCGCTGCCGCCGGCGCGCGCGATCAGCCCCGCCGCCATCCCCTGCTCGTCCTCGAGCAGCGCCTTGAGGACGTGCGCGGGGGTGATCCGCTGGTGGTTCATCCGGGTCGCAACCGTCTGCGCCGATTGCAGAAAGCCGCGCGCCCGATCGGTGAACTTTTCGAGGTTCATGGATTTCGACCCTGTTCTCGGTTGCCGGTCATGTAGTGCCCGTAGCGGACGGCACAATGGCTGCGAATTTCCTGCGCAACCGTATTGCGTTACCCGTACACCTCGCTAGTGTCCCCGGCTCGCACGCCATGGGGAGTCACATGCGCAAGATCCTGACCGCTTTCGCCGTCGCCGCCAGCCTCATCGTCACCGGCTCGGCCACCGCCCAGTCGCGCCACCGCGCCCGGCCCGCCGCCGCGGCCGCGAGCGCCGCCGCCGATCCGGCCCAGCTGCTCGCCCGGGTCAACATTCCCTATGAGACGTTCACCCTCGACAACGGCCTGCGCGTCATCGTCCATGAGGACCGCAAGGCGCCGATCGTCGCGGTTTCGGTCTGGTACAATGTCGGCTCCAAGGACGAGCCGGCCGGCCGCACCGGCTTCGCCCATCTGTTCGAGCATCTGATGTTCAACGGCTCCGAGAACGCGCCGGGCGACTATTTCACCTACACCCGCGCGATGGGCGCGACCGATCTGAACGGCACCACCTGGTTCGACCGCACCAATTATTTCGAGACGGTTCCGCGGCCGGCGCTCGAGCAGGCGCTGTACCTCGAGAGCGACCGGATGGGCCATCTGCTCGGCGCGGTCACCCAGGAGGTGCTCAACAATCAGCGCGGCGTCGTCCAGAACGAGAAGCGCCAGGGCGACAACGAGCCGTTCGGCATGGTCGAATATGTCCAGCTCGAGAATCTGTTCCCCGAAGGCCACCCCTATCGCCACTCGACGATCGGATCGATGGCCGATCTCGACGCGGCCACGCTCGACACCGTGGGCGGCTGGTTCCGCGAGAATTACGGGCCGAACAACGCCGTCCTCGTTCTCGCCGGCGACATCAACGCGCGCGAGGCGCGGCCGCTCGTCCAGCGCTATTTCGGCGACATTCCGCGCGGGCCGGTCAACACCCCCGCCGCCGCCGACGTGCCGACCCTCGCCAGCCGAGTCGACCGGGTGATGCACGACCGCGTCGCCAACACCCGGCTCTACCGCAACTGGGTGGTTCCCGGGCTGACCGCCGAGGATACCGTCGCGCTCTCGGTCGGGGCGACCATATTGGGCGGCCTGTCCAGCTCGCGGCTCGACAACATCCTGGTGCGCGGCGAGCAGACCGCCGTAGGCGTTACCGCCGGCGTCCAGCCGTTCCACCGGATCAGCCTGTTCGAGGTCACCGCCGACGTGAAGCCGGGCCAGGACGCCGACGCGGTGTCGCGGCGGCTCGATGCGATCATCGCCGATTTCGTTCGCACCGGCCCGACCGCCGACGAGGTGCGCCGCGCCGTCATGGTCGGCCTCTCGGCCCGAATCCAGGGCCTCGAGCAGGTCGGCGGCTTCGGCGGCAAGGCGGTCGCGCTGGCGGAGGGCATGCTCTATGCCGACGACCCCGATTTCTACCGCGTCAGGCTCGAACGGCTCGCCCGGGTGACGCCGGCGCAGGTGCGCGCGGCGCTGCAGCGCTGGCTGAGCCGTCCGGTGCTCGCGTTGCGCGTCGATCCCGGCCCGCGCGAGGCCTATGAGGAGGCGTCCGGAGTCTCCGGCCAGCGCCAGCAGACGGGCGGCGGCGCGCCGAGCCAGCGGCCGCGTTATTACTCGCCCCCGCTGCCGGGCGACCAGCCGCTCGCGCCTTTGCCCTACGCGCCGCGCGACCCGCTGCCGCAAATCAGCGGCAGCGCCGCGCTCGACTTCCCGGCGACCGAGCGCGCCCGCCTGTCGAACGGCATCCAGGTCATCTATGCGCGCCGCAACGTCGTGCCGGTGACCCGCGTTGCGGTCGAATTCAACGCCGGCATCGCCGCCGATCCCGCCGATCGGCTCGGCACCCAGGCGCTGATGCTGAACCTGCTCAAGGAGGGCACGACCCACCTCAACTCGACCCAGATCGCCGAGGCGCAGGAGCGGCTCGGCGCCAACATCACCACCGGCGCCAGCCTCGACCGGACGACGGTGTTGCTGACCGCTTTGACCCCCAATCTCGGTGCGTCGCTCGACCTGCTCGGCGACGTCATCCGCAACCCGGCCTTCGCTCCGGGCGAGGTCGAGCGCGTCCGCCAGCAGCAGCTCAATGCGATCGCCACCGAGATGACCCAGCCGCAGGGCATCGCCGCCCGCGCGCTGCCGCATCTGCTCTACGGCCCCGGCCATCCCTATGGAAAGCCGGGCACCGGCAGCGGCGACCCCGACGTCGTCCGGGCGCTGACCCGCGACGAGCTGATCGCCTTCCACCAGGCCTGGATCCGGCCCGACAACGCGACCATCTTCGCGGTCGGCGATCTGCCGCTGCGCGATTTCGTCGCCCAGCTCGAAAGCCGGTTCGGCGGCTGGCGGGCGCCGGCGGTGGCGCGCGGCACCAAGGTCTTCCCGGCCCATGGCGTCTCGCCGGCGCCGCGCATCGTCCTGATCGACCGGCCGCAATCGCCGCAGAGCTTCATCCTCGCCGGCCAGCTGCTGCCCGCCGAGGGGACCCAGGACCTGTTGAACCTCACCGCCGCCAACGAGGTGCTCGGCGGCAACTTCCTCGCCCGCATCAACATGGACCTGCGCGAGCGGCGCGGCTGGTCCTACGGCGCCCAGGGCGTCGCCAGCCTGCGCGAGCACCAGATCCCCTATATCATCCAGGCGCCGGTCCAGTCCGACCGCACCGGCGAATCGATCGCCGCGGTGCGCGAGGACGTCCAGAGCTTCCTCGGCTCGAACGGGGTGACCGCGGAGGAGCTGCAGCGGGTGATCAACGGCAACACCCGCCAGCTGCCGGGCCAGTTCGAGCAATCGAACGCGGTCCTCGGCGCGCTGCGCACCAACGCGCTTTATCATCGGCCCGACAATTATTGGGAGACGATCGCCGATCGCTATCGCGGCATGACCGCGCAGACGCTCGATGCGACCGCGCGGCGCTACATCAACCCGAACAATTTCGTCTGGGTGGTGGTCGGCGACGCGGCGCGGGTGCGGCCGCAGCTCGAGCGGCTCGGCCTGCCGATCGAGGTGATGACGGCACGGTGATTAAATAGGGACAGTCCCTATTTATCGAGCAGCCGGGTGACGTGGCCCATCTTGCGGCCGGGGCGCGCCTCTCTCTTGCCGTAGAGATGGAGGTGGGCGGCCGGGTCGGCGAGGATCGCCGGCCAGCCGTCCGCTTCGGCGCCGACCAGATTGGCCATCTCCACTTTGGGCGAAGTGAGCGCGGCGGCGCCGAGCGGCAGGCCGCAGATCGCCCGGATGTGGTTGTCGAATTGCGAGGTCAGCGCGCCCTCGATCGTCCAGTGGCCGCTATTGTGGACGCGCGGCGCCATTTCGTTGAAGATCGCCGCCCCGCCGGCGGCGAAGAACTCGACCGCGATCACCCCGACATAATCGAGCGCATCGGCGATCCGCCGCGCCAGCGCCTCGCCCTCGGCGATCGCGCCGGCCAGCGCCTCGCCGGCGGGCACCGAGGAAGCGACGAGGATGCCGCCCTCATGGCGGTTGCGCGGCGCCTCCCAGACCATTGTCTCGCCGTCGGCGCCGCGGCAGAGCAGGATCGAGAATTCGGCGTCGAACCGGACCAGCGCTTCCAGCACCGAAGGGGCGCCCCGCACCTCCGCCCAGGCGCGCGCCGCCGCGCCGGGCGAATCGATCCGCACCTGGCCCTTGCCGTCATAGCCGAACCGGCGGGTCTTCAGGATGGCCGGGGTGCCGATCCGGGCGAGCGCCGACTCCAGCTCCGCCAGATCGCCGATCCGGGCGAACGGCGCGGGGCTGCCGCCGAGCCGCTGCACGAAGGCCTTCTCCTCGAGCCGGTCCTGGGCCGTCTCCAGCGCCGCCAGCGGCGGATGGACCGGCACCCGCGCGGCGAGCGCGGCGAGCGGCGCGGTCGGGATGTTCTCGAACTCGTAGGTGACGACGTCGACCGCGGCGGCGAAACGGGCCAGCGCCGCTTCATCGTCGAACGCGCTTTGGGTGAACGCCGCCGCCACCTGGGCGGCGACGCTGTCCGCATCGGGCGCGAAGACGTGGCAGCGATAGCCCAGCTGGGCCGCCGCCAGCGCCAGCATCCGGCCGAGCTGGCCGCCGCCGACGATGCCGATGGTGGAGCCGGGGGGAACGGTCATTCAGGCCGTTCGGCGACGCCGTCGGTCTGATCCTTGCGCCAGGCTTCGAGCCGCCCGGCGAGCGCCTCGTCCGAGGTGGCGAGGATCGCCGCGGCGAGCAGGCCGGCATTGACCGCGCCCGCCTTGCCTATCGCCAGCGTGCCGACCGGGATTCCGGCGGGCATCTGGACGATGGAGAGCAGGCTGTCGAGGCCGTTGAGGCTCTTGGTTTCGACCGGCACGCCGAGCACCGGCAGCCGGGTCATCGAGGCGGCCATGCCGGGCAGATGCGCGGCGCCGCCGGCGCCCGCGACGATCGCCTTGAGCCCGCGCGCCGCGGCGCCGCCGGCATAAGCGTAGAGCCGGTCGGGGGTGCGGTGGGCGGAGACCACCTTGGTCTCGTAGGCCACGCCGAGCGCGTCGAGCGTCTCGGCGGCGTGGCGCATCGTCTCCCAATCGGAGCGGCTGCCCATGATGATCCCGATGAGAGGCTTGGCGTCCGTCATCTCAAGGCGCCTTAACCTGCACCCCCGGCAATCGGAAGGGGCCTTCTAAGCACAACGTTAACCTTCGCCTTCTAGATTTGCGGCTATGGCAAGGCGGAAGAACGATCTCGAAACCGAGAGCGCGCCCGACAAGGAAGCGCGCGAGGCGCTGCTGCGCCTCAATGACGAGAACGCGCTGCTCCGCGCCGCGCTGGCCGAGGCGCGCGCCCGGCTGGGCGAGGCCGAGGAAAGCGCCGGCCGCGATCCGCTCACCGCGCTGATGGACCCGCGCCAATTCGCCCGCGAGCTCGAGCGGGTGCTGAGCCAAGCCTCCCGCCACGGCACCCCGGCGGCGCTGATCTCGGTCGACCTCAAGGATCTGAAATCGATCAACGACGGCCACGGCCGGGTCGCCGGCGACGCCGCGCTCCGCCATGTCGCCCGGCTGCTCAAGAGCCTGATCCGCGCCAGCGACGTCGCCGCGCGCGGCTGCGGCGGCGCCTTCTCGCTGCTGCTCGACCATCTCGACGCCGATTCGGCGCTCGACACCGCCGAGCGGATCGCGCGCTGCATCGCCGCCCACCCGCTCGACATCGGCCATGCGGTGGTGCCGATCGAAATCTGGGTCAGCTGCGCGACGATCATGCCCGGCGACACCGTCGAGGAAGTCGTCCGCCGCGCGGCGCGCAACCGCGAGCGCGTCAAGGAATTCTGACGGCCCCGACAGGCCGTCACCCCGGCGAAGGCCGGGGTCCATTCAGACTCAGCATGGTTGCCAGCTTTCGCTGGCATGACGGCGAATTGGGCTAGCGGTCCCTGAGATAATAGCGCTCGACCGCGTTCAGCTCCCCGTCGAGCTCGTAGACGATCGGCTGGCCGGTCGGGATTTCGAGCGCGACGATCTCCTCGTCGGCGATGTTGGAGAGGTGCTTGACCAGCGCCCTGAGCGAATTGCCGTGCGCGGCGACGAGCACGCGGCGGCCGTTGCGCAGCTCCGGCGCGATCCGCTCCTCCCAATAAGGCAGGACTCGGGCGATCGTGTCCTTGAGGCTCTCATGGGTGGGGATGGTCACGCCCGCATAGCGGCGGTCGTTGGCGAGGTCGAACTCGCCGCCGGGCTCCATCGCCGGCGGCGGCACCTCGAACGAGCGGCGCCAGATCTTCACCTGCTCGGCGCCGTGCCGGGCCGCGGTCTCGCTTTTGTCGAGGCCGGTGAGGCCGCCATAATGGCGTTCGTTCAGCCGCCAGTGCTTCTCCTCGGGCAGCCACAGCCGGCCCATCGCCTTCAAGACGATATGGAGCGTCTCGATCGCCCGGGTCTGGACGCTGGTGAAGCAGATATCGAAGTCGAAGCTCCTGGCGGCGAGCAGCTCGCCCGCCTGCTTCGCCTCCTGCTCGCCCTGGGGCGTGAGCGCGACGTCCCACCAGCCGGTGAAGCGATTCTCGAGATTCCACGCCGACTGGCCGTGGCGGATCAGGACGAGCTGGGGCATCCGCAGCGACTCCTCAAACCCCAACCCCGTTCGGGCTGAGCTTGTCCTTCGAGACGCCGGTTCGACAAGCTCACCGGCTCCTCAGGATGAGCGGAAGGTATAAACCCAATCCGCTCATCCTGAGTAGGGACTGAGCTTGGCGAAGGCCCGTATCGAAGGATCAACTTTTCCGATATTCCGCAACCTCGTCGATCACCGCGTGCAGCGCGTCGAGGCAGGCGCTCGCGAGGTGGCGGCAGCGGTCGGGCGACCAGCCGTGGACGGGATCGGGCAAATCGCCATTGTCCTTGAACGGCATTTCGAGCGTCATCGACACGGCGCCGTAGCGCTCGGCCAATTGGGCGGTCGACATGGAGAGATTGGCCTGGCCCGCCGCGGGAACCTCATAGCCCTTCTCGGTCTGGAAATCGGGCGTCGCCGCGAGCAGCGCCGCGCTGAACGCGTCGAACAGCGCCTGCTGCTCCTTCTTCCACGAGGGGATGCCCTCGAAGCCGGCGAGGAAATTGGCGGCGATCGCCTCGTCGCCATGGACGTCCATCGCGAAATCGACTCCCGTCCGGTCCATCTCGGCGCGGACGTGGAAGACCTCCGGGCTTTTCTCCAGGCTCGGCGCGTGCCATTCCCGATTGAGGTTGGTGCCGACCGCATTGGTTCGCAAATGCCCCCGGAACGAGCCGTCCGGGTTCATATTGGGAACGACGTGGAAGCTCGCTTTCTCGCGCAGCCGGCGGCTGACGGGATCGGTCTCGTCGAGCAGCCGGGCGAGCGCGCCTTCCATCCACCATTCGGCCATCGTCTCGCCCGGATGCTGGCGGGCGTAGAGCCAGACCTGCAAGGGGCCGCCGCCGAGCCGGAAATAATCGAGCTCGCGCCCGTCCAGGGTCTGGCCGAGCGAGCGATATTCGACATCGGGCAGCGCGGCGATCTCGGCGACGAGGTCGTGGTGGCGCTCCATCGTGTAGGGCGCGAAATAGGCGATCCAGACGCTGTCCGACGCCGGCGTGAGCTCGATCGTCAGGACGCCGTCGGCATAAGAGGTGGCTTCGATCCGCTGCCATTCCTCGCGGTCCTCGGAAACGCAGGCGCGGTAATCCTCCCAGCCCATCGGGTAAGCGGCGCCGGCGCAATTGAGGATGCGCAGAGTCACGGCGCGGCCGCCGCCGCCGGTCAGCCGGAAATAGAACCATTGGTAGAAATCGGATTGATGGTCCCTGACGATCTCAAGGTCCACGCGGTCGCCGTCGATGGCGACCAGACGAATGTTGCCGCCATCGAAGGCGCTCGAAACGGAAAGAGTCATATTATCCTTGGGGAAAGTGTGGCCTAACGCACCCTGATAGTGCGGCCCGACTCTCCGGGGAAGTCCCGGAATAACGCGGTAGCGAGCCGGTCCGCGGCCGCGGCGCGGCTCGCCGCGGGGGTGCCGCCGCGCGCCTCCGTCTCGGCCCGGCCTTCCCAGGCGACGGTGGCGTCCGAGCGGCGCTGGATGCGCACGCTCAATTGGGTCGCGACGATCTGGTTCGAGCGATAGCCGCCGACCGGGATCGTCCCGCCGACGCCGACGCCGACCCCGCCATGACGTCCGTAGCTGCCGCCGCCGACGCCGAGGCCGATGCTGACCCCGCCGCCGCGCCGGCCGACCCGCTCGGCCTGGTCGACCCGGACGATGGCGACCTGCTCGGTGGCGCCGGTGCGCGCCTGCACCGTCCAGCCCAGGCGGGCGAGCTCGCGCTCGACCGAGGCCGCGATCTGGTCGAACTCGAGGCTGCCGGCGTCGGCCGGATTGGCCGGCTCGACCGCGATCGGGCCACGCGCGATCGGCTGGCCGAGGTGGAAGCGGGTGACCGAGACTCCGGTCGAGGCGCCGCCGCCCATCTCCATGGCGCAGCCGCCGACGAGCAGACACGCGGCCAGCGCCGCCAGGCGTGATGCGAGCTTGTTCATGGCATACCTCGTTCTTGGCCTCGTCCTCGGCGAAGGAGACTGTATAGGATGTGTAACGACCTTAACTCGATTTTGCTGCATCGGACAGGTGGGAGCGCCAATGGCTGACGCGAAGGTCCCAGTGCTGGTGACGGGAGGCGCCGGCTATATCGGCAGCCACGCCGCGCTCGCCCTCATCGACGCCGGCTGGCCGGTGGTCGTGATCGACGATCTTTCGACCGGGTTCGCCTGGGCGGTGCCCGAAGGCGCAGCGTTCGCCGAAGGCGACATCGCCGATCAGGCGCTGGTCGCCCGCCTGATCGCCGAGCACAAGATCGGCGCGATCCTCCATTTCGCGGGCTCGGTGGTGGTGCCCGAATCGGTCGCCCGGCCGCTCGCTTATTATGAGAACAACACGGTGAAGAGCCGGGCCCTGATCGCGAGCGCGGTCGCCGGCGGCGTCCGCCATTTCATCTTCTCCTCGACCGCAGCGGTCTACGGCATCCCCGATTCGGTGCCGGTCGCCGAGGATGCGCGGACCGCGCCGATCAATCCTTACGGCGCCTCGAAGCTGATGACCGAGCGGATGCTGACCGACGCCGCCGCGGCCCACCCGCTCAACGCCGGCATCCTGCGCTATTTCAACGTCGCCGGGGCGGATCCCGCGGGGCGCAGCGGCCTGTCGACCGCCGGCGCGACCCATCTCGTCAAGGCGGCGGTCGAGGCGGCCTGCGGCAGGCGCGACCATGTCGACATTTACGGCACCGACTTCGCGACCGCCGACGGCACCGGCGTGCGCGACTATATCCACGTCAGCGACCTCGCCGCCGCCCACCTCCAGGTCCTCGAACGGCTGATCGCCGCGCCGCAGGAGAGCCTGCTGCTCAATTGCGGCTACGGACGCGGCTTTTCGGTGCTCGAGGTGCTGGCCAGCGTCGAGCGGGTCGCCAATTGCCGCATCGAGCGCCGGCCCGCGCCGCGCCGGCCCGGCGATCCGGATGCGGTGATCGCCGACAATCGCGCGATCCTGGCGACTTTGGGCTGGCGGCCGGAGCGCGACGAGCTCGATACCATCGTCGCCGACGCGCTCGCCTGGGAGCGCGGGCTCGCCGCGCGCGGCTGAAACGATCTGCCCGTCCGCGCCCGCGGTGGAGCAAAAGCGTGCCGCGCGGCCGCCCTGCGGAGCGCAAAGATGCAAAATCGTAAGTCGGGCATTGCGATGCGCCGCCGCTTTTGGTCTCATCGGGTCTCCATGATTCGCATCAAGGGGGATGAAGAGATGAAACGCCTTTCCACCGCGCTCGCCGCCGCCGGCCTGCTGGCGCTGGCCGCCTGCGGCAGCAGCGCGGCCAACAACGCCGCCGCCGCCGACAATGTCAGCGACACCTATAATGTCGCGCCCGACGATCTCACCGCCGAAAACCTCGCCGGCAACGAGACCGGCAATGCGAGCGATGCCAATGCGTCCGCCGACGCCAATGCGAGCGGCAACGCGCAATAGCGACCCCCACCGCTGAGGTCTCCCTGGGTTGAGGCGGTCGACTGGGCTCCCGGCGCGGACAGCGCCGGGGGCCTTTTTCGTCAGTCGAGCTTGAGCGGATAGGCGGTGGTGTGCTTGACCCGCTCCATGGCGAAGCGCGAGGTGACGTTCTTCAGCGGCACGTCGGCGATCAGCCGGCGGTAGAAATCGTCATATTCGGCCATCGAGCCGACCGCGACGCGCAGCAGATAGTCGACATCGCCCGCCATCCGGTAGACTTCCATCACCTCGGGCATCGCCCGGACCGCGGCGGCGAAGCCGGCGAGCCACTCGCCCGAATGGTCGCCCGTCTCGATTTCGACGAACACCGAAAGGCCGAGCCCGACCGCCTCGGGGCTGAGCAGCGCCACCCGCCGCTCGATCACGCCTTGCGCCTCGAGCTTCTGAATCCGGCGCCAGCAGGGCGTCTGCGACAGATTGACCCGGCCCGCCACCTCGGCGACGGAGAGGGAGGCGTTTTCCTGGAGGATGGCGAGGATCCTGAGGTCGGTGCGGTCCATTCACGTCAGATGCACGAATTGGCAGGATCTTCCAAGCGGGGCCGCGTCAGGGGCATTTCGGAGCAGGTTTTGCTCCTCCGCTCGGCTTGACTTGAGCGGGCGCTGCCACTAGGTGGGCCGCTCGCATTTCAGCAGCAATCGACGAGAAACAGGCAGGCGTTCCAGGCCATGAAGATCCGCAATTCCCTGAAGTCCCTCAAGTCGCGCCACCGCGACTGCCGCGTGATCCGCCGCCGGGGCCGCACCTACGTGATCAACAAGACCAACCGCCGCTTCAAGGCGCGCCAGGGCTGATCCTTCGAGACGCCGTTTCGACTTCGCTCAACGGCTCCTCAGGATGAGCGGCCGTGAATAACCTCCCGATCATCCTGAGGAGGGGCTGAGCTTGGCGAAGACCCATCTCGAAGGACCGAACGCCGTCATCTTCGACGTCGGCAACGTCCTTTACGGCTGGGACCCGGACGCCTTCCTCGTCCGGCAGATCGCCGACGATGAGGCGCGCCTCAAGTTCATCGAGGACGTCGATCTCTACGGCTGGCACCAGAGTCTCGACGGCGGCCGGCCCTATGCCGAGGCCGCGGCCGAATTGAATGAGAAATTCCCCCAATATGCCGAGCTGATCGCGGCCTGGAGCGACCGCTTCGGCGAAACCGTCACCGGGCCGGTGCCGGGCGTGCACGAGATCGTCGGGGAGCTCGATGCCCGGGGCGTGCCGCTCTACGCGATCACCAATTTCTCGGCCGACTTCTGGCCGCCCTTCTCCGCCGGCGAGCGCGACTTCTTCGCCCGCTTCCGCGACATCGTCGTGTCGGGCGAGGTCAAATTGCTCAAGCCCGACCCCGCAATCTACTGGCTCGCGCTCGACCGCTTCCGGCTGCGCCCGGCCGAGGCCCTGTTCATCGACGACCGCGCGATCAACGTCGAGGCCGCGCTGGCGGTCGGAATGAAGGCCCACCTCTTCACCGACGCCGCGGACCTGCGCGCCCGGCTCCGGATGGAGGGGTTGCTCTAGCATCCCAATCGTCATTCCAGCGAAAGCTGGAATCCATGCGGATTTTCCGTGACCGGCTCGACTTCGGTTTGGACCCCAGCTTTCGCTGGGATGATGACGAGGGGAACCGGGCCTCCCGCTCGGGCTTTGTTCCGGGCGTGAGACAAAGGTGGCCCGAACGGCTCTGGATCGTCCGCCATGGGCAAAGCGCCGGCAACGTCGCGCGCGATGCCGCCCATGAGGCGGGGCTCGACGTCATCGACATCGCCCTGCGCGACGTCGACGTGCCGCTCTCCCAACTCGGCCACGAGCAGGCGCGGGCGCTCGGCCGCTGGTTCGCCGCGCTACCCGAGGCGGAACGGCCCGAGATCGTCCTGTCCTCGCCCTATGTCCGCGCCCGCCAGACCGCCAGGGCGATCTGCGAGGCGGGCGGGGTCGGCGAGACGGCGCGCCAGCCGATCGTCGACGAGCGCCTGCGCGAGCGCGAGTTCGGCGTGTTCGATCGCCTGACCACGAACGGCATCCGCCAGAAGCATCCCGACCTCGCCGAGCATCGCGCATTGCTCGGCAAATTCTATTTCCGCGCGCCGGGCGGCGAGAGCTGGGCCGACGTCATCCTGCGCCTAAGGAGCGCGCTCGACACGATCAGCCTCCATCATGCCGACCGGCGGGTGCTGATCGTCTGCCACCAAGTCGTCGTGCTCTGCCTCAGATACATCCTCGAAGAGCTCGACGAGCCCGCCATCCTGGCGATCGACAAGGCCGGCGACGTCGTCAATTGCGGCGTCTGCGAATATGGCTTCGAGCCCGACGACGCCAAGCTCTGCGTGCCCAAGCTGGTCCGCTACAATTTCGCCGCGCCGCTGGTCGAGGAGGCGGCGCCGGTCACCTCCGCGCCCGACGCGATGGTCGCGACGCGATGAGCGGGCCGATCCGGCTCGACGCCGATCTGCTGAAATCCTTCCCGCTGCCGCGGGTCCCGGAAGACGGCGACAAGGAGGATCGCGGCCGGATCGCGATCGTCGCCGGCAGCCGCGAAGTGCCGGGAGCGGCGATTCTGGCGGCGAATGCCGCGCTGCGGGCCGGGGCGGGCAAGCTCCGCATCGTCACCGACGAAAAGGTGGCGACCGCGATCGCCATCGCCGTGACCGGCGCCCGGGTCACCGGCTTCGGCACTGCCGACCGGGCGATCGAGGGCGCGGACGCGGTGACCATCGGCTGCGGCATGGATTCCGGCCCCGTGCTCGAGCGGCTGCTCGCGGCGCTGCTCGGCACCGGCCGCGACCTGCCGCTGGTGCTCGACGCGGCCGCGCTGGACTGCCTCCCCGGCCTCGCCGGGAAGGCGCGCGGCCGGCCCGGCGGCATCGCCCTTCTGCCCCACGCCCGGGAAATGGCCGGCCTGCTCGGCTGCACGCCCGAGGAGGTCGAGATCGATCCGCCGACGGCGGTGCGGAGCGCCGCCGAGCGCTACCGGGCGGTCGCCCTGGTCAAGGGCCGCTTCAGCTTTATCGCCGCGCCCGACGGCCGCCTGTTCCGCTTCGAGGGCGGCGGCATCGGCCTTGCCACCTCGGGTTCGGGCGACGTGCTGGCGGGGCTGGTCGGCGGCCTCGCCGCGCGCGGCGCCGACGTGCTGACCGCGACCTTGTGGGGCGTCTGGCTGCACGGCGAGGCGGGGCGGATCCTGACCAGCCGGGTCGGCCGGGTCGGCTTCCTCGCCGACGAGATCGCCGCGGTGGTGCCGGGGCTGCTGGAGGGGACAGTCTAGGGACAGTCAGGTAACTGTCCCTAGACTGTCCCTAGCCTTTGTGCCGGTCGAGCTCGTCGCCGATCAGGCGGGCGACGTGGACGACGTTGGTCGAGCCGGGGACGGCGAAGGGGACGCCGGCGGTGACGATGATGCGGTCGCCGGCGCCGGCGAGGCCGTGGCGAAGCGCCATCCGCTTCGACTTGCCGACCATTTCCTCGAAGCTGTGGACGTCGCGGGTGCGGACCGCGTGCGCGCCCCAGAGCAGGCCCAGCTGGCGCGCCGTCTTCGTCGAGGGGGTCAGCACCAGCAAGGGAACGGTCGGCCGCTCGCGCGCGACCCGCCGGGCGGTCGAGCCCGAGCTGGTGAAGCAGACGATCGCGCCGGCGCCGACGGTTCGGACGATGTCGCTCGCCGCCCGGGCGATGGCGTCGTTGGTGGTCGCATCGGGCAGGGTCTCGGTGAAATGGACCCGGGCATAATGGGTCGGATCCGATTCGGCGCTGGTCGCGATCCGGTTCATCATCTCGACCGCCTCGCACGGAAACTGGCCGGACGCGCTCTCGGCCGAGAGCATGATCGCGTCGGCCCCGTCATAGACGGCGGTGGCGACGTCGGAGACCTCGGCCCGGGTCGGCGAGGGCGAGGCGATCATCGATTCGAGCATCTGGGTGGCGACGACGACGGGCCGTCCCATCCGCCGCGCCGCCTCGACGATCCGCTTCTGCAACGGCGGCACCTCCTCGGGCGGAAGCTCGACGCCGAGATCGCCGCGCGCGACCATCACCGCGTCGGCGAGCTCCAATATTCCTTCGAGCCGGTCGATCGCCGCCGGCTTCTCGATCTTGGCGAGAAGGTTCGCTCTGCCGCCGATCAGCCGCCGCGCCTCGGCGACGTCCTCGGGCCGCTGGACGAAGGAGAGCGCGATCCAATCGGCGCCCTGTTCGAGCGCGAAAGCGAGGTCGAGGCGGTCCTTGTCGGTCAGCGCCGCCACCGGCAGCACCGCATCGGGGACGTTGAGCCCCTTATTGTCGGAGATGGTGCCGCCGGTCTCGACATGGGCCTCGATCCGCCGCGCCCCCGGCTCGAGGACCCGGAAGACGAGCTTGCCGTCGTCGACCAGAAGCCGCATCCCCGGCTCGGCCGCGGCGAAAATCTCGCCGTGGGGGACGGCGACCCGGTGCGAATCGCCGAGCTTGCCGTCGCGGTCGAAGACGAAGCGCTGCCCGGACCGCAATTCCGCCTTGCCGCCCTTGAACCGGCCGACGCGCAGCTTCGGCCCCTGCAAATCCGCGACGATCGTCGTCGGCCGGCCGAGCTCCGCCTCGAGCGCCCGGATCGCGGCGATCCGCCGCGCATGATCCTCGTGGCTGCCGTGGCTCATGTTGATCCGGAACGCGTCCGCGCCGACCTCGGCGAGGCGACGGATCATCGCCGGGCTGTCGGAGGCGGGGCCCAGCGTCGCCAGGATCCTCACCTTGCGGCTGCGCGGGAGGAACCGGCTGGGCTTCGTCTCTTTGGTCGGCATGAGGGCGGCAATAGCCGCTCCGGGCCGCAGTTCAACCCGCGAGGCCGCGTTCCTCCATATAGGCGTTGGTGAAGACGGCGCGGTCGGCCGGGTCGGGAAGCAGTTTCTTGCGCGCGTCGAGCCACTTGCCGACATTGGCGCCATAGGCCTTGTCGAGCCGGGCCTTGGTATAGGCGTTCACCTTCCCCCAATGCTGGGTGTAGGTGATGTTGTTCTGTTCGAGCGTCTCGGCCGCCTTGGCGAAGAAGGCGACGCTTTGATCGTTGTAGATGCCGTCGAGGCTGACCACCATCGTCGTTGGGAAACGCGTGAAAGCGAGCAGGGCCGGCGACGGCTTGACGAAGCGGCAGCCGAAGACGAGCGGCGCCGGATGCTGGTCCATCAGCGCGCCGAGCAGGTCGAGCGTCTTCAGCGCGTCGGTGAGCGCGACCGCGACGCTGCCGCTGCCGACTTTGAGCTGCGGCGCCTTGTAGCCGAACATCTCGCCGCGCGAGAGAGTCTTCGTCTTGCTGTCGATCGTCCCCTGGGCGAGCTTGAAGAAGGACGGGATCAGCCCCGGGAAAAGCTTGAACACCTCGCCGACGATGCCGAGGCCGTCATAGCCCGGTCCGATCTTCCCTTCCTTGAGGGTGTAGTCCAGGACATGGGCCGGATCCCAGCCGAGCTTGTACATCGCGTTGATCATCGCGTCCTTGGAATGGGGGTTGATGACGATCTGGAGGAAATTGAGCGCGCCCTTGCCCTTGAGCTTGGGGTGCTTTTCCGGATCGAGCGTCGCGATGAGGTTGCGCAGATCCTGGTCGACCGCCACCGGCGCGTGGGTTTCCGCGCGCAGCAGGAAACGCGGGCTGGTCTCGATCACCACCGCATGGATCACGCCCATGCTGCCGAACGACATCACCGCCGCATTGAACAGGTCGTCGTCGCGCAGCGGCGTCGCCCCGATCGCCGCCGCGAAGGCGGGCTTCAGCACCGGATAGGAGGCCCGCTCCAGCAGGAATTGCTTGTCGGGGCCGGCGAGCAGGTGGATCGCGACGATGTGATCGTGCAACGGGCCGAAGTCCATCACCGAGCCGTGGGTGCCGGTCGAGGTGGCGCCGACGATGGTCTGGCCGTTGGCGGCGCCGCTGGTCCATAGCGACCGCTGCCACTTGTCGCTCTCGAGCAGCTTGTTCACCTCGGCGACGAGCGTGCCGCACTGGAACAGGAACAGGCCCGGCCTTTTCTCCGCGCCGCCCTTATAGCCGGGATCGAGATTGCCCTCGTTGATCTTGAGCCAGCCCTTCAGCCGGCTGGTGTCGAGGACGACGCCCTCGGTCGCCGGAGCGCTCGACAGCGACCAGGTGCTGCCGACGGCGCGCAGCCGGACCTTGCGCTCTTTCGCCGCCTTGATCGCCACCTGGATGTCCTTGGCGCAATCGATCAGGATCTGCGCATTGGTGTCGGGATTGGTCGGCGGATAAAAGGGCGTGTAGGTGCCCGCAAAGGCCTGGCTGACGGTCTTGTGCCAGTTCTCCCAGGGCTTGGCGGAGGGGGCGAATTTCAGGTTCGCGGTTTCGGGCCAGGGTGCCGGCATGTCAGGCGTCTCCGCCGGTGTTGATTTCGCCGCCCCCCGGTTGCGGCTGCGTCGCGCAGCGATAGTGGACCGTCGCCGGAGCGTAGAGACCGAGCGTCAGCCACGCCAGCAGGCCCTCGCCGAAATTGCGCGTCACCCGCACGATCGCCAGTTGCTCGCCCGGACCGCAGTCGGCGGCGACGACCTGCGGCGGGCTGGCGGCGGTGCCGCCGGCGATCGAGACCTGGCTCCGGTCCTTCTCCTGGCCGGCATAACGCGGCTCGGCGGCGACCACGAGATATTGCGCGCAGGCGGCGCTCGCCAGCAGCAGGCTGCAGGCGGCGACATGTTTCATCTTTCTCATAATCCCTCGCTATTTGTTCGTTTCTTCTGCGAGTCGTGACGTTTCAGTCTATTCCTCCCGTTTCTTGCTGTACAGCAAGGCGCGCGCCCTCCTTGCGCAACCGGCTTGAGGCGCCGCCGCCTTATGCGTACAGCCTGCCGCTCAACCGAATCCGAGGGAGCGTGAATTGGCGGAAGGAAGCATTGCGGCCGACGAACTGCGGCTGCTGATCGAGCGGATCGAGCGGCTCGAGGAAGAGAAGAAGGCGATCGCCGACGACGTCCGCGACGTCTATGGCGAGGCCAAGGCGCGCGGCTACGATCCCAAGACGATGCGCACCGTCGTGCGCCTCAGGAAGATGGAGAATCACGCGCGCCAGGAAGCGGAGGCGCTGCTCGACACCTACAAGGCGGCCCTGGGGCTCGCCTGAGAGACGCGACATGGCCGGCCACAGCAAATATAAGAACATCATGTACCGCAAGGGCGCGCAGGACAAGAAGCGCTCGGCGATGTTTTCCAAGCTCTCCCGCGAGATCACCGTCGCGGCCAAGATGGGGACGCCGGATCCCGACATGAACCCGCGCCTGCGCGCCGCCGTCAACGCGGCCAAGGCGCAGTCGATGCCCAAGGACAATATCCAGCGCTCGATCGACAAGGCGGCGGGCGGCGATGCCGAGAATTACGAGGACATCCGCTACGAAGGCTTCGGCCCCGGCGGAGTCAGCCTGGTGGTCGAGGCGCTGACCGACAACCGCAACCGCACCGCGACCAACGTCCGCACCGCCTTTGCCAAGAATGGCGGCAATCTCGGCGCTTCGGGCTCGGTGACGCACGGGTTCAGCAGATTGGGGCTGATCGAATATCCCGCGTCCGCGGGCGATGCCGAGACGGTGTTCGAGGCGGCGATCGAGGCGGGCGCGGAGGACGTCGAATCGGATGGCGAGGGCCATGAAATCTGGACCAATGTCGACGATCTCCACGGCGTCGCCCGGGCGCTCGAAGCGGCGCTCGGCGAGGCGGCGAGCGTCAAGCTCGCCTGGCGGGCGCAGACCTCGGTCGCGGTCGGCGAGGGCGATGCCGAGCAGCTCCTGAAGCTGGTCGACGCGCTCGAGGACGACGACGACGTCCAGACCGTCTGGGGCAATTACGAAGTCTCCGACGAGGTGCTGGAGAAGCTCGGGTGAGAAGGTCCGGATGATCATCATCGGCCTCGATCCGGGCCTCGCCTGCACCGGCTGGGGGGTGATCGCGGCCGAGGGGAATCGCCTCTCCCATGTCGCCAACGGCCAGGTGCGCACCGATAGCAAGCAGGCGCTGGCGGCGAGGCTGGTGCGGCTGGAGGAGGAATTGGGCAGGGTGATCGACGCCCATCGTCCCACCGAGGCCGCGGTCGAGGAGGTGTTCCTCAACGAGAATCCGCAATCGACGCTGAAGCTCGGCCAGGCGCGCGGCGTCGTCCTGCTCGCCGCCGGCAAGCGCGGGCTGGGGGTCGGCGAATATGCGCCGCGGCTGGTCAAGAAAGCGGTGGTCGGCACCGGCGGCGCGGAGAAGGTCCAGGTCCACGCCATGGTCCAGCGGCTGCTGCCCGCGGCGAAGATCGCCGGCGCCGACGCGGCCGATGCGCTCGCGGTGGCGATCACCCACGCCCACCACCTCGCCACGGCGCGGCGGGTCGCCTGAGCGCCTAATTCGTCATTGCGAGGAGCGCAGCGACGAAGCAATCCATCGGACGCCGCAAGCACTGGATTGCTTCGCTATGCTCGCAATGACGAGCGGGAGCGGTTAGGAATCTCCGATGATCGCCAAACTGAGGGGCATATTGGACGGCTTCGGCGCGGATTTCGCGGTGATCGACGTCAATGGCGTCGGCTATCTCGTTTCCGCCTCGAGCCGCACCCTCTCCGCGCTCGGCGCGATCGGCGAGGAGGTCGTGCTCCACACCGAGATGCTGGTCGCCGAGGATTTCATCCGCCTGGTCGGCTTCTCGACCGCGGCCGAGCGCGACTGGTTTCGCCTGCTCATCTCGGTCCAGGGGGTCGGCGCGCGGGTCGCGCTCGCCATCCTCTCGGCGCTTTCGGCCGACGAGGTCCACCGCGCGGTGGCGAGCGGCGATACCGGGATGATCGGCCGCGCCCAGGGCGTCGGCCCCAAGCTCGCCCAGCGCATCGTCCACGAACTGAAGGACCGCGCCGGCAGCGTCGCGCTCGGCCCGGGCGGGCCCGCCGCTCCGGCCGGCGGCCACGCTCTGGACGCCCGCTCGGCGCTCGCCAATCTCGGCTTCCGCCCGGCCGAGGCGGCGGCGGCGGTCGCCAGGGCCGAGGCCGAGCTCGGCACGGAGGCGAGCCTCGATCTGCTCGTCCGCACCGCGCTCAGGAAAGCGGCGAAGGAGGCTTAGCCGCCGCCGCTATTGGAAGGTCTCGCCCACCTCGACCGCGTCGCCCATCTGGCGCAGCGCGATCGCGCCGCGAATGCCGTTGATCAGGCCGAGGAAGATGGCGAGGTAGACGAGATACCACAGGATTCCGACGAAGGGGCCGGCGAAAATCTTCATCGCGATCTCGACGACGAAGATCAGCAGGGCCGCCGAGCCGGCGACCAGGCCCTTGCCGAGATAGAAGCGCCAGGCGGCGAACAGGGCGACGGCGAGCTCGCCGCAGACCAAAGCGATCGCCACCATCTGCGCCGCCGGATCGAGCGCGGCGACGCCCATCATCGCGTTGTTGTTGGTGAACAGCACGGCGAGGCCGATGAGCAGCATCGCCGCGAAGCCGAGCGAGGCATACATGCCGCTTTTGGCGGCGCTCCTCGCGCCGTCATAGGTCTCGGTATCCTTGAACCAGATCGACATGCCGTCATCCCCCTGCCGGCCAGCCTGATGCGGCCCCCGGCCCATGTCAATCGCGCGCGCCCGCACGGCCATGTTGCAGAAGCCTCGCTAATGGCTTCTATAGCGCCGATGACCGACGCACGCCTCACCACGCCCGAGCGGCGGCCCGAGGACCTCGACGCCGCGCTCCGCCCGAAGACGCTCGACGAGTTCGTCGGCCAGAAGGCGGCGCGGGAGAATCTCAGAGTGTTCATCGAGGCCGCCAAGGGGCGCGGCGACGCGCTCGACCATGTCCTCTTCTTCGGCCCGCCGGGGCTCGGCAAGACGACGCTGGCGCAGATCATCGCGCGCGAGCTCGGCGTCGGCTTCCGCGCCACTTCGGGGCCGGTGATCGCCAAGTCGGGCGACCTTGCCGCCCTGCTCACCAATCTCGAGGACGGCGACGTGCTGTTCATCGACGAGATCCACCGGCTGGCGCCCCCGGTCGAGGAGATCCTCTATCCGGCGATGGAGGACAGGGCGCTCGATCTGATGATCGGCGAGGGGCCCTCGGCGCGCTCGGTCAGGATCGATCTGCCCAAATTCACCTTGGTCGGCGCGACCACCCGCCAGGGCCTGATCACGACGCCGCTGCGCGACCGCTTCGGCATCCCGGTGCGGCTCACTTTCTATTCGGTCGAGGAGCTCGAGCAGGTCGTGCGCCGGGCCGCGCGGCTGCTCGGCCTGACCCTCACCGAGGACGGCGCCCGCGAAGTGGCGCGGCGGGCGCGGGGGACGCCGCGCGTCGCCGGGCGGCTGCTGCGCCGGGTCCGCGATTTCGCCCAGTCGGCGGGCGATTCCGAGGTCAGCGCCAAGGTCGCCGACGCCGCCTTGACCCGGATGGAGGTCGATCATCTCGGCCTCGACGCGATGGACCGGCGCTATTTGACGATGATCGCCGATATCTACAAAGGCGGCCCGGTCGGGGTCGAGACGCTCGCCGCGGGCCTTTCCGAGCCGCGCGACACGATCGAGGAAGTGATCGAGCCCTATCTGATCCAATTGGGGCTGGTCGCGAGGACGGCGCGCGGGCGCTGCCTCAACGGCCCCGGCTGGACCCATCTCGGCCTGCCCCAGCCCAAAGGCGGGCAATCGGGCCTGTTCGACGGAAAATGAGGGAGGGACGGATGAAGCGGATGATCCTTGCGCTGGCGCTCGGCGCGGCGCCGGCCATGGCCCAGCCTGCCGCGCCCGCGCCAGCTCCGGCGGCGCCGGACTATGCCGGCGAATCGAGCTGGCTGTGCCTGCCCGGACGGGCCGACGCCTGCGCGCTGCCGCTGGCCACCGCCGATTTGAACCCGGACGGCTACGGGCCGGTCGGCCGCAGCCTGCCCGCCGCCGACCCGCCGATCGACTGCTTCTACGTCTATCCGACCGTGTCGCGCGATCCGGGAATGAACAGCGACCTGGCGGCGACCGAGGAGGGGCCGACCGCGGTCGCCCAACTCGCCCGCTTCTCCTCGATCTGCCGGACCTTCGCGCCGCTCTACCGCCAGGTGACGCTCCGAGCGATCCCGCTGGCGCTCTCGGGGCAAGACGTCAGCGCCTATTTCGACCTCGCTTATGGCGACGTCCGCGCCGCCTGGCGCTATTATCTCGAGCACCAGAATAACGGCCGGCCGTTCGTGCTGATCGGCCACAGCCAGGGCACGATCCATCTCACCCGGCTGCTCGCCGAGGAGATCGAGAACAGCCCGGCCGCGGCGCGGCTGCTGTCGGCGCTGCTGATCGGCTATGCGGTCGAGGTGCCGGAAGGGCAGGTCGTCGGCGGCAGCCTGCAACGGACCCCGCTCTGCACCCGCCGCGATCAGACCGGCTGCGTCGTCACCTATATGTCGTTCCGCGCCGAGAGCCCGCCGGGCGAGGGCGCGCTGATGGGCCGCGCGACCCGCGCGGGCATGACCGCGGGCTGCGTCAACCCGGCGGCGCCGGGCGGCGGCAGCGCGCCGCTCGACAGCTACGTGCCGGCGGCGGTCGGCCAGTTCGGCGGCCCCGTGATCACCTGGTCGACGACGGGTCCCGCGCCGGCGACGTTCCTCCACATCAACGGCCTGGTCTCGGCCGAATGCCGGCACGACGGCAAATCCGGCTATCTCGCGATCACCGTCAACGCCGATCCCGCCGACGCCCGCACCGACCAGATTCCGGGCGACGTCTATTTCGGACCGCAGCTGATTCCCGGCTGGGGGCTTCACATCGGCGATGTCAGCCTGGCGCAAGGCGACCTCATCCGCCTCGTCCAAGCCCAGCGCGACGCCATGGCCGCGCGGCGGCGCTAGCCGTCGAGGAAGAAGAGGTCCTCGACCGGCCGGCCGAGCGCCCGGGCGAGCTTGAGCGCGAGCAGCGTCGAGGGGACGAAGACGCCGTTCTCGACGGTGTTGATCGTCTTGCGGCTGACCCCGACCAGCTCGGCGAGCGCCGCCTGGGTGAGATCGCGCTCCGTCCGCAGCGCGAGCAGCCGGTTGCCGAGCGTCTCAGCCATCGCGCAGCGCGCGCCGCTCGAGCGCGCCGAACACGATCAGCGCCGTGGCGATGCCGATCGTCACCAGGATGTGGATCGTCTCGCGCCCCCGCATCGGCGCGAACTGGTCGAGGAAATAGAGTCCGATGCCGGCGATCATCGTCGCCAGGAAGCCGATCCGGAAGGCCTCGGCGCGGTTGGCGCGGGTGACTTCGTCGTCCATCAGCGCGCGCACCGTTTTGGGCCTGAACCAGAAGCCGCCGGTGGCGAGCGCGAGCAGCAGCACGACCGAGAGCAGCAGCCAGGCGCCGACCTTGACATGGTCGACCATCCGCACCCGCGCATCGGCCTCGACGAAATAGGAGATTTGCTGGGTGACGAAGATGAGGGCGAGAAACGGCAGCATGCGCGCGCGCTTGCGCGTCAGCCGGTCGGCAGTGTCGATGTCGGAACTGGTCATTGCGAATCCTTTTGTGTAACCTGTAGGTGACATGTAACCTACGCGTTACATTCCTGTCAAACGCAAATTCGGCCCGGCTCGTCCCCGGCCTGTCGCCGGGTGGTTCCACGGGGTTCCCGCGACGGCTTCGCGCCGGTAGACGCGCTCCCGTGAGCGACATTAACCAGCCCTATGAAGGCGCCTTCGCCGGCGGCACCCACCATTTCGCGCTGCGCGTCTATTTCGAGGATACCGACGTCGCCGGCATCGTCTATTACGCCAATTATCTCAAATATATGGAGCGGGCGCGCTCGGACATGCTGAGATGCGCCGGGATCGACCAGCGGGCCGCTCTCGAGGCCGGCGAGGGCGTCTATGTCGTCGCCGAGGCGCAGATCCGATATCGCGCGCCGGCGAAGCTAGACGACGCCCTGGTCGTGCTCAGCGAGGTCAAGGCGGTGCGCGCCGCCTCCTGCCTCATTCATCAGCGAGTCATGCGCGGGAATGACATGCTCGCCGACGCGACGATAACGGCCGCCTTCCTCTGCGACGGACGGCCGAAGCGCCAGCCGCGCGCGTGGGTCGAGGCCTTCGAGCGGCTGAAGAAGGAAGATTAGGTGGCCCTGACAACGACCGGCTCGACGATGTCGCCCATCGCCCTGTTCCTGCAGGCCGACATCGTCGTCAAAGTGGTGATGGCCGGGCTGCTGCTCGCCAGCATCTGGACCTGGACGATCATCTTTGCCCAGTGGCTCAGGATGCGCCGGGTGCGCCGCGAGAACGAGCGGTTCGAGCGCGACTTCTGGAAATCGGGGGATATCGACAGCTTCTACGAGAGCCGCGGCAAGGACGAGCTGCCCTCGGCCAGGGTGCTGGCCGCGGGCGTTGCCGAATGGCGGCGCTCGACCGCGGGGAGGGCGGTCGACAGGGAGGGGACGCGTTCCCGCCTCGCCGTCGCCATGCATTCCGCGGTCGCCGCGGAGACCGACAAGCTCGCCGCGCGGCTCAATATCCTCGCCACGGTCGGCTCGGTGGCGCCGTTCGTCGGCCTGTTCGGCACGGTCTGGGGGATCATGCGCAGCTTTTCGGACATTGCCGGCGCGCAGAACACCTCGCTGGCAGTGGTCGCGCCGGGCATCGCCGAGGCGCTGTTCGCGACCGCCTTGGGCCTGTTCGCGGCGATCCCGGCGGTGATCGCCTACAACCGCTTCAGCTACGGCATCAACCGCATCGAAGCCCGCCTCCAGCGCTTCGCCGACGGCTTCCACGGGACGCTTTCGAGGGAGCTGGAGGTGGAGGGATGAGCGCTCCACCTACCGTTCGCCCTGATGATCAGGTCGCCATGCCCCCGGCATGGCTGCGGATGTCCGGGGGACATCCGCACCTGATCATTGTCGAAGGGCCTTTCTTCTTCCTGAGGAAGGGAAGGGAAGGGCTTCGACAAGCTCAGCCCGAACGGCTTCTCGTGCGAATCCCTTGCTGATGGCGATGGGGCCGATCCTCGGCGCAGGGCGGCGCGGGCGGCGGACGCCGATGGCGGAGATCAACGTCACCCCGATGGTCGATGTGATGCTGGTGCTGCTGATCATCTTCATGGTCACCGCGCCGCTGCTCACCGCCGGCGTCCAGGTCGATCTGCCCGAGAGCAAGGCCGCGGCGCTCGACCAGAATGATGAGCCGGTGACGATCTCGATCGACGCCCAGGGGCAGGTCTTCATCGACGAGACGCCGGTCCCGCTCGACGCCGTCGACGCGCACATGCAGCAGATCGCCGCCGCCAGCCGGGCGCCTGGCGGGCCGCGCATCTTTCTGCGCGCCGACCGCGGCCTCGATTACGGCCGGGTCATGGAGGTGATGGGCGAGATCAACCGTGCCGGCCTCCGCCATGTCGCTCTGGTCAGCACCCAGCGGGGCGAGGCGCGCTGATGGACCGGGCGGAGGCAGCAGGGCTCGGCGTCTCCGTCGTTGGGCATGGCGCCTTGCTAGCCCTGCTTTCGGTCGCGCTGGTCACCGCGACCCGTCCGCATCCGGTCCAGCCGGCGATGGAGGTCTCGTTCGTCGACGAAATCGGCCTCGCCAGCGCCGCGCCGCTGCCCTCGCCGGCGCCGGCCGCCGCCGCCGCCGCGCCCGAGACCGGCCCGACCGAGGATGCCGCGCCGGCACCGCCCGCGCCGGCGCCGCCCGCTCCCGCCCAGGCGGCGGTCGCCGCGGCGCCGGCAGCCGCTCAGCCGCAGCGCCCCGCCGTCCGCCCGGCCCCGGCGCCGGCGGCAGCGACGGGCCAGGCCACGCGCCGGCCGCGGCCGCTCAACCTCGACCCGCGCAGCTTCGGCAGCGATCCGGAGGCGGTCCGCGAGAGCCCGCCCGCGGCGGTGATGAGCGCGCAGGCGCTGGCCAGCATCGTCTCGGCGATCCAGCGGCAGATCCAGCCCTGCGCCGGCCGGCGAAGCAATCTGCTCGGCCCGGGCGCCGAGCGCATCCGGGTGACCCTGAACCTGCGCCTGCGCGCCGACGGCGGGCTCGCCGCGACCCCGACCCTGGTCGCGGGCCGGATCACCGGCGTCGATGACGAGAACCGGCGCTACGTCCAGCAGGTCGGCGACCTGATCGTCGCCGCGACCCGCGAATGCTCGCCGCTGCGCGGGCTCCCCGAGGAGCTTTACCGGACGCCGAGCGGAGGCTGGAGCAACATCAACGTCAACTTCAAGTTTCCCGACAGGTAGGCCGATGAAACCTCTTTTTGCCCTGTTCGCGCTGCTGCTGGCCTCGGCCGGCCAGGCACAGACCGAACCGCAATCCGCGGAGCCGCCGCCGCTGGAGGTCGACGTCACCGGCGGCCAGCGCGCCGCGCTGCCGATCGCCGTGCCCTCCATGCCGACTCCGCAGGAAGCGGCGACGGCCGCCGGCGGCACCGGCGCGCTCGGCCGCCAGGTCGCGGACATCGTCGCGACGGACCTCAGGAACAGCGGCCTGTTCACGCCGATCGGGCCGGGCGGGCTCCATGCGGTGTCCTTCCCCCAGGTCACCGCGCCGGATTTCCCCTATTTCGCGACCACCGGCGCCCAGAACCTCGTCCAGGGCTTCGTCCAGGCCAATGCGAACGGCTCGATCACCGTCGGCTGCTACCTTTACGACATCGCCGCGCAGAACGAGCTGACCCGCCAGGGCTATGTCGTCCAGCCGCGCGACTGGCGCCGCGCCGCCCACCGCTGCGCCGACGCCATCTTCTCGCGGCTGACCGGCGAGGGCGCCTATTTCGACACCCGCATCGTCTACGTCTCCGAGACTGGGCCGGCGCGGCGGCGGATCAAGCGGCTGGCGATCATGGACTATGACGGCGCCAACCACCGCTTTCTGACCAACGGCCAGTGGACCGTGCTGACCCCGCGCTTCGCTCCGAACCAGCAGACGATCACCTTCATGACCTATCAGGACGAGCGGCCGCGGGTGATGGTCTACGAGCTCGATTCGGGGCGGACGCGGCCGCTGGTCGCCGGCCCCAACATGACCTTCGCGCCACGCTATTCGCCGGACAGCCGCTACATCATCTTCTCGATGGCGATCGGCGGCAACACCGACATCTACCGAATCCCGGTCGCCGGCGGGACCCCGCAGCGGCTGACCAACTCGCCCGGGATCGACACCGGCGGCTCCTATTCGCCCGACGGCAGCCGGATCGTGTTCGAAAGCGACCGCGGCGGCTCCCAGCAGATCTACATGATGGATTCCGACGGATCGAACCAGCGCCGGATCAGCTTCGGCGGCGGCGGCTATGCGACGCCGGTGTGGAGCCCGCGCGGCGATTTGATCGCCTTCACCAAGACCGGGGGCTTCCGGATCGGGGTGATGGCGCCGGACGGCTCGGGCGAGCGGATCCTGACCGGCGGCGGCTATGCCGAGGGGCCGACCTGGGCGCCCAACGGCCGCGCGATCATGTTCACCCGCGGCGCCAGCCAGGGCGAGCTTTGGTATGTCGATGTCGCCAGCGGCGCGACCCGGCGGGTGCCGACCCCGCTCGGCGGCTCGGACCCGGCCTGGTCGCCGTTGCGGCCCTGAACAGATCGAAAGAAGGAGTGAGAGTATGAAGAGACTGACGAGCCTCGCGGCGATCGCCCTGGCGCTGTCGCTGAGCGCCGGCTGCGCGCACCGCCGCACCGCCAACGAGCTGCCGCCCGAGCCGCCGAGCGCCACTGCCACCGCCGAGGCCGACGATGCCGGCGATCAGGCGAGCACGGTCGGCACCGCGCCGCTGCCCGGCTCGCGCGGCGATTTCCTGCAGAGCGTGCCCTCCGACCGCGTCTTCTTCGACTTCGATTCCTATGCGCTCGACGATCGGGACAGGACGACGCTCGACGCCCAGGCGGCGTGGCTGACCCGCAATTCCGGGGTGCGGGTCCTCATCGAGGGCCATGCCGACGAGCGCGGCACCCGCGAATATAATCTCGCGCTCGGCGACCGCCGCGCCAATGCCGCGCGCGACTATCTCGAATCGCGCGGCATCGCGGCGAGCCGGATGCAGACGATCAGCTGGGGCAAGGAGCGGCCGGCCAATCCGGCATCGACCGAAGAGGCCTATGCCGAGAACCGCCGCGCGGTGACGGTGGTGCCGGAATAAAAATAGGGACTGTCCCTATTTAATTGCGCTCGCGCGGCCTGAGCCAGGGGGAATCGGGGGCGAACGCCTCGTCGAGCACGCGGGCCAGGCGGAGCCCGCCGCGGGCGATCTGGCGGCGGACGACGGGCACCAGCCGCCGGGTCAGCTCCTCGGTGACCACCGGCCGCGCCGCCGGCGGCGGGCCGCAGGGATCGGCGAGGGTGGTGCCGTAGGCCTCGTCGTGGCTGACCTGCCAGCTCTCGCGCGCCCAATCGGCGACGCTGCCTTCGCGCATCGCCGCCCGCTCGCCCGGGCCGAGGCCGGCGAGGATGCCGCGCGCGCCGGCGGGCGGATCGGAGATGCCGCGGTCGGCGAGATAGCCGTCCCAGATCGCGTGCAGATTGGTCCGCCCGGCGATCAGCCCGTAGGAGGCCTGGACCCGGTTGCCGCCGAGATCGCCGCGGTCGCCGGCGTGCAGCGGCTGGTGGAGATCGCCGACAAGGTGGACGACGAAGGCGAGGGCGAAGATCCGCTCGCGCACGGGGACCCTGCGGTCCGCCAGCAAACGCAGATTGCGCTCGATCTGGGCCGAGACGCAATTGCCGTCGCGGCAGGCCGAAGCCTGGTCGAACGGCTGGCAGATATTGACGTTCTGATAGTGCCAGGACGAGGCGTAGCTGAACCGCTCGCCGAGCGTCTTGATGCAATCGGGCCAGACGCTCGCCTGCTCGATCGTGCGGGCGGGGCAGGTCGGCGTGTCGAGCAGCCGCGCCTGGCGGAGCAGCCGGTCGATCTCGGCGCGGGTGCGGGGCGAGACCTCGAGGTAGGCGATCGTCGCCACCGTCTCATGGCCATATTCCCACCAGGCGAAAGCGGGGGTCGGCGCGAAGGCGACGAGGAGGGCGAGGACGAGGCGGCGGATCATCTTCATTCGTCTCCGTAAAGGGCGACCGAGCGGCCGGCCGGCGAGGCCTCCCCGCGGTACATGCCGGGCGTGTTGAAGCTGTACCCGCCTTCGCCCGCGGGCGTGGCGACGATGACGCCGCCGGTGCCGCCGAGCGCCGCCACGTCGGCGATCACCGCGTCGGCCGCGGCCTGCGCGCTGCCGCCGGCGAGGCGCAGCCGGGCGCAGATCTCGTGGGCGACGGCGAGGCGGATGAAATATTCGCCGGCGCCGGTGCAGGCGACCGCGCAGCCGCGATTGTCGGCATAGCAGCCGGCGCCGATGATCGGCGTGTCGCCGATCCGGCCCCAGCGCTTGCCGGTGAGGCCGCCGGTCGAGGAGGCGGCGGCGACATTGCCCGCCGAATCGCACGCCACCGCGCCGACGGTGCCGTATTTGAGGTGGACGTCGAACTGCTCGCTCTCGGGCCGGGCGCGCAGCTCCTCGAGCTGGCGGCGGCGCTCGGCGATCTCGAAATAAGCGGGCGGCGCCTGCTCCAGATGCTGCTCGCGCGAGAAGCTGTCGGCCCCCTCGCGCGAAAGGAAGACGTGGGGGCTCTTCTCCATCACCGCGCGGGCAAGAGCGATCGGGTTTCTGGTCGCGCTGACGCCGCCGACGGCTCCCGCCGCCAGGCTGCGGCCGTCCATGATCGCGGCGTCCATCTCGATCCGGCCCTCATAGGTGAAGACCGAGCCGCGGCCGGCGTTGAAATGGGGATCGTCCTCGAGCGCCTTGACGCCCGCCTCGGCAGCGTCGAGGGCGCTGCCTCGCTCGGCGAGGATCGCGCCGCCGGCGTCGAGCGCCCGATTGAGGGCGGCGCGGATCGCCACCTCCTCCGCAGCCGGGATCCGGCCGCGCTCGATCCGGCCGCAGCCGCCATGGACGACCAGTCGCCAGCCGGGCCCGGACTCTTGCGGAGCGGCGCTCATTGCCGCGCCATAGCAGATGAGGGCGCCGCCGCCAGTCCCGCTTCGGGAGGATTTGCGGCCCCGTAACGATTCCGCTTGCGCGAGCCGATTCATATAAATATGATATCAGCATTTCCTGGAGGAGAACCGACGTGTCCACCAACCCCGATTCGACCGCCGCGAGCGCGCTCAGCCATACCCGCGAGCGGCGGGCCTCGACCCAGAGCGGCTATCTGATGCTGCTGCTCCTGCTCGGCCTGTTCGTCGCGATCTTTCTCACCATCGGCTGGGTGGTGAACATCGCCGATGCCGGCGGCAACCCGGCCGGCGCGGTGCTGCTGCTGGTGCTGACGGCGGTCCTGTTCCTGTTCATTATGTGCGGCTTCTATCTGCTTCAGCCCAACCAGGCGGCGGCGATCCTGCTGTTCGGCGATTACAAGGGCACCGACCGCACCAACGGCCTCCGCTGGCGGCTGCCCTGGCTGTCGCGGACCAAGATCTCGACCCGGATCCACAACATCACCTCGGACCGGATCAAGGTCAACGATCTGCGCGGCAACCCGGTCGAGATCGCCACCAACGTCGTCTGGCGGGTGACCGACACCGCCCAGGCCCTGTTCGACGTCGCCAATTACATGGAGTTCGTCGAGATCCAGATCGAAAGCGCGGTCCGCGCGATCGGCGCCAAATATCCCTATGACGATCTCGAGCATAAAGAGGTGACCCTGCGCGGCGACGCCGAGGTGGTCAGCGAGGAGCTCGAGCGCGAGCTGCAGGACCGCGTCACTCGCGCCGGCATCACCGTCGACGAATGCCGCCTGACCCACCTCGCCTACGCCCAGGAGATCGCCCAGGCGATGCTGCGGCGCCAGCAGGCCGAGGCCGTGATCGCGGCGCGCTCGAAGATCGTCATCGGCGCCGTCTCGATGGTCGAGAATGCGATCCAGCTCCTGTCGGAAAAGAACGTCGTCCAGCTCGACGACGAGCGCAAGGCGGCGATGGTCTCGAACCTGATGGTGGTGCTCTGCTCGGAGCACAGCACCCAGCCCGTCGTCAACACCGGCTCGCTCTACCAATAGGAAAGGTGACGTGCCGCAAGCTCCGAAGAAGGCCTATCCGCTGCGCATCGAGCCCGCGCTCTGGGCGGTGCTCGAGCGCTGCGCGGCGGCCGACTTCCGGAGCGTCAACGCCCAGATCGAGGTGCTTCTGCGCGAGGCGCTGGGGCGGCGCGGGGTCAAGGTGGCCGGGCCGGAGCAGCGCAAGCGCGGCCGGCCGAAGAAGGAGGATTGAGCTGTGACGAGGAACGACGATGGCGACGCATGGTTCGCGCCGAAGCGCTACGGCTACGGCGCCGGCCTGCCGATCGCCTGGCAGGGCTGGGCGATCCTGGCCGGCTACATCCTGCTGGTCACGGCGGCGGGCCTGCTGATCCCGTACAGCTGGGTCGCGTTCATCGGCCTGGTCGTCGCGGCGACGGCGGCCTTCATCCTGATCTGCGCGCAGCGGACCCGCGGCGGCTGGCGCTGGCGCTGGGGCGAGAGGGACTGATATGGCTCCGCAGCTCGAAAATTGCTGGTTCGAGCGCATCGGCAAGGGGCGCTGGTGCGGCACCGGGGCGGTCGCCTGGCAGGGCCGCGCATGGACCGCATTCTATTCGGCGGCGGCGGCGCTGGCCGCGGCCTTCCTCGCCGATCGCACCATCCTCGGCTTCGCCGTCGCTCTCGCGCTGGCGACCGCCATCTGTTTCGCCGTGGTCGTCGCCAAGACCCGGTGCGAACCGAGCGGGAGGGGCTGATGCTCATGATCTTCCATGTCAGGGGCCGGCGACTCGCCTGGCTGCTCGGCCTCGCCGCCCTGCTCGCGGCGGCCGGGCTGGTGCTGCTCGCGCTCTAGGCCGTTTTTCTGATCCTTTATGGTGGCAATTCCCTGCCCCGGGAGGCGTTCGTCTCACCCGCAGCCCGGACGGTCGACGATTATTTGGTTAACGCTTTTGCGCGCCGCCACTTCGGACCCAACAGCCTTAGGAACGGCTCTTCGGCGATGATAGCCTTCGCGACGACAGGGGATAGCGGAGGGTAACATGGCGATTATCACAGGCACCGGCGGCGACGACACGCTCAGCGGCGGGTCCGGCAACGACCAGATCTTCGGTCTCGGCGGCAACGACACGCTCAACGGCAATGGCGGCAACGACCAGCTCGACGGCGGCACCGGCGCCGATACGATGAACGGCGGCACCGGCAACGACACCTATTTCGTCGAGGATACCGGGGACGTGGTGAACGAGAATAGCGGCGAGGGCACCGACACCGTCCGGGTCGCCGTGCTCGCGTCCTACACGCTGACCGCCAATGTCGAGAAGCTGATCAACACCGGCTCGGGCACGTTCACCGGCACCGGCAACGACCTCAACAACGACATGACCGGCGGCAGCGGCGCCGACACGCTCTACGGCGGCAACGGCTACGACCAGCTGTACGGCAATGGCGGCGACGACTTCCTCTACGGCGGCGCCGACGGCGACGTGCTCAGCGGCGGCACCGGCGCCGACTATATGGAGGGCGGCACCGGCGACGATGTCTATATCGTCGACAATGCCGGCGACAGCGTCGTCGAAGCGTCGGGCGAGGGCATCGACCAGGTCTATACGACGCTCAACAGCTACACGCTCGGCAGCGACGTCGAGGACCTCTACTGGAACGGCGGCAGCGGCAATTTTGCCGGCACCGGCAACGGCCTCGACAACGACATCTACAGCGGCAGCGGCGCCGATACGCTCACCGGCCTCGGCGGCAATGACGACCTGCGCGGCGGCAGCGGCGCCGATACCCTGCTCGGCGGCGACGGCGACGACCTCCTCATCGGCGGCTCCGGCACCGACGACCTGACCGGCGGCAACGGCCTCGACACGTTCCGCTTCTCGACGTTCGAGAGCGGGAGCGGCGCCAGCGCCGACCGCATCCTCGATTTCGTCCAGGGCGACGACATCATCGACGTGGCCGGGGTCGACGCCGCTCTGCTGACCGCGGGCAACCAGGCCTTCTCGTTCATCGGCACCGCCGGTTTCTCCGGCGCCGGCGCCGAGCTGCGCTACTATTTCGACGGCACCGATACCTGGGTCCAGGGCGACATCAACGCCGACGGCGCCGCCGATTTCGACATCTTCGTCGCCGGCGCGGTCACGCTGGTGGCGACCGACTTCGTGCTCTAGCATTGACCAACAGCGGCGCCCCGGTCCAACCTTTGGGCCGGAGGCGCCGATGCTGAGCAGACGACATTTCATCGCGACCGGCGCGGCCGCGGCCGGGCTGACATGGTTCGGCCCGGGCCGCGCCGCCTCCCAGGAACCGGCGACGACATTGCGGCCGATGACCGACGACGTCGTGCCGATCGGCCGGCCTGAGCATCTCGCCCGGATCGGCCGCGCCCAGGCGCTGATGCGCGCTCAGGGCCTGGCCGCCTTGCTGATCGAGCCGGGCGCCTCGATGGTCTATTTCACCGGCGTCCAGTGGCACCGAAGCGAGCGGCTCACCGCCGCGATCCTGCCGCGCACCGGCACGCCCTGCATCGTCACCCCCCATTTCGAGGAGCCCTCGGTCCGCGAGAGCCTCAAGGTGCCGGCCGACGTCCGCGTCTGGAACGAGGACGAGGATCCGCTGAGGACCGTCGCCGGCTTCCTTGCCGACCGCCGCCTCGCCGGCCCGGTCGGGATCGAGGAGACGGTGCGCTTCTTCGCCGTCGACAATCTGCGGCGCGCCCGGCCCGGCCTCGACATCCGGCCGGGCGCCGGCGTCGTTCGCGGCTGCCGGATGATCAAGTCGGCGCACGAGCTGGCGCTGATGCAGAAGGCCGCCGACATCACCATCGCCGCCTATCGCCACACCTGGCGGCGGATCGAGCGCGGCATGACCCCGGCGCAGATCGGCGCGATCATGAACGGCGCCACCGCTTCGCTCGGCGGCAATCCCGAATTCGCCCTGATCCTGCTCGGCGAGGCGAGCGCCTATCCGCACGGTTCGGGCCAGCCGCAGCGGGTGAGGGACGGCGAGGTGGTGCTGATGGACTGCGGCTGCTCGGTCGAGGGCTACCAGTCCGACATCTCGCGCACCTTCGTGTTCGGCGAGGCCAATGAAGAGCAGCGCCGGGTCTGGAACCAGATGCACGAAGGCCAGAGAATCGCCAATGCGGCGGCGCGGATCGGCCGGCCGGCGGGCGGCGTCGACGATGCGGTCCGCGCCCAGTACGAGCGCTGGGGCTACGGCCCCGGCTACCGGCTGCCCGGCCTTTCGCACCGCACCGGCCACGGCATCGGCCTCGACGGCCACGAGCCGGTCAACCTCGTCCATGGCGAGACGACGCCGCTCGCCGCCGGCATGTGCTTCTCGAACGAGCCCGGACTCTATTTGCCCGGCAAGTTCGGCATCCGCCTCGAGGATTGCTTCCACATGACCGCGCAAGGCCCGCGCTGGTTCTCGACCCCGCCGCCCTCGCTCGACGATCCGTTCGGCTAGGAAGAGGGGACAGCTACCGGTAGCTGTCCCTCACTTTCGCTTCAGCCCGCCAGCGCCTATATGCGCGCCATGTCGGTAAGGCCCTGGCGGGACATAGAGCGGCGCAAGTCGCGGCAGATCATGGTCGGCAGCGTGCCGGTCGGCGGCGGCGCGCCGGTCAGCGTCCAGACCATGACCAACACCCCGACGCCCGACGTCGCGGCGACGGTCGACCAGATTCGCCGCTGCGAGGAAGCGGGCGCCGATATCGTCCGCGTCTCCTGCCCCGATGCGGAATCGACCGCGGCGCTTCGGCAGATCGTCCGCGCCTCGCATGTGCCGATCGTCGCCGACATCCATTTCCACTACAAGCGCGCGCTCGAGGCCGCCGATGCGGGCGCCGCCTGCCTCCGGATCAACCCCGGCAATATCGGCTCGGCCGAGCGGGTCCGCGAAGTGGTCAATGCCGCCAAGGCGAACGGCTGCTCGATGCGGATCGGGGTCAATGCCGGCAGCCTCGAAAGGGACCTGCTGGAAAAATATGGCGAGCCCTGCCCCGAGGCGCTGGTCGAGAGCGCGCTCGACCATATCCGGATCCTCGAGGACCACGATTTCCGCGACTATAAGGTGGCGGTGAAGGCGTCCGACGTGTTCCTCGCCGTCGCCGCCTACCACCAGCTCGCCGAGGCGGTCGATTGCCCGCTCCATCTCGGCATCACCGAGGCGGGCGCGCTGCGCGCCGGCACCGTCAAGAGCGCGATCGGCATCGGCTCCCTGCTCTGGGCCGGAATCGGCGACACGATCCGGGTCTCGCTCTCGGCCGAGCCCGAGGAGGAGGTCCGCGCCGGCTTCGAGATTTTGAAGGCGCTCGGCATCCGCAATCGCGGCGTCCGCGTCGTCGCCTGCCCGTCCTGCGCCCGCCAGGGCTTCGACGTCATCCGCACCGTCGAGAAGCTCGAGGAAAGGCTCGCCCATATCCGCACGCCGATGTCGCTGTCGGTGCTCGGCTGCGTCGTCAACGGCCCGGGCGAGGCGCGCGAGACCGACATCGGCATCACCGGCGGCGGCCAGGGCAAGCACATGGTCTATCTGTCCGGCGTCACCGACCACCATGTCCGGGACGAGGACATGATCGACCATATCGTCAAGCTGGTCGAAGCGAAGGCGGCGGAGATCGAGGCGGCGGGCGCGGCGATCCCGGACGCGGCGGAATAGCGCCAAATCGTCATTGCGAGGAGCGAAGCGACGAAGCAATCCAGTCGGCGTCACCGCGCCACTGGATTGCTTCGCTGCGCTCGCAATGACGGAGCACTAGAAGTAGATATCGACATAATCCGTCAGCCCGTCGCATTGCTCCATCTGCTGGAGGCGCCAGTAGCGGCGGCGGCCGGTGATGCGGAATTCGAAGCTGCCGTCGCGCAGGCAGTCGCGGCCGGCGTCCGGCGTGTCGGCGATGGCGATGCGGCCGCGGAAGGTGAAGCTGCGCGCGCCGATCTCGGTCACGTCGCCGTCGAGCTCGAGCCGGCCGGCGCCGTCGCGCGCCGCCTGGGCGCCGGCGAGATGGACGAGCCCGTTCCTTTCGCTGACCCGGACCCGGCCGCGATAATCCCAGCTGATCCATTGCAGGGTCAGCCCGCCATTGTGCCGCAGCATCGCCAGCGCGCCGGGCGAATCGACCGTGGTGCGCTCCGGCGGCGCGGCGGCGAGCGAGGCGACGAGAGAGAAAATGGTCAGCACGGCGGCTCCCCGATGATTTCGGCTTCGCAACGCCGGTGTTTTAGGCGAGTGGACGGCCAGGTCCAGCCGGAGACGCTCTTGAATCCTCGATCCTCCTCGACCGCGACCGCCTTCGCCGTGGCGACGCTCGGCATCGCTTTGTTCTCGGCCATGGACGCGGTGATGAAGCATCTCGCGATCGCGCTCGGCGCCTATAATGCCTTGCTCTGGCGCACGATGGCGGGAGCGATCTTCGGCGGGATCATATTCTTCGCCCTGCGCACGCCCTGGCCCGCCTGGCCGGTGCTTCGCATTCACCTCATCCGCGGCACGCTCTCGGTGGCGATGGCGATCCTGTTCTTCTGGGGGCTGGCGCGGGTGCCGCTGGCGCAAGGAGTGGCGCTCGCCTTCGCCGCCCCGCTGATCGCGCTCTATCTCGCCGCCTTGATCCTCAAGGAGCAGATCGAGCGCCGCGCCATCGCCGCCTCCCTGCTCGGCTTCGCCGGCGTCGTCGTGATCCTCGCCGGCCAGGCCCGGGCCGAGCTCGGCCCCGAAGCGCTGCGCGGCTCGATCGCGATCCTCTGCTCGGCCGCGCTCTACGCCTGGAACATCATCCTGATGCGCCAGCAGGCGCAGGTCGCACGGCCGGTCGAGATCGCCTTCTTCACCAGCGCGATCATGACCTCGGGCTTCCTCCTCGCCGCGCCCTTCCTCGCCGCGGCGCCGCCGGCCGCGGAGCTGCCGGGAATCGCCGGCGCGGCTTTGCTCGCCTTCGCCTCGCTGATCCTGCTGTCCTGGGCCTATGCGCGGGCGGAGGCGCAATATCTGGCGCCGGTCGAATATACCGCCTTCATCTGGGCGGCGACCTTCGGCCTCCTCCTGTTCGACGAGCCGGTGCGGCCGCTCACCGTGTTCGGGGCGGCGATGATCGTCGTCGCCTGCATCCTCGCCGCCCGCCGGACCCCGGTCGCCGACGCCACGACCGGCGTCTGAAAAATGGGACAGTTACCTCACTGTCCCCGGGACAGTGAGGTAACTGTCCCATCAGCCGCCGTCAGCCGCCGAGCACGTTGATGGTGAAGGCGAGGATGCCGAGGTTGAAGACGAAGGCGGCGAGGCAGTGCAGGGTCACGACCTTGCGGATGCGGGCATCGCTGACGGCGACGTCGGAGGTCTGGAAGGTCATGCCGAGGGTGAAGGCGAAATAGACGAAGTCGGCATAGCCGGGCCGCCGGCCGGCGGGAAAATCGAGGCCGCCGTCGCCCGGACCGTAATAGAGATGGGCGTAATGGAGCGCGTAGATCGTGTTGGCGAACAGCCAGGCCGTGCCCAGGGTGGCGATGATCAGGAGCTTGGTCTTCGCCCCCGGCGCGTCGCCGCCGACCGTCTCCATCGCCACCGCGCCGAGGATGGCGGCGCTGATCGCGACCGTGATCACCAGCAAGGTGGTGCGGTTGGCGTCGTTGGCCGCGGCATGATCGCGGATCACTTTCGGGTCCTCGATGGCGAGCAGATGCGCGCTCACCAGGAGGAAGAAGGCGGCGGCGAGATCGAAGCCGAGCATGAAGCCCTTGAAGCCGGCGTCGGGCAGCGGATCGTGGACCAGCCGCATCACCGCCAGCGTCGCGGCGCCGGCGCCGACGAGGAGGATCGCGACGAAGAGGACGAACTTGTTGGCGAGCGTCCGAAGCATCGGCGCGAAGCTAGCGCGGAGGCCGGGCCGGCGCTAATCCTTTCCGCGCTATGGCGTGGGCGCTCCTCCTGCTCGGCGGCCTGTTCGAGGTCGGCTTCACCACCTCGCTGCGCTTCGTCGACGGCTTTAAGAACCTGCCCTGGACGGCGGCCTTCCTGGTCTCGGTGGCGATCTCGATGGCGCTGCTCGAATATGCGGCGCGGACGATCCCGATGGGCACCGCTTATGCGGTCTGGGGCGGGATCGGCGCGCTCGGCACGGTGATCGTCGGCATCTGGTTCTTCGGCGAGCCGGCGGCGACGATCCGCATCCTGCTGATCTTCGCCTTGGTCGCCTGCATCGCCGGGTTGAGGCTCACCGCATGAGCATCGACGAAGGCCTCTACGCCTGGGTCGAGGAGGCGCTGGAGCCGATCGGCCGGCTCTCGATGCGCAAGATGATGGGCGGCGCGACGCTCTATCTCGACGGCACCATTTTCGCGATCATGGTCGACGGCGAGCTCTGGCTCAAGGCCGACGAGGAGAGCAATGCGGCGTGGGACGAGGCGGGCTGCAGCGAGCGCTTCACCGTCATCTTCAGGGACGGGACGGCCGACCGGATGAACTACCGCCGCCCGCCGAGCGACATCTACGACGATGCCGACGCGCTGCGCCGCTGGGCCGCGCTCGGCATCGAGGCGGGAGCGCGGCGCGTGGTCAAGAAAAGGCCGAGCAAGCGAAAATAGGGACTGTCCCTATTTATCGGCGGGGCGCCGGCCGCAAATGCGGGGCGACGTCGGGGCTCTCCTCGATCGACGGCAGGAAGCGGGGCGCGATGCGGCGGTGCGAGGCCTGTTCGTAGGCGTAGCCGAGCGCGAGGATGCGGGCGTCGTCCCATTTGGCGCCGATGAAGGAGAGGCCGACGGGAAGCCTGCGGACCTCGCCCATCGGCACCGTCAGGTGCGGATAGCCGGCGACCGCGGCGAGCGTGCCGGCGGCGCCGCCGCCCGGGCTGGTGTCGCCGTGGACGGCGTCGATCAGCCAGGCCGCCGGCCGGGTCGGCGCGACCAGGGCGACGACATTGTGCTCGCGCAGCATCCGGTCGATCCCCTCGGGGCCGGCGAGGCGGAGCGAGGTCTCCCGCGCCGTCCGGTACGCCGCGTTCAGCCCCTCGGTCGCCTGCGCCTGCTCGAACAGGTCCTGGGTGAAGAGCGGCATTTCCTCGGCGCGATGCGCGGCGTTGAAGGCGATCACCTGCTCCAGGGTCCGGGTCCGCACCGCTTCCGGCAGGGTGGCGAGATAGGCGTTCATGTCGTGCTTCAGCTCGGCGAGCAGGACGACGAGCTCGTTGCGGCCGATCTCCTGGCGGCCGCTGAACTCGCGAATCTCGACCAGCTCGGCGCCCTGCGCGCGCAGCACGGCGAGCGCGGCCTCGAACGGGACGTCGGTGCCGAAGCCGGCGGAAAAGCGCATCACCCCGATGCGGACGCCGCGCAGCGCGTCGGGGCGGAGGGCGGCGGTGTAATCGGCGCGGTGCGCATCGGCCTCGGCGGTGGCGGGATCGGCGGGATCGCTGCCGGCGATCGCGTTCAGGATCAAAGCCGCGTCGCGGACGGTGAGCGTCATCGGCCCCGGCGTGTCCTGGCTGTGGCTGATCGGCACGACATGGGTGCGGCTGACCAGGCCGACGCTCGGCTTGAAGCCGACGATGCCGTTGATCGCCGCCGGGCAGGTGATCGAGCCGTCGGTCTCGGTGCCGATCGCCGCCGGCACCATGCCCGCCGAGACCGCCACCGCGCTGCCCGAGGAGGAGCCGCAGGGATTGCGGTTCAGCGCATAGGGATTGCGGACCTGGCCGCCGACGGCGCTCCAGCCCGAGATCGAATCGGACGAGCGAATGTTCGCCCATTCGGAAAGGTTGGCCTTGCCGACGATCACCGCCCCGGCCGCGCGCAGCCGTAGCACCAAGGGCGCGTCGCGGCCGGTGACGTTGCCGGCGAGAGCGAGGCTGCCCGCGGTGGTCGGCAGCGGCCCGGCGGTCTCGATATTGTCCTTGATCAGGATCGGCATGCCGAACAGGGGCCCGCGCGCCCGCCGGATGCGGTCGAGGCTGCGCGCCTGATCGAGCGCGGTCGGATCGACGGCGATCACCGCGTTGAGCCGCGGGTTGAGCTGCGCGATCCGCCGCAGCGCCGCCCGCGCCTGCGCCTCGGCGCTTGCCGTCTGGGCGTGGCTGGCGGAGATGGCGGCGACTCCTGCGAGCAAGGCGGCGGCGAACAGAGCGATGCGCTTCATGCTTCCCCCTTATGGCAGCGGCGCGAGCAACGCATCGAGGCTCGAAGGCCCGGTCCCCACCCGCTCCAGCGCTGGATAGCGCAGCCCGTCATGATAATCGACGGCGATGTCGGCGTAGCGCTCGCCGCGCTTGATCAGCAGGCGGATCGGCTCGCGGCCGGCGTGGGCGGCGCGGATCGCCTGGCGGAAGCCGTCGTTCGAATATTGCCGGCCGTTGACCGCGACGATGGTCGCGCCCGCGGTCGCGCCGGCGCTGAACATCGGCGAATCCCAGGCGACGCCGCTGATCCGGCCGCCCTCGCCGATCACCGCGCCGACCGAATAAGTGAGGTCGAGGATCTTGCGGTCCTTCTCGCGCGCGGTGAAATAGGGCGTCGGCGTGTCGCGGTAGACGAGCCGGTAGCCGCCCGCCTCGAGCCAGGCGAGCGGCGCGTGGGCGCGGACCTCGCTGACCCGCTCGCGCAGGAAGGCGGCCCAGTCGAACGGCGCGATGCCATTGAGCGTGGCGACGACGTCGTCGAACGTGTAGGTCGCGACGCCCTGATCGCCCGGATTGATCCCGAAGAAGGCGCGGGCGAAGTCGTTCATCGAGCGCCGGCCGCCGCTGAGCTGGCGCAGCCTGGCGTCGACCTCGAGCCAGATCAGCATCCCTTCCGAATAATAATCCTCGCCCCGCAGCCAGCTCGCCCAGGGCTGCGGCCGCCGCGCCTGGATGATCGGATCCATGGTGGTGTCGATCAGCGGCCGCCAGGCGCGGCCCGGCAGGGTGTCGTAGAAAGCGGCGGTGCGGGCGAATTCGGCGCGCACGTCCTCGGCCGGCATCAGCCCCGAGCGGGCGGCGAGGACGAAGCCCCAGAACTGGGTCTGCCCCTCATAGACCCAGAGCAGGCTGTCGCGCATCGGCACGTTGTAATTGGGCGTCCACAGGTCGGCGGGGCGGCGGTACTTGCCGTTCCAGCTGTGGGTGAATTCGTGGGTCAGCAGATCGCGCCCGGCCGAGCCCGCGTTCCAGTCGGTGAAATATTCGCGCGGATGGCTGTTCTCCGACGAGCGCAGATGCTCGAGGCCGATGCCGCCGAGCTCGTCGGTCAGCGCGACGAGATACTCATATTCGTCGAAATGGACGGTACCGAACAGGCGCACCGACTGCTCGGCGGCGCGGCGGTGGATGGCGAGCTGCTCCGGGGTCATGGCGAGATCGCCCGGCTCGTCGGCGAACAGGTTCAGGTTGATAGTGTCGGTGAGCCGCTCCCGACGGGAATAGCGGCCGGCGAAGACCGGGGAATCGACCAGAGTCTCATAAGGGACGGTCCGGTAGGTGAGGCGATTGCCGCTGCGGCTGGCGACGTCCAGCGAGGTCGCCGCGGTCCAGCCGGCGGGATAGGTTACGCTCGCCTGGATCGGAATGCCGCGGGTGAAGTAGCCGGCCGGATAGAGCGACATCTTCTCCCATTGCAGGTTCAGCATCGCCGGCGTCATCGTCACCCGGCCCTGGCCGCTGTCGGTCGGCGAGAGATGCTGGAACTCGACCCGGAGCTCGCGCACGCCCGCCGGCACGTCGACATGGAAGGCGTAGACATAGGACGGATCGCGTCGCCACGGCATGGCGCGGCCGGCGGCGGTGATCCGGATCCCGGCGAGCGAGGCGATCGGCCCCCGCGGCCCATGATTGCCGGGCAGCCATTCCGGGTAGAGCAGGGTCAGCGGCCCCGGCCGCGCCACCGGAATCGTCTCGACGACGCGGTAGATGCCGCGGCTGGTGTCGCTCGCATCGACGTCGAGCCGCAGGGTGCCGGGATAGGCGAGGTCGCGCGGCGCCGGCATCGCCGCCGCCATCGGCAGCGGCTCGGGCCGGGCGGTGCCGATCTGGGCGAGAGCGGGGGCGGCGAGGGAGACGGCGGCGGCGAGGAGGATGACGCGCATGGAACGAGCTCCGAACGGGAGGAAACCGCCGCGTCCTTAGGAGCTTGGCGGGAGTGGGGACAGTTACTTTTTCGCCCCCGCCCGCGACGCTTTCAGACCGGCGTGCCGAAAAAGTAACTGTCCCCTAGGGGTGCGGGTCCTTCGCCCGCGCGATCGCTTCCATGATCAGCCGCCTCGCGGTGGCGGCGTCGCCCCAGCCGTTGAGCTTCGCCCATTTGCCCGGCTCGAGGTCCTTATAGTGGGTGAAGAAATGCTCGATCTGCTGGGCGACGATCGGCGGCAGATCGCGATGGTCGTCGACGTCGGCATAATAAGGGAAGGTCGAATCGACCGGGACGGTGATCAGCTTCTCGTCGCCGCCCTTGTCGTCCTCCATCAGCAGCACGCCGACCGGGCGCACCCGGATGACCGCGCCCGAGATGATCGGCGCGTGGGCGAGGACGAGGGCGTCGAGCGGATCGCCGTCCTCGCCCAGAGTATGGGGGACGAAGCCGTAATTGGCGGGATAGCGCATCGCCGTGTGGAGGATGCGGTCGACGAAGATCGCGCCCGATTTCTTGTCATACTCGTACTTCACCGGCTCGCCGCCGACCGGCACTTCGATGACGACGTTGATCCGGTCGGGCGGATCGTCGCCGGCGGGTATCAGGTCGATGTTCATCGGCTTGCCCCTTGCACCTCCTTCACGCCGAACGCAAAGCGAAGCGATGAAGGTGGCGATCTGCATTCCCCGCTACGGCGACGTCAAAGGCGCGTTCGCGATCAGCCTCGCCCGGCTGGTCTCGCACAGCCTGAGGACGAGGCCCGAGCTGGAGATCGAGATTTTCTCGATCTCCTCCTCGGACCTGCCGCAAAGCCGCACCGATCTCCTCAAGGACGCGATCCAGTGGCAGGCGCGCTACCTCCTCTGGCTCGACGCCGACCATGTCTTCCCGCCCGACGCGCTGCTGCGCCTGATCGGGCACCGGCTCGCCGTGGTCGGCTGCAACTATCCGCGGCGGACCGCGCCGACCGGGCCGGTGGCGGCCCGGCTCGACGATCAGGGCAAGTGGCAGCATGTCTGGACCACCGAGGCGCTCGCCAAAGCGGGGGCGGTCGAGGAGGTCGCCCATGTCGGCCTCGGCCTGTGCCTCATGGACATGAACATCCTCCACCAGGTGAAGGCCGAGGTCGAAAAGGGCGTCGGCTGGGCCCAGTGGGCGCCGTTCGACCGCAAGCTGCTGCCCGGCACCAACGCGCGGATGGGCGAGGACGCCTCCTTCTTCGCGGAGCTGCGCTCGGCCGGGGTCGCGATCCACGTCGATCACGCCCTCTCCTGGCAGGTCGGCCACATCCACGACCAGGTGCTGACCAACGCCGATGCCGAGGCGCAGAAAGAGGCGTGGCTTAGCCGCAAAACTTAGTGCTTCGCGTCATTGCGAGGAGCGAAGCGACGAAGCAATCCAGGCTGCGCTGCGGCTCCACTGGATTGCTTCGCTCCGCTCGCAATGACGGCCGATGCTTTCGTCGCTCCCCAAACCTGCTAAGGCGCCGCCGATGAGCAAGGGTCCGCAGAAGGTCCGGGGCACCCAGGACATTATCGGCGAGGAAGCCGAGCGCTTTCACCAGGTGGTGGCGGCGTTCGACCGGGTTCGGCGGCTCTACGCCTTCCAGCATGTCGAGCTGCCGGTGTTCGAGGCGACCGAGGTGTTCGCGCGAACGCTCGGCGAGAGCACCGACGTCGTCGCCAAGGAGATGTACACGTTTCTTGACCGCGGCGGCGATTCGCTGACCCTGCGGCCCGAATTCACCGCCGGCATCTGCCGCGCCTTCATCACCGACGGCTGGCAGCAGCTGACGCCCCTGAAGATCGCGACCTGGGGCGCCGCCTTCCGCTACGAGCGCCCGCAAAAGGGCCGCTTCCGCCAGTTCCACCAGCTCGACGCCGAGATCATCGGCGCCGCCGAGCCCGCCGCCGATATCGAGCTGATCGCGATGGCGGCGCAGCTGATCGACGAGCTCGGCATCGCCGGGCGGATCGAGCTGAAGCTCAACACGCTGGGCGATCCGGCAACGCGCGAGGCGTGGCGCGCCGCTTTGGTCGGGCATTTCAGCGCCCGCGAGGCGGATCTTTCCGAGGAGAGCCGCGAGCGGCTCGAGAAAAATCCCCTGCGCATCCTCGATTCCAAGCAGCATCAGGACTTTCCGGTGGTCGATTCGGCGCCGGTGATCGACGACTTCCTGACCGCCGAGGCAGCCGACATCTTCGCCAGGGTGACCGGCGGGCTCGACCGGCTCGGCATCGCCTGGTCGCGCGACCCGCGCCTCGTCCGCGGCCTCGATTATTACCGCCACACCACCTTCGAGTTCGTCACCGAGGATCTCGGCGCACAGAGCCAGGTGATCGGCGGCGGCCGCTACGACGGGCTGATCGAGCATATGGGCGGGCCGGCGACGCCGGCGGTCGGCTGGGCCTGCGGCATCGAGCGGCTGGCGATGCTGCTCGATCCGCCCGAGCCGGCGGGGATCGACGCGGCGCTGGTGCCGCTGGGCGAGGCGGCCGAGGCCGAGGCGCTGCGGCTGATCGCCGGGCTGCGCCGCGCCGGGCTCGTCTGCGACATGGCGTTTCGCGGCAATTTGAAGCGGCGGATGCAGAAGGCCGCCGCCAGCGGCGCCCGCTACGCGGTGATCCTCGGCGACGACGAGCTGGCGCGGGGCCAGGCGGCGGTGAAGAACCTCGCCAGCGGCGACCAGCGCGATGTCCCGCTCGCCGATCTCGCCGGGGCGCTGAGCGCGCGATGACCCGCTTCTCGGCCGAACGGATCGCCGCCATCGAGGCGCGCAAGGAAGAATTGCAGCAGGCGATGTCGGCCCCCGATCTCGCCGCCGACGCCTTCGTTCGCCTGTCCAAGGATTATGCCGAGATTCTTCCCGTCGCGGAGGCGGCGCGCGAGGTCCGGACGCTGCGCGCGGAGATGGAGGTGATCGAGGAGATGCTCGCCGATCCATCGTCCGAAATCCGCGAGATGGCGCAGGAGGAGATGGCGGCGCTCCAGGCCAGGCTGCCCGAGGCCGAGCGCGAGCTGGCGCTGAAGCTGCTGCCGCGCGACGCCGCCGACGAGCGCCCGGCGATGCTCGAAATCCGCGCCGGCACCGGTGGCGACGAGGCCGCTTTGTTCGCCGGCGACCTGCTCCGCATGTACCAGCGCTACGCGGAAAGCCGCGGCTGGCGCTTCGAGACGATCTCGGCGAGCCCGTCCGAGGTCGGCGGATTCAAGGAGGCGATCGCCTCGGTCTCGGGCCAGGGCGTGTTCGCGCGGCTCAAGTTCGAAAGCGGAGTCCATCGGGTGCAGCGGGTGCCGGTGACCGAAAGCGGCGGCCGCATCCACACCTCCGCGGCGACCGTCGCGGTGCTGCCCGAGGCCGAGGAGGTCGACGTCCAGATCGACGACAAGGATTTGCGGATCGACGTCTACCGCTCGTCCGGCCCCGGCGGCCAGTCGGTCAACACCACCGACAGCGCCGTCCGCATCACCCATTTGCCGACCGGCCTCGTCGTCATCCAGCAGGACGAGAAGTCGCAGCACAAGAACAAGGCCAAGGCGCTGAAGGTGCTGCGCACCCGGCTCTACGAGCTGGAGCGCGAGCGGCTCGCTTCCGAACGGGCGGGGGCGCGCAAGTCGATGGTCGGCTCGGGCGACCGCTCGGAACGGATTCGAACCTACAATTTCCCGCAAGGGCGGGTCACCGATCACCGCATCAACCTCACTCTCCACCGGCTCCCCGAAATTTTGGAAGGGCAATTGGACGAGCTGATCGGCGCGCTGATCGCCGAGGACGAGGCCGAGCGCCTGGCGAGCCTCGATGAAAGTGCGTGAGGCCCTGGCCGCGGCGGCGGCCCGGCTCGGCGCGACGAGCGAAACGCCGCGGCTCGACGCGGAAGTGCTGATGGCCCATGCGCTGGGCATCGGGCGCGAGGCGATGCTGCTCGGCCGCGGCGACGAGCCCGCGCCCGCTTCATTCGAATCGCTGCTCGAACGCCGCCTCGCCCATGAGCCGGTCGCCTACATCACCGGCCGCAAGGGCTTCTGGTCGATCGAGCTTGAGGTCGGCCCGGGCGCGCTGATCCCGCGCCCCGACAGCGAGACCCTGATCGACGCCGCGCTCGCCCATTTCGGGGACGAGGGGCCGGCCCGGATCCTCGACCTCGGCACAGGCCCCGGCACGCTGCTGCTCGCCGCGCTCGACCAGTGGCCGGAGGCGACCGGCCTCGGCGTCGATGCATCGCAAGACGCGCTCGGCTTTGCCCGCCGCAACGCCCGCGGGCGGGCCGAATTCCGGCTCGGCGACTGGGGCGGGGGGATCGGGGAACGGTTCGACCTCATCCTGTGCAATCCGCCTTATGTCGAGCAGGGGGCCGCTCTGCCCCGCGACGTCGCCGATTTCGAGCCGCGCGGGGCGCTCTATGCCGGCGCCGACGGTCTCGACGCCTATCGCGCCCTGGCGGCGCAGCTCGCCGGCCTGCTCGCGCCCGGCGGCATCGTCTGCCTCGAAATCGGCGCCGGCCAGGACGCTGCCGTCGCCGCGCTGATGGCCGGCGAGGGATTCACGATCGAGTCACGAAAGGACCTTAACGGGATCGTCCGGTGCCTCGTTCTGGGCCTTGATCGAGAGTAAATCTTTTTCCCTTGGATTTCCGTTTCGGGCTGGCTACATAGGGGGCAGGGACGGGGCCGACCACAGCAGCGGATGCGTGAGGGCCTGACGTCGCCGACCCCCGATGGCTTGGTCGCTTGCGAGAGGCGGTTTCGGAGTGGTGGCTGGTGCCGGAATGCGGCGCTTCGCCTCCCGGGTCGTGCAGAAAAATCAGCCGGGCAGGGGCCCGGCCGAAGTGAGGGCAGAGTAGATACCCTTGGTAAGGAACATCGTTTGATCAACAATCGACAGGGTGGCCGCAGGCGCGGCCGCGGCGGCGGCGGAAGTGGCCGCCCGCCGAGCAGCAATCCCGGTCCGGGCAACCGCCAGGACAACCGGCAGCGCGGCAATGCCGCCCAGCTGCTCGAGAAATATAAGGGCATGGCGCGCGACGCCCAGATGGGCGGCGACCGGGTCCAGACCGAATATTATCTGCAATATGCGGATCATTATTTCCGCGTCCTCAACGAGAATCGCGCCCGCTTCGAGGAGCAGCGCCGCTCCCGCGACGATTATCAGGACGAGGATGAGGGCGAGCAGGAAGCGGATTCCGGCCGCGAGGCCGGCGAGCGCGAAGCCGAGGAGTTCGAGCCGCGCGAACAGCAGCAAAGCGAGGGCCGCGACTCCCGCAACGGCGAGTTTCGCAGCCGCCCCCGCCGCGAGCGCCGGCCCGAGCGCGACGACATGGACGAGGAGCGGATCGCGCTCGACGTGCTGCCGCCCGCCATCTCCGCCGCCAGCGCGGAGAGCGAGGAGGAAGCGCCGGCCCGGGCGCCGCGCGCCCGCCGCCCCCGCCGCCCGCGCGACGAGGACGAGGATATCGCGCCCGCCGCCTAAGCTGCGGATTTTGTTCATTGACCTGAAAGCGGCGCTGTAGGACGCTCTCCCCGAAACCAGGAAGGGGAGCGTCCTCATGCGCGCATTGTTTCTGCTTACTGCACTCCTCGCCGGCTCGGCGCTCGCCCAGAACGTGATCCCGCCGCCCTCGCAGAGCGCGCAGGGCGACGTCGCGGTCACCATCTACAACGGCTCGGTCGCCCTCGTGCAGGACACCCGCCAGCTCGACATCCCCGCCGGCCGCTCGCGCCAGGAATTCCCCGACGTCTCCGCCCAGATCCGCCCCGAGACGGTGACTCTGGCGGGCAACGGCGTCGGCATCGTCGAGCAGAATTTCGATTTCGACCTGCTCTCCCCGCAGGCGCTGATGGAAAAAGCGGTCGGCGAGACGATCACCCTGGTGCGCACCAACCCCGCCACCGGCGCCGAGGTGCGCGAGCGGGCGCGGGTGCTCGCCGCCAACGGCGGCGTCGTCCTCCAGATCGGCGAGCGGATCGAGGTGCTGCGCGACGACGGGCTGCCGGTCAGGGTGATCTTCGACCGGGTGCCGGAGAATCTGCGTGCCCGCCCGACCCTTTCGGTCACCGTCCAGAGCGAGCGCGGCGGCCGCCGGCCGGTGACGCTCACCTATCTGAGCGCCGGCCTCGGCTGGTCGGCCGACTATGTCGCCTTGTTCGACGAGGCCAATGGCCGGATGGACGTCCAGGGCTGGATCACGCTGACCAACAACAGCGGCACGCCCTACGTCAACGCCAATACCCTGCTCGTCGCCGGCGCGGTCGGCGACGACCAGCAGAACCAATATGGCGGCCGCCGAGGCCCGATCCGCCAGCCCGGCACCGAGACTTCGGGCCGCGAGCGGCTCGCCGATTTCTATCTCTATCCGCTGCGCGAGCGGACGACGATCGCCAACCGCCAGACCAAGCAGGTGAGCTTCCTCGACGTCCACAACACGCCGGCGATGCGCGCCTACGAATATCGCAACGCCTGGCTCGGCACGACCGAGCAGCCGCAAAGCGCCAACACCGTGCTTCGCTTCTCCTCGTCGCGCGACCAGGGTCTCGGCGACGCGCTCCCGGCGGGCACCGTCCGCGTCTATCAGCGCGACGCGCGCGGCAATCCCCAGTTCGTCGGCGAGAGCGCGATCGGCCACACCCCGATGGGCTCGCAGCTCGGCCTCGTCACCGGCCAGGCGTTCGACGTCAAGGTGCGCGCCGTGGTCGAGCGCCGCGAGCGGGTGAATGCGGAGCGCTGGCGCACGACGATGCGCTACACCCTGACCAACGCCCGCCCCAACCCGGTCACCGTCGACCTGCTCCAGTCGGGCCTGTGGGGCGATACCCGGATTACCCAGGAGAGCATGGTCTCCGAGCGCCGCTCCGCCGACGAGGCGCTGTGGCACGTGCCGGTGCCCGCCAATGGCGAGGCGAGCGTCACCGCGACCTTCGACACGCGCTACTGAGAAAGCCCTGCTTCTGTGCCCCCCGCTCCGCTCGCCCTGAGCCTGTCGAAGGGCTTTCCTTTTCTTTCAGGAAGGAAGGGGAGGGCTTCGACAACCCCGGATCAAGTCCGGGGCCGAACGGTTTTCGGGTTCCTGGTATTGCTGAGCGCCTCCACCGCCGGCGCCCAGACGATCGTTACCTCGCCGGGGCCGGACCGGGTCGGCGTCACCATCTATCGCGCCCCCCATCGCGCTGCCGACACCGCGATCGACCTCGAATGGCTCGAAGGCTATGCGCTGATCAGCGAGACCCGCCGGATCAGCATCCCGGCCGGCGAATCCGACATCCGTTTCGAGGGCGTCGCCGGCGGCATCCTGCCGCAAAGCGCGATCGTGGCGGGCTTCCCCGAAGGGATCGTCGAGCGCAACCGCGACGCCTATCTGCTTGGCCCCGCAACCCTGCTCGACCGCTCGCTCGGCCGCCGGGTCCACCTCCGCCGCACCTCGCGCGCGACCGGGGCGGTGACCGAGCAGGACGCCGTCATCCGCAGCGGCCGCGAGGGCGCGGTCGTGCTGCAGACCGCGGCCGGCTATGAGGCGCTGCGCTGCAGCGGCCTTCCCGAGACTTTGGTCTACGATCAGGTGCCCGCCGGCCTTTCCGCCCGCCCGACCCTGTCGGTCCGGGCCCGCGCCAGTCGGCCGGTCGCGGCGACGATCACCTTGTCCTACCTTTCGGACGGCTTCGACTGGCAGGCCAATTACGTCGCCAACGTCTCCGCGGACGGCGGCCGGGTCGAGCTGTTCGCCTGGCTGACCCTCGCCAGCATGGACGAGACCAGCTTCCGCGACGCCGAGACCCAGGCGGTCGCCGGCCGCCTCAACCGCACCGCCACCGAGCGCGACGACAGCGAAAACGATCGCCAGTGGCTCGAGCTGCGCTGCTGGCCGCAGGGCACCACCGGCTATCCGTCGCGCCAGCCCCCGGGCGCCGATGGCCGCGGGCGCGGCACGGTGCGCGCCGAGGATCTGCTCAATTCGCTGCCCCAGGTCATGGCCGGCCAGGCCGGCGAGGAGAGTGTCGTCGTCACCGCCACCCGCGCCACCCAGGAGAATCTCGGCGACGTCAAGCTCTACCGGATTCCGGAGCCCGTCACCGTCGCCGCGCGCAGCCAGAAGCAGGTCGCCTTCCTCGAACAGCCCGCGGTCCTGACAAGCCTCGTCTACCGCAGCCGGATCGAGACCGCCGCGGACTCGGTCGAGGAACGGCCCAGGCGCCTGCTGGTGACCCGCAACCGCCCGGAAGAGGGGCTCGGCGTGCCGCTGCCCGCCGGCACCGTCCAGCTCTTCTCGGCCGCCGCCGACGGCCGGCCGCTGCTGATCGGCGAAACTTCGATCGCCGATCTCGCGGTCGGCGAGGACGTCGAGATCGAGGCGGGCGGGGCATCCGGCGTGACGGTCGCGCTGGAGGAGCCCGATCAGGGCCGCAACTGGGAGGACCATCGCCTCACCGTCACCAACGATCATGCCGCGCCGGTCCGCTACGAAGCCGAGTTCGAGGTCGATGAGAATGAGCGCTTTCGGCCGCGCGCGCGGCTCGGTCGCCGCCACGGCCGGCCGCTGTGGGCGGTGACGGTGCCGGCAAACGGCAGCGCCACCCTCGATTATCGCACCGTCAATGGCGACTGACGCCGTGCGCGCGCGCCGCCTCGCCTTGGCGATGCTCGCTTTGGCGGCGGGCGCGTCGGCCGGCGCGCAGACCATCGCCACCTCGCCCGGCCCGGACCGGGTCGCGGTCACCGTCTATCGCGATCCCAACCGGACGGCGGATCAGCCACCCAATCTGCGCTGGCTGAACGGCTATGCTCTGATCAGCGAGACTCGCCGGGTGCGGCTGCCTGCCGGCGAGAGCGAGCTTCGCTTCGAGGGCGTCGCCGGCGGCATCCTGCCGCAGAGCGCGATCGTCACCGGCCTCCCCGAAGGCGTCATCGAGCGCAACCGCGACGCCTATCTGCTCTCGCCCGCGACCCTGGTCGATCGCTCGCTCGGCGCCCGGGTCCACCTCCGCCGCACCTCGCGCGCGACCGGACGGGTGCGCGAGCAGGAGGCGATCGTGCGCAGCGGCGCCGCCGGCGCGGTCATCGTCGAGACCGAAGGCGGGGTCGAGGCGCTGCGCTGCACCGGCCTGCCCGAAACCCTGGTCTACGACCGGGTGCCGCCCGGCCTGTCGGCGCGGCCGACGCTTTCGGTGCGCGCCCGCAGCGCCCGCGCGGCGACCGCCACCGTCACCCTTTCCTACCTCGCCAGCGGCTTCGACTGGCAGGCCAATTATGTCGGCGCGCTGTCGGCGGACGGCACCCGCCTCGAGCTGTTCGCCTGGCTGACCCTGGCAAGCGTCGATGAGACCAGCTTCCGCAACGCCGACACCCAGGCGGTCGCGGGCCGGCTCAACCGCAGCTACGCCCAGCCCCAGCCGAGCGAAGGCGGCCCGCTCGTCATCCGCTGCTGGCCGCAGGGCACGACCAGCGACATTCCGCTCGAGGAATTCGAGCAGATCGTCGTCACCGGGTCGCGCGTCTCCGTGGCGGACGCTCTCTACGCGCCTTCTCCGCCGCCGCCGCCTCCTCCCTCGCCGCCGCCGCCGCCGCCGATGCAGGCGGTGCAGGAGGAATTGGGCGATCTGAAGCTCTATCGCATTCCCGAGCCGGTCACCGTCGCCGCCCGCAGCCAGAAGCAGGTCGCCTTGCTCCAGCGGAGCGGCGTCCGGGTCGAGCTCGTCTACCGCCGCCGGATCTATCCCAACGATGGCAGCGTCGGCGCTCCCGCCCGGCGCCTGCTCGTCACCCGCAACCGCACCGCCGAGGGGCTCGGGCTGCCGCTGCCGGCCGGCCGGCTGATGCTGTTCTCCGAAGCCGGGCCGCGGCGGCTGCTGGTCGGCCAGGGCACGGTCGCCGACCGCGCCGTCGGCGAGGATGTCGAGATCGAGCTCGGTCCGGCGCCCGGCGTGCGCAGCACGCTGCGGCTGGTCGCCGGGCATGACGGGGTCGACGATTATGAGCTGGTCGTCACCAACGACCGCGCCGAACCGGTCCGCTTCGAAGCCGAGCTCTGGGCGCAATCGTTCGAGCTCAGCAGCGCCGAGGCGAGCCTGCCGCGCCGCAACGGCATGCCGATCTGGGCGGTGACCGTGCCGGCCAACGGCAGCGCGACCTTACGCTACACGCTGCGCCCGCAGCCGCGATGAGCATGGTGCGGCCCGGCCTGCTGTGGCTGGCGCTGGCCGCGGCCCCGGCGGCCGCGCAGACCGTGGTCGTCTCGCCGCGGCCGGACCGGGTTGCCGTCACCGTCTATCGCAACCTCGGCCGCGATGCGTCCCAGCCTTTCAACCTGCAATGGCTCGAAGGCTATGCGCTGATCACCGAGAGCCGCCAGGTCGCGCTGCCGGCCGGCGAAACCGAGCTGCGCTTCGAGGGCGTCGCCGGCGGCATGATCCCGCAAAGCGCGATCGTCACCGGGCTTCCCGACGGGGTCCTGGAGCGCAACCGCGACGCGCTGCTCCTGTCGCCGGCCACCCTGCTCGATCGCTCGCTCGGCGCGCGCGTCCATATCCGCCGAACCTCGCGCGAGACCGGCGCGGTCCGCGAGACCGAGGCGGTGATCCGCACCGGCGCCGACGGCGGCGTCGTCCTGCAGACCGCGGCCGGCTTCGAGGCGCTGCGCTGCACCGGCCTGCCCGAGACCCCGGTCTACGATTCGGTGCCGCCCGGTCTGTCGCCGCGCCCGACCCTGTCGGTCCGGACCCGGGCGAGCGCGCCGGTGAGCGCGACGGTGACCTTGTCCTATCTCGCCAACGGCTTCGACTGGCAGGCGAGCTACGTCGCCCGGATCTCGGAGGACGGCAGCCGGCTCGATCTTTTCGCCTGGATGACGCTGGCGAGCAGCGACGAGACCAGCCTGGTCTCGGCCGACGTCAGCGCGCTCGCCGGCCGGCCCAATCGCGAGGATGCCCCGATCCAGCCGCGCGAGGGCGGCCCGCTGATTCTGCACTGCTGGCCGCACGCCACCACCAGCGATATCCCGCTCGAACAATGGCGGCAGCTGCCGATGGGGCGCGGCCGCTGGCTCGGCCCTGCCGAGGAGATCGAGGTAAGCCAGCCGAACCTCGAATCGACCATGCCGATAACCACGGTGTCGTCCTACGAGATCCGCGCCCAGCTCGACGAGCTTGCCGATTTCAAGCTCTACCATATTCCGGAACCGGTCACGCTCGCCGCGCACAGCCAGAAGCAGGTCGCCCTGCTCGAGCGCTCCGGCGTCAGATTCACCACTCTCTATCGCGACTATATCAACCGCTACGAACATCATGAGCATCGCAGCAAGCCGGCCTACCGGATCCTGCAAATGCACAATCGCGCCGCCGACGGGCTCGGCCTGGCCCTGCCCGGCGGCCACCTTGCTTTGTTCGCGCAGGCAGGCGGGCGCCCGATCCTGCTCGGCGAGGGCTATGTCGACGATTATGCGGTCGGCGACGAGGTCGAGATCGAGGCCGGCCAGTCGCCGGCGGTGCGCACCGAGACCGTCCTGATCTCCGAGGATTATCGCGCCCGCAGCCGCGAGGTCAGCATCACCGTGACCAACGGCCTGCCCCACCCGGTCCGCTACGAGGCCGAGATCGGCGCCGACGGCGACGTCATCACTCCGGCCGGCGGCGTGCGGCTCGGCCGCCGCGGGCGGAATCCGCTCTGGACGGTGACCCTGCCCGGCCACGGCCGCGCCACCTTGCGCTACCGGGCCCACGACCCCGATTGACCGCGACGCCGCCGCCGGGCGCCAAAACCGATCAAAAAGCGATTGAAACGCCTGCCGCAGAGGCCGATCCTCCGCCGCGCGAGAAGAGGGAGGGCGAGATGGAGAATTTTCCCACCGGGACGGCTTCGATCTGCTGGATCGATGGCGGCGGACAGCTTCATATCCGGGTCTATTCGACCGACGGCTATAACGTCACCGAACGGTGCAACGACGGGTCGGGCTGGACCAACGGCCAGCTCAACGAGCCCGGATCGGCGGTCTCCGCGATTTGCTGGCAGGCCGGCGGCGGAGTCCACATCCGGGCCTATTGCACGTTCGAGGACACCACCACCGAATGGTGCATCGACCCGGGCAGCAGCGGCTGGACCCAGGGCAGCTACACGACGATGTGAGGCGCTAGCCGCGCCGCACCGGCCGCGGCTGGTGGTTCTCGTCCAGGGCGACGAAGGTGAACAGGCCTTCGGTGACCTTGACCTCGGTGGTGCCGCGGTCGCGGGTGGCGATGACGTCGATCCGGATCGCGATCGAGGTGCGGCCGATCCGCTCGACCCGCGCATAAACGGAAACGAGGTCGCGCAAGAGGATCGGCTCGAGGAAGGCCATCGCATCGATCGCCACCGTCGCCACCGGTCCCTGCGCCTCGCGCGAGGCGACGATGCCGGCGGCGATGTCCATCTGGCTGAGCACCCAGCCGCCGAAAATATGGCCGTTGGCGTTGATGTCGCCCGGCCCCGGAACGACGCGCAGGATCGGCTCGCCTCTAGTCTCGGGGGTCGTCGTCATTCCAGTCTCCGCGATTGGCCTCGTCGTCGGCGCCCGAACGGTTGCTGAGGAACACCAGGCCCATCAGCCCGGTCCCGACCAGCACCGTCAGGCCGACGCCGGCGATGGTCGCGATCACCATGTGGATCGGCACCGGATCGCCGAAGCTCTTCAGGTAGATCAGCGACAAAAGCACGGTGACGGCCGCCGCCAGCGCCATCCACCGCATGATCTTCCAGTAGCGCGCCCAGGCGGCGGCCGCGCGCTCGTAATCGGGGCCGCGCCGCGGCGGCGGGACGGGATCGTGGCGGGGCATGGCTTCCATTTGGCCCCGGGGCGTGGGATCATCAAGGCCCGAGTCGGCTTGGATCGTCAAAGGAGCGCGCCATGACCATCGCCGCCATCCTCCAGTCCAAGGGGAGCGAGGTGCTCACCGTCGAGTGCGACACCAAAGTGCGCGACGCGGTCGCCTTGCTTGCGACACGCAAGATCGGCGCGGTGCCGGTGCTCCGGGCGGGGCGCGTCGCCGGCATCATGTCGGAGCGCGACGTGATCTATTGCCTGAAGAGCGACGGCGCCGGAATCCTCGACTGGACGGTCGAGCGGCTGATGACCGCGCCGGCGATCACGGTCGAGCCCTCGACCGAGATCATGAGCGCGCTGTCGCTGATGACAAGGCGGCGGATCCGCCATCTGCCGGTGGTCGAGAGCGGGGAGCTGATCGGCCTCGTCTCGATCGGCGACCTCGTCAAGTTCCGGATGGACAAGATCGAGGCCGAAGCCGCGGCGATGCTGAGCTACATCCAGAGCGTCTAGACGGCGGCGGCCTTGCGCGGACGGAAGAGGCCGAGCACCTCGTCGACGATCGGCCGGGCGAAGGCGATGAGCAGGCCGCCATAAGCGGCGATGCCGATCGCGACCAGCACGGCGAGCCGGGCGCCGATGGCGATCTCGGGCAGCAGCGCATCGGCCGCCTCGACCAGCCCGGCCATCAGCGCCGAGGCGGCAAGCCCCGGAGCGACCGCCAGAAACAAAGCGCGGCGGCTGATCCCGATCACCGGCAGCGACATCTCGACGGTCGCGCCGAGCAGCACTGCCATGCCGCCGAGCCAGGCCCAGGCGAGCCCTTCCGTCCCCCATTGGATGCCGGCGGCGAAGCCGAGCGGCAGCAGCACCGCGCCGACCAGCCCGGTGCGCACCGCCATGCCCGGCCGGCCGAGCGCGTTCGAGGCCGGCGCGAACAGGATCTGCAGCGTCGCCATCGGCATCGCGATCGCCAGGATCGGCACCAGTGCCGCCACGTCGAGCCACTTCCAGCCGAGGATGGTCCCGACCAGCGGCCCCGCCGTCACCGCCAGCCCGAAATAGAAGGGCAAGGCGATCAGCATGATCAGCCGCACCGATTTCAAAAACGCCGCCTGGATCATGTCCGGCCGCGCCTGGATCCGCGAATAAGCGGCGAAGGCGACCTCGTTCAGGGGCGGCACGAACTTGGCGGCGAGGATCTGGGTGAGGAACAAGGCGGTCGTATAGAGGCCGAGCGTGTGGGCATCGAGGCTGTGGCCGCCGATGAAGATGTCGGCCTGGCTCTGCACGAACCAGCAGGCCTGGACGCCGACCATGGCGAAGCCGTAGCGCAGCATCGTGCCGGCGCCGGCGAGCCGGAAGATCGGCCGGATCTCCCACAGGCGCGCCGCCGCGAAATAGCCCAGCGCCCGCGCATACCAGAGCATCGCCGGCGCCGCGACCAGGGTCCACACGCCCGCTCCGGCGAGCGCGCAGGCCAAAGCGGTCGCCGCGCTCAGCACCGCGGCGACGAGGTCGATCCGCGACTGGCGCTTGAACTCGAGCCGCCGCGCGAGCAGCGCGTGGCCGAGCGCGTTGAACGGGTTGGCGAGGTAGAACAGGGCCTGGACGCGGAGCAGGTCGGCGACCATCGGCTGGTGGAAATAATCGGCGGCGAGCGGCGCCGCCGCGAGCTGGGCGGCGGCGAGAGCGCCGTTCATCAGGATCAGCATCGCGAACGCCTGGCCGATCTTGTGGCGGTCGGTGGTCTCGTCGCGGACCAGCGAGCTGGCGAAGCCCCAGCCCTTGAACAGGTCGAGGAAGGTGAGCACGACGCCGGTCATCGCGACCAGCCCGTAATCGGCCGGATTGAGCATCCGGATGACGAGGAAGGTCGATGTCCAGGCGATCAGCTGGCCGAGCAGCTGGCTGCCCGAGCGCCAGATCACCCCCGATTTCACCCGCGCGGCGAAGGCGGGCTCGTCCCGCGCCGAGGCGGGGGCTGCCTCGGCGCTGCCGGGGGCCGGTGGGAATTGGGCGTCCATCTCTCTTGGCCGTCTAGCGCAAAGGGGTTAAGCGCGCGTTGAGGATGGGGCGGCGGCGGGGCCGGCCGAAGCCCCTGAATTTTTCCGAAAAAGGCGGGTTGACGGGTGGGCCTCTCCTCCATATATGCCCGTCTCACCGACGGGGCAGGGCAGTCTGCCTGGCCTCGTTTGCGTCTCTCTTAACCCTTAACCGGTGTCCCGGAGTTCAGTCGGGATGGAGAGGCGTCGGCTCTTTGACATTGTCGGTTTAGATGAAGGGACATGTGGGCGGCGGCCCCGGTCGCCAGCGGCTTCAAGGCGCTGGAGGATCGGTTAAAGCTAAGTCGTTCCATGTCTCGTTACATATCCACAGTATATGTGAAGTGCAGGAACGGCTCCTTGAAAGCCGGCCCTGGAGGCTCGCGGGTATTCCCCCGTTGGCGCCATGGCCGGACATAAACTTGAGAGTTTGATTCTGGCTCAGAACGAACGCTGGCGGCATGCCTAACACATGCAAGTCGAACGAGACCTTCGGGTCTAGTGGCGCACGGGTGCGTAACGCGTGGGAAT
>Ga0070659_100000016_pt1 | contig 169522 bp, 152 predicted proteins | sample KBSC23metaG_FD_64666 | JGI IMG/M metagenome (GOLD analysis project Ga0070659, IMG submission 64666) | Corn rhizosphere microbial communities from Kellogg Biological Station, Michigan, USA - KBS C2-3 metaG | ecosystem: Host-associated > Plants > Roots > Rhizosphere > Soil ... | reverse complement strand
GCATTGGAAAAAATGGCGAGGCATATTGGCTTTTATGGTTTTGCTTTGGGGAATAAGGATGCCGGAGGGCAGAGGTCTGAAGTCGGAGGGCAGATGGTGGAAGCCCGAGCCGGGCATGTTGTTGGTGACAACACCAACAACGGCGGTACCGACAAATACCACCCTGCTGATGGCAGCCCGGTAAAGTACGAGGGCGACGATGAGGAACATGAAGCCGATGTAAGGCGATGGATAGCGGAAGCCCGTGAACGGGCCATTTACGAGACGGAACAGCGGATGAGGGCGGAGTTTGCCGCGCAGGGAGGGAGTTCTGAGTCGGGAGTCCAGAGTCGGGAGATTGGTAACAAGGATGGTGCTGTGGTGGGTGTGAAAAATACCGACATTTCCCCCCCTGCCGGTGGGGAGCAAGGAGTAAAGAATAAGGAGCAAGGACATGGGGTTGTTGGTGATAACACCAACAACAGCGGCGGGAATACAAACGGCGGGCCTGTGAAAAGGAAGAGAACTTATACGATGATTACCGCTAAGTACACGGCGAAGCGCCATTTTGATTATGTGAAAATTTATTGAGGTTGCCGGATGGCGGGTTATCCGCATATTTGCCCATCCGCACATTCAACTCATCCAAGGCTTTTAAAGGTATAGCCTTTTTTGGACCAGTATTTAAGTGCGCGGGGGAGTACGTATTCGAGGCGGGGGAAGGCTTTGAGGCTGTCGTGGAAGACGATGATGGAGCCGGGTTTGGTGGAGGCGAGTACATTTTTAAGGCATATCTCGGGCTTGAGTTTGGTATCGAAATCGCCGCTGAGCACATCCCACATAATAATATCGATGTCGTTCTTTTTCAATGCCTTTATTGCAGATACCTGGCTGCGCTTGATACGGCCATAAGGCGGGCGGAAAAGTGTGCTGTGCACCAGCTCATCACAAGCTTTAAAGTTATCGGTATAAAGCTGCGTGTCAGTGTTCCAGCCGCGCAGGTGGTTAAAGGTATGGTTACCTATGGCATGGCCCTCGGCGATAAGCTCCTCAAAAATATCGGGGTGTTTTTGTATATTATCGCCAATGCAAAAAAAAGTGGCTTTGGCATTGTATTGTTTTAAAGTTTTTAATACAAATGGTGTAACAATGGGTATGGGCCCGTCGTCAAAGGTGAGATAAATGTTATTCTGATCCCTGTCTAAATTCCAAATCAAATTGGGATATAGTTTTTTTAACAGTGCAGGGGTCTTTATCAGATACATTGGTTAGCAAATGAACATGCAAATGTATCTTTAAATTGGCAAATAATAAATTACATTCGGGTAAAAAATTATCCTGGTGGCTTAATATAAAACATGGAAACAGGCATACTTGGTACACATTGGGCAAAAAATAAAGTAACCGCGATTTGTGTTTGCTTTTTGCTGATGGCCGTTACCGCTTTTAAAAGCAACGCGCAAACGGTAATTACCCTGCAAAAGGCGGTGCAGCTTACACTGGATAATAACCTGCAGATAAAGCAAGCGCAGTTTAACGAGGCTATTGACGTAGAAAATTTACAACAGGCAAAATATAACCGCCTGCCCAATTTAACGGCCAACCCGCAATCGTCGTTCAACTTTGGGCGAAGTGTGGATCCGTCGACCAACCAGTTTGTTAACCAGAGCATTTTTGGATTGAGCGGCAGCATATCATCGCAGGTGCTGTTGTTCCAGGGTGGTTTGCTGCGTAACCAGATATTAGAGAGCAAACTGCTGCTTGATGTGGATAAAAGCAATACGGCCAAGGTGAAGAACGACCTGACGCTGAACGTGATCACCACCTTCCTGTCGGTACTGTCAAACCAGGACCTGGTAAAAGCCGCCGAACAACAGGTAGACATTGCCAATCAAACGTTAGATAAGGTACAAAAGAACTTTGACGTAGGCAATAATACCCTGGCCGATCTGTCGCAATCAAAAGCAACGCTATCAACCGCGCAGTTTAACCTTACCACCGCGCAAAACCAGCTGGATATTTCCATACTCACTTTGAAGCAGTTTATGGAGCTTGACCCTGCCACGCAGATCACCATTGAACGGCCCGACATCAGCAAGTTAACTGATATTAAAACCGTGTATGACGCGCAGGCTGTTTACAGCAGCGCTTTAGCCGTTAACCCCGATATCCGCTTAGCCGAGTTACAAAAACAGGCATCGTTCCAAAATATCGCGGTAGCAAAAAGCTATTACTACCCAAGTTTGGCCCTGTTTGGTTCGATAGGATCAAATTACTCTAACGCCCGTAAAATAACCAGTTACCTGGCTACGGGCGGTTTTGAAACCGTTGGGCTGGTAAGCGGCAGCAATACACCTGTTTTAGCACCGCAATACCAGCAGGTATTTAGCCCGTACAGCTTTACCAACCAGTTTAGCGATAACTTTAACCAGAGCATAGGCGTATCATTACAGATACCCATATTTACCCGCTTTGCCACCCGCACATCGGTACGCAAGGCGAAGATAAGCTATCAGCAGTCGCAGGTATCGGAGCAGTTGGCAAAGAATAACCTGAACAAAACCATCGCCCAGGCAGTGCTTGATCTGCGTGCAGCTGATAAGAAATATTACTCGGCGCAGCAAACGTTCCAATCCAACAAAGACGCTTTTAACGTAACGCAACAGCGCTATACTGTTGGCCTGGTGAACAGCCTGGATTATAATACCGCATTAACCAACATGAACAAATCGGAGTTTGATATGATACAGGCACGGTATGAGATGATCTTCCGCAGTAAGGTGATAGATTATTATTTGGGGAACGCGATTACGTTGTAAGGTTTGAATGTTGTAAAGTTGAAATGTTAGAAAATTAAGAAATAAATAAATCCGATATCGAACATCCGATATCCGAAATCAAAAAAGAATCATGGGAAAGACTACTAAATACATATTGATAACACTTGGGGCCATTGTGCTGCTGCTTATCGTTTTAAAATCGGCAGGCATTATTGGCAAACCGGCACTTACGCAGGTAGCTGTTGAAAAGGCGGCCAAGCGCAATATTGTTGAAACTGTTTCGGCAAGCGGCAAGATCAAACCTGAAGTGGAGATCAAGATCAGCTCGGAGGTTTCGGGCGAGATCGTTGAGCTGCCGATAAAGGAAGGCGATGTGGTTAAGAAGGGCCAGCTGTTGTGTAAGGTTCGCCCTGATATTTTAAAATCGGGATATGAGCGCGCCATCGCTTCATACAACACCCAAAAGGCAAGCGTGGGCAACTCGGCGCAAATGCTGGCGCAGGCACAGGCTAACTTCCAAAACTCGGAAGCGAAATATAAACGAAGTAAAGAGCTGTTCGCTAAAAAGGTACTATCGGCAGCCGAATTTGATGCCGCTACCGCGGATTACCAGTCGGCAAAAGCATCGCTCGAAGCTGCCCGCCAGAACCAGATCGGATCGAACTATAGCCTGGCACAATCGGCAGCATCGGTAAAAGAAGCCAGCGATAACCTGGCTAAAACCACCATCTACTCCCCTGTTGACGGCATCGTATCAAAACTATCGGTAGAAAAGGGCGAGCGTGTTTTGGGTACCGTGCAAAACGTAGGTACAGAGATCATGACGATATCCGACCTGAGCACACTGGATGTAAATGTTGATGTGAATGAGAACGATATTAACCGCGTTACCCTGGGCGATTCGGCGAAGATACAGGTGGATGCCTTTTTGGGTAAAACCTTTACCGGAATAGTGCGCGAAATAGGCAGCTCGGCCAATGTTGTGGGCACCAGCGCCGACCAGGTGACCAACTTTACCGTTAAGGTAAGGCTGCTGCCTGAATCGTACATTAAACTGGTGCCGAAGGATTCGAAGAACCCATCGCCGTTTAAACCGGGGCTATCGGCAGCGGTGGATATCCAGACCAACCAGACGATGGCCATGTCGGTACCTATTCAATCGGTAACTACGCGCATCGAAAAAAAGAACGACCCAAGCGCACCTAAAGCAACCGACGATAAAAAGGTGAAGGTGAGCAGCGATGTGGTAAAAGAGTATGTGTTTGTATACCAGCCGGCAACCGCTACGGTGAAACAGGTACAGGTTACTACAGGCATACAGAATGATACCTATATACAGGTATTAAGCGGCCTTAATGGCGGCGAAGAAGTAGTTTCGGGGCCATACTCGGCCATAACAAAAACCCTGAACGACAAGATGAAGGTGGAGAAAGTTGATAAATCGAAACTGTTCGCAACGGATGATAGTAAGAAATAGCTGATATCTGCTTAATAATTGTTTATTTTGTCCTGCTGTAAAGAGCCAACCAATCTCCTGACAGCGAGACATTATACTTTCGATGGATATAGCAAGCAGGAAAAAAATAACCGTAGTAGGTGGTGGCAGCTGGGCCACGGCCAACATTAAGATGCTGAGCGACAACGCGGTAGAGAAAGACATTTACTGGTGGATGCGCAACGAAGAAGCTGTTGAGCATATACACAAATACAAACATAACCCGCATTATTTGAGTTCGGTAGAGATCAGGGTGCCTGCACAGCATATCTCCACCAACCTGAAGGACCTGATAGCCAAAGGCGATTATATCCTGCTGAATGTGCCGGCGGCTTTTTTAAAGGACGCGCTGAGAGACATCACCCCTGCCGACCTGGAAGGCAAAAAGATCATATCGGCCATCAAAGGTATTGTGCCGGATGAGAACCAGATCATCGGCGATTTTTTGAACCAGCATTACGGTGTGCCCTTTGAGAACTTTGTGGTGATAAGCGGCCCCTGCCACGCCGAAGAGGTGGCGCTGGAAAAGCTATCCTACCTCACCATTGCTTCGCGCGACGCGGAGCTGGCGGCCTGCTTCGCGCAGATGATACAGACCCGCTACATCAAGACCAACGAGAGCGATGATATTTACGGAACAGAGTATTCGGCCGTGCTAAAGAATATCTATGCAATTGCCAGCGGCATTTGCCATGGTGTTGGCTATGGCGATAATTTCCAGGCGGTGCTGATATCGAACGCCATCCGCGAGATCAAGTACTTTGTGGATGCCGTGCACCCGATAGACCGGGACATTAATGAGTCGGCCTACCTGGGCGACTTGCTGGTTACCGCCTACTCGCAATTTAGCCGTAACCGTACATTTGGTAATATGATAGGAAAAGGCTATACGGTGAAATCGGCCCAGCTGGAAATGAATATGGTTGCCGAAGGGTATTATGCAGTAAATTGCCTACACCAGGTTAATAAAGTATACAAGGTAAACATGCCCATATGCAGGGCGGTTTATGCTATTTTATATCAAAAACGCTCACCGGTGCTCGAAATGCAACATTTGGCCGAAGAATTGAGTTAGCAGCTTTGCTGATACTTAATTAGGGGCCGGATATGAAAACTTATGCTTTAATACTGATACACATTGCCTGCGCGGCTATACTATTTACGGCAAGCTGCAGCAGCCCGGTAAATAGTAAACTAAAGGGTGAGTGGCACTCCATGGATGGCGCTACCATTTTAAAGATAACCAATAAGGCATTTACGCTGGACAGTGATTCGCCCATACCCGAAGATTACTTTGTAAAACGTGATACCATATATACCAGCTTTGAAGGCAGCCTGCCCTATACCAAGTTTGTAATACGGCATATTGATGATCACCAGTTAAAACTGGAATACCCGGACTCGGCTTTGGTGGTATTTAACCGGTAAAAAGCAAAAGCCCCGGTTATCACCAGGGCTTTGCTAAACTAAACTTAAACCTATGTTTCTGCGTGCAGAAACAACTAACAACTAAAACCTTCTGCGACGATCGCTCCCACCGTTGCCGGAGCTGCGGTCTTCACGGCGTTTGCCGGAAAAATCGCGGAAACCGCCACCGGAGTTACCGCCTTCGCGGCGTTCACGTGGGGCACCACCTTCGCGGTTGCCACCACCACTGTAACCACCTTCGCGACGGCCACCGCCACTATAGCTGCCACCTTCGCGGCGCTTATAGTTTGAGCCGCCTTCACGGCGTTCGCTGGTGCCTTCGCCACTAACTTCTATACGTACAGGGCGTCCGTTAAATTCGGCGCCTTTAAAGCCTTCAAATACTTTGGCCGATTCTTCATTCGGTACTTCGAAGAACGAGAACACGCCTTTCAGATCTATCTTACCTACAATGCGGCCGCTGATCTTAGCAGTGTTGCAAATGTAGTTCAACAGGTCGCCGCGGCTAAAGTCGTCAACCGAACCTAAGTTGATGAACAACCTGGTGTATTCTGATTTACCGCCTGAAGCGCGTGGAGCACGATCACCTCTTTCGCCACGATCATCGCGTAAGCGATCATCAGCCGGAGCGTTCAGATCAGGAGCGTTCTTATAATACTCTAAAAAGCGGTTGAACTCGATAGACGCGAAACGTTTGATCACATCTTCTTTGCTCAGCTCTTTAAACTCGTCCATAATGCGTGGCAGGTATTGCTCGATCTGCTGTTCGTTCACTTCTACATTATGTACTTTGTGAACAATGGCGAACAATTGTTTCTCGCAAACATCAAAACCGTTAGGTATCTCTGCCTTGGTGAATTTTTTACCTATCACACGCTCTATCATGCGTATCTTACCTAACTCTTTCGAGTTGATGATGGCGATAGAAACCCCTGTTTTACCGGCACGTGCAGTACGGCCGCTGCGGTGGGTGTAATTCTCTATCTCATCAGGTAACGAGTAGTTGATAACGTGCGTAACATCGTTCACATCAATACCACGTGCGGCAACGTCTGTAGCAATTAATAACTGCAGGCTGCGTTCGCGGTAACGTTTCATAACCTTATCACGTTGTTGTTGCGATAAGTCGCCGTGCAAAGCATCGGCATTGTAGCCATCCTTAATTAAGGACTCGGCAATTTCCTGGGTCTCAATTTTGGTACGGCAAAATACGATACCGAAAATTTCAGGGTTGAAATCGACGATACGTTTAAAGGCAGCGTATTTATCACGGGCACGAACGATATAGTACTCGTGCTCAATGTTTACGTTACCGGTATTCTTTTCGCCCATGGTAAGCTCAAATGGCTCATTCATGTATTTTTTAGCGATGCGGCGAACTTCGCTTGGCATAGTGGCCGAGAACAGCCATGTTTTTTTGTCTTCGGGTGTGGTTGATAAGATACTGTCAATGTCTTCCTGGAAGCCCATGTTGAGCATCTCGTCAGCTTCATCCAATACCACGAATTGTACTTCCGAAAAGTTTATGGCTTTACGGTTAATAATATCGAGCATACGGCCTGGCGTAGCTACCACGATCTGTACGCCGCGTTTTATCTGGCGTAGCTGATCGGAAATGTTTGCTCCGCCATATACAGCAACAACGTGTACGTTGGGCATGTTTTTAGCGTAGTTTTTGATATCATTGGTGATCTGTAAACACAGTTCACGGGTAGGACATAGAATAAGTGCCTGAGGATGATTTTCTTCGAAATCAAGCAATTCCAGCAGTGGCAATCCGAAGGCGGCGGTTTTTCCGGTCCCTGTTTGGGCTAATCCGACAAAATCGTTGCTGCCTGTCAATAAAGCCGGTATGGCTTGCTCCTGGATCGGTGTAGGATTTTCGAATCCTAACTCAGAGATGGCATTAACAATATCATGACGGATTCCCAGTTCAATAAATGGGTTCATGAATTATTTAAAAAAACGGACTTAGCGATATTGCTAAATCGGGTGCAAAGGTACGTTTATTTACCAAGAAAAGCAACGGATGTCCAACTTATTGAAATTAAAGCAATTTGATGACAAATAGACACTTAGCTATTGCGATGTAATTATTTCTGATCGGTGGTCAAAGCCATATTTATTCACTTTCCGGCTAAAATGTGCAAAAATTCCACCTGCAACATCTGTTTTTATGCCTTATCTTTACCCATCCACAGAATTTGAGATTTCAGCATGAGCGACGAACAAGAAAGCACTGATAATAAAGACATACTGCACAATACCATATCGCTCGATGGCTTATACGAAAACTGGTTTCTTGACTATGCTTCGTATGTAATTCTCGATCGTGCCGTTCCGCACCTGTACGATGGCTTAAAGCCCGTACAGCGCCGTATCCTTCACTCGCTGAAAGAGATGGACGACGGGCGCTTTAACAAGGCCGCCAACGTTATCGGTAACACCATGAAGTATCACCCGCATGGGGATGCTTCTATTGGCGATGCCATGGTGCAAATAGGCCAAAAGGACCTGATGATAGATTGCCAGGGTAACTGGGGTGACCCGGTAACCGGTGACTCGGCGGCGGCACCGCGTTATATCGAGGCCCGTCTATCAAAATTCGCGCTCGAAGTTGCTTTTAACCCGGATACCACCGACTGGCAATCGAGCTATGATGGCCGTAACCGCGAGCCTATTACCTTGCCCGTTAAGTTCCCGCTGTTGCTGGCACAGGGAGCCGAGGGTATTGCTGTAGGTTTAGCTACTAAAATATTACCGCATAACTTTATTGAACTGATAGATGCTTCGATAGCATCATTAAAAGGCGAACGGCCTAATTTGCTGCCCGACTTCCCGACAGGAGGCTTAGCTGATTGTTCTAATTATAACGACGGGCAGCGCGGCGGTAAGATCCGTGTGCGTGCCCGCATTATCGAAAAGGATAAGAAGACGCTTACCATTACCGAAGTACCCTTCAGCACTACAACGGGCAGTTTGATCGATAGCGTAATATCGGCCAATGATAAGGGTAAGATCAAGATCAAAAAGATAGAGGATAATACCGCTAAGGATGTGGAGATCGTGATCCACCTGGCACCTGGTATTTCGCCCGATGTAACCATCGACGCGCTGTATGCCTTTACCGATTGCGAGGTATCCATCTCACCAAATACCTGCGTTATCCATAACGATAAGCCGCGCTTTATGAGCGTGAACGATATGCTGGCCGAAAGTACGCAGCATACCAAGCAATTGCTTAAAAAGGAACTGGAGATACGCCTGAGTGAGTTAAAGGAGAAGATATTCTTTAGCTCGCTGCTCAAAATATTCATACAGGAAGGGATGTACAAAAATCCCGACTATGAAACATCCGGCAATTTTGACACTGTGGTTGAAGTGTTGAACCGCCTGTTCGAGCCTTTCTTTCCGCAGTTTTACAGAACCATCCTTCCCGAAGATTATAAGAAGCTTATCGATAAACCGATGAGCAGCATCACCCGCTTCGACGTGAAGAAAGCGGATGAGCAAATGAAGGCGCTGGAAAACGAGATCAAAGAAGTTAACCATCACCTCAAACATCTGAACGACTATACCATTGCCTGGTTCCAGAAACTGAAAGACAAGTATGGCAAAGGTCGCGAACGTAAAACCGAGCTGCGCACGTTCGACAGGGTTGAGGCATCGCAGGTGGCATTAGCTAATGTGAAGCTTTACGTAAACCGTACCGACGGCTTTATTGGCTCAGGCTTGAAAAAGGATGAGTTTGTGTGCGATTGCTCTGACCTTGACGAGATCATCGCTTTCCGCGAGGATGGCAAATGCATCATTACCAAAGTGCAGGACAAGGTTTTTGTGGGCAAGGATATCATCCACGTAGGCGTATTCAAAAAGAACGACGAGCGTACCGTTTACAACATGATATACAAGGATGGTGCGAGCGGCACATCCTACATCAAACGTTTCTCGGTAGTGGGCGTTACCCGCGATAAGGAGTACGACCTTACCAAAGGAAGCAAAGGATCGCGCGTACTATACTTTAGCGCTAACCCTAACGGCGAGGCCGAGATCATCAACGTACAGCTTAAGCCGCACTCCAAGCTCAAAAAGCTGCAGTTTGATGAGAACTTTGCCGATATAGCCATTAAGGGCCGTGGCTCAATGGGTAACATCATCACCAAGTACCCGGTTAAAAAGATCGTACTTAAAACCAAAGGGGTATCTACTTTGGCAGGACGCAAGATATGGTATGACGAGATACTGAAACGCCTGAACGTTGACAGCCGCGGCAAGTACTTAGGCGAGTTTGACGGCGACGATAAGATACTTACCATAATGAGCACCGGCGTTTATGAGCTGACCAGTTTTGACCTGAGCAATCACTTTGATGATAAGATGATCCGCATAGAAAAGTATAACCCCGAGCAGGTTTATACAGTGGTGCATTACGAAGGCAAGGCCAAAAACTACTTTGTAAAGCGCTTTACCTTTGAACCGGTAGCTATCGGCAAGCCCACCGGCGTCATCAGCGATGAGAGCGGTTCAAAACTCATTCTTATATCGGCAGCGGCCCAGCCTGTTGTACAAGTAGAGGTATTAAAAGGCAAATCGCTCACGCCCGAAACAATGGAGATCAACCTGGCCGACGCCATTGATGTAAAGGGGATGAAAGCGCAGGGTAACCGCCTGAGCCAGCACGAGGTGAAAAAGATAGAACTGATAACCGAGCACGACGACGCGGAAGACGTACACGACCCGGTACCCGAAACACCGTTAAGCGAAGTAATAGCAGCCGAAATACTGGATGAACAGGCCGAACAGGAATTACCCGGAACAGAAGATGAAGAAGAGATAGCTTTGGAGGAAGCCGCGGTTACACCCATCCCCGCAAAGGAGGAAAAACATGTAGCCGAAAAACCTGTCGTGGAAAAACCCGCTGTGAAAGCTGAAGCACCAGTTGAAACTCCTACAGAGCCGGAAGCTAAACCTGTTAAAAAGATAGATTTCGAGATAACTAATCCTGATGATATCGACATTGATGATAAGGGGCAGTTAGGTTTGTTTTAATGAGACTCGGCACTATTTGAAATATGCTTTACATTAGACATTTCCGTGGCAATTCGGAGGGCGTTTATGCGTATCTTTGTGGCATATGAAAATTTTTATTGCAGGGCTACCTTTCCAGGTTGGAGAAGAAGAGCTCACAGCTGTTTTTAATGATTTTGGGCATGTAAAATCATTGCGGATAGTCAAAGACCGCGAAACAGGACAAAGCAAAGGCTTTGGCTTTGTTGAAATGACTAATGATGACGAAGCTAAAGAAGCCATCAGTAATATGGATGGTGCAGACTACTACGGTCGCCGTATATCAGTTGCCGAAGCAGAAGACAAACCAAGGACCGGCGGAAACGGCGGTGGCGGCTTTAAGCGCAACACCCAAAAAAGTTTTTAATCATCAAAATAGAAGCCCCCGATAATTATCGGGGGCTTTTTTTATGTCTTTACTCTACCGGAGTCAGGGTTACCGGCCCTAATAATCCCGATGGCATTACCTTCCATTTCGAAGCATCAAAAGGTTGGTAGTTGATGTTCACAAAGTTGATCTCGTGGTAATTTCTCCACTTCATGCCGTTCTGGTCCATATAGCGTATATGGTTTGCCATCAGGTTATCCACCTCAATTTTGATGGTGTTTTTGCCCGGCTTTAGCAGATGTCCTACCCTACGGCTAAATGGTATGCTCCAGAATATGCCGGCATCCTTACCGTTAATGTATACATGGGCGCTCTCGCAAACCTTGCCTAAGTTCAGCACATAGTCGGCGGCTTTCTTTACAGGAATATTGAAGCTGGTGGTATATTCGCCGCTTCCCGAAAATGCCTGCACCTTTGCGTCTACCGCATCTGTCCATGATGCCAGCTTGCTTACTTTCTGATCAAGCGGCAGCTCCGGCCCGCCTTTGGTAAAATGCAGTGCCCATTCAGTACCAACAGTTATCGGTGCGCCTGTTTTTTCGATGTATTTCCATTTAGGCGCCTGGGCAGTAAGTGCGATGGTAGCTTTCAATATCAAAGCCTCGCCCGACTGTAGCTGCACATGCACACCTGTTTTACCATTTGCCGATACCGACGATTTAGCCATGCCATAAGTGCCGCTCTGTGGATCCATGATCACAACCGATGTGGCTACCATATTCAGCGGAATATCGGTATCAATGGTATTTGATGTATGGTTTACCAGGTAATAGTATTTGCCGCCCGGTATGGCCCTGCGTATAAATTTAAGGCCGCTTTTTGTTAATGCCTCGCCGTTAAGGTTCTTATATTCCAAGGCTTTTTGAACATCATCAGCCAGCAACAATTGCCCGCTGCCTAATGCTACCTTTTTAACGCCATTACCTGCATCGGTAAAGGTTAGTCCTGCCAAAGCATTTTTTAACTGGTTGCGGCGGCCTTCAACATCGTTTAAGCCAGGCACGTCTTCGGGCAGCTGCTGGAAGATAACCGTGGCGCCGCTCTTAGCCAGCTTCAGTATGCTTTCCAGCGTAGCCACCGGCATAAACCTGCATTGCGGAACGATGAGTACTTTGCGGCTTTGCGCGCCCTCTACGGTGCTGATCTGCCCGTTTACCACACTGGCATTGCCAATCTGTTTATCCGAAATAAAATCGAACGAATAGCCGGAGCTTTGCAGTTGCATGGCCGTTTTGTAAAATTGTGTAGGGCGAAGCCATTGGTTAATATCATGTATAGCCAGCTGCAACTCCAGGCCTTTTGTATTGGCCCAGGCATCGTAAACCGGCCAGTAAATAATCAGCTCATTATCGGGCTTACCGGCTTGTAGTACCGACTGGCAGCGGGTAATATAATTGTTCAAACCCGGCAAATGTCCCCACCAGCTGTTATCAGGCACAAAATTGGTTGAGGCGTAAAACAACCATCCGGGAAACTTGATATCCTCGGGCGAGTAAGTGGTGCCATGGAAATACACATGGTTAACACCTGATAAAAACACCTGCTCCAGCTCGGGTTTGCATTGCGATAACGAACCTTTAAAGTGCTCGGTTAACCAGGTAAAGGTTTCGGATGTGGCGTATTTGCGGCCATTAACATGCCCTGCCGACGACGCGAATTTCATCATCATCGGGTCGGGGTCAACGTTGCGCACATCGGCGCTGTCGCGACGCAGACCGGGTATATCAAAATGGCTGGAGCCGAAGGTTTCGCACTCCGGTATATCCACCGCGCCATACAGATCGAGCAGGTTGCCCGGTGAACCGTGCGACTGGTTCCGTGTGAGGCTGCCATATTTATGCGCCCAGTTGGTCCAGGTAAGCGTAAAGTTGTCCAGCAGCATCTGGCTCATGGTTTCGCGGTAGTCGCTTTTTATGCGCGATACCGCACCTGTGTTTTCGCTGCTTTGCAGTTCTTTCAAATGCAGGCGCAGGTCGTATCCGCGGCGGCGCAAAAACTCATCAAAAAACTGTGCCGACCAGCTTGCATTATACACCTCGTAGCTATCGTTAAAGTACGAACCTATGCCCGGCGATTTATGGTTAAATGCCTCATCAAAACGGTTCAAATAAGTATCCACCGCCTGTTTCGACAGGTGATCCATCACATAGCCTTCGCCACCCGGCGCCGCGCGCTTTACCTGCTGCAATGTTTTACCTGCAAAGGCCGCGTACAAGTCCCAGGTACCGCTGGCCGGTTTCCAGTTCAGGGTACCATCGGGGCCAACCTTATCTGTTAGTATCAGCACTTCTCCGTTTTCGCCATAAGCAGTTAAGGCTTGTAATGGGGCGCCAACTTTGGCTTGTTTAGGATCGCCCAGCACAAACTTCTCATCAAATTTCAAACCTGCGGTCAGCTTATAGCTTTGTATAAAAAGCTTGCCCGCCGCGTTCTCCGCCTTTATTTGCGGGCCGCCAAAAGGCCAGCCTGTACCGGTATTCATATCAACACCCATACCCAGCGTTTTTGCTTTCTGGATGGTAAAATCCAAAGCGCTCATCCATTGCGGCGACAGAAATTGCAGGTACCTGCTCTCATAACCAATGGCGCCGTATATCGGGGTAACCTCAACACCGCCAAAGCCTGCCTGGCTGTACAGGGTTAATAATCGGTCTGTATTTTTGTTGTCTACGGCGTTACCCATCCACCACCAGCGTGTCCAGGGCTGCATTTCTTTTGTGGCTTTGGGCCAGATGGTGGTAGTTTGCGCTTGTAAACTGTTAAGCGTAAAATAACCTAAAACTAATAATATAGCGGTCTTTTTCATTATCGGTGGCTTATGTAATTGGTGATACAAATATATAGCGCCTGTACAATTAACTGTCATGCAGGATGCTGCTTCCAATGCCATATCTTTGTGCTGGCAGTAAAACTTATGATACAAACACAGGACGCCTATAATAACTGGGCAAAAACATACGATACCGTTGTCAACAAAACCCGCGACCTGGAAGCCATCGCCATCAAAAGCGTACTGGGGGCTTCCGTTTATAACTCCATACTGGAATTAGGCTGCGGAACCGGCAAAAATACCGCCTGGCTTGCCGGTAAATGCGAGGCGCTTACCGCTGCCGACTTCTCGGCCGAAATGATGGCCCTCGCTCAACAGAAGATCAACTCAGCAAAAGTAACCTTTAAACAGGCCGATATTACCCATGCCTGGGATTTCCCTACTGCCGACCTGGTCACCTGCAGCCTCATACTGGAGCATATTGAAAACCTCGATTTCATTTTTGAGCAGGCCGCCAAAACGCTCAACCCCGGCGGACAGCTCTACATCTGCGAGCTGCACCCTTACAAGCAACTGCAAGGTAGCCGAGCCAAATTTGAACAGAACGGCGAGACACTGCATCTTGAATACTTCATCCACCATATATCCCACTACCTTAACGCCGCCAAACTAAACGGCTTTACCTGCACCGACCTGCAGGAATGGTTTGACGATGACGACAAAACCACCACACCCCGCCTGGTATCTTTCCTCTTCAGCAAAACTTAGCAGGTAGGTATCCCGATAGCTATCGGGAGTCGGTATTCTTACAAACTATTTCTCAATCAATCATTCAGTCCCTGCCTGTCGGCAGACAGGAATCAATCATTCAATCATTGTTTGCTGTTGCCATTTTCGCAATACAAAACCTAAAAAAGGTAGGTATTGGGTGGAAAAGGTGGGTATTTGTCGGTATTTTTCACACCCACCATTATCAAATTCACAATTTAAAATCCTTTTCAAAAACATCTTCCATTGTACCTCCCACATCTTCCATCCCTAAAAGAGGTGGGTATTTGTCGGTATATTTCACACCCACCATTATCAATTTCGCAATTTTATTCCAAATTCTTGTCATGGCGAGCAAAGCGTGGCCATCACTAAGAAAGGTGGCGAACTATACATATCGACTACATGCCTCAGTGATTGCCACGTCGTTCCTCCTCGCAATGACAGAGTTCTAAAAAGGTAGGTAAAAGTCGGTATTCTTTCACACCCACCACACCAAATTTAAACACTTCACATTCAATCATTGGCTTCCCTACAATATAGCCATTTTTTATGGAATATGCAAATCATACCCGGTTTACTAAATGTATTTTCGGCATAATAACAAGTATTTAACAGCTATAAATATTCCCGCTGATAAGTTTATATTTACCTTTGTTAAAACCTATCGAACCACCATTATGAAGAAACTACTTCCGGCCATTGTGCTGCTGCTTTGCGCTAACGCGGCATTCTGCAAAACCTACCTTGTACACAATCAGCAAGAGTTCAGCAACATCAGCGCGCAGCTAAAACCCGGCGATAAAGTAACCATAGCCAACGGAACTTACACCCCATGGAACCTCAGCATTAACACCAATGGCACCGCCCAAAAACCCATTACCATAGCCGCCGAAACTGCCGGCAAAGTAATTTTTACCGGCAATACCGACCAGGTAATACTCACCCTTACCGGCAGCTATACCATTTTGCAGGGCATTGCCTTTACAGGATGTAACATCGTAAAAGCCGATAACCACGCCGGCCTGCTCATCGAACTAAACAATACCAAACATTGCCGCCTAACCGCTTGTACCTTTACCGCCAATGCCGCCAAAACACAGTTTATGCCCATCGTAGTGGTATCTGGCATGGGCGACGATAACCGGGTTGACCATTGCACCTTTAGCGGCAATATAGATAACCAGGAGCTGCAGGTAAAAATAACCAAAGAGGGCGCCCCGCAGCATACCCTGATAGACCATAACCTGTTTACCGACAAAGCCAAGGTAGCCTGGAAGGTATTTAACGGCGGCGAGTGCGTGCAGATAGGCCAGGACCCGATATTACTGGGTACCATACAGGCCAATACGCTGGTGCGCGATAACCGCTTTATCCGCTGCAACGGCGAGCCCGAAGTGATCAGCAATAAGAGCAGCAACAACCGCTATATCAACAATTATTTTGAAGATTGCGATGGCGAACTGGTAATGCGCGGCGGGCACGATTGCCTCATCGACAGCAATACCATTAAAGGCGGCAACTGCGGCATCCGCGTAAACGGCACCGGCCATACCATTACCCATAACAACATCAGCAATGTAAAAACCGCCATCCGCCTCATGTACGGCATGGGCAAAGGCAAAACCGAAACCGGCTTTTACATCGCCGCCAGCGGCTGCACCATCCGCAATAACCGTATAGAGAACGCCAGCACCGGCATCCTCATCGGCGACAGCAAGGGCCTCGACTGGACCGGCAAATTCGACACCAACCGTTACCCCTCACGCACCATGCAGGATGTAGCCCCCTTTAGTAATACTGTAGGGGATAATGTGTTTGTTGGAGTAAAGGAAAATAAGGTAGAGCAATAAGCCCCAATAACAGGTCGAAACTTATAGCTTCGACCTGTTATGTAGCAAGCATTGTGCTTGCGTGTGTTAACAATGCCAAGCAGTTAAGCTGAAAGTTTAATGGCTTTAGAACGATTTGGAAACATTGACAAGTGAAGGGAGAAATTAGTTTACTTTTAAAACAGTTCGATCTATTTCCCGATTTACCCCAATCGGATCTGTAACGATAACATTATCAATTATAATAGTAGAACCAGGTTGAATATTATCTAACGCAGATTTCATAATTGACGTTAGCTTATTTCCATATCCGTCTAAAATTATAACGTCTGTTCTAGGCATCATAATAGCCATCGTAAATCTCACTATTTTAAACTTAATATTATATGGTAAATCTTCTAAGTCCGTATTAATCTGTAGTACATTTTGACTTTTTAAATTCTTTATTTTAACACTTCCTGCAAATTTTCCAGCGAGCGCTACCTTAGCATTAGTTACGTATTTGATTCTGAATGCTTTTTTATATAGTTGTCGTTTATTTCCATCTTTATTTTTTGCAATAATTCTCAGCGTGTCAACTCCTTCTTTTTTAACATTTAACTTATAGTATCCATTTGACCCGACAACTGAACCGGAATCCAATGTAACTTTTACTTGATCAGGGGGAAATCCATTAACTAAAGTACTTATTGAATTTTCAGCTCCAATATATAGAATATTCATTTTATCAACAGCGACAACTGCAGTAGGCCAAGTAGCGAGTTTTGTTATCGTTGTTTTTTTAAAATTGATCAAAGTATCCCGAGTTAAACCATTACGAACTACGCCATAGCCCTGCTTTTCTTGGTTGTTTATTTCTTTTACATATACGTTATACGGATCCAATTTTGCAGCAATGTGTATATTATTGAATCCGCTTGTATCGTTCGTTAATAATTTACTATATCCCAAATACATATTACTATAAGCAGCCACTTGATTTGGAAGTATAGTACTACTTAAAGAACTAAATTTATCTTTTGCTTTTCCATACTCTTTATTGTAATAGTAATATAAGCCTAAAATAAAATCAGATATATATTTTCCTTTATACACTTCCTTTAAAGAAATGAGTTTAGGATCATCCAGTACTATAAGGCCGTGGGATGTTCTCACAGTATTATGATAATTCTTCAGATTCTTTAAGTACAAATTACAGAAAAAGGTATTCTGCCCGGTACTTCTATAACCGTAAGCAAATATTCCTTTATTAAAACATTCAAGGTAATGCTCGGAAGTGGAATTTTTGGTACCAGCATCTTTTACCTGGTTGAGCACCTTTTTTATTTCAACTGTGTCATTGCTTATTTCTTGATTAAGGCAATTGTTTATGTAAACAGTTATTTCATCTTCATCGCCACCTTTTTCATAAGAGTCGGAAAACTGGCAAATCTTAATAGCGAATTTTCCAAATTTGCTATCGCAATCATCATTATTTATGATGAATTTAAAAGTGAGAAAAATTATTAATGGGATAAATGTAAGCCAAGTACATGTTCTTGCTATCTTAAATCTTTTGCGGATAACTATATTATACTTAAATGCATTATTATCTATTCTCGTTGTTAAATAATCATTAGCTAACGCATTGCTTTGTTCAACTTTAGAATTAATGATAGTACTTTGAAAACGTATAAGGATATAAAATAAAAAAGTTAGAAATAAAATGAAAGAAAATTCATTTAAAGTTAGACCAATAGAATGTAGATATTGAGAATTTTCAATATATTTTTTTGCGAATGTATTCTCCAAAAGTTTAGCAGAAGTTAAAATCGCACCCACAGATGCAAAAAATTTTATTACTACGTTCTTGGATATATAAACAAGGTCTTTTATAGGTTCTTGAAACGTATAAAAAATATTGCCTTTTTTTAATCGCATTTATTCTATTAAAAAGGGGTTTGAAATCATTTTAATTGTCAATATAAATAGGATTTCTAATTATGACAATATAAATTATTATTTATACAAATAAACAATTTTATTTAATATATCTCTCATTATTCGAAGTTTATAAACTTCGAATATTCTTTCGCTGTGGATTGCACCTGCAATAGATAAAAGCTAACTTCAAATGCCATTTTATATTTTTATCTTGTTTTTTTGTAAATTAGTTATATGTTACGCACCATAGTAAAATCGAACAAAAGCAGCCTCACACTCGAACTTCCCGGCGACCTGGTAGGAAAGATGATCGAAGTGATCGCTTTTTCTGTGGAAGATACTAAAGCAAATACTGACGACAATACAACCAAAAGTTCAAGGGTTGCCTTGCTAAAAGATAAGTTAAAAGAGTTCACTTTTAACAGCGGCGGGTATAAGTTCAATCGTAACGAAGCTGACGATTAGGCAAAAAAAAACGACCATACGGCGGACTTCCAATATCCAAACCAAAACCTAATCACTTCCCCACTTCCAACCTCACCACATCATAACATATCCCACTCCCTACAGCTCCTGCGGGTACGGTGAGGACGATCTTATTCTGCCCGGGTTTTAACAGCGCTGCGTCAAAGGTAAAATCGCGCTCCACCCAGGTGCCTTCAATGCCGTCGCGCATCATGCTGGCACCCCCGCCGCCAATATCGGTAAAAGGGCCAACTTCGGTGCCGTTAACGCTGATGCCTAACTGGCGTGCACCCGAACCGGAGATACCAAAGCGCAGCGTAGCTTTACCCGTAGTTGGCGCGTTGGCCGGCATGGTAAAGTTTATGGTCCAGGGGGTGGCGCGGCCCTGGTCGCGGCCGTCGGGTTTAAAATCAATATCATGCGGTACCTGGTAAATATACCAGTCTTTAGCCGGGTCGCTTTTCCCCACCGTAAAGTTCACATCATTCGGGAAATATTTGGCATACTCAATATACATACCCCAGTGCCAGTGGTCGTTGCCTTTATAAAACTCTTTGGCGCTGCGGTTGGGGGTGCCAATCTCAAATATCATTTGGCCGTAGTGTACCGGCTTCCACTCAATGGCCCCCAGATCGAGCTTTTGGCCGGGTGTAATGGTAATGTTAGCCGTAGCGTCGTAAGCGCCTAAAACGCCATCGGCAATGGCATGCAGCTGGTAAGTGCCGGGGCGCACGTTAGGTATGGTAAAGGTACCGTCTTCGGCGCCGTTCACCCAAAACTCGTAATGCTTGGCATCGTTCTGCCAGTTGAGCGATTGCGGCTGAAAGCCAAAGCCCCCTCCTCCTCGCGGCCTTTGCGCTACATAAGTACCGCGGTTGGCACGTTTGCCGTTAGGTAATAACTTCACCGCAGTATCCCTTTGTACCGGTGGCATTGGCGGCGGAGGTGGCGGCGTTACAGCAGCAACGGCACTGTCCCTGCGCGGGCGCGGCAGGCGCGGCCTGGGCGCTTCATCGGGATAGGCCAGTCCTACCAATAAATTAGATAGTTTGCTCACCGTAGCTTGCGGGTCAACCAGTTTCATACGCCCGGTAACCGTGGCACGTTCGGCCGCGAGGGGATAATCCACACCCTGCACCCAATTATAGGGCCAGCGGGCCTGCTCGGCCTTCGCTTTATTTTTGGCATCAACAAATAAGGTTTTAGGGTCGCTGCCGGTGGGCACATAAATAAATATAGGACCAACAACTTTTGTCCACGGCTCATTAGCCGCAAAGGGTAGTTCGCTGCCGCCGTAGTGCGTGCCGCGCCAGTAATCCAGCAGGGTAGGGTCGCCGCCATCGCCATCATCAATATGGCCGGTCAGCTCAAAATGTAACGGCCCGCTGCTCAGGTATTCGAATGAAGGATTAATAAGATACAAACCCACCTTCTCTTTGGTTGACGACCAGCCGAAAGCCGGTATCTTAAACTGGTCGGCCGAGTAATCGTATTTATGTTCTGCGCGCCCCTTGTAAACGCCGGTAGTTAAGCGCCGCGATTCCTTCATGTTCAGATCATCACCGGCGTCCCAATCCTTTCCGGTAGGCATCAGAAAATTCCGCTGATCGTCTACAGACAGCCAATCAAAAACCGAACCCGACAACTTAAACCCAAACCGCGATTCGCCCACCGAACCTGCAGGGTAAGTATCCTGGTGCGTAAAAATAGCATAGGTATACAGGCCATGCGCACCGCGTTCCAGGGTGTAGCGTATCTCCAGATCGGCAATCAAACCGCCACCCTGCCCTGCCGCCTGCGGCCCCGAACCCAATATCGATTTCCCATCCGAATAACCTTTTACAGATACTTCGCCACGCTCACCATTCACCTTGGCGGGATCTATGGTGATCTTAGCCTCCAACCTTGCCGCCCGTGCCGGGCTCTGCTCCCAATACCCCGCATGGTGGCCCGACAGGTAGCCCATCAGCTCCACATTAGGGGTAGCGGTTTTTGGCGTTTTAACCGAGGTAAGGTCGCCCGTCTTTTTATTCACCTTTACGGTGATATAGCCATTGCTTAAAGTATAAGTAAGGCCGTCGTCGGTAACGGTAACCGGCGGCCCGGCGGGGGCGTAACCGCGCTTAACGGGCTTTAAAGCCCTAAATGACGATAAAGCCACCACAGCAGCTACCAGCATTAAAGTGTATCTGTTTTGCATAATTGTTTATAATTGGTCTTCAGTAAACGAAGTTAGACAGCGGCTTTTGGTTTGGCATCCTGCCGTATGGCTATGCGACGATATTGTTACAATGAGCGTGTTATTCCAGATCAAATTTTATAACGCCCCGGTCTGCTCTTTATAAATCCAATAAAACAGGCTTTACTGCCCATTTACAATTACCCGGGCATCATACTTAATCTCAGCATTTTACACCTTTACACCTGCGCAATCGTTCCCGATAACGATTGCACAAATAAATATCGCCGGTAATGCAACAGTAATATTACAAAGAATGCATATTTGGAAATAACAATTATAAACCAGCGCTTTACAGCCCTTTAATCCTTTACCCTAATAGGGGATTTTTGAATTTTCTTAATGCGAACTTTTATTGGTAAATGCCATAGCCGGCATGTTACGTGGTAATGTTTTGCCTGAAAAAAAACAGTAAAGCAGGTTAATTATTAAATCTCAAAAAATGGGATATAACATTCAGTCTCTTAATAAACCAATATAATTCTTTAATCAATTAATCTTTATTTTATGAAAAACAAAAGCAAATTTTCTACCCTTTCTAAACGGCTGTTGCGTGCATTGGCCCTTACAGGCTGTGCCGTTATTGTTAATGGCTGTACCAAGCAAAACGACCTTGCAACCCAACAGGCCAAGCTCCCGGGAGATACCATTTCCCAATCATTTGCAACTACGGTAAGCGGCGGGTATTCAACAGCTACGGGCGCGGGCTCTGCTACCGCGGTTACAGTAACAACGCTCAGCCAGCTGCAAACAGCTTTTAACAACCACAGTCATCACATCATCATCAGCGGCAATATCTATGGCGGATCTGTGCCCCTGTTTTTAACTTTTGCCGATACCAACTGGAACAATACCACAATTGAAGGTGCCAGCGGCGGCGGTGCCGTTCTGCAAAACATCCAGCTAAAATTTGATGGCGAACTACTGGCAGCAGGTACCAACATCCAGAATATCATTGTTAAAAACATCACCTTTTATGGCAATATACCGGCATTGCAGGCGCTGCCCGCAAGCGAAACGGATATCAGCGTATCGGGTAACCATACCGGTGTAAATTATGAAGGTATTTCTTTCCGGAGAACGACTAACGCCTGGGTAGATCATTGTACCATATACAACACCAGCGACGACCTGTTCTCGGTAGCATTGCTTTCTGATAACCTTACCATATCGGCCTGCCACTTTTACTTTACCACAAGCTGGCTTAATATGAGCCCCAACCCAAGCTGGAACTGGGTAGGCAACTATCAGCCTCTTGCCGATGAGCGCCTGTGCGCGGTGCTTGGCGCAAACTGGTCCGACTCTTACACTTACGGTTCGCAAAAGTTACACATTACCCTGCACGATAACTGGTTCGGCCCTTTAATGAAAGGCAGGCCGCTATGCCGTGGTTATGTGCATTTATACAACAACTATTTTGATAACAGCGCCGCCGGCAGCGGCCAATATAATGCCATACAAATAGGCAGCGGCTCAAAAGTGTATTCAGAGAGCAATTACTTTTATCAAACCAATCAAACCAACCAGGTTGGGCTTGATGATGCCACACATACGGCCTACACCTTTTGCGAGCAAAACAATTATTACAATACCACCAGCCACGGGGTTACGGGCGCGGCATGGCCGGGTACTTCACCGGTTTCCTATAACTATACCGTGCTTGGTACAAGCAGCATTCCTAATTCTGTACAAACCAATGCAGGCCCTCATTAAGCCCTGATTACTACTGATTAAGCATACAGCCGTTCATTTATTTGAACGGCTGTTATTAAAGCCAATATCTATACTCATCCCATCATCAAAACTCTTCAACAACTTTACCGCCATCCAGCCAATTGATCATGTTCAGCACCAGGTAATTCCAGTTTTGGAACCCTTTATTCAATATGGGTTCGCCGGTGTCGGGCTCATAATATTCGTGCAGGGCACCGTTTTTTTGATAATCTTTTCCAAACAGCATAATGGTTTTCAGCGCCATATCTTTCGCTTCTTTATCAAAACCATATTTAACCAGGCCCCGGTATGTTAAATAATTAGATATCCCCCAAATTGGCCCCAACCAGTTCGACGGGTTATTGCTTGCCCTAACACTATACATTTTTTCCAGTTTTGATAAGGTACGCACCCCATACCGGGCGCCGAAGGTTCTTTCATCGGCAAGGTTTTCATTTACCATACGTTTGGCCTGTTCGGGCGTAGCAATACCGGCCCACATGGCCATAAAGCCCGACCATACACCTATCCTTTGTATCAAACAATCATAGGTTCGTGGAAAGCCGCTATGCAAAATAAACTTCTGCCCGAAAATTATCGCCGGTTCATTGGTAACTGGCCTTAAATTAATATCTACCGAATAGTAAAATCCATCTTTCTCGTCCCAGCAATTTTTCTGAATGGCCGTTTTTAAATCCTCCGCATCTTTATCATACTCATGGCTGATGTCTGCCAAATTCAGCCGTCCGGCAAGGTAAGCCATCGCCTTAAGTTCCTTATACATCAGGCAATTCAAAAATATCGACGCGGAACTGCCCGGCGGCCTGAAAAAGGTAGACGGGTCATTATCAACCCCGATAGCCAGGTCATCCTGCCAGTAATACAATCCTGTAGGTTTATTGCGGTGATGCGATTGATAGTTATTGATAAAGGCCTGCATTAAACTGAACTTTTCGCGCAGCCATTCTGCATTGCCATTATCCGTTTTGGTTAAAAAAGCGGCATGCTGGGCAATTACCGGCTTATGCATATTGGTCGCGTATATATTCTGAGGTTTTATTTTTTCGGGATCCGATTTCTTTGCGACCAGGATAGGCATATAACCATCAAAACCCGTGTACGATAAATAGTTCAGCACACAACCCTGTTCATAACGCACAGCATCCTTTTTATCATTAGCTGTGCTTATATCCGATAGTATTTGCCTTAATGCGATATTGCTCAGCCATGAATCCCAATCCCACAGGTCATTGGCATAAGCGCTGCTGCCGGGCGTAATGTATGGATAGGTTAAGGCACCGCCCGGCTCCCTGAACATTCCTTTATAATCGGCATAAATGTTTTTTTTAATGATGTTGACGATTTGCCTGGTACTGTCCGGAATTTGTGCCGCCGCAACAGTACAATTTATTATAAGAAGTAACGTCAGGCATTTTTGTCTCATGGCAGGTTGGTTGGTTATTGCTGTTGGTAAAACTAAGATATGTGTTTTTGTTGCAGCAAACAATCTATCATTACACATGATTATGTAAAGCGGTATAGCTTCCAGAAGGTAAATAATATGAAGATCGAAAAATTTTACAATGAAGCATACAACCGGATGATCAGCGATGGTCTGCGCTTTATCATTGGCATGATGACATTCTTTATCGGTATATGGCTCACCCGCCTTGTGCTGAATTGGTCGTATCAGGGCATAACTGGATCCAACTGCCCGAGCTGAAGAGTGCCGCCGTTTACAAGCAGCTTAATGTTTTATAAGTAAAAACCAACAATCCTTTTAAATTGTATATAGTATAAGTTAATATTTTCTCTGTGTGCATTTAGCGTTCTGAGACCGTACAGATGCGGCAGAGGGTTACCTCTTAATACTCGTGATATGATATATCTACCGGTTGGCGCTATGTTTATGTTCTCGCTGTACTTCTATAGCCAGTATCAAATGCTATTGGGATCGGGCAAAGTTTACAAAATTGAAGCCTTTATGATAAGGTATAAAGTAACCATGATACTGGGTGTTATCGGTGCCCTCGTTATCCTGTTTTACAAGCTCGCGTAACGCGGTGTTTTGATGATTGCCATCACCTTTTCTTCCTGATAATAATCAGTAATAATAATGCCTGTCATCATTAGCTAATAGCCATATTACACACACCTTTGCCTGTTATAAACCAAATTTCAAAATCATGAGAACTAAATTGTTTATCGGGGTATCCGTTATCCTGTTCGCGCTGTTAATTGTAAATAGTACATCTGCTCAAAGTATAATGAAAAAAGATACGTTGCCGCCTGTATTTATTACCAGCAGTGCAAATGTAAACCAAACTGTTATAGACGCTTTCGGCAAAGCCTTTAAAAATGCCGCTGAACCAAGATGGTTTGCGCTCGATAAAAGCTTCCTGGTTAAATTTATCAGCAACGATCAAAAAAACACGGCCCTGTACAATAAAAAGGGTTATCTTATTTATCACATCAGCTATGTAGATGAAAGCTACCTGCCCGATGCCACCAAAGAGCAGATCATGGGCGCTTATCCTAAAAGTAAGATCCTGATGACGCTTTCCATCACCCAAAACGACCACAGTTTTTGGATCGTTAATCTTCAGCATGGTAAAAACTTTGTATTGGCACAGGTTGAAAACAATGAACTGGTTGAGTTGGATCGCTTTATCAACAGCAACTCAACGTTGTAAAAACTATCATTCATTTTAACCATAGTACTTTAATGCTTTAGTTTTAACAGCCCGGCGTAATTGCCGGGCTGTTTTTTTATATCAACCCGCAATGTTTTCTTTTATCGCGGCTTCAACCTTAATGCTTTCTAACGGTTGCAGCAGGTCAACATAATCCTGTATGCTGCCATCGTTCAAACACATTTCAATTATCTTTCTGCCCAATGGGTGCAAATCGGGTACCAGGTATTCTTCCAGTTCTTTTTTAAAGAACGAGGTTAAAATTTGCGCTCCGGCATCATAGCCTTCGGTACCGTTGTCTTTTTGCAGATCAACCTGTAAAAAATGCTTAGGTATGGTTTGCCCTTCTATTTTTAACGATTCCAGCGCGTAACCTAACAGCGGGCAGCGCGACGGTGCCAGCGGCTCTTTCTTAAAGTTAACGTTCCCCCGTCTTGATAAATATTCGCGGGCTATCCATTGGCCGCTAAAGCCAACCTCGTAAGCGCCAATGTGCTGGTTAGGGATCAATATATAATGGGTTAGCGGCGTGCTCAATACCTGCTCGAGCAGTAAGTTGGCCTGTACCACCTTTAAACCGGTAGCAAATGGCCAATAGGAGCCAACGCCTTCGCTTATCATACCCTTGCCGGTGCTTATCACACTTGGGTTGGCATGCCCGCGCGGGGCAACCAGCCGCCACAGCCAGGCCAGTGCCGGCGGCAGAATATGGAAGATACCGATAATACCATAAGTAGGATTTTCCCTGGTGCATGGCGGCGTGCGTATCCCAAAACTCCTGATGTCGATCTCCACCGGTACATCAATAGTGTTTTCAACGTGCCTGCGCGGTAAAATAACACGCGGGTTAGGGCAAGGCTTTCCGGGCGCATCCATAGATGGTTCCCATATTAAACAGGTAGCTTCGGGCTTGCCGTTAATACTTAAAAATAATAAGGGTTCTTTAGGGTGGATGGTTGCCCGCTCAATATCCGGGTCGGTACCGTATTGGGTAATATGGTTTATCCTTAAAAACCAGCCATATTCCGCATCAATAACCACCAGTTTTTTCCCGTTTTGCAATGCGGGGAGCGCCAAAGCCATGTCATCGGTAATTGGTTGTAACGATGATTCATCCTTTATCTCGAGGAAGTATTTTTCACTGCTCTTAATATTGGTGCCCAGCAGCAGCCTGCCATCCAATTCCCGGTGCGATGCCGTGGTCATCTCACTTTTGCCGCCGCCGCTGGCGCCTTCGTGCATGATCACAAAATCGTTTTCGTAAGGTGTGGTAACCTTTACCGCCGAAGCATGCAGCGTTGTCCAGCCTTCTTCTTCACCAATATTTAACAATACGCCGTAAACACCTTTTTTGGCACTCGGGCCGGGATAAAGGTTATAGGCAAACATCTCGTGCATTTTTTCGAGGCGGTTATGTACCACCACCTGCTTGCCGCCAAAATGTGTATGCCTGAAAGGCGGTGCTACATAAATTACCGCCCTCGGTTTAAACGCGTAAGGTATTTTGCTGCGCGGGATAAAGCCCTGCAGATCGGCAAGGCAGGTAGCGAAAAATCCGGCGTTTGCAGGGGCTACCAATAACGATGGATAACCATTCTCATCGCCGCCCGACATAAATGGCACCACGATCAGCTCATCCTGCCCGGCAAACCAGGCGAAGGTTTCGACACGTAAAATGGTGAACTCTGCTCCAAACCTTTCTTTAAAGGTAGGTTTATCGGTAGGCTTGTTATCGCCTATCACCATACAATCCGGGTCGCGGCGGCGCAGGTATGGGTCGGTATAGTTTACCGATATCCCGTTTTTACAACGCACCACCGTAGCTTCAACTATATTGCCATATCCGGGCGTATCATACGATACCTCAAAAATATTATCGACCGACCGGCCAAATGAAAGATCGATCAGGTCTTCGCGGCTTTCGGCAAGTATTACTTCCTTGTTTTCGAGCAGGTTTCTCAGCTCAGGCGGAAGGATGAATTTTCTCAGTATTGACTTTTCCATTTCATTCTGTTTTTTGCGATAATATCCGGTGCGCATATCCTGCACCAATAAACCGATTCAATGGTAGCCAAATACCATGCGCCTGCAAATGACAGGCATCATAAAGCAGCCTGCCTGCTGATTATTACCAAACCATCAAAAACACAGGCTAAATGCATCTGTATTTTATTAAAATGAAAATTATCTATACTGTATTTTGTGTATCTTATTTTACGGGCTATAGCCGGCAAATGCCGTAAATGTTGCTCATCATTTTTTTGATGCGATTTTGGCCGGATGGCCTAAGCCCCGGCAGCAGGTTTAGCCGAGCTTTTCAATTTTGATGATCTTTACCGGGCAGCTTTGGGCGGCTATCCGGTTGCTTTCGTATTCATCATCGCCGGTTATTACCCTGTAAATACCCCGTTTATCAGCCCCTCCTATAAGGGTAGATTTTCCATCCTTTTTAGATATCCGCCAACGGTAGAATGCCGCTTCAACACAGGCATTGCAGCCAATACATTTATTGCGGTATTGTATAATGCGGATCATGCTAAGCGTTCACCAATTTATATAAACTGTCTGATGGCCTTATTTGTGCAGCAACAGGCAGGCAAACTGTTTCGCCTTTGTACGCTGTTACCCGGGGTACATCTTCTACCAGTAGTTCTGTTACCGTGGTTTGTACAACACCCGTGGTTGGGCCAATAATCAATACTTCATCGCCAATGTTTAAGTTTAAGGCCTCTATTTTAAAGTGTGCTATACCTATCTTTTTATAGTAGTTTATGCCTTTGCCAATATATGTTTTCCTTTTTGTGGCTTTAGATCCCGGGCTGCTTGTCCATTCGCCCATTTTACGGCCCAGGTAATAGCCATCCCAAAAACCGAGGTTAAAAATTGTTTCGAGCCTGCTCTTGAGCGATGCTGCCAATGCCTGGTTATACGTACCTTTATAATAGGCATCAATAGCCTCGCGGTAGCACTGCGTTACGGTATATACATATTCCGGGCTGCGCCCGCGTCCTTCTATCTTAAGTACCGATGCTCCCGAAGTGATCAGTTGGTCTAAAAAATCAATGGTACACAAATCCTTTGCCGACATGATATACTCGTTATCCACCTCCAACTCATTCCCGGTTTCTTTATCGGTAACCCAAAAACTATGCCGGCAATTTTGGATACATGCTCCGCGATTGGCCGATGCGAAGTCGGTATGCAGGCTGATATAGCACTTGCCCGAAATAGCCATGCACAAAGCGCCATGACCAAATATCTCTATTTTCACCAGGCTACCCGATGGGCCTTTTATCTGCTTCCGCGCAATATCGCGGTAAATCGTTTCCACCTGCTTTAAGCTCAGTTCGCGGGCAAGTACCACCACATCAGCGTAAGCCGAAAAGAACTCAACACTTTGTATGTTGGATACATTGGCCTGGGTGGAGATATGTACCGGCATACTTACCGATCGCGCATATTGAAGCACCGCCGGATCCGCGGCAATAATGGCATTAACGCCGTTGTTCACCCCGGCATCTACAATGCGTTTCATCGTGGCCATATCATGGTCATACAGCACCGTGTTGATGGTTAAATAGCACCTTACCGAATGGCTTTTACAAGTGGCCGCTATCCGGGTAATATCGGCAACGGTAAGTCCGCTGTTGGTTCGTGCGCGCATATTCAACTGCTCTACACCAAAATAAACTGAATCGGCCCCGGCCTGTATTGCCGCCGCTAACGATTCAAACGAACCTACCGGAGCCATCAACTCTATCTTTGAAACACCCATATTCTGTTATTGCCGCAAAGTTGAGTAATTACCCTCCTCAAAAATATGATGATCATCACCTTGCCGGGATGCGGCGAATATTAAGTATCTTTAATATAGGAATGAATAGTGTGAACAGGCATCCCTTTATCCAATAATTAAATAAGTTAGGATATGACGATGTTTTTTGTTGATATTTAATATTATTTTATAAAACAGAACATTGCTGCTCTTTTAACGTAAACAGTGATTTTTATTATGAAAAAATACCTTTTCTTCTTATTTCTTATCACTTCCCCGGTCTTTGCGCAGCAACAGGTAAACTTACTGCATAAACGCTTACTTACTGAAGATGACCAGTCGAAGATCAAAACCTATATCGATATCAGCAAAATTTATGCAGCTGACCAACCCGATTCGGCCGTACATTATTGTAATACAGCAATGAAGCTTGCCGAGAAACTGAACGACCGCCATAGCCAGGGTTTATTACTTTTAGAATTAGGCCACATTAATGCCATGCACCATCATGCAGAACTGGCCCGCCGTTTTGATAACGAAGCATTATCCATCTTCCGCAATATAAACGAAACCGAAGGCATTGCTCTCGCTTACGATGAGTTAGGTATACTGGATGGGCAGCAACAGAACATAGCCGGCGCCACAAACGATTTTGGAAAAGCCATGCAGTTTTATAAAGACAGCCATGATAGCGCCGGTTTAATGGAAGCCTACCATGGCCTCGGAAAAGCATACGAGGAAAAAGGGGAAACTGAAAAAGCACTCACTTATTATTTAAGGTCGTTGGTGCAATACGAGCATCTTAAAAAGAAACCGGAAGCCTATTTTTTATTGCTCGACCGCATTGGCCACATTTATCTTAAAAAAGGTGATAATGCCAACGCGCTTAAATACCTTGCGGAAGGGGTGCGTAACAGCAACAATACAGCTAACCGTGATACCCAGATCAGGATGCTGGACGAAGAGGGTAAGGTATATGAGCAAGGAGGAAAAAAAGCGGAAGCACTCAATTATTATAAACAAGCTCTTGACGAAGCTAAAAAATACAACCGCCCGGAAGAAGAGGCAAAAGCCTTGATCAACATTGCAGAGGTATTAAAAAAACAGAATGCCGGGCAAAGCCTCGCCGACCTTAAAAAGGCGCTGCACCTGGCTGATAGCCTTCATGAACCTCAACTGGAAGCCACTATTTATAATGCTATGGCCAGTGTTTACCGGCAGCAAAAAGATTATAAAGAAGCCATGACGGCGCTTGAAGAGAGCCATCACCTGCTCGACAGTTTATTGGGTGCTGATACTACAAAAGAGATAGCCTCGCTGGATAGCAGCTATGCGCTGGAAAGCTCAAGGGAAAAGATCGGCAGCCTGCAAAAGATAAACCGGCAGGAAAAGACAGAACTGGACCTGGGCCTCATTATTTTAATTATTGTTATTGTCCTGCTTATTTTGTTATGGTTTTATTTTAAGAAAGTAAGCCGGTTAAACCGCGAACTTAAAGCGGCAAACCAGGTTAAGGATACCTTGTTTTCAATCATCGGGCACGATCTGAAAGGGCCTGCGGGCAGTGCGGCGCAACTATTCGCGATGATGGAAATGGAAGATTTTACCGAAGAAGAGCTTAAAGCGATGATATCTGAACTGAAAAAACAAACAGAATCATCGTTTGAATTATTACAGAGCTTGTTTGAATGGGGCAAGGCACAGCTAAACGGTATTACCGTAAGCCCCGAAACGTTGGATGCAAAGGCCATCATTCAAAAAAACATAGGCCTGCTTACGCCACAGGCAGAAGTTAAGCATATTACCATTACCGATAATACGCCCGAGGGTATGGGAATACTGGCAGATTCTCACCATTTTGATTTCATCATCCGCAACCTGCTGGCCAATGCTATTAAGTTTACTTACGAGCATGGAACGATAGATTTTGAAGCACGCGAAGAGGGCCGTAACGCTGTTTTTGCAGTAAAAGACACCGGGAAAGGCATCAGTACCGAGCAACAGGTTGGTTTTCTAAAAACAAACCTCCAGGTTTCTTTCGGCACCCAGGGCGAAAAAGGAAGCGGGTTAGGCCTCTTGCTCATCAAAGACTTTATCCAGGCCAACAAGGGCCGCATCTGGCTCGAAAGCACCGAAGGAAAAGGCACTACCTTTTATATTTCTTTCCCTCTAACTGTGCTTTCTGTAGTGTAAGCATAAAAAAATACACTTACCGATAATGGTATAAGTATATTTGAAACCCTGCTTTTGAAGAAAGGGGCAAGACAAGGGATTGCTGATAAGTGTTTTAATGCTCCATTTTTTCCAGCCGCCGTTTTTGGCGAAGAATCAGGGAGTTTCTTCTTAAATGCGCATTTTCAAAATACCCTATAAGTATGAGTATTATTCCAACTGCTACTAAAACAGCATGAAGCACATTAACCGTACGGATAAGTATAACTTGAACCAATATCCATGCAATAAGTATAGCACCTTGTAACAAAGCCATCCCGGCCCATTTTTCATAACTGCTTAAAATGGCCGCTAATGCAAAAACACTCGGTAAGCCGTTTGCTATTAAAAGTACAATACCAGGGATAATAAAACTATCAAAAGGTGTATAGGTTAATAAGCGTACCGACAAGCCCAAAGTATCTCCATTAGGCGAAGTTATAAGGCTTAATCCGCCATACATGGCTCCCATACCGTTAAATAATAAAAGTATAGCAGCAGTTATTTTAGGCAACAGCTTCATACCGCTAAACTTTCGCGGTTTTTTCCTTTATAAATAAAGCGATGTTCCCCGGCGCAGGGCGGCAGGCGCATTTTTTTTGGTGCAGCTTGTGCCATTCAACCCTTTGCTCAAAACTTGGATTCTTAGGCATAGGGTGACTTAAATGCCATTCTTTGTTTAGTTTCATAACTGATCTTCATGTATAAGTGTAACAATCCATCAACTCTGATAATAACTATCAAAGAGACGCTGTATTTAAACAAGCTCAAATGATGACCGTTAGATTTTTAGTTGATTGCCATCATAAAACCAATACCTGCACGGCACTTTTTCTTCTTTTTTTGATCAGCATCATACATTAAATAATTATAAATTTTATACTTTCGCCGCCATAATTAACATTGAATTAACATAATGAAAACATTACGCCTGCTGCTTGTATTGCTTATTTTCTCAGTTAAAGCCTTTGCGCAAAGCGCACCTGTTGGTACATGGGGCATAGCTACCTTGGTATTACCCGGCGACAGCACCCACAAATGGGGCGGATATTCAGAGTTCCAGGTACGCGAGAATAATGTGTTCAGCAATTTTAATTACTATGAGATGAAGGCGGGGATCAGTTATGATCTGGGCAAGGATTTTACAGCCCTCATCGGGACAGGCCGTTATACTACTTACGATTACCAAAACCTGGATGCCGGCCCTCTAACTACCGAAACCCGTTTATGGGAGCAAATGACGACCACGCAATTTTTGTCGCGCTTAAAGCTGGAGCACCGTTACCGTGTGGAGCAGCGCTGGGTAAACGGCATTTACCGTAACCGTTTCCGTTACAGGTTAAATGTGTTCATTCCCATCAATAACACTAAAATAGTAGCCAAAACATATTTCATATCGCTATTCGACGAGGTGTTCCTGAATAACGCCGAACCTAACTTTGAACGTAACCGCGTCTCGGCGGCTTTGGGTTATCAGTTTGATAGATCGTGGATTTTGCAGGCCGGCTGGATAAACCAGTACAATTACATCCCAAACCAAAGCAACGATAAAAACAATGTGATGTTGATGCTCATGTACCGCATCAACCGCAAGAAAGCAACACCGCGCGAACATATACCTACTACGGCAGATTAAACATTCAACCTCTTTTCGTCCTTGCGAGCGATAGCAAAGCAATCTCTACACATGCTAATCGAGGATGCCCGTCAGAGACCTGGCGCGCAGAGGTTGCTTCGTACCTCGTAATGACGCGATGAAATATATCACAAAAAAATAGCGATGGGTTTCAAACCCATCGCTATTAAAATTAAGAGCAAAAGCTCCTTATATCAAACTTACACTCCTGTTCACAAACTCGGTCAGTTCGGCGCCGGTCAGCATACCTTGCGAAAGCAGGGCTAAATCGAACGCTTGTTTAGCTAAAGCGGCCTGCTCTTCAGCATTCTCATCGTTCACAATACGGCTGATCAGTTTGTGGTTACCATTGATGGATACCTTGTAGTTATCGGGCATCTGGCCGTAAAAGCTCATGCCGCCACCCATGGCTGCCATTTCTTTCATGCGGCGCATAAATTCGTCCATGGTAACAGTTACAGGTAACTCATCGGGACTAAGGCTTTCCACTTCAACCTTCATATTGGGTTTGCTTATCGCTTTCTCAAATATGGCTTTAACGCTGGTGGTTTGCTCTTCGGTAAGCACGTGTGCAGGTGCGTCGCCTTTGTTGATCAATTTATCTATCACATCAGCATCCACACGTTTGATCACGGTTTTCTCTAACTTCTGCTCCAACAGGGCCACAAAGTGGTTATCTATCGGCGAGTTCATCAGCATCACATCGTAATCTTTTTTGTTTGCGCTCTGGATAAAGGTATCCTGTTTAGCCGGATCGTTGGTGTACAACAATACCGTAGCATCATCCTTATTGATTTGGTTGGCTTTTACCTTCTCGGTATATTCCGGGATGGTATAAAACTCATCTTTGGTATTGGTGATCAGAGCGAAGTCTTTGGCTTTATCGTAAAACTTATCTTCGCTCACCATGCCGTATTTTACAAACAGGCCAATATCACTCCATTTTTCTTCAAAACCTTTACGGTCGTTCTTGAACAGTTCGGCCAGTTTATCAGCTACTTTTTTGGTGATATAGCTGTTTATCTTTTTCACATTGCCATCGGCTTGTAAGAAGCTGCGCGATACGTTCAACGGAATATCCGGCGAATCGATCACGCCATGCAGCAACATTAAAAACTCCGGAACAATGTCTTTCACCTCGTCGGTAATAAATACCTGGCGACTGAATAATTTGATCTTGTTCTTAGTGATCTCGAAGTCGTTCTTCACTTTCGGGAAGTACAATACACCGGTCAGGTTGAACGGATAATCCACATTCAGGTGAATCCAGAATAACGGATCTTCCGCCATCGGGTATAATTCGCGGTAAAAATCAAGATAGTCGGCATCTGTCAAATCAGCAGGTGCTTTTGTCCAGATGGGATTGGTATTGTTGATGATGTTATCAACCTCAAACTCGGTGTATTTTGGTTTGCCTTCTTCGTCTTCACCATCCGGCTCGCGCTCGGTACGGGTACCAAATTTAATTGGGACAGGTAAAAACTTGCAGTACTTGTTCAGTATTTCCTCTAAACGGAACTTCTCTAAAAACTCTTCGCCATCAGCATTAATGTGCAGGATGATGGTACTTCCACGCTCGGTACGGTTACCTTCGGTAATCTCAAATTCGGTACTGCCATCGCATACCCAACGGGCAGGTTCGGCGCCTTCCTGGTACGATAAGGTTTGTATTTCAACTACATCGGCCACCATAAATGCCGAGTAAAAACCAAGCCCGAAACGGCCTATGATCTCGTTTGCATCTTTTGCGTCCTTAAATTTTTCCACAAACTCGGCAGCGCCCGAAAACGCGATCTGGTTGATGTATTTTTTGATCTCATCGGCGGTCATACCTAAACCGTTATCGCTGATGGTGATGGTTTTGGCATCTTTATCAAAAGCGACTTCAACCTGCAGATCGCCTAAAACACCGTTGTACTGACCGAGCGAGGCAAGGCGCTTTATCTTTTGGGTAGCATCAACCGCGTTAGATACCAGCTCGCGCAAAAATATCTCATGGTCTGAGTATAAAAACTTTTTGATGATCGGGAAAATGTTCTCGGTGTGTATCGAGATCGTTCCTTTTTCTTGCATATGTGTTTGTCTTTTTATGATTAGAATTTGTACTGATAGGCTATTATCAAGCCACGTTCCAAAAAGGAAAGCTTGTCAAATTGGCAGATGGAAAATAAGTGTCCAATTCCGTATATTAGTCCAACGTTATCCAAAATGAAAAAAACATTTATTCTATTCCTGGCCGCAATTTCAATGGCTTCCTTATTTGGATGTTCAGGCTCCAAACAAAAAAACGATTCGAAAGACAGCCTTTCAACAGATACATCTTTACTCTCTGATAAGAATTTTGCCTATAAAAATATTTTAGATACGAGAACACTTTGGAAAAATCACAAATTTAAAGATGGTAAACTGTACGCCGACTCATCTTATAAAGTGGCATTTACTGAACTCAGTAAGCAACAGAAATTAAAACTAATAGCATCTGCGCTTGCAAAAGAACTTGGGCAAAAAGACAAGGACCTAATTGCCAATTTAATGCAGGCATTTTTCATTGCCAAACAGGATAAAATTGGTGAATACCAACCAATAATTTTGTTTTTAAACGGTGATGATTACATGGCAATGAAGCTGGTTGTATTAAATAAAAGTGACGAGTCGGTTGATGAGTATATTTTAGCAGGTGGTTTTGATAGCGGACCTTATAGCCAGGGGGATTCGCTTACTGTTTTTCCTTCGGAAAGCTATTCTATTCTTAGCGGCGGTAAATTCATTACATACAGCAGCAAGGCTTCAGAGTTCGCAGATTCACTAAAAAAACCATCAATGCTTGATTCATCAATATTTAAAAGCACAATTGACAATAACGGGAAAATAATTACGAAACGAGTGTTCAATAAAATTTACCGTTATCCTTCAAAAACAAATTAATGGTAAAATCTCCCCTTTCAGAGGAGACTTAGTGGGAACTGGTATGTGGCGTCACCAAATACAACTCTTCCACCTTCTTCCTCGCCCATTCTGTTTTCCGTAAAAACTTAAGGCTCGATTTAATGCTCGGGTCGCTGATAAAGCAATTGATCCTGATCTGCTTGCCCAGGCGTTCCCAGCCATAAAACTCCACCAGGTGGGTTAATATGGCTTCGAGGGTTTTGCCGTGCAGCGGGTTATTAGGTTGCGGGTTGGGCATCGGTATCTTCCTGGTTATGAGTTGCCGGTTCAATGTTCTTTGCCATTTCAACTTTTATAGCATGTATTCTGCCTGCCCTCAGGCTAAGCAGTAAATAAGTAAGGTAAAGGTCAACCACTATAGAAACATGGTCGCCGTCGTTAATGAGCCATCCTAAAAAAACAGTATTGATCAGGATAAGTGTTCCCCAGAAAAAGTCCCATAGCAAGCCATTTTTATAACCCTTTGGCTGCATCGCAAATAAGTGCGCCGGAAACCGGCTTTTGTTTGAAAACACCAGGATAAAAATATTTAATAATACCCAGCCAATCAATATCAGCGGCAGTTTACTGCCTAAGGGGATAGAAATATCATCAACAAACCAGGGATAATCACCGCGCCCGCTCCTAAAAAAATAGTGCCAATAAACACCGGGTATCAGCAGCAGCCATACTATGTTCGATATCAGTGTAAGCCGGCCACTGGTAAATGTTTTCACCATTTTAAAGCTATGGTATTTTTTGATCTTGCTGCTCAATGTAAAGCAATACAGCGTTACCGATGCTATTAATAAACCAAAAGAAATATCCATTACCTGTGGCTTATTGGTTTTAAGATCTTCGAGCTTTTTGTAGTAATAACTCTGAAAGTTTGAAAATTCATTATCTCTCATGGCTTTCATGCCACGGTCATCAAGCGCCTGTTTATACGTTTCGTTTGTATAAGTTGGCATGCTTAACGAATACATCAGCACTATTGCACTTAGCAGGATAATATAGGCAAGTACCTTCTTTATGATCACGATGAACGGCTTTAAGGTAGCTAAGTTAATAATTTATATAGCTATATTATTGTGGTATTTCTAAACTGATATAATCATACATAATATGGTCGGTACGGTTGCTGCCCTTGTTGGTGATGAGCATAATACTGTTATCGCCCACTTTTAATTTTGATACGGGTATGCTTAAAACATAAGTGCTGTATTTGGCATGAATGCCCTGCCGCACTAAGGCATTGCCACCGGTGTTCAATGTCGGGCTAAATGAATCAAAAGGCCTGCTTTCGTCGTTCACATAGGTATTTAACCTCCCCCTGTCAACACTCGCGAAGGCGAAGGTGAGTGTGGCCACACCGTTGGCAGGCAGTTTATCCAGCTTAAAATTGATCTTCCAGGGCCAGGGGCTAAAAGTGCCGTCCGCGTTCCAATACGCGCTCGATACATAATTCCAGTCGTTATGCCAGTCGCTTTTGCCTACGGTATACACCAGCGGGTTTGGCAAGGCGGTCGAGTAGGTTTCCCACATAAATGAGTTCCAGTATTGTTTGCCGAATTTAAACTCGCGCGCGGTACGGTCGGGTATGCCTATCTCCCATACCAGTTTACCTTTATTGCGCGGTATTTCCCATTGCAGATTGCCGATGTCAAGGGTTTGCCCTGCCTTTACGGTGATGTTCTCTTTAGCAAATTCGCCAACAGCGCCGGTAACGTAAGCATGCAAAGTATAGTCGCCGGGGCGGATGTTCGGGATGATAAAATTTCCTTTGGCATCAGCCTTTATCCAGTATTGATAATTTTTTGAGTCCTTTTCCCAATCAGCTCCCGGTTTGCATAAACCCACCCAGGCATTGCCGCCGGTTACTTTTGGCTTAAACGGATCATGCACGGTAAAGGTACCCATAGCGCTACCTCTTTCGGCTGCTGCCGGATACTCTGCGAAACCGGTAAGCCATTTATAGGGCCATTTGGCTTTTTCTTCAGTCACTTTCTTTTTGGCATCGGCCCACATGGCGTTTACATCGCCTTTAGGGTCGGAGTTTAAGTACAATAAATACGGGCCGAATAGTTTACTCCATTGCTCGCCCGCCTCAACCGATGTGCCGCTGCCGGCATAATGGTCGCGACCGAAGTGAACTAATATGGTGCCTGCCGCGGCGTTCAGGTCGGCTTGCGTAGGGCCATCATTAAAATAATCATAACCGCCTAATACCGCCCAGCCTGCTACTTTGTTTTTGCTGCTGGCTTGTCCATAAGTACCCACATCATAATACTCAACGCTGTAGCCATATTTACATTCGTAGGTTCCGGCTTTTATGCCTGTAGTTAGCTTTACCGATTCGGGGATGCTGGTTTTTAACGCCTTTGAGTAATCAAATGAATTTGGCAACTGCATGTTACGCAGCGAGTCGACCATGATATGATCAAAAAAATCGGCAGGTACTTTCCATACATAGCGCCACTCGCCCACACGGGTTTGCGGGTATGCTGCCGGGTGGCTGAGCAAGGCATAACAATATATGCCCGAAGTGCCCCTTTCAATTACGTAATGCACTTCTATATCAAAAGCCTGTTGCCGCAAACCGGGATGCCAGCTGCTTTTAAAAGCGACATCAACGCGTTGGGCAGTTTGTGTTTTTACAGTTACTTCGCATTGTTTAGGCTGGGCGTAGCCGGTGCCGCCATCCATACTGTAGTAGCCGTCTTTCAATGTTTCAAATCCTTTGTATACGTACGATGTGATATGTGCTCCGCCCTTGGTTATTTTAACGTACACAATGCCATTATCTAATGAAATATAATCGCCGTGATCCTGGTACATACTCGCGGTGTCCGTGGATGTGCGTGCAAATAATGAAAATACAAAACATAATAACAAAGCCAGGAGTGTAAGTTTTTTGATCATAACAAAGGTTTAAGCATTTTAGAGCAATAGCTTGCTAAATGGTTTATGCGGTATTAAATACCAATACTAAGATAGGGTATTATTCCTGTTCGTGTTTGTCACAATGCTGTGTTATTGGCCAATTGCTTTCAGCAATGCAGCGAACACTTTTTGCAAGGAGCTTAATACTTCGGCATCGGTAATTTGCCCCTCGTTGTTTACCTTACTGCGGATGAAAGGAATAAGCAGGGTCGCACCCTCATCCACTTTTGCGGATATGGCACCCAGGGTTAACAGTAATGATGCATGAGCATCTTGCCCACGGCTTGATGCCGTTACCAATGCCACCGGTTTATCCACAAACTCGCCCGATGACACCGTCCAGTCCAACGCGTTCTTCAAACTGCCCGGAACGCCAAAGGCGTATTCGGGTGTACTTATCAAAACGCCGTCAGCATGTTTTAACAGACCGCGCAACTCGGCGACTGATGCCGGTGGTGTATCATTATCCAGGTCGGGGTTAAAATGCGGCAGGCTTGCCAGGCCATGGTAAGTAGTTATAGTTACACTTTCAGGAGCCATCCCGGCTATGATATTGATGATAGCATTATTAGATGAGTTGGGCCGAAGGCTGCCTGATATAGCGAGGATGTTGATGGATTTCATACGATGTTATACTATTAAACACTGATTATAAAAAGGACAATCAGCTAACACAATTATAGTGCAGATTTTCGTTATTTTTGACCTGTGTTAATTCGTATGAAGTATCAATTTTCGTTATTGCTGGTATTTATCATCGCCGTTATTGTTGTATGCAGCAATTCGTGCAAAAAAGATAATGGCGACCAGCTTTCTTATTTTTTGACCAGCGGTTCGTGGAGCCTGGCCTCGCAGCAGGTATTTCATTATGTTGGCGATACGCTCAAGAAAACGGATACCATTACCCTGGCATGTACCCAAAAGCTTACTTTTAAAAACGACAACACCGCGCAATACCAGAATTATAAATGCAATAACAGCAGCGGCACCGGGCAATGGAACATTACCGAAGATAATTTAACCATACAATCGCCCATTATTATTGGTACCGATACCCTGTTTAAAAATTCGCAGATCATAAATTTAGGGCAGTATTCGCTTGTTTTGCAAACAGGCAGTATCAGCGCAGTTTATACATCCAAAACAGTTAGAACAATTACACGTTATGGTTTTATCCACCAATAGTGTTTTTTTATTGCGATTGGTATGGCAAAAATTTTATATTTGAAAAGGTACTAATTAAATTATTTTATTCTTGAAAAAACGGATCGCTATTTTTGCCTCAGGCTCTGGGTCGAATGCTCAAAAAATAATGGAGCATTTTAAAAGAAATGCCGATGCCGAGGTTGCCCTTATTTTAACCAATAACCCCGAGGCCTACGTATTGCAAAGGGCCGATAACTTCGAGATACCCTCGCATATTTTCGACAGGCATGAGTTTTATGAAACTGATGATGTAATACGGCTGTTAAAAAACCTGCAGATTGATCTTATTGTACTGGCCGGCTTTTTATGGCTGGTGCCGCAATCGCTGTTAAAGGCATTCCCGAATAAGATCATTAATATACACCCCTCACTTCTGCCAAAATACGGCGGCAAGGGTATGTATGGCGATAAGGTGCATAATGCCATTCTTGCTGCTAAAGAAGAGGAATCGGGCATAACTATCCACTTTGTGAACGAGAACTTTGATGAAGGCGAGATCATTCACCAATCACGTTTCCGTATTGAAGCTGATGATGATCTGGAAATGATAAAATTTAAGGGCCAGCAACTGGAACATACTCACTTCCCGAAGGTGGTGGAGAATTTGCTGAAGAAAATGAAATCGTAGCGTGATAGAAGCAGGAATCAAGAGTCAAGAATAGAGACAAATAACCAGTCTATTCTGATTTCTGACATCTGTCTTCCGACATCCTATCGCACCACAACCACACTTACGTGCGACAAAGTGCTTGTACGGGTCGCCTTGTTTAAAAAAGGCGGTACCAGGCGGGTTATCCAATAACGGTTATAATTAGCTACGGTATCAAATTGCCAGCCTTTTAGCTTTCGCAGATTTTCGAGGTTTTCGGTCGGTGTATATAATATAAATGGCTTTGCAGGCAATTGCCCGTTCCCGTTCAGATCAATAGTTTGTAATGGATAATTAAGGTAAAACTCAAGCGGATAAGTATAATCGCCCATGCTTTGTACCACTGGCAAATTTTTGCGGCTGTTAAAAGCGTTAATGTAAAGCGCTGCCTCGCTGCCTGCCTGGTATTTAAGCAATGAAGGATAAAACACCAGGTTTAAATAAAAGTTAACAATACACGCTGCCAATACCGTCATGATCCCGATTCTTTGATACGGAACTGTTGTGATACGCCCCGGTAATAACACCTTCAAAATAAACAACACAATTAACAAAGCTCCTATACCCCAGTTGAACGTTTCGGGACGATAGAAGAGGTGTAACACAATAATCCCGGCTATCAGCAATACAACAACCACAACTTGTACTATACGCACCGCCTTAATGCTTTTAACTCTATACAGGTATTGCGCTGTAATAATAGCATAAAACGGGAAGATGATATTGGTATAAAAAGGCAACTGGAACTTTGATGCCGAAAACACTAAAAAAGTTAACAGCGCACCGCAAATGCAATACCACTCGGCAGCCTGAACATTTTTGCCATTCTTTTTGAAGAACTGAAATACCCCCGCGAACAGTAATAACGACCAGGGTAAAAAAGCCCACAGTGTAGTATGTATAAAAAACGAAGGGTCGCCGTGGCCCTTTATCGGGCCGTTATTAAAGAACCGCCCAAACTGGCTATCCCAAAAAAAGAATTTAATACCCGATACGGTGTGCCTGCCAAACACTGTAAGCTCCGGATGCCGGTCAAACTGTTGGTAAAGGCAATATAGCTCGGGCAAAATAAACAGCAGTATTAAAACAGCGGCCATTAACCAGCGCAGGTTAAATAATTCCTTCCATTGTTTCTTTATGATGAGTTCGCCTGCAATGGCTCCGCAAATTGGTATCAGGGCAAACATGCCCTTGGTCATCACAGCGCAGGCGGCAAACAAACTGCCTGCAAGCAAGTACCAAAATATCCTGGTGTTTTGCGCCTTATAAAAATGATATACGGCAGCAATGATCAGCCCTGTTAAATAAGGCTCGGCCCGTACATCATTGTTCGAAATAATGATATGTTCGGCAGTTAATAATATCAATACTGCCCATAACGCTACCTGCTCATTATACAGGCTTTTAGCCAGCAGGTAGGTATACCTCGCGCCAAGCATCAAAAACAAAATGGCAGGCAGCTTATAGGCCCAGGTAGTAAAGCCAAACAAATTAAAAGACAACGCTATTATCCAGAACGGGAAATGGGGTTTATCCAGCCAGTTACGGCCCTCGGCAAACAGGTCGGTATAGTTATTTTTCAGCACCATTGTTTTGGCAATAGTAGCGTACAGGGCGCCATCCGGAGCTATAATGGTGGTAAATAAACCGCTAAAGTTGAGCAGTACGGCCAATGCTATTAAAGCGTAAAGCCAGGTATTGGTTTGTATTTTACTCATTATTATCAGCTGTAAATATAGGCAGATTTATTCTACCCTGTTTCTCTTGTATCGCGCGCAAAGAAAACTATATCAATAATATCTTGTTGATGCTCTATGATTTTATTAAATTCAAACAATAATTGCCCGGAATAAGCAAATTATATTCCTGATTAATTTTCATCTTACGATAATGCCAAGGCTTACCAAAAGATTAATGGTAGATAGAAACTTTATCGATAGCTCCTTTTATATAAAATACGGGCTGCCGGTACTGTTGCTGGCATTAGTTACCGCCTTTAAAATATGGCTGTTTAATATTATTGGCTACCAGATTCCCTTTATCCTTTACTTTGGGGTGGTGGTAGTTACCTCGAGGTATTTTGGTATTAGAGCGGCAAGTTTTATCATCATCCTGGCTGCTTTAACCAGCAATTACTTGTTCATACCTCCTTATAATGGGTTTAACTTCGATAAAATAGGCCTCGTACAAACCCTGTTATTTGCTTTTGAGTGCGGCCTTATCATGGGGTTAAGCAATGCCTTAGGCAGGGCCATAACCAAGGTGAAAGAAGCCGACAGGCTTTTTAAGGCCCTGATTGAAAAAAGCGCCGAAGGCATTATTATGGTTAATGCCGACGGGCAAGTGGTTTATTGCAGCCCGGCTGTGGAATCCATTTTAGGTTATTCGGCAAATCAGTTTTTAAGTTTCCCACCCTGGTCGCTTGTTCATCCCGACGATGTATTAAATATAAAGGAAGAGTTTTATCGCTTAGCCCTGCATGCCGGTAAAAGCATTACCCTGCAGCACCGCATGATGCATAATAACGGGACCTGGATATGGATAGAAAGCCGCACAACTAATCTGCTGGAAGAGCCTGCAGTTAATGCCATTATATCAAACTTTAGTAATGTTACAGATCGTGTGCTGCTCGAAAAACAGCGTGAAGATTTTGTAGGTGTAGCTTCCCACGAATTAAAAACGCCTATTACCAGCCTCAAAGCCTATACCCAGGTATTGCGCGGCAGGTTTAAGGATAGTCCCGATAACACCTCATACAGCATAGCCAAAAAGATAGACCAGCAGGTTAACCGCATCATCACTATGATAACCGCCCTGCTTGATGTTACTACCTTGCAAACAGGCAAGCTTAATTTAAATAAAACTGAGTTCGATTTCAATAAACAGGTGACCGAGATAATAGAATCGCTACAGCAAACCACGGCGCAGCATCAGTTTAATGTTCAGCTTGCTGATATTAAAACGGTGGTTGCCGATAGGGACCGCATTAACCAGGTAGTAACCAACTTTATATCGAACGCCATCAAATACTCGCCCAGTGCCGACGAAATAATTATTACATCCGAAGTAACCAACGATTGGGTTACTTTATATGTTACCGATAAAGGTATAGGCATACCGCCGGCCGAGAGTGAGAAAATTTTTGAACGTTTTTACCGTGCGGATACTGCCAGAAATACTTTCCAGGGCTTAGGTTTGGGGCTTTATATATGCGCCCAGATAATTACCCTGCATAACGGCAAAATAGGTGTAAACAGCGAGGTGGGCCGGGGTTCAACATTTTGGTTTAGCCTGCCGGTTTGAGTACGGAATATTTACTACAATACTAAAATATAGAGCAAAAAAAAGCACCCACTTTCGTGAATGCTTTACGATTTTTATGATGGTGTATTTAAACTACTTTCACATTTGTCGCGTTCAAACCTTTTTTACCGTTTTCAACATCGTATTCAACGCTATCGTTTTCACGGATCTGATCCATAAGGCCTGATGAATGAACAAAAATTTCGCTATCGCCGTTTGATGGTACGATAAATCCAAAACCTTTTGTTTCATTGAAAAATTTTACTGTTCCTGATTGCATTATATTGTATTTAATTATTAATAAGTGCGCAAGGTACCACTAATTAATTGAAATACAGCATTTTTTAATTTACAGGATACGCGGATGACACCGGCTCGTCTGCTTTTGTAGCTTTAAACCATACAGAGCCACTAATTGATACCGAAAATAAAAAGCAAAAAAAAGCATCCCGGATAATCGGGATGCTGCAAAGAATTTTTTATGCTATATGTATTAAGAAAGTTTTACATTTACCGCATTCAAACCTTTTTTACCTTCTTGAACGTCAAAGGTAACCTCGTCGTTTTCACGGATCTGGTCGATAAGGCCTGTTACATGAACAAAGATTTCTTCGCCGTTTTCTGCTTTAACGAATCCAAAACCTTTTGATTCATTGAAAAATTTTACTACTCCAGTTTTCATTATATTGTATTTTTAATAATTTAATAAGGCGCAAAGTACGGGTAATTAATTGAAAAAAAACAATTTTTTGTTTTTGGCCCCAATTTTTACTGCTTTTAACCTGTGCTAAACTACTGATAAACAAAAAAGCATCCCGGTTAACCGGGATGCTGTAACGATTTTTATGATGATATGGTATTAACCAACAACTTTCACATTTGTCGCATTGATGCCTTTTTTACCATTCTCTGTTTCGAACTCTACTTTGTCGTTCTCGCGGATCTTGTCGATAAGGCCTGATGAATGAACAAATACTTCGGCGCCACCGTTTTCCGGTACAATAAAGCCAAAGCCTTTTGTTTCATTAAAAAATTTTACTGTTCCTGATTGCATTGTATTGTTATTTTAATTTTTTAAAAGCGTAAGATAGTATTAATTAATTGATAAACACCAAACTTAATTTTACTGCCTTTTAAAACTGATAAATTACCGCATTGATATTCATACCCGCGCCTACCGAAGCTATCACCACTTTATCTCCCTTATTCAGCCTTTGGTTCTCGATTTTTCCTTTCAAAATAAGATCGAGCAATGTTGGTACCGTAGCTACCGAACTGTTGCCCAGCCATGATATGGTCATCGGCATAATATCCGGATCGTTGTTTTCCATACCGTATAGTTTAAATAAGCGGTCAACTATGGCGGCATCCATTTTATCATTGGCCTGGTGTATCAGCACCTTCTTTATTTCCGACAGATCAACACCGGCTTTATCCAGAGCGCCTTTAACCACAAGCGGCACATGGGTTAAAGCAAACTCGTAAAGCTTGCGGCCATTCATTTTTAAAAAGATATCGCACTGCTCATGTTCGTTATTGTAAGATGCTTGCATGGCCAGTAAAGCGGCATGATCAACAGCATGTGTTTGGGTTTTGTGGGCCAATATTCCGGCATCGCCGCCTTCTGCCGCCTTTAATATTGCCGCGCCGGCGCCATCACTGTACAGCATCGAATCACGGTCGTAAGAATCAAACACGCGCGACAGGGTTTCTGTACCAATAACCAGCACGCGTTTTGCATCGCCCGAGCGTATATAATAATCGGCCTGTATAATACCCTGCACCCAACCCGGGCAGCCAAAAGGCAGGTCATAAGCTACGCAATCGGGGTTTTGTATACCCAGGCGCTGCTTAATGCGCGACGCCAGCGTAGGCACCGTATCGCTCCTGTTGCTGCCATGCGTAACATCGCCAAAATTATGCGCCACTATAATATAGTCCATAGTTTCGGGATTGATGCCCGAACTGCTGAATGCTTTGGTTGCTGCAATATAGCCCATATCCGATGCTACCTGGTCGGCAGCGGCATACCTGCGCTCTGCTATGCCCGATATCTCTCTGAATTTTTCAATAACGGTGGCATTATCCTTTTCTATCGGGAAGCCGGTTTTCTCAAAGAAGGGTTGATTTAAAAAATTGGCATTGGGTATAATACTTTCGGGGATATAGCTCCCTGTAGCAGCAAAAACAGATCTGATCGTATTCATTTAACTTTATTTGGCGCAAAAGAACAACTCTTGTATACACACTCACCGTAGCTTGCTTTGCCGTGTATCGGCAATGTAAGCTTAAATCAATAGGTTATGTGGGCCGTTCCTTTTATAATAAAAATAAATTTAGGTAAAAAAGTTTGCATAAATGCAAACTATAGCCAGATTTATTATTAAGACCAAAACGGTATTTGGTATCAAATACTCTATTTCAGCATTACTTTGGTAGCTCCGTAGCCAAATTTTTCTTTACGGGCATCCATAAAGGTTTGTACCTGTGGGTGTTTGCTTACCAATTTATGCAGCTCGTTTTTTAATGTGCCATTGCCTGCGCCATGTATAAAAGTTATAGCCGGCAGCTTGTGTACAATGGCCGCGTCCAAAGCTTTTTTAAATGCGGTGAGCTGGATGTTCAATATCTCGGCGCTGCCCAAAAACTGGTGGTCGTCGCGCAGCTTTTCAATATGCAGGTCTACTTCATTTACCGGTTTTTCTATCTCCCGCTTTTCTTCAGCAGGCTTAAAAAAACTTTCCTTAAGCTTTTCAGCATCTATTACCATTTCGGGCTCATCCAATTGTATCAGCCAGGCCTGCTGCTTTAATAAAGGCACCAGTTTTTTCGATCCCGAAAAATCCTTCGCCTTAAAATTCTCTTTTATGATGAGCGGTTTTGCCTGCGCCACGTTTTGTGTACTGTAAAAAAGCACCTCTATATTAAAAGTTGGCCAAAGCTGTATATCCTGCAATGGCGCCGAGTAAATTTTCACCTCAGTTTTTGGCGCGACAATACCCGCGTACTCCCCTTTAAACTTGTGCAGCTTTTCGGTAGTAAGGGTGGCCAATAGCTGGTACGATGTTTCGTTAACCAAATGAAAATGCACCACCGAAGCGATGCGCTGGTCGCTGGTAACCGCCAAGTAAACACCGCGGGTATCAAAATTACTTGTTGCAGCACTTACTTCATCAAAGGCCTGGCTCTCTACCGCGGTAGATTTATGGCCATGTACCGTGGTAACTTTGCTGGCTAATACCGGTATCTCAAAGTCATCATCGCCGGTAACGCCTATCATCTGGTCGTCTATTATCCGGGTAACGTAACCTTCCATCTTCTCATCAACAAAACGGACAAAATCGCCTAACTTAAATTTCATGAGGCAAAGGTAGTTAATTTAGGGTGAGTGGTTGGATTAGGTGAGTAGTGGATTAAGTTGTGATCGGAGACAGAAATTGTCATGCTGAGCTTGTCGAAGAAACACCAGGGAATAAAAACATTCATACCTGTCGCTTCAATGGTTCGACAAGCTCACCATGACATTCTTTTATATTAAAAGTCCACAGGTTTGTCATGCTGAGCTTGTCGAAGCACCCACCGCACATACTTCGAGTACCTCCGCATGACACCCCACCCACCTCTTCCATTTTCCATCAACAAACCAACGCCCCCTCCTTACTGATGGGTATATTTCTTCACCCTCTTTCCGCCGCAGGCGAAGAGAGGGTCGACTAGCGCAGCGCAGTCGGGGTGAGTCAAATCCGCTCGTCATGAAAATTTCAGTTTTTTAAACCTATTGCTTTCCTACCTCAGGCCACGGCCTTTTTAACCGGCAAATATACTTTCTCAAACATCGTATCGCCCGTTTTTCGTATATAATAAAAACCGCCATCGGGGTTGTATAAGCTGCTCCTTTTATCCCTGCACGAAGCATCCTGCATGATCAAATGGCCCTCCGGCGTATAATCCCCAACCCGGTATTCAATAATTCGCTCGTACGCGCCCGACGTGCTTACCGAACTCTTGACTCCAGACTCAAAACCCTCGACTCCCGACTCAGAACTCCCGACTTCCGACTCAGAACCCAAATGTGGGTATTTGTCGGTATTTTCTTTAACTACCGCTGCCAGTTTTCTTTCGCCGCCTTTTTCACCTGTTTCAATTTTACTTTAAATTCCTCCTTCATCCGCAGCTCCGTTTCGGCAATAGCCTGTTCCTTCGCTTCGGCTATGCGGCGGTTCATTTCCGCTTCCTGTTCAGTTTCCTTCTTAGTAAAACTATCATCGTCGTACCTGTCGTCCGCATCCAAACCCGCTTCGTTCACTACCCAATACGCCGCGTCATGCGCGGGCTGCTCCGCCGCGTAAAAATTGAGGTGTTTCGCTATCTTATCCAGGGCCGATAGCTTATTGTTCATCCTGATCTTAATGGTGGTATTACCTTGCTTATCAGTTGTAAGCGTGTAGTTCAGCAAGGCCGCCCGCGTTTCTTCCTTCACCTCGTTCATGGGCAGCAGTTTGCCATCAGCGCCAAAAAAATCGCTTACCCGTGCCATGGCCACCGTCTTCAATTCCGCCAGCACCATTTTGTGCGTAACCTGGGCCTCCTCGGCCGCCGCCGCACCCCGTTGCTGCAAATGATGGATAATTTTTGGCAAAGTCATCAAATGGCCGTTCATCGCCGTAGTTGCCGAGTAGCCTGCCCGCAGGGCGGCCTTGGTGGCGTTAAAATCCTTAAAATACTCGTCGCAAAACAGGGCTTGCTTGGGGGTGAGGGTAGAGAAATGGTCCATTGGGTTTGGGTTAATGGTTTTTGAGATATTAGGTTATTGACAGGCTGGCGCCCGATTTGATTAATTATTTCAATTGAAATAATTAAATACAAATATAATCAAAATAATCGATTAAATCAATAATGAAATATTACAAAATTGAATTATTTACGCCCAAACGGACTGGAGAAAACGACTGCGACCTAAACTATTCGCCCGAAGCAACTAATATGCTATCCAATAACTTGTGCGAAACCCGGAAGTTGGTTGCCTTGATGTTTTCGAAGTAAGGTTTAAGTAATGTAATGACGCCCTGCTGCTTTGCCATTATCAAAATCCCCAAAGTGCCTGTATGTTTAAGGTTAAGTTGCTCGGCAAGGCGGCGGCCTTTCAGGTCATCAATGATCAGCAAAGCCGATGGCAGTTCGAATGACAAAGCAATAGCGCTGGCTTCGCCCAGGTCAACCTTCTCGGCATAAGTATTTAATAGGTCGGTATTTGTTACGGCTTGTATAATCACCCAGTCGGGCAGTGCGCTGCCAAATTCTTTGGCAATCTGGGGTGTGGTAATTACATTTTGGTAAAGCTGATGCAGTACAGTAAACGCGCCGATCTTATCGAGCAGGATAAAACAACTGGTATCGGTAATAACCGCGTTATCCTTTCGAAATTCTTGCAACATCGGCCATTACATCATCAAACGAATAATTGATATAGTTAACATCATATTCGGCCAGTATTTCGGCGAATGCGGTTTTACTTAAACCCGCCATCTCCGCTGCCTGCCCCAGCGATAACTTGCCCGACTCGTAAAGCTTAGCCGCCAAAAAGCGTACCGTATCATTATGGTTCTCTTCCAAAAAATCCGGAACAGTAAGGGTCATCGTTGTCATACCGGTAATTGTTTACACGTAAAGATAAGCAAAAACAAAATTTGCGCCAAATCCTTAAACGGCACGCGCGGCACGTGTGCGCCAGCAAGGAGGACTATATACGAGTTAGACCATGGCCTTTCAATCGCCCGATAAAGCCCAAATCAGACAAATTATCCATCCAATTCCTGTACCACCAAAGAATAGGTTACAAAAGAATAGCGCGCCTGCATTTCTTTTTTTACGTCCAATTATTGCAGGCAGGAAATAGAAGAACCCAAAAATGAGTAAAGCTAATATTATGATGAATATGTTTTGAGGGCTATATTGAAAATTCATCTCCTTTAATGCACTTATATATCCAAATGTAATGATTATTAATAGTTTCCAAAACTGTCTTGTCCTGAAATGAGTTTCCGTCCCCAACGGGGATTCTGCGCAAAGAGATACTGCGCCGTAGGTGCTACCTGTTTGTAGCACATAATAATTAACCAAACATGCCCCGTTAGGGGCTACCCTTCTCAAAAGATATATCAAATGAATGGGTAGCACCTACGGTGCATATTGAACCTTTAAAAACCAGCTACAAACAGGTAGCCCCGATGGGTCATGAATAGCAGTTTATAATTTTCAACCCCCGTCAGCCCCCAAGCTGGCGCACGCGTGTCGCGTGTGCAATAGCCGAATTATAGCAGTTCTGGTTTTTTACCGGCAAGTAATAATGCGACATGGACTTTTGTGTCCTTATCCGGTTCAATTTTTTTGAGCTCTAATAGTACTAACCTAACTTCATCGGGCCAATTGTTCTCGCCCCATTTGTAGAGGGTCTTAAGTGTGATGTTTCTATTCCTTGTTACCGGACTGTTTAAACCTGCTAAAATAATAGCGACACCCTTTCCGGGATATCCTCCAAGAAAAGTGATCATAGATTCTAAGGCAGCATGTTTTTCATAGTCGGCTCCAAAACCAAACGAATCTTTAGGCCCGGTTGAAATTTCTTTCAAAGGGAATGTTTCAATCATCATATTGACTATTTCGTCAACATAATCTGCCTTAGTCTCCATAACTATATCACGCCACAATGAATACTTCGACGGATTTTGTTTTAACTTTTCCCAAACAATTTCCCAAATATCCAAGCCGATAATTTTTGCCGCTTGTTTACCTTTCCAATAAGTTACATCGTCATCACTTTGCAAAGCGCTTAGTATTACCTGTTGCCAATCTTTATTATTAATAATAGCGGCAATATCAATAAGGCAATTTGATACAACATCTTCTGACCAACCATTTTCGGTAATTTTTGCATCACTTCCCCCAAGTTCAGCCAAATACTCTTTTATATGGTTTAACACTATAAACGTTAATACCATGTTGCTATGGTTCTCAGCATGTCTCACAAAATTTACTATCGCGATAGAAGCGTGATCGTAAACAGAAATATCTTCAGCGGGCCCTTCGCTTAATAACGCATCAATAATTTCGGCTGCAGAAATAAACAACTGTTCGCTGATCGTTTCCTTTTCAAGTTCATAATGCAATTCACCAGCTACGGCACATGTATAAGCAAGGTACTCATACATTACATAATTTTTATATCCATCGGTTAACAGCCAATCTTTAATAGGTGATGTTAATTCCATTTTTGCCAAATGTTCAACTGTTCTGATCTTACCCCATCCATCAACTTTTTTAGCGAGGTCCCAAAGATCTGTTACCGCATCATCTGAAATATTTGAAATTGCGACAACCGAAAAAATTGTAAACTCATCGTGCAAACCAAATAATTTTATATCATCCAACACATCTTTTTGCTGGCAAATCCCAAGCAAAGCCAGTCCAAGTTTAACTGTGTTCCTTTGACCAGTTTTAAACGCCAAATCCTTAGAAAAATCAAATAGGTAAGGCTTTACCTGTATTCTATCAACTGTAACGGAATCAAGAAGATCATCAATAATACCAATTACACTATCTAACGATAATGCTCTTTGATAAAACTCAATTTTAATAAGCTCATCGCCCGAAATCGCTATTCTTTTGAGCAGTTTGGTTAACTCTTTTACATCAGATCTTGAACGTTCCGAATCGTTGGCGCCAAAGATGCTATCAAGCACCCCAGGTCCAATTGAGTATCTTATGTTTCCGTCTTCCACCGTTTTTTCATCCGGAAGATCGCGGGCACTTTCTTTTAATTTCCCCTGTTCGTCAATATTATCTTTGATGAAGGAAAAAAGAGATGAATCAGTTTTCCATTCCCCGGGTCTGTACGGCTTCCCTTTTTTGCCCAATAGCTTATTGATCCAACTTATCATCTATTAAAAATTCAATGGATTTTCGAGCATCTAATCTATGAAAATATTTACCCCCGTCAGCAGGAAGCTTCGGCCAAAAGCCCCATGTGCTGGCGCACACGTGTCGCGTGTGTCACAGCCAGTGATAATTGCCCACAATCTGCCTTGGGGGCCACCTATCGCGCAGAGGTTGCTTCGTACCTCGCAATGACGCGGTGGAAAGAAAAACAGGCAGAACAATCCGGTGCTTCACATACCCCCGAATAAGATTTGACAACTTTTTAAAAGTTGTCAAATCTACACGATGGTTCTCATCGTATGCTGGCGCACGCGTGCCGCGTGTGCCCTAAACCAATCACCCCTTTTTCTGCCACCTAAAAATCCTCTTTCCCGCAACAAAAGCCACCACCACACCAAATAGCACCGTCAGCGCTATGGCGCTAAAGTATTGCCCCATCGGCATACTATAATGCCCGTTATATGGATTGTTAGGGCAAATGGCAAAGCATAACGAGCCAATAGGGATAAAGGCGAGGTAGCCAGCAACTATCCCGGTAAAAATGGCAACAAAAATGGCTATGGTACTTTGCAGGTCGGCCGAACGATTGTGTTTTTTTATGTAATATAATATATAGTAACCCACAAAGGTTAAAACAAAAGGACCTAAAAAGACAAGCCAGCCAAGAGGTTTCATAATATATAAGGTTAGGTAGCTTTAATACCCGCTTGGGTTAAAGGTAACCCCGACCTTGCTCGCGCACGCGTGCCGCGTGTGCAATAACCAGCGTAATACTCACAACCTGCTTTAGGGCTATCTATCGCGCAGAGGTTGCTTTGTTCCTCGCAATGACGCTGTTTTTAAATACTTCTAAATCCGAAATCAATGCCCCCGTCAGCAAAAAAGCTTCGGCCAAAAGCGGAGAAAACAATGGTGGCCATGAGCGCGGCAGGGCATAGCATTTTTTGCAGAAGGGCAGGCCAGGAACGAGCGAAGCAGAGCAAAAGGTTGCAGCCCAGGTTTTCGCAGCTTGTGCGGCATGGCCCTGAGCGCAAGAAGCCTCTTTGCTGACAAGCATTTTGTTTCTTTTGTGCTTCAAAAGAAAAAACAGCCCATGCGGCAACTGAGCATCCGGGAGTAATATCGGAACCGTAATAGTTCGCTACCTTTCTAAGTGATTGCCACGTCGTGCTGATAGAAGCACTCCTCGCAATGACAAAAAAATCACTTAATTTCGACCCAACAAGCATCCCACAATGAAAATACCTTTTGACCAACTAAAAGCCGAATTTCTCCGCGTACTCTTAAAAAACAACTTCATCCCCGAAAAAGCCGAGCAGTGCGCCACCATCTTTGCCGAAAACAGCCGCGATGGTATATACACCCACGGCATTAACCGTTTCCCCGGCTTTATTGAATACGTGCACGAAGGCCTGGTGATACCCGATGCAGAGCCATCACTTTTTAATACGCTGGGTTTAATTGAGCAATGGGATGGCAACCTTGGTCCGGGTGTGCTAAACGCTACTTTTTGTATGGATAGGGCCATCGCCCTGGCAAAGCAGCACGGCATTGGCTGTGTAGCCATCCGCAATACCAACCATTGGATGCGTGGCGGCATCTACGGCTGGCAAGCTGCCGATGCAGGCTGTATGGCCATCTGCTTTACCAATACCATTGCCAATATGCCGCCCTGGGGCGGTATAGATCCGCGACTGGGCAACAACCCATTAGTTATTGCCGTGCCCAAACAAGGCGGACATGTGGTGCTGGATATGGCCATGTCGCAATTTGCTTATGGTAAACTGCAATCGCATAAAGCCAATAATAACGAACCTTTACCCTTGCCGGGAGGTTATGATGAAGAAGGTAACCTGAGTACCGACGCGGCTGCCATCATCAAATCAAAAAGAATGCTGCCCACCGGTTTCTGGAAAGGCTCGGGTTTAACCCTGATGCTCGATCTGCTCACCACCATATTATCCCAGGGAAACTCCACCGAAAAAATAACCGACAGCGGTAAAGAATCGGGCGTAACGCAGGTATTTATCTGTATCCACCAGCCCGATGCGGCATTGGTTGAACAAATTACCCAACAGATCATCGGCTACACCAAAACCAGCCGTCCCGAAAAGGAAGGCGGCACTATTTCATACCCCGGCGAAAATACTTTGCGTACCCGCGAGCGCAATACCAAAGAAGGCATCCCGGTGAATGAGGCAATATGGAACAAGGTTTTAAGCTTATAATAAAACCAACTTGCTATATTACTGTTAATTAGCCTATGAGATTTTTAAAATACTCCTTACTATTAATAGTATACTGCCTGCAGGCGAACGTATCGTATGCGCAGGATCCGCAATATCCCTTTCCGCAGCATGTGCATTACGCGCCGGGCAGCATCCTGCCCGATCACCTGTCTCAGCGAAAGCTGGATAACGCGGTAAAATCGTTCTATATCCGCTGGAAAGCGCACTATATAAACAATAACTGCGCTAAGGGCCAGTATTACGTTTGGTTCGAAAAAAAGGCGGCCAACAAGCAGTCCGTTTCCGAAGGGCAGGGCTATGGTATGATGATCGTAGCGCTGATGGCCGGCTTTGATAAAAAGGCCAAAGAAACCTACGACGGCCTATACCGCTATTACAAGGCGCACCCCAGCAAACGCGATCCGCGCCTGATGGCATGGGCGCAAAACACCAGCTGTAAAGATATTGACGGCAGCAGCGCCACCGATGGCGATATAGATATTGCTTACTCCCTGCTGTTAGCCAATAAACAATGGGGCAGCGCCGGGGCCATTAATTACAGGCAGGAAGCGCTTGCCATGATCAACGCGATAATGAAACAGGAGATCAACCCCAAAACATTTACGCCTTTATTAAGCAATTCGGTGGAGTACGACAGCAAAGATTACTTCGACACCCGCTCGTCCGATTTTATGCCGGCCAACTTTAAAGCCTTCAGCCTGGCCACAAGTGATACCCGCTGGAATAAGGTGATCGTCAACGGCTACAAGTTATTTAAACAAATGCAGGATAAATACAGCCCCGATGCCGGTTTGCTGCCCGATTTTATCCGCGGCGTTAATAAAAATCCCAGGCCTGCCGCCCCCAGATACCTCGAATCGCCTTATGATGGCGCTTATAGCTATAATGCCTGCCGCGTACCCTGGCGGCTGGCTACCGACTACTTAATGTACGGCGATGGCAATGCCAAAACGATGGTAGATCGGATAAATGCCTGGGTGCGCGGCACCACTAAAGACGATCCCGATAATATCTCCGCAGGCTATACCCTTGCCGGGGACGACCTGAAGAGCCATTATTTTGAGGCCTTAAGCTTTATTGCACCCTTTGCGGTGGCCGCGATGGTTGATGCAAAAAACCAGGCCTGGCTAAATAAAGTATGGGATTATATGGTTAACTTTAGTCTGGATAACTTTGATTATTACGACAATAGCATAAAAATGCTGAATATGATTATCTTGTCGGGTAATTACTGGCCACCAAAATGAACGTTTTTTTTGCAGATTTGATTTAAAGAGATATTTTTAGGTCGAATTTTAAACTTGAAATTAAGAACAACGCTTATGTCATTTTACATTACAGAAGATACTGAAGACACCCTTGTTTTACTTCATGATTTGCCTGTGAATATTGGCCCCGATGATGAAGACGAGGATGACGACGACGATCTGGATTTTGAAGACGATGAAGACCTGAACGAGGAAATTGACGGCGATGACTTGCTTGCTACCAACAATGGTATCGACTTTGATGAAATTGACCGCCCCGGTTTTGATGATGACGATGAAGACGACGACCTGTTCGACGACGACTTGTAATATTGTCATCCTGAGCCTGCCGAAGGGCGCTATAACAGGCCTTCAAACTTTTCCCAGAAACCGTCCCTTGGTAAGGGGGCGTAAATATCTATGGGTTCCTTTTTAATAGGATGTACAAATTGTATGCGCCTTGAGTGCAGGCATATACTTTTTTTGAGGCTCCCGCGCGGGTAACCGTATTTGTTATCGCCAACTATAGGGCAATTTAAGGTGGATAGCTGCACCCTTATCTGGTGCGGGCGGCCCGTTATCGGGTCAACCTCAATTAAGTAGTAGCCATTCAGCTCACCTATCAGCTTATAGTTTAACTCAGAGCGCAGGCTGCCGTTCACCTCGTGGTCGTGCGCCTTGGTCACGTTTTTCTGCGGGTTTTTTACCAGCCAGTGCACCAGGTTGCCCTGCTCGGGTTTTGGCCTGTTGCGCACCACGGCCAAATAAGTTTTATGCACCTCGCGGCCTTTAAATAAAGCATTCATCCGCTCCAGCGCCTTGCTTGTTTTAGCGAACATGATAATACCGCTCACAGGCCTGTCCAACCTATGTATCACACCTAAAAAAGCACCGTTGGGCTTATTATATTTTGCCGCGATGTATTTCTTCACCTTCTCATCCAACGATTCGTCGCCCGTATCATCCACCTGCACAATATCGCCCGCCCGCTTATTTACCGCAATCAGGTGGTTATCCTCGTAAAGGATATCCTTATCGGTAATATCGTGGTGTATATGTTGTATCTCTACTCGGGCCATTGTTTTATTTCGGATGTTCAATTTCGAATTTTAAGTCCTCCCTTTAGGGAGGATTTAGGAGGGTTAATACTGCTCCTTCTCGTTCGGGAAATCCCTCGCCTTTACATCGCTGATATAGTTTTGGATGGCGCCGTTCATCACATCGTACAGGTTAGCGTACTGGCGCAAAAACCTCGGGCGGAAGCCTTTGTTCAGCCCCAGCATATCATGTATCACCAGCACCTGCCCGTCGCAATGCTGGCCCGCGCCAATACCTATGGTCGGGATACTTAATTGTTCGCTCACGTTTTTTGCCAGTTCGGCAGGTATTTTTTCCAGCACTATCGAGAAACAGCCCAGTTCCTGCAGTTTCAACGCGTCTTCAACCAGCTTTTTAGCTTCGGCTTCTTCCTTCGCGCGAACAGTATAGGTACCGAATTTATAGATGGATTGCGGTGTTAAACCCAGGTGCCCCATAACCGGTATGCCCGCCGCCAATATCCGGCTCACCGATTCGGCAATCTCCAGGCCGCCCTCCATTTTTACCGCATGCGCCCCCGACTCTTTCATGATACGGATAGCCGATGCCAGGGCTTCTTTTGAATTACCCTGGTAAGAGCCGAAAGGCAGATCAACCACCACCAGCGCGCGGTTAATGGCACGCACCACGCTCGATGCATGGTATATCATCTGGTCGAGCGTAATGGGTAGCGTGGTTTCGTGCCCGGCCATTACGTTCGATGCCGAATCGCCAACCAGGATCACATCGATACCCGCGGCATCAACAATCGTCGCCATCGAGTAGTCATAGGCCGTCAGCATGGCTATCTTCTCGCCATGATGCTTCATCTCCTGTAAAATATGGGTGGTTATCCTTTTAAATTCTTTATGTACCGACATAGCCGTTGGTTTTTGACTCGTCAAAGTTATATCATTATTTCGGATTTCGAATGTTCGATTTCGGATGTATAGATAGATATGAAGCCGGTTACTATTTCACGAATCATTATAATTAATATAGAGTGCAAACTTGTGACGATAAAAGGAGGCAGAAGCTTTGGAACATTTTGCAATTTGGGGGCTAAATCCCCAATATAACAAATAGCTTATCTTCAAAATTAAAAAAAATCCGAAATCGAACATCCGAAACAGCGCAGCCTTCTTGAACACCTTAAAAAAACAAAACACTTGTGAAAAATCCGAAATTATCCCTACTTTTGTCTTTTGTGAATACAGGGCTTCCTTACTTCATCTTTTCAAATACATCCGGCGGACTTATTAACTGCGTTTCCGCTGTTTTTTCATTCCCGACAAATTCATTAAAATGACTAATTTCACCAAATTACCTGCAATCTTATTACTGGCCGATGGCACCGTATTTCATGGCAAAGCTGCCGGAAAAATAGGCACCACAACCGGGGAGATCTGCTTTAATACCGGGATGACCGGCTACCAGGAAATTTTTACCGATCCCTCATACTTCGGGCAAATTATGGTAACCACCAATGCCCATATTGGTAATTATGGTATACAGGCAGATGAAGTTGAATCGAACCACATACAGATTGCCGGCCTGGTTTGCAAAAACTATAACATAGCTTATAGCCGCAAAAGCGCTACCGAATCTATCCAGGATTATTTCCAGGAACAAAATATCGTGTCGATATCCGACATTGACACCCGCCAGTTAGTACGTCATATACGCGATAAAGGCGCTATGAACGCTATTATCTCGTCGGAGATCACAGATATTGACGAGCTGAAAAAGAAACTGTCCGAAGTACCGTCGATGGACGGGTTGGAGCTTTCATCGCAGGTATCAACCAACGAAACTTATTATTTTGGCAACGAGAATGCCAGCAAAAAAGTAGCTGTTTTGGATTTAGGTGTAAAGAAGAACATCCTGCGTAATTTTTCGGAACGCGATGTATATGCCAAAGTGTTCCCGGCTAAAACATCGTTTAAAGAGATGGAAGAATTTCAGCCCGATGGTTATTTCATCTCTAACGGCCCCGGCGACCCATCGGCTATGCCTTACGCTGTTGATACGGTTAAAGATATATTAGCCGCCGAAAAACCGATGTTCGGTATTTGTCTGGGCCACCAGTTACTGGCTTTGGCAAATGATATCCCAACTATAAAAATGCACAACGGCCACCGCGGCTTAAACCACCCGGTTAAAAATATCATTAAAAACCATTGCGAAGTAACATCGCAAAACCATGGCTTTGGCGTAGTGCCTGATGCTGTAAGAGCGTCGGACAAGGTAGAGATCACCCACATCAACCTGAACGACCAATCGATAGAAGGCATCCGTGTAAAAGGCAAAAAAGCGTTCTCGGTACAATACCACCCCGAGTCATCGCCCGGCCCGCACGATTCAAGGTACCTGTTCGATGATTTTGTGGAGATGATGGGGAAGTAGTAAGCAATAGGGAAATCGCTTTTAAAACAGGAGGCTCCGCTGGAGCCATTAAAACAAAATCATAGTGCTATAAACAGGTAGTTCCGCTGGAACTATTGTAGCCTTCAATTCCTGACTCCGTAGGAGTCCCCTGTTTATAGCATAAATAAATGTAGTTAATGGCTCCGTAGGTGCCTCCTATATGACTACGAGTTTTTAAAAGCGATTTCCCTGAAGTAAGCACCAAATTCTGTGTGATGTTGTTATAAAGCTGTAAATTAGTATCATGACAACAGTGACAATAGATGTTGAAAACAAGGATGACCTTGCCAAACTAAAAACGTTTCTTGATAGCTCGGGCTTTAAATATGAGTTAGATAATGACTATGACAAGGCACTTGCGAAGTCATTGAAAATTGCATTAGCTCAATCGGATGCCGGTTTAGGTAGACCATCTGAAGTAGTTATGGCGGAAATGCGGGCAAAGTATAACTTATGAAGCCTTTAGCTTTGCTTCTTGTTATTGCAACAATATTGCTTGCCTGCAACAAGCCCAAACCAAGACACAACCCAATCAGCAAAGTTCAAATTTATACGGGACCTTGCTTTGGGGATTGTCCTGTACAAACAGTCAGTATAGACAGTACATTAGCAGTGAACTATTGGGGGGATCGCAATACAAAGTATCATGGTTTTTTCACAGCTACAATACCTCAAGCTCTTTGGGATTCTGTAAACTTTAAACTTGAACAAATTCATTACAAAAACCTAAAGGCGTTTTATCCAGAAACATATACAGATGGGCCTGATTATTATGTTTTGATAGAACATGGATGTGTAAAAACATATATAGATGCAAGCGTCTCAGGATTGCCGGATAATGTTTACCATGTTTTTACTTCTATCTTGAATACTTATAAATCTGTAAAACTTACTCCAGTCAAAGATTCTATAAAGTTCGATACCTTTAAAAGACAAAGGGTAATCGATGTTAAATCAATTAGATTTCCGCCCAAGCCATAATATAATCGATATTTATTTTGTCCGTCCAGAGTCTCTTAACACAGGGAAAACTTATAATATAATTACGTATTTTGTGTCTCCAATTAAATGTATATGGCCGATTTGCGAATAATATTAAATCAACCTTATAAATCTTTTGAACAAGATTTTTCAGCCACTCTATCCGGCGAATTAATTATCCTTTCAGGGGTTAATGGAAGTGGAAAAACACAAATCATTGATATAATAAAGGGCTACGAAGGCACCAGCTTCTTTAACAAAATTCAAAGAAATATTTATCAAGATGGGAAACCTATTGAGGACATCAAAATAATACACAAATCATTTCGGGATTATAAAGATTTAGGCGGGCTTTCCAATGCGAATGTTAGGAATCTTATTAATACTAAAGATAATTTATTTAATTGGTATCAGCAAAATCAACTAAGTGTTAATCTGATTAATGAAAATAATAATAATAACAATCAATATCAATTTAGAGATGCCACCGAAAGAGTTAAAAGTCTTTTGATAAAAAAATTTGGCGGTGAAAAATTTATGTTAGGAACAATCTCACGAGAAGATTTTAATACAGCGCTTCCATCTGATTTTGTATTGTTTCCTGATGATATTTTCACAAACAAAATAGGAGAGATCTTTTTTAATTATGTTTCTTTAGTATACAAAAAAGAGGCCGAAGCAGGTAGGTCCGGTTTAAAGTTTGATCCATCTACTTTACCACCGGCTCCCTGGGATACATTAAATAAATTGTTTGAAAAGTTAAAGTTTAGCTATCGATTCAAAAGTGAGTTTAGACGAATTGATGATGAAATTAACGAACAGCCTATAATTTATGCACTAAATGAAGAGGGAACAATTGACAATAACCAACCAAGGCACTTACAAAATCTATCTGATGGAGAAAAGGCATTAATATCTTTGACGTTCGCGGTTATCGCTACAGAACAGGTAACTCCTCAAATTCTGTTATTGGATGAGTACGAGGCTACATTAAATCCATCACTTATTGAATCATTTTTTACAGTAATTCATGACTTCTTTTTAAGCAAGGGTGTGCAAGTAATAGTTGTTACTCATTCTCCTGCAACCTTATCATTGGCACCTGAATATGCTAACTTCTATGAGGTATATAAACCGAATAAAGATGGACTGAGAGTATTGCCTATATTTCAAGATCAATACGCAGAGCTTGCAATTGCAAATCGAAAATTTTATAAAAAAATCGATGATCAGGCTACAAGAATTGAAGAAATTAAACTTGAAAACAACAATCTTAAATCGTTACTTGAAGAAATAAAAGCAAATACATCTGGCAAATTGCAGATCATTAGTGAAGGTAAAAATGTAGACCATATTCAAAAAGCTATTGAGCTCTTACAAAGGGATTTAATAGGAAAAATTGAATTTGTAAAAGGAGCTGAAAATGCAACAAGTAAAGAACAGATGAAAATGGTTTTTAACGTAATGTCTCAAATTCAAAATGTAAAAGTATTATTCATTTGGGATGTAGATGCACTTTCAATTATTCAACCCATAACAGAAACGGACACTTGTAAGAAATTTTGCTTTGAAATAAACCCGGTCAATGAATTGATACAAACGGGAATAGAGAATCTTTATCCCCAAGAACTATTTACTGACGATCTTTACCAAACCAAAGAAAAAACTAAACCAGACGGTAGCTCAACTATTTTTCGATCAATAAATAAAGATATGGTTTTGATGAAAGTAATTTCAAGTACTGATTCAACTATCTTTACTAACTATAAACCATTATTGGAACGAATTAAAACCTTAGTTTAAAATTGCATATTTCTGTTACCGTAGAGTCCGCCTCCTTCGCTGGTGCGCGCGTGTCGCGCGTTCCTCCACCAACCCCAAAAAATCCGAAATCGAACATCCGAAATCCGACATTAAACAAAAACAAAATATCCCTATACATTTAAACCTAATTTTTGTACATTCGCCCAAATCTTAAAAAGCAGGTCGCAATTTGCTTTTTAATCACTTTTCACACATAAAATCAATATTATGGCTTTTGATTTAGATATGATCAAAAAGGTTTACGCTCGCTTAGGCAGCCGTGTTGAAGCCGCCCGCAACGCTACAGGTAAACCACTTACTCTAACCGAGAAAATTTTATACACCCACCTTACCGAAGGCGATGCAGCACATGCGTACAAACGTGGTGTTGATTACGTCGACTTCGCTCCGGATCGTGTTGCTATGCAGGATGCTACCGCGCAAATGGCGCTATTACAATTTATGCAGGCTGGCCGTCCGCAGGTTGCCGTACCTTCAACCGTACACTGCGATCACTTAATTCAGGCTAAGATCGGTGCCGATACCGACTTAACTACAGCTAAAGACCAGAACAAAGAAGTTTACGATTTCTTGGCTTCTGTATCAGATAAATACGGTATTGGTTTCTGGAAACCCGGAGCCGGTATCATTCACCAGGTTGTTTTAGAGAACTACGCTTTCCCCGGCGGTATGATGATAGGTACCGACTCGCACACCCCTAACGCGGGTGGTTTGGGTATGGTTGCCATAGGTGTTGGCGGTGCCGATGCCTGCGACGTTATGGCCGGCTTACCATGGGAGCTTAAATTCCCTAAACTGATAGGTGTTAAATTAACAGGCAAGCTTTCGGGCTGGGCATCTGCTAAAGATGTTATCCTGGTAGTGGCAGGTATCTTAACCGTAAAAGGCGGTACAGGCGCTATTGTTGAATATTTTGGCGAAGGTGCCCGTTCACTTTCTGCCACAGGTAAAGGAACCATCTGTAACATGGGTGCCGAAATTGGCGCTACCACTTCTATTTTTGGTTACGATGAAAAATCTGAAGCTTACCTGCGCGGTACCGAGCGTGCAGAAATTGCCGACCTTGCCAACACGGTTAAAGAACACTTAACCGGCGACCCTGAAGTTTACGCTAACCCTGAATTATATTTCGACCAGGTTATCGAGATCAACCTATCTGAATTAGAGCCACACGTTAACGGTCCGTTCACGCCGGATCTGGCATGGCCTATCTCTAAATTCGCTAACGCGGTTAAAGAGAACAACTGGCCTACCAAGCTCGAAGTTGGTTTGATCGGATCGTGCACCAACTCATCATACGAAGATATTACCCGCGCGGCATCAATTGCCAGCCAGGCTATCGAAAAAAACATTAAAACCGAAGCTGAGTTTACCATAACCCCCGGCTCTGAGCTGGTACGTTATACCGTTGAGCGCGATGGTTATTTAAAAACCTTCGAGAGCATGGGCGGCGTAGTGCTGGCTAATGCCTGCGGCCCTTGTATCGGCCAATGGGCACGTCATACCGACGATCCTACACGCAAAAACTCTATCATCACTTCGTTCAACCGTAACTTCGCTAAACGCCAGGATGGTAACCCGAACACACACGCGTTCGTTGCTTCTCCCGAAATTGTAACGGCGTTTGTTATTGCAGGTGATCTTACTTTCAACCCGCTTACCGACAGCCTGAAAAACAAAGACGGCCAGTTTGTTAAGTTTGATGAGCCACTGGGTATTGAGTTACCGGTTAAAGGTTTCGCAGTTGAAGATGCAGGTTACCAGGCACCAGCCGAAGATGGCAGCAAGGTTGAAGTGAAAGTTGATCCGAAATCAACCCGCCTGCAACTGCTTGATCCATTTACCCCTTGGGAAGGTACCGACATTACCGGCTTAAAGCTGTTAATTAAAGCTAAAGGCAAATGTACTACCGACCATATTTCGATGGCGGGCCCATGGTTAAAGTTCCGTGGTCACCTGGATAACATATCGAACAATATGCTCATCGGTGCTATCAATTACTTTAATGATAAAGCCGACACCGTTAAGAATGCGTTAACCGGCAAATACGGACCTGTTCCGGCTACACAACGCGATTACAAGGCCAATGGCATTGGTTCTATCGTTGTTGGTGACGAGAACTATGGTGAAGGTTCATCGCGCGAGCATGCCGCCATGGAGCCACGCCATTTAGGTGTACGCGCCATATTGGTAAAATCCTTCGCGCGCATCCACGAAACCAACCTTAAAAAACAAGGTATGCTGGGCTTAACCTTTGCTAACCCTGCCGATTACGATAAGATACTGGAAGACGATACATTTGATATCATCGGCTTGCAAAGCTTTGCTCCGGGCAAACCGCTGCAGGTAGTTATTCACCATAAAGGCGGTTTAACTGATACCATCGATGTTAACCATACTTACAATGCACAACAAATTGAGTGGTTTAAAGCAGGCGGCGCGCTGAACATCATCCGCAACCAGCAACACGCTTAATTAAGCTAAAAGCATAAAGCCGAAGGCATAAAGCTCTCCGATTATCGGGGAGCTTTTTTTGCATAATCATAATTACCTGTCAAAATGGACGAAAAACGAAAAGCGAAAATTTTCACTTCATTTCCTAAAGAATTTGATGAAGCTGAATTAGATATAATTCTTTCGGCCAAAGAGTTCGACCTTTTTGCTAACGGTATTTACGCCGGAAGCATGGACGAAAAGTGGAATATCTTTGTTTTTGATAAAATATTAGTATTTGCAAGAAGTTGGACGGGATATTGCATTTACAAGATTCAATTTCAGGAAATCGGGGATAAGGTAATTTTAAAAACGTTGCAGGTTAATCGCAATAGCTCACAATATGCAGGAAATAACATTGAAGATGATTTGATTCTTTTCAAAAAAATAATTCAAATCTTTTTACAGCGGAATGATCTACATGAAGAACAGGCACTTAGAATCCCTATTATCAAGCAAGTCACTGAAAAAGAAGACCCCAATAACGAATACTATAAATCCGTTGGCTCAAATACCGTTGGAAGCATAAAAACGACATATCAAACGCTCACGTCACCTCCTAATAATGCTTTCTATAACGTTATCGGATGGTTAGAATTGGAGAATAAAATTTCTGCAAAGCCTGATGATGAAAAACTTACTACTGTTTTCATTCAGCATAAAAAGAATAGATCCGGAAAGACCTTTTACTTTACGGAACACGGAACTGAATACTTGGGCACTATATTAATTTCCAAGAGAGCAGATTTCGATTTTACCAAATTGTAAAGGTTTATAGTGTCAGTAGTATCAGTTATCTTCGACCCTCTCAACGGTTATGTTCACTCAACCAATGAAACTGCCTTTCCGGCAATTGGAAATGCCTTTTGGTTCGTTTCAGATCAATCCCTGGCGGGTCTTTCCTTTTAATTGTATGATATTGTATCGGGGACGTGATACCGTAGCAGAAGCATAAAGCTTTTTATATTAAAGCTCCCCGATTTGTTTCGGGGAGCTTTTTTCATTATTTTCAATGTATATTTAACCTGGCATCCAATAATAAACAGTTAAAACATCACAGTTGTACTTTCTTGCTAATTATTTTTACGCATAACTTTTGAAAGATTATTTCGTATAAAGCATATCTTCGGTAATGTTCGAAGAAACCAATTAGAGATGTGTGCGATGAGAGGATACAAAGAAAACAGGTATAAGCGCGCTTATACATTAGTAAACAAAATATTGCTGTTTGCTGCCTGCCTCTTTTTGTTAAGCCCTATAGCTGCATTTTCTCAGAAACCCGATATCAAATTTAAGCAGATCAATGTTGAACAGGGCCTGTCAAACAGTTGGGTCGAAGCCATATTCCAGGATAGCCGTGGCTTTATGTGGATAGGAACCCGCAACGGCCTCGACCGGTACGACGGGCAGCAATTTAAAATATACCAAAACAACCTTAAAGATACCGGCAGCATTAGCGATAACTTTATTAAATGTATATATGAAGACCGCGACCATAACCTATGGGTAGGTACAGCTAATGGTTTAAACAGGTTTGATATGAATAAAGACCGCTTTATTCGTTATAAACACAATGCTGCCAATTTAAAAAGCATCAGCAATAATACCATAACCTGCATTTACGAAGACAAAGGCCGCAATTTATGGGTAACTACCTCCGGCGGTGGCCTTAACCTGTTCGATAAAGCGAAACAAAGCTTCACAAGCTTTACCCACAACAAGCTGGTAAAAAACAGCATCAGTGGCAATAATACCAACGCCATTTGTGAAGATATGGATGGCAATCTGTGGATAGGTACAGAAACCGGTCTCAATTTATTTAACAAAAAAGAGCGGTCGTTCACATTGTACCCATATGATAATGGCAATGCTTCTGATGCCATCTGGCACATGCAGCCCGATAAAAAAGGCAATTTGTGGATGACTACCGTTAACTCAGGTGTGTTAGTTTATAACATCAAACAAAAAACATTTAAGCAGTACAAGCATCAACCCACTGATGGGACAAGCATATCAAGCGATGAGACCTATTGTATATATACCGACCGTGAAGAGCGAATATGGATAGGTACCGTTAATAACGGGCTTAATCTTTACGATCCCGGTAGTGATAGCTTTTTCCATTACCAGTACCAATTTAACGATCCGCAAAGCTTATCTCAAAAAACGGCTTCGGCCATTTTTGAAGATAACCAGGGGAATTTATGGGTAGGCACTCACCGGGGCGGTGTAAACTTATATTCGCCCAACGCGGCCAGGTTTAACCTTTACAGGCAGGGCGAAAGCTCAACCAGCATCAGCTTTAGCGATATAAAAGCATTTTGCCAGGACAAAAAAGGGCGGATATGGATAGGTACAGACGGAGGCGGGCTCAATTTATTCAATCCAAAAACAAACACCTTTCGCCGGTATGTTTATAATGTTAACGATCCTAAGTCTATAGGGTCCGACGCTGTTCTTGACATTATTCAGGATAGTGCCGGAAATATATGGATAAGTACCTGGGGCGCGGGCCTGAATTTGTTTGACCCTGAAACCGGAACTTTTACCCGATTTAAAAACAAGCCGCAGGATAATACCAGCCTCAGTTCTGATTTTGTACAAAGAACTTACCAGGATAAAAAAGGCAATATATGGGTAGGCACCTATTTCGGCGGATTGAATCAGTTCGATCCGCACACGCGTAAATTTACACGCATAACCCACAGTCCCGACGGCACCACTGCATTCTTGGGGAAAAATGTAGTTTCCATCAATGGCGATAACGCGGGTAATGTTTGGTTTGGTACTGACGATGGCGGGTTGAACTGTTATAATTTAAATACCAATCAGTTCTCACACTATTTTAATAAGCAAGAGGAGATTCCTGATATCCGTGAGATCTTTACAGATAGTAAGGGCAGGGTATGGATAGGTCAGATAGGTTTGTATCTTTTTAACCCTGCAACAAATACATTTTCAAAATATACCCAAAAGGCGGGTTTAGCCGATGAGCCCATAAAAGGCATTACCGAAGATAAACAAGGTGATTTATGGATATCCAGCTCCAACGGACTCACCCGATTTAACCCTGAAACCTATAAGTTTAAAAAATTTAACATGGCCGACGGCCTGCAGGGAATGGAGTTTGAGCCAAACGCTGCTTTAGCAACCAGCAGCGGGCAAATGTTTTTTGGCGGTACAAAAGGGCTCAATACCTTTTATCCTGATAAAATAAAAACCAACAAATTCATCCCGCCGGTTTATATTACCAATTTTCAGATCTTCAACAAAAACATATCGCCGGCCGATGAAAATTCGCCGTTAAAAACCGAAATAACTTTAACTAAGCAAATTAAGCTTTCATATCGCCAATCGTCAATAGAGTTTGAGTATGCCGCTTTAAATTATACCATATCCCGCAATAACCAGTATGCTTATAAACTGGAAGGGTTTGATACCAGCTGGAACTATGTTAAAAATACCAGGAAAGCCGCCTATACAAACCTGAACCCGGGGAAATATGTTTTCCATGTCAAAGCCTCCAATAACGATGGACTGTGGAATGAGGCAGGCACCTCGCTTACTATTATTATCGATCCGCCGTTCTGGCTCACATGGTGGTTCAAAATACTATCGCTGGCGGTTATTATAGGCAGCGCATACGGCTTTTACAGGAACAAACTGGCAGTTATCCGGAAACAAAAAGAACGCCTTGAGATCCAGGTAAAAGAGCGTACCGCCGAGGTAGTGCAAAAAGTTAATGAATTACAGGATTTAAATGAAGAACTGCAGGCACAATCAGAAGAGTTGCAGGTCCAGTCGGAAGAGCTGCAATCGCAATCCGAAAGTTTACAGGCATTAAATAACGAGCTGACCGAACAAAAAGCGCAGGAACAAGCCGCGCGCCACGAAGCCGAAAAAGCTAACCAGGCTAAAAGTATATTTTTAGCCACCATGAGCCACGAGATAAGAACACCAATGAACGGCGTGATCGGCATGGCTTCGCTATTGAACGAAACCGACCTTGATAGTGAGCAGCGCGAGTATACAGAAACAATTATTACCTGCGGCGATAGTTTGGTAAGCGTTATTAACGATATCCTTGATTTCTCCAAGATTGAATCGGGCAATATGGAGCTGGAGCATGAAGATTTTGATTTGCGCCATACGGTGGAAGACGTAATGGACCTCTTCGCGCAAAAAGCCGCGAAACAAGGTCTTGATTTGCTTTACCAGATAGATTTTGATTTGCCCAACCAGGTTGTTGGCGATAGTTTACGCTTAAAACAGGTATTGATAAACCTGATAAACAATGCCCTCAAGTTTACGCACAAAGGGCAGGTATACATCAGGGTATATCTTTCAAAACAATTAAAAAACAACGACCTTGAAATCGGCTTTACAATAACCGATACAGGTATCGGCATACCCGTCGAAAAAATTTCGAGCCTGTTTAAAGCATTCACCCAGGTTGACTCATCTACCACAAGAAAATACGGAGGTACCGGTCTGGGCCTGGCCATTAGCGAGCGCCTTGTAAAATTAATGGGCGGAGAGATCTGGGCCGAAAGTGTATATGGAGAAGGTTCGACCTTTACTTTTACCATGCGGACAAAAACCGGCACCAAATTACTTACACCCGTTGATGAACCTTATAATACCATCGGGCTCGAAGGTAAAAAAGTATTGATAGTTGATGATAACCAAACCAACCTTAGTATTTTAAAAAACCAATTGGAGCAATGGAACCTGGTGCCGCTCCTGGCATCATCGGCAATGCAGGCGCTGGATATCCTATCGGCAGATAAAAACATTCAATTGGTTATTACCGATATGGAAATGCCCGAAATGGACGGTGTAGGCCTGGCCCGTGCCATTCAAAATAGTGCCAATCCGCTCCCGGTAATTATGCTAAGCTCTATAGGCGATGAAACCAGGAAAAAATTCCCGGGATTATTCAGATCCATCTTAACCAAACCTGCAAAACAGCACCATTTATACAGAAGTATCATAACAGAGCTACGGAATCAAAAAGAAACGCAAGCGCCCCGCGAGAAAAATGAGCAACTGCTTACCGATGATTTTTCGCGACAGTTTCCGCTTAATATTTTGGTGGCCGAAGACAATGCGATCAATCAAAAAATAATTGAACGTATATTGAACAAATTAGGGTACCAGGCTGATATAGCCCAAACCGGCGTAGAAGTATTGACAATGACCGGTAAAAAAAGTTATAACCTTATATTAATGGATGTGCAGATGCCCGAAATGGATGGCATAGAAGCAACCCAAATTATACGCAGACAAAACTTTCCGCAACCATACATTATCGCTATGACGGCCAATGCCATGCCCGAAGACAAGGAAATATGCATAAATGCAGGCATGGACGATTACCTGGCCAAACCCATGAAGGTGAACGAATTGATCAACGCGCTTAAAAAAGCATTTCTGCTCATACAGGAATAGACACCGCTCTAAATAAAATAATGTTCCGGCTCATTAAATTTATATTAATTATCGGCTGCCGCTTGCAACATCGGTCTATCCCATGTACTTTAGATATATGGAATCATTAACCCCAAACATCTTCGTCGAAGACATTAACGAAACAATAGCTTTTTACAAATTACTTGGCTTTACCGTAGTGATGACGGTGCCCGAAGAAGGCAATTATGATTGGGCTATGATGGCGAATGAAGGGGTTACCCTGATGTTTCAAACCTTTGCCAGCCTGGGCGAGGAGTTACCTGATGTTAGCCGTACCGATGGAGGCTCATTATTGCTATACATCAAACTGAAAAACATCCGTAGCTTTTTTGAGGAGATAAAAGATAAAGTAACCGTGTTAAAGGGCATCGAAAAAACCTTTTACGGCGCAACCGAGTTTTCGATAAAAGACTGTAATGATTACGTGCTCACCTTTGCCGAGGATGAATAGGAGTGAGGAAATTGTATTTTAGTATCGAACAATATTGTTGTTTGGTATCGAACAATTTTGTCTATGTTTTTATAAGCCATGAGTTTTTACATACATATATACCACGGCTACAACAACCATTAATGCCAGTATAAACAGCCCGCTTTTACGGCGGCGCTTATCCTGCCACATTATCCAAACTAAGCCTGCAACAAGGGGCAATACAAAAATTGCCCAAAATATTAACGACGGTGTGCTATACTGCATAATTCAAAAAAAGAGGTAAAGTATTGGCCATGTTTTGGAATAACCAAACGCCACGCACAAAGATACAATGAATGAAATGAAAACAACCATTGTACTTTATGTAAACTGCTACCTGCCAACATTAATTCCCCCTTTAGGGGGTTAGGGGGCTAAAATGGCATACGTGCCAGCGGGGCAATATCCTGCCCAACAAAATCATTATTTAAATATTTATAGTAGCCTGCAATAGCAATCATGGCGGCATTATCGGTGCAATACTGAAAAGCAGGTATAAAGCTTTCCCAACCCTTGCTTGCGCACAGATCTGTCAGGCCCTGCCTTAAACCTGTATTTGCCGATACGCCTCCTGCCAAAGCCAGTTGGGTGATGTTATACTTTTCGGCAACTTTTTTCAGTTTGTTTAGCAAAATGGTAACCACCCGCTTTTCAACCGAGGCGCAAATATCGGGCATGTGTTTTTCTAAAAACTGCGGGTCAGCGGCTACATTGTCGCGGATAAAATAGAGTATCGATGTCTTTAAGCCGCTAAAGCTGAAATCAAAACCGGGTATGTTCGGCTCAGGGAAGGGATAGGCATCGGGGTTGCCCAGGCGCGCGTATTTATCTATTAATGGCCCACCGGGGTATGGTAATCCTAAAATTTTACTCGTTTTATCCAGCGCTTCTCCGGCAGCGTCATCAATAGTTTGGCCTATGATCTCCATATCAAAATAGTCTTTCACCAAAACTATTTGCGTATGCCCGCCCGAAACGGTCAGGCACAAAAAAGGGAACTTAGGTTTATGATCGCCAATAAAATGTGCCAGTATGTGGGCCTGCATGTGGTTCACCTCAATAAGCGGCAGGTTTTTAGCCAGCGCGAACGACTTGGCGAATGACACCCCAACCAGCAATGAACCTAAAAGGCCCGGGCCGCGCGTAAAAGCTACAGCATCAATATCATTTTTGTTTACTTTTGCGTTATGTATTGCCTGCTGTACGGCGGGAATGATATTTTGCTGATGTACGCGTGATGCCAGTTCGGGCACAACGCCGCCATAAGCCGCATGGATTGTTTGATTGGCAATAATATTGCTTAGTATAATACCGTCAACACATACAGAGGCCGAGGTTTCATCGCAGGAAGATTCAATTCCGAGTATTACAGGCACAGTAAAAAAATTTAACAGGGCAAAGTTATTAAAAAACTACTCAAAATAGCTTTATGGATAGTGCTGGTATTGGTGTTGCTCATCAGCGCTACATTATTGCTGTTTCAGTACAAGCCGGTGCAAACATGGGCCGCTAAAAAGGGTGCTGCCTATTTATCCCAAAAACTGGGTACAACCGTCGGGATAAAAAGCCTGTATATTAAGCCCTTTTCATCTGTAGTGCTCGAAGATTTTTTTGTACTTGATAAACAAAAAGATACGCTCATCAATACCCCTAAGCTTACCGTGGACCTGCTTGATTTCTCGCCGGTGAGCAGTATCAAAAAACGGACGATAACCTTTAAAAACATACAACTTGATAACGGGTCGATCTATTTAAAGCGTCAAAAAGATAGCACAAGTAATTTTCAATTTATTTTAAATGCGTTTAAATCTACCGATACCGTAAAAACCGAAAGCAAACCATGGGATATCGGCTTTCAACAGTTTACGCTTAACAATTTACGATTCAGGTATAAAAACGCGTTGAGCAAGGATGTTACCCTGCCTGATCGTGTAAATTTTGATGATATCGATATCAAACGCTTTTCGACGGTGCTAACCAACGTTGATATTAAGCACCATTTATTTAAGGCCGATATCCATCACCTTAACTTTAAAGAGCGAAGCGGGCTTGATGTTAAAGACTTGACCACTAACGCCATTATTGATTCCAACCAGATAGAATTACAAAAATTGTCCTTAGTTACCAATCGTTCCAATGTGAAGGACTATTTCAAAATGAAGTTCAGATCATTCGATGATTTTTCTGATTTTGAAAATAAGGTGGTGATGGATGCAAACTTTAAAGCATCGCATGTTTCATCTCTGGATGTAGCTTTCTTTACCATAAACCTCAAACACATATTTTTTGACCTGGGTATTGATGGCCGCATTAAAGGCCCGGTAAATAACCTGAAAGCTGAAAGCCTGATGGTTACCGCCGGGCAGGCTACCTATGTAAAAGGCGACTTTAATTTAAAGGGCTTGCCAAACTGGGATAAAACTTTCCTCGAACTAAAGTTTGAACAGGTAGCATCCAATAAACAGGATATCGACCTGCTGTATAGCCGTTTTACCGGTACACCTAACAGGCATGTGCCCGATGTGATCGGCAAGTTTGGCAACATTAACTTTAAAGGCCAGTTCACCGGCTTTCAGAATGATTTCATCGCGTTCGGTGAGTTTAGAACAAAGCTGGGCCGGTTTAATTCGGATATCAACTTAAAAATTGACAAAGCCGGCGTGCCAAGCTACAGTGGTAAAATAAACACCTATGATTTTGACCTTGGGACACTAACAGACAACAGCACTTTAGGCCGCACCACTATGGCAGCCAATATTAAGGGCCGCGGCACCGAAATTAAAAACATGGATAACCGGCTTGATGCCAAAGTTGATTATTTTGATTTTAGGGGCTACCGTTATAACAACATCACCTTAAAGGGTACTTTTAATAAGAAGAAATTTGTGGGCGGCTTATTAGTTAAGGATAAGAACCTGAACCTCGATTTTTCGGGAGATATAGATCTGGGCAAAAAATTGCCTGTATTTGGTTTTTATGCCAGCATAAAAGGCGCGCAGCTTAACGGGCTAAAATTACTGAAGGATACCGTTGGTGTGGATGCGGAGTTAACCACCAACTTTACCGGAACCAACATCAATAACATCGACGGCAGTATACTGCTGAAAAGTATCCGCCTGAAAAAGCCCGGTAAAGATTACTTTATCGATTCGGTATACTTTAAAGCATCCGGAATCGAAAATGGCCGCAGGCTGGTATTACAATCAGACCTGGCCGAGGGTAGTTTGAAAGGTAAGTACGACCTTACATCGTTACCCGACTATTTCAAATCTATCGCCAAAAAATACATCCCGTCTTTAAAAATGAATGTGGCGAGTAACATTAACCCGCAAAACTTTGAGTTTAACTTTAAGATAAGGAACCTGGAGCCGGTTACCCAGTTTTTCGCGCCGTCGCTAAGCTTTCCCGACCAGGGCAGTTTTAGAGGTGATTTCAATTCCATAGACCGAACGGCGGTGTTAACCGGATCCATAAAAACCATAAAATATAATAACATTGTTTTTCACGACCTGGTAATTGATGAAAGCACAACTGACGATATGCTTAACCTCAACTTGGCTTTAACCAAAGTTAACTTTAGCGACAGCCTGTTTGTTAAAGACATTAACATTACCAATTTTTTAAAGCGCGACAGCTTAAACTTTAACGTAAAACTATCCGATAAGAGTGCCGTAAACCAGCTCGACCTGTACGGATTGTTTAAGTTTAACAGCGATACCACTACCGCCCTGCAACTGCTCCCATCTGATGTTATATTAGAAAACAAGGTATGGAAGCTAAAGGAAAACGTACAGATAAAAATTGCCGGGGGTAAAACCAGGATAGATGGGTTCCAGCTATCTAACGGCCCGCAAATAGTAAAAATAGACGGTCTTATCTCGCCCGATCCCGCTGATATATTGAATATCACTTTCCAGAAGTTTAACATGAACACGTTCGACCAGTTAAGCAAAGCAAGCGGCATATACCTGAACGGCACCATGAACGGCGGTGTTAAACTGGCATCGTTAACCGGCAAACCGGGCCTCGAAACGAATCTGACCATTGATTCGCTTGCATTTAACAAAACCTTATTGGGCGACGTTAAATTTAACACCACGCTTAACGAACAGGATAAGGTGCTTAACAGTAAACTGAGCATATTTAACAAGGGCCTTGAAACCCTGAGCGCCAATGGAACTTATGATCTGACACCAACCGATAATACCCTTGATTTTAACGTGCGGATGAACCAAACCCAGGCTATTATACTGGAACCTTTCGTTAAAAGTTTGATATCAAATTTAAAAGGAGCAATATCATCCGACCTTAAATTAACCGGCACCCTGTCAAAACCGCTTATAAACGGTACCCTCACCTTCCAGAATACAGGGTTAACGGTTAACTACCTTAAAACTCCTTATATCATTAACGATAAGATTTTGGTAGAGAACAGCCTGGTAAAAATTACCAACCTGAGCATTACAGATGGCAAAGGCGGAGAAGGTATCGCTAACGGAACAGTGGATCTAAGCAAAGAACTATCGAACCCCGAACTTGATGTTGAGGTTGTGGTTGCGGCGGATAAGCCATTGCTTGCCTTAAATACTACTTTTAAAGATAACCGCCTATATTATGGCACTGCTTACGGAACAGGTACCTTTGGCTTTAGGGGGCCGATTGATAATATGCGGATCGATATAAAAGCCCGAACAACAGAGGGTACTGTATTCAATATCCCGTTAAATACATCGAGCACAGCTTCTGATTATGATTTTATCAGGTATGTAGATCCTAAAGATAGCCTGAAGACTATAAAACATGAAAACTTCTTTAAAGGAGTAACTCTGAATTTCGACCTGTCTGCCGATGAGAAAACAACGGTTAAAATATATACCGATTATGGTGTTTTAACGGGTAACGGCACCGCGCGCGATCTGAATTTGAAAATAAGCAGCCTGGGAGATTTTGATATGTATGGCTCTTACCTGATATCAACAGGTAAGTTTGAGTTTACCGCAAAAAACGTAATCAGTAAATTGTTTGAAGTAAGCCAGGGCGGAACCATTAGCTGGTCGGGCAACCCGGCCAATGCCACCATTAACCTTAAAGCTACTTATGATGTACGCACCGATGTATCGGTATTATACCAGGCCGCGGGCTCATCAACACCAAGTAAATACGAACTGGTGCAGGCGCAGTTAGGTTTAACCGGCCCACTGATAAAACCGGCGATAGATTTTGATTTTAACTTCCCGACAGATCCTAATATAAAGGATGATCTGAGCACTTATTTAACCGATAACACTAACCGCAGCCAGCAGGCAGTGAGTTTAATTGTAAGAAGGCAATTCTCATCATCGGCAAACAACAGGGGCCTCAACAATACAGTTAGAAATACCGCCCAGGATGCGCTTACCGAATATGTATTTAACCAGTTTAACAGCCTTTTTGCGCAAACCAATATTAAAGGCTTAGACCTGAATATCAGATCGGCACAGGAAGCAAGCGCAACCGTTCACCTTTTTAACGACCGGGTATTATTAAACTATAGCTTATTTAGTAACCAGGGCGAATTATTTAGCGGCAGCGGAAACACCCAAACATTATTGAACCAAAACTTTGGTAACCTGACCAAGGATATCGGTATACAATACCTCATCAGGAAAGACGGACGTTTAATGGCCACTTATTCTTACAGGGCATTGAACAGCACTACACTCGATAATATTAACGGCCAGTTAGGTGTACCTAATTATGTAAATGGTGTGGGATTGGTTTACCGCCGTGATTTTGATACGTTTGGCGAGTTTTTCAAGAATATATTCGGCAGGAGAACCCCGGCCAAAAAAGATTCGACCAACGTTAACAGCCCTCTTATCAATAACAAAAACGAAGACGATAACCCAGATGATTAATGCTTCAATAAAATAGCATGTCCCATTTTATCGCGTTTGGTTTTTAAATAGGTTTCGTTATGCGGATTCGGACTTATCTCCATCGGCACATTCTCTACCACTTCTAAACCATATCCAACCAAACCCGCGCGTTTTTTAGGGTTATTGGTCATCAACCTCATTTTAGTGATGTTAAGGCTGCGCAATATCTGTGCGCCGATACCATAATCGCGCTGGTCCATTTTAAAGCCTAACTGCAAATTGGCATCAACGGTATCAAAACCATTTTCCTGCAGGTTATAAGCCTTTAATTTGTTAATGAGCCCAATGCCCCGGCCTTCCTGGTTCATATATAATATAACGCCTTTGCCCTCTTTCTCAATCATTTCCATGGCTTTGTGCAGCTGCGGGCCGCAGTCGCAGCGGCATGAACCAAAAATATCGCCGGTAACGCAACTGCTGTGTACTCTTACCAAAACAGGCTCGTTATCTTCCCAGGTGCCTTTTACTAAAGCCAGGTGGTTTTCGCCTGTGTCTAACTGCGTGTAAGCCACCATGTCAAACACGCCAAACTCGGTAGGCAACTTAACCGACACTTCCTTACGGATCATGGTTTCGTGCTCCAGGCGATAAGAGATCAGGTCTTTCACCGAAACGATCTTCATATCAAATTCTTTGGCAAAGATCATCAGATCAGGCACCCGTGCCATTTCGCCGTCTTCTTTCATGATCTCGCAGATCAGGCCCGCAGGCTCCAGGCCTGCCATTACGGCCAGATCTACAGCGGCTTCGGTATGCCCTGCCCTACGCAATACGCCGCCATCTTTAGCTATGAGCGGGAATATATGCCCGGGCCTCCCAAGCTCCTCCGGTTTGGTTGCAGGGTCAATAAGCGCCAACGTTGTTTTTGAACGATCTGTGGCAGAGATACCCGTAGTACATCCGTTACCGATCAGATCAACCGATACGGTAAAGGCAGTTTCGTGCGAAGAGGTATTATGACCAACCATTGGCTCCAATTCGAGTTCGACAGCTCGTTTTTGCGTTATTGGTGCGCAAATTAAACCACGGCCATAACGGGCCATAAAATTAATTACCTCGGGGGTGGCAAAACGTGCGGCGGCTAAAAAATCGCCTTCATTCTCGCGGTCGTCATCATCAACTACAATGATTATTTTACCGGCTTTTATATCTTCAATGGCTTCGCTAATGCTGTTCAACATGCTTTCTAAAAAATAATAACACCAATATTACGTAAGCAAATAGCAAAACGTTATTAAATGTTGGCACAAATGTAAATAACTATACAGGTTAAGCTGGTCGGTTTAGTGTAAAATCAATCGGCTCTTTTATTAAAGCGTTTCATCAGACTGTTAAAAGCGCGTTTATAACTATTAAAATCAAATAAAACAGAATCATTAGCCGCTTTGTACGATAAGAAAAGGCCTAAAGGTGTTAAAAAGATAATAGCTATCCACGTACCGAATATTGGTGACAAGGTGCCGTTCTGTGCCGATTTTTCGCCAATGCTCGACATGATGAAATAAATAAGGAAGAAGATAACAGAAGTAACCACAGGCAGGCCCAAGCCACCTTTACGTATTATGGAACCCAATGGCGCACCAATTAAAAACAGCATTAAGCAGGCCGCGGCATCCCTTATCTTCTTTTGATACTCTACCCTGTACTTACGCAAAACACTCGCTTTGTCAAGGTAGTCGGTTACTTTACCGCCCATCATATCCCGCATGAGGTGTGCTTCGGTATTGGCATTGCTAATGGTGGTCAATTGTGCATCAGCGGGTATGGCATCAATAACCTTTTGGTGCGGTATAAGGGTTGGTATGGGAGGCGCAGGCTTATGCGGCACCGAAAAATAACGGATATTGGGTTGTAGCATCGCATAATTAGCATTAACAAGCATGTTAAACTGCTTACTAAGTTCTTTAAAGGTGCTGTCGAGCTGCCTTGAACTTAGCATTTGGTAGGAACCTTTAAACATGGAATCGGGAGTATGATGCATACTAAATCCCGCCAGGCTCAACTTTTGTTCGGTTTCTTTAAAATAAAAGCGGGTAAACTTTTGCCTGGGGTTATAATGGTCCTCGGCACTGGATTCTTCGTAGCGTACACCATCTTTAAGCTTTAACATCAAAAACGAGTTATCGGCCGAACGGGTCATTACGCCTTCTTTTGCGAATATCACGTTGTTGCCCGGTTGTTTTGGGTTTTTCTCGTAGATCATTATGTCGTACAAGCGCCTGTTATCGGTGTCTTTGTGGCCCACACGTATGCTATAACCGGGGAAGCTGCTGTTAAATACCCCCACTTTTACCAGCTTGGCTGATTTTTGCTGACGGGCATCGTACAATAAGATTAAAAACTTTTGGTTAGCCACCGGCAACATATAATCCGAAAAAAAGAATGCCGATATAGCGAGTGTGCTTACCACGATAACCATAGGGTAAAGCGCACGCGTTAATGATATACCTGCCGATTTAATGGCCACCAATTCGTAATTTTCGCCAAGCGAGCCGTAAGTCATGATAGAAGAAAGCAGTATCGAAAGCGGGAGCGCCATAACCACATTGGTTGCCGAAGCATACATCATTAGCTTGAGGATCGTGTACCACTCAAATCCTTTGCCAACCAGGTCGTCAATATATTTCCAGAGGAAAAGCATCAACAGCACAAACATTACGATGAAAAAGGTAACGATGAACGGCCTGATGAAAGCTTTGAGAATTAAGAGGTGTATCTTTTTCACATCCAAAAATAGGGAAATTATTTCCCTGCCATGCATCTATAACGAACCTGTAAATAACTATACAGGTTAAGCTGGTCGGTTTAGTGTAAAATCAATCAGCCCTTTTTATGTTAATGAGCTTAAGCAGGTTGGCATAAAAGCGTTTATAACTATCGGCATCAAATAACACAGAATCATTAGCCGCTTTGTATGATAAGAAAAGCCCGACAGGGGTTAAAATGATAATGGCTAACCAGGTACCAAATATGGGCGATAACGAGCCTCCCTGTGCCGATTTTTCGCCGATGCTCGATACAATAAAATATATCAGGAAAAAGATAACCGATATAACCACCGGCAAACCCAATCCGCCTTTACGTATAATAGCGCCTAAGGGGGCTCCTATTAAAAACAACATCAGGCACGCTACAGATAAGGTGAACTTTTTTTGATACTCCACCCTGTATCTGCGCAAAACACTTTCCCGGGTGAGAAAGTCGGTTACTTTATCATTCATCATATTCTTAATGATCTTAGCTTCCGAAGCCGCATTGGCAATTGCTGTAAGTTGAATATCAGCAGGTATCGCGTCGATCACCTTATGATGAGGAATAACTGTTGGTATAGCAGGCACCGGCTTATGAGGTACCGAAAAGTATTTAATGCTGGGGCTGATAATCGCAAAATTAGCTGCCAAAAATTGCTCATGTTGCTTTTTTACTACCTTAAAAGTATCGGCCAATTGCTTTGAGCTCAGCATCTGGAACGATCCTTTAAACAGGTTTTCGGGAGTGCGGTGAATACTAAACCCCTCAAGACTTAGCTTTTGCTCTGTTTCTTTAAAATAAAAACGGGTGAATTTTTGCCGCGGATTGTATGCCCCTTCCCCGCTCGATTCTTCATAACGTACTCCATCCTTTAATTTTAATAACAGGAAGGCATTATCCGGCGATCGGGTCATTACACCCTCTTTTGCAAATATTACATTATTGCCGGTCTGGCTTGCATTCTTCTCATAGATCATGATGTCGTACAGGCGCTGGTTATCGGCATCTTTACGGCCAACACGTATGGTATACCCGGGAAAGCTACTGTTAAAAACGCCGATCTTGATAAGCTTGGCCGATTTTTGCTGGCGGGCATCATATAAAAGCGAAAAGAATTTCAGATTAGCTACCGGCAGCATATAGTCGGAAAACAAGAATGCTGATACGGCCAGCATAGTAACCGCGATGATCATGGGATAAAGCGCGCGGGTTAATGATATACCTGCCGATTTTATGGCAACCAGCTCATAATTTTCGCCGAGGGTACCATAGGTCATGATGGAGGAAAGCAATACAGAAAGCGGGAGCGCCATAGCAACGTTAGTCGCCGAAGCATACATCATTAATTTCAGAATGGTGTACCATTCAAAGCCTTTCCCAACCAAATCATCGATGTATTTCCAAAGGAAAAGCATCAACAGCACAAACATCACGATGAAAAAGGTAACGATAAACGGCCTGATGAAGGCTTTCAGAATTAAAAGGTGTATCTTTTTCACAATGCAAAAGTAGGGAATTTATTCTCCCTACGCACCTATAACGCTGATAAGGTAATCAATCTGATTATCCCATATTAATTTACGTTCGGCAATATTTTCTTCCGGGGCAAAATCGGTTATGCTCAGGGCCACATCATTTGTTAGCTCGTCCTGCACTATTTCCATCTCGAAATAGCACTGGGGCTCGTCGTCCATCCATTTAAATTTTACCGATTTATTTTCTTTTATTCCGATAAGCTTGGCTTTGTGCTGTTCGCCATCCCAGGTAAAGGTATAAACCTGGTCGCGTACGTTTACATCATCGGCAAACCACTGCGCCAGGCCATTCGGCTCATTCAGAAAGCTATAGAGTATTCTTGGAGATGATTTGATTTCGTATTCAATATTAAATTTTTTCTTTTCCGACATGATAATGCGCCCCGTTCAGGTTTATAAATTACTTAGGTGGTAAATGTTAACATTTTTTCTAAAGGAAACGAATTTCTACTATATTTGCAAACCTTTTTTAAAAAGGGGTAACACAAACCGAAAGGTATGTAGTTAAACTAAATAAATGCATAATGAGCAAACCACTCATTAATAAAAATGCAAAACGGCGGGGTAGCTCAGATGGTTAGAGCGTAGGATTCATAACCCTAAGGTCGGCAGTTCGATCCTGCTCCCCGCTACTTGACAAAAGAGGCAGTTACCTTTATGGTAACTGCCTCTTTTGTTGTATTTCGGCTGCGGCATTTGACTAATGCACAGAGAAATCTCTGATCCATACCTATCCTTTTTTAACCTATATAATATTAAGGTGTTATTTACTTATCCTGCACACACCTGAATCCCAGGTGCTCCATGCCGCTGTCTTCGGTGCTTTTCATTCTGCGGGCAACACGGTAGCCAGAGCAATAACTATCGTTACATAAAAAAGAGCCGCCGCGTATCACGCGCTTTTTGGCATAAGGCTCATCCGGATCGTAGCTATCCGACGGCCCTTTGGGGTTACTTATGCCATTTGGTTTGTTAATGGCTGAGTAATATTTATTGTTATAATAATCGGCGCACCACTCCCATACGTTGCCGGCCATATCATACAGCCCGTAGCCGTTCGGTTTGAACGAGGCTACGGGTGCTGTATAAAAAAACTTATCGCGAACGGTATTTAAGTTAGGGAAACTGCCTTGCCAGGTATTGGCTTTGGGTTGTCCGGCATCAACGGGCTCATTACCCCAGGGGTAGATGTTATTTTGCAAACCGCCGCGTGCTGCCCATTCCCACTCGGCTTCGGTAGGCAGGCGCTTACCGGCCCATTTGCAATAAGCCGCAGCATCAAACCACGATACATGTACTACCGGGTAATTGTCTTTACCTTTTATGCTGCTGCCAGGGCCATGCGGATGTTTCCAGTCTGCACCCTTTTTCCATACCCACCATTGGCTGTAATCGTTTAAAGGGACCGCTTTGCCCGGCTGCTTAAATACCAGTGACGCTGCTACCAGCAGGCTGTCGTCGGGTTTGGGCGTTCCGGGTGGTACCTGTTTTTTCAGTTCGTTCCAATCGGGTTTGCGCTCGGCAGTGGTAATATAGCCCGTGGCCTTTACAAATCTGGCGAATTGGGCATTGGTTACCTCGGTAACATCTATCCAAAAACCATTTACACTTACTTTGTGCTTAGGATATTCATCGTCGGCAGCCTGTTTATTGTCGCCACCCATCATGAAGGTACCTGTCTTGATAAACACCATCCCCGTGTGCGAGCGGTCGTTCCCCGCCGCGACTTCGGTATTACTGGCCGCCTTAACAAAGCGCGAGGGTATGTTCGACTCGCAGCATAAAGCTTTTTTAGCTAAAGGCAATACCGGGGGTGTTTGTATAACTGCCACCGAAGTTGTTTTAGGCTTGCATGCCGCAAACAGCGCAACAATAAAAAGGATATATAAAAGGCTCTTTTTCATTTTCAGATCAACTCAAATTGCATTACCGGGTGTTATTGAAAACCACCCTCAAGCGCGCCTACCACATCCTGAACTTTACTTTTACGGTAATCTTTCATCGATTGCGGTTCGCGGTTCTCTATCGTACTAAACTCAACAACACCGGTTCTTTTGGCCCATTCAAAATATTTTACCGATAGCCTGCTTACCACATCGTGGTTTTGGCGCGCTACGTTACGGGTTTCGCCGCGGTCGTTCTCCAGGTCATACAGTTCCCAGTTGTATGAAGGGTAGGTAGAAACCAGTTTCCACTTGCCCTCTCTCACAGCCCGGTTGCCTGCCCTCTCCCAGAATATGGGTTCATCGCGTTTCACTTCGGACTGCTGCCCGTAAAGTACCGGCACTAAACTTTTACCGGGCAACAAGTTAGGTACAATATTATTATATTTTTTAGGATAAGTTATACCCGCCAGCTCATAAAATGTAGGTGCAATATCGATAAGGTGCCCGGTTCCTTTGCTGATGGTACCTGATTTTATTTTTGAAGGGTACCAGGCGATGAACGGCGAACTGATACCGCCCTCGTGCATATAATCTTTAAACGCTAAAAAAGGCGTGTTTGATGCGTACGACCAGTTTTTACTTTGCGATTCGAACGAGCCGATGGTACCAACCGGACCACTGTTCCTTGTTGCGCCATTGTGCCATTTCACCAGGTCCTCGGCAGGCGCGCCGTTATCCGAAATAAAAATGATAATGGTATTCTTATCCTTACCTAAAGCCTTTAATTTATCTAAAACCTTACCTACGCCCTGGTCCATCCTGTCCACCATGGCGGCAAATACTTCCATTTTAGCTGCCCAGAGTTTTTTCTGATCGTAAGATAACCGTGCCCAATCATAAATATCGGCATCCTTTGTGCTCGGGATGGCATCCTGGCTCACAATGCCCAATTGCTTTTGGCGGGCAAAACGTTGCCTGCGCAACTCATCCCAGCCGATATCATACTTGCCTTTGTATTTGGCAATATCTTCGGGCAAGGCATGCAGCGGCCAGTGCGGCGCGGTATAAGCCAGGTATAAAAAGAAGGGCTTATCATTTTTACCTGCTTCATCAAGGTATTTAACCGCATGATCGGTAATCACATCGGTTTGGTAATATTGATTCGGTTCCAATGGGTAAGGTTTTCCATCCTCGTAATAAGGCCTTTTAGGGCCACCATTAAAGTCGCCCTGATCAAAGTAACTGCCGTTTTCGGATAGTAACGAATGATCGAAACCACGCTGCCAGGGGTAACTTACCTTATCGCCGTTAACATGCCATTTGCCCGACATTAATGTGGTATAGCCCTCCGTTTTTAACACCTCGGCAAGGGTTAACGACTCGGCATTTAAATAACCCTGGTAAGCCGGCAACCCCAGGTTATTTGAAAAATAACCAACGCCGGCTTTATGCTGGTACTGCCCCGTGAGTAACGACGCGCGGGTTGGCGCGCATATGGAATTATTATAAAACTCTTTCAGGCGCAAGCCTTCGTTAGCCAGCCTGTCGAGGTTGGGTGTTTTTATTTCGGAGCCATACGCGCCGATATCAGAATAACCCAGGTCATCCGCCAGTATCAATATGATATTTGGCTTTTCGTTATCATCTTTTTTTGCCTGTGAGAAGCTATTGAATGCAATAGCTGTTAATATCAGGATCAATATCTTTTTCATGCTCTAATTTGTAAGGTTTAATTACTGCCGCGTCTTCTTCTGATAGACTCGTTGTCGGGCGATACAGCGGGTAAAGTCTTCAGCTTATTATAATCTATTACATCATTTTTTTGCGCCCATGCATTGTATTCGGCTTTTAGCTTTTCTACAATATCCTTATGGGTGGCTGCAAGGTTGTTGTTTTCGCCGCGGTCTGCTTCTATATCGTAAAGCTCATATTGAGGATCGGCACCGGCGGGTAAAACCAGTTTCCATTTGCCATCCCTAACGGCCTGCTTGCCGCTGCGCTCCCAAAATAAGGGTTCGCCGCGTTCAACTTTATCGGCCTGGCCGGTAAGTATGGGTACTAAACTTTTGCCGGCCAAAGCATTTGTTTTAACCCCGTTAAACTGTGCTGGGTACTGCACGCCGGCTAACTGGTAAAATGTTGGGGCAAGGTCTATCAGGTGAGCGGTACCCTGCGCTATGGTATTGGCTTTTATTTTTTTAGGATACCAGGCAATGAAAGGCGCGCTGATGCCACCTTCGTAAGGCGAATCTTTGTAATTGCGCAAAGGCGAGTTACCCGTTTGCGACCAGTTGCTGTTCTGTGTCTCGTACGATCCGGCGGTACCTACAGGGCCGGTGTTTCTTTGTGTGTACAGCCTCAGGTTATTACCGCCCTGGGCGCCGTTATCCGAAATAAAAATGATCAGTGTATTTTGATCCTTTTTCAGTTCTTTCAGCTTTGCCAGTAAACGGCCTACCCCCTGATCCACATGGTCTATCATGGCCGCGTAAACCTCCTGCCGGGTTTGCCAGTATTGCTGCTCATCATAGGTCAGTTTATTCCATGGTTTCAACTGCGCATCGCGGGCGGTTATTTTTTGGTTAGGATCTATCAGTCCTTTTTTAATTGCATTGCGGTATCGTAAAACACGTAACGAATCCCAACCCATGCTGTATTTGCCTTTGTATTTGGCAATATCCTGCGGCAGGGCTTGTAATGGCCAATGTGGTGCGTTATAGGCTAAGTATAAAAAGAAAGGCTTTTTCTCTTTATCCTGCTCGGTTAAAAAGCCCAAAGCATTATTTGTTATTTCTTCGGTAAGATATTTGCCGGGTTCTAAAACATAAGGTTCGTTGTTTTTCACCAGTTGAACCTGCGATGCAGCTCCCGTACCTATCTCATAATAATTACTGGCCCCGCCAATAAACCCAAAGAATTTATCAAAACCACGCTGATTTGGCCATTGGTCCTTATCATCGCCTACGTGCCATTTACCGGCCATCAGGGTGGAGTACCCACCAGCCTTTAATACTTCGGCCAGGGTAAGCGACTCATGGTTTAAAAAACCCTGGTAGGCAGGCAGGCCAAGGTTCACATTAAAATAACCCACCCCGGCTTTGTGCTGGTATTGCCCGGTGAGTAATGATGCACGGGTTGGCGCGCATATCGAATTATTGTAAAACTCCTTTAACCTTAAGCCTTCGGCGGCAAGCCTGTCGAGATTGGGTGTTTCAATTTCGGATGCGCCGAAGGGGCCCACATCAGAGAAACCAAGGTCGTCAACCAGCACCAATACAATATTGGGGCGCTGGTCTTTTTGCGCCGATGCAGGTATTGCAGTTGATACCAACACGGCCAATGCCAGTGCAGTGTAACCGAAAAAGTATTTTTTTGTTAAACTTTTCATTATCTAATATATTAATAATCAATGGTTAATAGCCAACCCAATCAGGGTGTTGGGTTAGTTTCGGGTTAATATTTAACTCACGCTGCGGGGTTGGGAAGTGCACATGACGCCGCGCGGCCAGCGTTTTACCTGCTGCCTTTAAAACAGCAACATAATAAGTTGGGCCACGGCGGGCCAGGTCGAACCAACGCTGGTATTCATACACAAACTCTTTACGGCGCTCCTGGAAAACAGAATCACGGAAATCGCTTTGATTTAAAGCCGGGGTTATATCCTGCAGCTTACTGATACCCGCGCGTACACGCACTTCATCAATAGCGGCATAGGCTTCGGGCGTTGGGGCGCCCTTCCACTCGTTCAGTGCTTCGGCATATATCAGCAATACTTCGGCATAACGGATAATGGGTAGGTTAGCTGATGATTGCGACTGATTGCCTACCACCGAAGGATCGTAATATTTATTGAATTGCGGCGCGGCCAGTGTGTAAAGCTTATTATCAACCGGGCTAACTATCTGAGTAACGAAGGTAACCGTCTTACGTTTATCGCTATTGCTGAAGCTGTCGTACAAGCCTCCCGCAAGGTGCAACGCATCCGCATAATCACCGTTTATTCCGGGTACATCAGCCGGGGCGGAACGACTGGCCAGGCTATTGCCAATGTAACCTATATTACCTTTAAACTGTGCCGAGAAGATATGTTCTTTCCCGTTTTTGGTGGCTACATTGAACACATCGGCAAAATTCGCGAAAAGCTGGTATTGATGGCTATCGATCACTTCCTTGCTTTTTGTGGCAGCCAGTTCCCAGTCTTTATGGGTAAGATATACTTTAGCCAGCAGGCTTTTTGCAGCGCCCGAAGAGGCACGCCCAATATCGGATGAACTGTATGCCGACTGATCAGGCAAGGCCTGAGCATCGGTAAGATCGCTGATGATCTGTTTATAAACATCGTCTTCCGTTGCTTTGGCTACGTACAGGTTTTCGGGAGTGAGGCTTGTTACCTCGTGCAGTACAATGGGTACACCGCCAAACCATCGCACCAGGTTAAAATAGTGCAGGCCACGTAAAAATTTGGCCTCATTAATCAACCTTGTTCTTACCGTTTCCGTGATTTTGGCTTTATCTATTAAAGCGATACGGTCGATAGCTATATTCGAAGCATTAATGGCATCGTAACTTTGCTCCCATAATTGTTCCATACGGTCGTTAGACGAATCATGCGTGAGGTTTGAGATGGCTCTCACAGCGGCATTACGGGCACGGGGGCCGGCTTCATAGTCGTCAGTAGCCATCTCCACGCCAATTTGTTGTAAGCTGTTGTAAAGTGATTGCCCGCTGCCATATAATTTACGGTAAGCGGCTGTAACTCCGGCGGTGGCCTGCGCCTGGTCGGTATAAAACTGACCGGATACCAGCAAAGCATCAGGCTTTTCGTCGAGCTTATTGCACGAAGCCAGGGCAACGGCTACGGCAAGGATAGATATGAATAATGATCTTTTCATTTTTTATGTCGGTTTGTGTTTGTAATTAGGATTAGAAACCAAGTTTGAAACCTAAGTTGAAGGTGCGCGATACGGGATAAATACCGGCATCTGTTCCGGGCGATACGTTGCTGCCCGATGTTACTTCAGGATCGTAACCCGAATATTTGGTCCAGGTTAACAGGTTTTGGGCAGATACATAGATACCGGCGCTGGCCAATTTTACTTTGCTGACGATGTTTTTCGGAACAGAGTAACCCAACGTCACATTCTTGATCCTGATGAATGAACCATCCTCAATAAAGCGGTCTGAAAACACCGGGGCCGGGTCTAACTTGGCACGTGGGATGGTTTGGCTCGGGTTAGTTGGCGTCCAGCGGTCGAGCGCCGAAGCGGATGCATTTTGCTGCCCGGTAAACAACTCCAGGTTCTGCCTATTGGTATTCAATACCTGGTTACCATAAGAGCCCTGCAGGAATACTGAGAGGTCGAACCCTTTCCACGACAGGTTATTCGACAAACCGAATATCACATCAGGCTGCGCATTACCAATGATAGCTTTATCGGCCGCTGTGGTAAAGCTGCCATCGCCGTTAATATCCTTATACAAGCGGTCGCCGGCTTTAGGTACCGCGCTGCCGGTATATTTGCCTTTTGTTGCCTCTTCGCCGGTTTGCAAAATGCCGTTGGTAATGCTGCCATAATAGCTGCCCAATGGCTGGCCCACCTGTATAACATAGTTGCCGGCAATATATGTACTTGCCCCGTTGCCAATGGTTAATACCTTGTTGCGATTAAATGATAAGTTTAAGCCGGTGCTCCATTTAAGCGGGCCTACCAGGTTTTTAGTAGTTAAGTTTACCTCGAGCCCCCTATTCTCTACGGAGCCGTAGTTTTGCAGCGAGCTATCATATCCGCTTGTCCAGGGTATCAAAACATTCAATAGCAGGTTGGTGGTTTTTTTATAGTATCCATCCAGGTTCAGGATCACGCGGCTGTCGAAGAAACCGATATCAATACCCGCGTTATACTGGTAGGTAGTTTCCCAGCTCAGGGCATCATTAGCTACACGGTTAGGCGCGAAACCCGTTACCGGGCTGGTGCCGAAAAGGTAAGTATAGGTTGCCAATGTAGCCAGGGATTGGTACTCGCCTATCTCCAGGTTACCGGTAGTGCCAAAGCTTGCCCTTAATTTCAGGTCGCTGATGGTTTTGCTTAATGGCTCAAAGAAATGCTCATTACCGATATTCCATGATGCCGCGGCCGATGGGAAAGCGCCCCACTTATTACCTTTACCAAAGCGGGATGAGCCGTCGGCACGTATGCTTGCGGTAAAATAATATAACCTGTTGTAATTATAATTAACACGCGCCAGGTACGAGTTTAAGTTCCAGGTTGTAGCATTGGCGGTAGGTGTTACCAGGGTTGAGCCGCTTTGCAAACTGTTATAAGTTAACGAGTTTACAATAAAATTTTGCGAGCCGGCGGTAAAGCTCTCGTTAGTATAGCTTTGCTGGGTAAATCCTGCCAAAGCATCAAAAGAATGCTTACCAAATGTGTGGGAATAATTGATGGTATTCTCGTTCAGCCAGGAGTAGCTGTTAAAGGAGCCCCTGCTGGCCGAACCATTGGTTAAACTACCCTCGTAAATGGTACTTGGCAAATAATTCTTTTCTTCAATATTATTTACATCGGTACCAAATAAAACCTTTACCGTAAGGCCCTGGGTTATGGTGTACTCACCAAAAGCAGTACCTAACAGCCTGTTTGTTGTGCTTTTGTTAATTACCTCGTTCAGCGTTGCAATAGGGTTCGCGAAAATATTTTCGAAAGGATTACGTAAGGTGTAGGAACCATCAGGCTGATAAATGGTAGCTGTAGGCGGCATAATGAGCAGTGAACCTATCACCCCATTTGGCGCGACATCGGCGTCTGATTTACTGGCCGTAAGGCTTGCGCTCACCTTAAAATGCTCAAAAGGTTTGGCATCAACATTAGCGCGGAAACCCAGGCGTTTAAAATCGGTGTTTTTTATGATGCCATCCTGCGAGAAGTAGTTACCTGATACCAGGTATTGCACTTTCTGGCTACCGCCGCTTATGCTCAACTGGTGGTTTTGCGAAGCGGCATTTCTGAAAGCTGCTGCCTGCCAATCGGTGCCATCGCCAAGCTGGTCGATCTGCGCTTGTGAAAGGTATTGAAACTGGCCCTTGGCAGGGGTAGCATCGTAAAGCGCATCGTTTCTTAATACCGCGAAATCATGCGCGTTAAGCAGGTCTATCTTCTTCCGGAGCGATTGTATGCCAAAGCTGGCTTCGTAGTTAATGCTGCTCCTATCCGCTTTACCTTTTTTAGTGGTGATGATAACCACACCATTTGCACCCCGGGAGCCATATATGGCTGTTGCCGAAGCATCTTTTAAAATGTCAACACTTTCCACATCAGCCGGATTAATACTGCTTAACGGGTTTGTGGCAGTACCGCTCAAGGTGCCCGCGGTATTGGTGCTGTTATAAACCGGGAAACCATCAATTACATACAAAGGCTCGTTACCTCCCTGTATGGAGCTGCCACCACGGATACGTATGCTTACGCCGCCGCCGGGCTCGCCCGAAGTTTGCGTAACCTGCACGCCGGGTGCCGCGCCTTTTAATGCCTGGTCGATAGAGCTTACCGGCTGTTGTAAATTACTTTGCGCTACTGATGATAAGGCCCCGGTTACGTCGCCGCGCTTTTGGGTACCGTAGCCCACAACAACAACGTCGTTCAGCTGCTTTGAGTCGGTTTCCAATTCAATAGTTACCGGGCTGCCGTTTACCACAAGTTCGGCGGTTTTATATCCGATAAAAGTTACCACGATGGTGTAGGGGTATTTCTGACCGGTTACCAGATCGAACTCGCCGTTTAAATTGGTTGATGCAGAGTTGGTTACCCCTTTAATGGTTACAGTAGCGCCGGGTAATGTTTCTTTGGTTTTTGCGTCTATTACTTTGCCATGTAACTTAGAATTAACTATAGGCTGGGTTTGCGCCAGCGCGATAAAAGGGATGTTTAATAAAAGTATGTAAGTGAGTATTTTACGTATGGGGCGTTTTTTTTTGGCACGCAAAGCCCTGTCATGGAGAAATAATTCCATATATTTAATTTGTTTATTTAATGAGTGATCGTTAGTAAACTCCGGGATGCAGACCAGTTAGTGATTGCCGTTACGCTGATCTGTTATCCATTACCGGCAAGGCTTCCTTGCCGGTTTATTTTTTTTATATTGTTTTATAACACATATTTTGGATGATTGAATGATTTGGGAAAATTGTTCGCCGGCTTCTCTCGAAGCCTGGTTGATGAGCCGCTTGCAGGTTACAAACAACACATACAAGCCATGATGCACATTTTTGGAATGTAACACATGTGCATTTTTGCGGAAGCGGTTGTTTGTTGCAACACGTATGTATGAAATGCTGTTGTTTTCATGATTCGGAGGCAAACATAAATATTAATTTATAATCTACCAAATCTATAGACTTAGTATTTTAAACTAATTGAAAATCTTTATTCGGCCGATTGCTGTTGCACAAAAAGCACTAACCACTTTGAGAAATGATAATTTATAAATTCGGATAGCTTTTCCTACCTGATTTGATAATACCCTTCCATTATGGAAGGGTATTATTGTTTTACAAAAACCACCTCCATTACATAAGCACATGATTATCAATTATTTACTATCAATTTATTTTTATGGCACTCGCTTGGCAATGCGGCCTGTAAAATAATTGATCAACATGGACACTATACTCACAATCGCCTACGTCGTCATTTTCATTGCCTTCTTCTGGCTGTTTTTTAAATCAGTTAATTACTTCGAAAACATCTGAACATCATGCTTGCACTATTCATTGTCGCAGTTGCTGTATTCATTTACATGGTATACGTACTGCTTAAACCCGAAAACTTTTAAACTATGAACACCGAACTATCCGGAGTAGTGGTCATGTATGTGGTTACTATTCTCTTAGCCATTCCTTTGGGCAGATATATTGCCAAAGTTTACAACGGCCAAAAAACCTGGCTCAACTTTATGGCACCATTGGAGCGCTTTATTTTTAAACTGAGCGGCGTCAATCCCGAAAAGGAAATGACCTGGAAACAACACCTTAAAGCTTTGCTTACCATTAACGTACTTTGGTTGTTTTATGCCTTTTTTTGTTTGCTGTTCCAAAGCCATTTGCCATTAAACCCCGATGGCAACCCAAGCCAAACGCCCGACCTGGCTTTTAACACTGCTATCAGCTTTTTAACAAACACTAACCTGCAGGATTACTCGGGTGAAAGCGGAGCCACTTATTATACGCAATTGTTTGTGTTTACCTTTTTGCACTTTGTAAGTGCCGCTACCGGCTTAGCTGCCATGATGGTAGTATTTAAGGCGATGAAGGATAAGGTAACCGACAAGCTGGGTAACTTTTGGGATTTCTTTATCAAAGCCATTACAAGAATTTTATTGCCGATAAGTATCGTTGTAGCCGCTATCCTTGCCTTTAACGGAACGCCAACAAGTTATAAAGGAAAAGAAACTTTCATTACACTACAGGGCGATACTGCTCATGTTTCGCGCGGACCGGCGGCGGGTATGATAGCGATAAAACAAGTGGGTACTAATGGTGGCGGATGGTTTGGTGCTAACTCCGCCCACCCGCTTGAAAACCCCAATTACCTTACTAATATAGTGGAGAGCATCAGCATCATCCTGATACCTGTAGCGCTGGTATTTGCATTGGGCTTTTACCTTAATAAACGTAAGCTATCATGGGTGTTATTTGGTGTGATGACGGTTGGCTTTTTGATCATGGTCATACCATCCATAAACGCGGAAGTTGGCGGAAGCCCGTCCATAACCCACTTGGGCGTAAGTCAGCCCGGTGGATCAATGGAAGGCAAAGAAGTACGTTTTGGGGCGGCAGCCTCTGCCTATTGGGGTATATGTACAACGGCTACATCAAACGGCTCGGTAAATGCCATGCATGATAGTATGATGCCGGTAAGCGGCGTATGCCAGATGTTTGATATGATGATAAACGCGTTTTATGGCGGGGTGGGTGTAGGTTACCTTAACTTTTACATTTTTATCATCGTAGCCGTATTTATATCGGGCTTAATGGTGGGGCGCACCCCCGAGTTTATGGGGCGTAAAATTGAGGCCCGCGAGATGAAGATCGCATCGATCATCGCGTTACTGCATCCTTTTATGATACTGGTAGGCACTGCCATAGCTTCGTACATACTGGTACATTACCCTACAGCCGATTGGGCCGAAAAACCATCGGCCTGGCTGGCCAATCCAAGCTTTCACGGTTTTTCAGAAATGCTGTACCAGTTCACATCAAGTTCGGCAAATAACGGCTCGGGGTACGAAGGGCTGGGCGACAATTCTATCTTTTGGAATGTGAGCGCGGGTATCATCATGTTCATCGGCAGGTTTTTGCCTATCATTGGCCCGGTTGCTATTGCAGGCCTGCTTGCCAATAAAAAGTTCATCCCGCAATCAGCTGGTACACTAAAAAGCGATAGCGTCACCTTCGGTATCATGATCTTCGCTGTCATCTTCATTGTTGCCGCATTATCATTCTTCCCGGCGTTGGCATTGGGCCCTATTGCCGAGCATGTTTCCATCAAATAATAATTAAGAAAAATGAAATCAACTCAAAATACATTGTTCCAGGGAGATCAGGTAAGAGGAGCCTTAAAAGAATCCTTTATCAAATTAGATCCCCGGATATTGGTACGCAACCCGGTGATGTTCACGGTAGAAATTGGCACCGTTGTAATGCTTATCGTAACGCTATATTCATTCACCAATAAGAGCCAGGGTAACTTTGGTTATAATTTAGCCATATTCCTTGTGTTGCTGCTTACCGTGTTGTTTGCCAACTTTGCCGAGGCCATTGCCGAAGCCCGTGGCAAAGCACAAGCTGAGAGCTTACGGAAAACACGCGAAGAAACACCCGCCCGTTTACTGGTAGATGGTAAGGAAACCCGGGTAATGTCGAGCTATCTAAAAAAAGGTGATGTTTTTATCTGCGAAAGCGGTGACAATATCCCAACCGATGGCGAGATCATTGAAGGCATTGCCACCATTGATGAATCGGCCATTACGGGCGAATCTGCACCGGTGATCCGTGAATCGGGTGGTGATAAGTCATCGGTTACCGGCGGCACCAAGGTACTGTCCGACAGGATCAAAGTAATGGTAACCACCCAGCCCGGTGAAAGCTTTTTGGATAAGATGATCGCTTTGGTTGAAGGCGCATCACGACAAAAAACGCCCAACGAAATTGCGCTTACTATTTTGCTGGCTGGCTTTACGCTCATATTTGTAATTGTTTGCGTTACCCTGCAACCTTTTGCCGCATATGCTAATACCCCAATAACCATAGCGGCTTTCATATCGCTCTTTGTTTGTTTAATACCTACAACCATCGGCGGTCTTTTATCGGCCATCGGTATTGCGGGAATGGACAGGGCGCTGCGTGCCAACGTGATCACCAAATCAGGTAAAGCGGTTGAAACCGCGGGCGATCTGGATACGCTGTTGCTGGACAAAACCGGTACCATTACCATCGGTAACCGTAAGGCGACCAACTTTTACCCGGCCGCCGGTGTAGATATAAATGTGTTTACCAAAGCCTGCATGTTAAGTTCGCTGGCTGATGAAACACCCGAAGGAAAATCGATATTGGAACTGGCAGAGCAGTCGCAAGGCATGGCCATTATCAAAGCTCCCCAGGATTCGGTATTTATCAAGTTCACTGCCGAAACCCGCTCAAGCGGGTTAGATACACCCGACGGGTTGCGTATCCGAAAAGGCGCTTTTGATTCTATCCGCAACATCGCGCAAAAGGCAGGTAACCAGTTCCCTAAAGAAACCGAGGAGCAGGTGAAAACCATTGCATCCAATGGGGGTACGCCGCTTGTAGTATCCCAAAACGAACAAATTTTAGGTGTGATAGAACTGCAGGATATTATTAAACCCGGCATTGCCGAGCGTTTTGAGCGCCTGCGTAAAATGGGTGTAAAAACCGTAATGGTGACGGGCGACAACCCGCTGACGGCGCGCTTTATCGCTGAAAAAGCAGGTGTGGATGATTTTATTGCCGAGGCCAAGCCCGAAGATAAAATGAACTATATTAAACTGGAGCAGCAAGGCGGCAAACTGGTGGCTATGATGGGCGACGGTACTAATGATGCCCCTGCCCTTGCTCAGGCCGATGTAGGCGTGGCCATGAACAGCGGCACACAAGCTGCCAAAGAAGCCGGCAACATGGTCGACCTGGATAACGACCCAACCAAGCTGATCGAAATTGTGGAGATAGGCAAGCAACTGCTGATGACCCGTGGTACACTCACCACATTCTCCATAGCTAATGATGTAGCTAAATATTTCGCTATCGTTCCCGCGTTGTTCATGGTATCTATACCTGCCTTAAAAGCTTTAAATATTATGAACCTGCACAGCCCGCAATCGGCTATCCTATCCGCAGTAATATTCAACGCCATCATTATCCCTTTGCTGATACCGCTGGCTTTGCGCGGTGTGGAATATAAGCCGATAGGCGCAAGCGCCTTATTGCGCCGTAACTTGTTCATTTATGGCCTGGGTGGCGTTATTATTCCTTTTATCGGGATAAAACTGATAGACCTGGCCGTAGCACTATTTATATAATTTAAAAAACTAAAAGATCATGAAAACATATTTTTTGCCATCCTTAAAGATCACCCTGATATTGATCGTGGTGGCAGGCGGCCTGTACCCGCTTTTAATTTCGGCTATAGGTAAATTAGCTCCCGGTGGCGGCGACGGCCTTACCCTTACTGTAAACGGTAAGGTGGTTGGTTATGCCAACGTAGGCCAAAAGTTCACCAAAGATAAATACTTCTGGGGCCGCCCATCCGCTGTTGATTATCATGCTGATGGCTCAGGCGGCTCAAATAAAGGGCCTAACAATCCGGATTATTTGAAAGATGTAAAGTCGCGCATCGATACCTTTTTAAAACATAACCCCGATGTAAAACGCGAAGAGGTCCCCGCCGAAATGGTGACGGCATCGGGCAGCGGCCTCGATCCGGATATATCGCCGGCGGCGGCTAAAGTACAGGTAGCGCGGGTGGCTAAAATACGCAACCTGTCAGCAGATAAGGTAACAGCGTTGGTTAACACCCATATAGAGCAGCCCTTATGGGGGATATTTGGCCCGGCCAAAGTAAATGTGCTAAAACTGAATATTGCTTTGGATGAGCTTAAGCATTAGGCTCCCGATGTTAAAGATAAGCGCGAAGTGGATGGTCGCTTATTCATAGTTTGTTTGACCATACAATTGTTTGATAAGCAACGCGTATAACAGGGGGTATTTACCTCCTGTTATTAAAGTTTTAAATAATGAACGAAGGCAATAAAGAACGATCTGTAGAACATTTCCTCGAACTGATAAAGCGGTCGAAACGGGGAAAGTTTAAGGTATATATAGGCATGAGCGCTGGCGTGGGCAAAACCTATCGCATGCTGCTTGAGGCCCAGGCTTTAATACGCAATGGTATCGATGTTAAAATAGGCTATATAGAAACCCATAACCGCAAAGAAACCGTGGCCCAGTTATCGGATCTGCCCGTCATCCCGCGAAGGAAATTATTTTATAAAGGGAAAGAACTGGAGGAAATGGATGTAAATGCGATCATTAATATTCACCCGGATGTGGTGATAGTTGATGAACTGGCACATACCAATATTGAAGGCAGCGTCAACGAAAAGCGCTGGCAGGATGTGGTAGAAATACTGAACGCGGGTATTAATGTCATCAGCGCGGTTAATATCCAGCACATTGAAAGTATTAATGACGAAGTAGAAGAAATTACCGGCATTGCCATTACCGAACGGGTGCCCGACAGGATACTGGAACTGGCCGACGAAGTAGTAAATATAGACCTTACCGCCGATGAACTGATAGACCGTTTAAAAGCCGGTAAAATATACGACCTGAAGAAAGTACCAACAGCTTTAAGCAATTTCTTCCAGGCTGAGCGGCTGTTACAATTGCGGGAGCTCGCGCTAAAGGAAGTAGCACACCAGGTTGAACGCAAAATAAGTATCGAGGTTCCTAAGAATATAAAATTACGGCCCGAACTATTTTTGGCATGTATCAGCACCAATGAGGCAACAGCGAAAATTATCATTCGTAAAACGGCCAGGCTGGCATCCTATTATCATTCAAAATGGTATGTGCTGTACGTACAAACCGATAATGAGAGCAGCGATAAAATTAACCTGGCAGCACAACGCCACCTCATCAATAACTTTAAACTGGCAACCCAACTTGGCGGTGAGCTGATAAAAGTTAAAAGCAACAACATAGCTAAAACCATTTGGCAAACGGCCGAAGCGCACAACATTACTACCATTTGCCTTGGCAAGCCCCAGTTTAAGTTTTACCAGCTGGTATTAAAAACTGCTGTATTTACCCAATTATTAAACAAGGTGTCGAAAACGGATATCGACATCGTTATTCTATCTTAGTTATGAGCATCAAAAATAAACTCCGCACAGGTATTAGTTTCCTGTTTTTGCTGGCACTGCTATGTTCGGGCTTTGCGGTTTATTACCTCCAGCAACTATCCAACGATTCAAGGGCTATCCTGAAGGATAACTACCGCACTTTGGAGTATACCAAAAATATTACGCGGTTACTGGATGCCGAAACCGGCGATGCTAACAAATTGAAAGATATCCAGGCCAACCTAACAGCGCAGGAACACAACATTACCGAAAAGGGCGAAAAAGAACTTACCGATTCGCTGCAAAGATTGTTCGATCAATACAAAACCTCAACCCCTGCCCTTCGGCAAGCTATCAGCATTAAAATGCGAAATGCCATTAGCGGGATAATGACCCTGAACATGGATGCCATCCTGCAAAAGGATAAAAAGGCCAACAATACATCAAGCCACGCGCTCATTATTATCGGCTTGCTGGGCTCATTTTGCTTTTTGATAGGATTTACATTTATGGCCAATTTTCCGGGATATATTGCTACCCCGATAAAGGAACTGACTCAAAGTATATTACAGATCGCTAATAAAAACTATAATAAAAGATTGGTATTTAACTCGGATGATGAATATGGTGAATTGGCTGATGCTTTTAATCAGATGGCAAAAAAGCTTAGCGAATATGAGCGCAGTAACCTGGCCGATGTATTATTCGAAAAAAGCCGGATAGAAACCATTATTAACTCGGTGCACGATGCGATTATTGGTTTGGATGACAAGCAAAGCGTAATTTTTGCAAACAAAATAGCCTGCGATCTTCTCGGCCTTCCCGAAGAAAAACTTATCAACGCGTTCGCGCCGCATGTTGCTGAAGAAAATGACCTGTTGCGGAATATGATGGTAACTGATGGCACTAAAATGAAAATATTTGCTGATGGCAAAGAGAGTTATTTTACAAAGGAAATTTTGCAGGTAACTAATGATGACAAGTTCATCGGCAAAGTGATCATCCTGAAAAACATCACCGAGTATCAACAATTAGATGAAGCCAAAACCAATTTTATGGCAACCATTTCGCATGAGTTGAAAACGCCTATCTCATCTATCAAAATGAGTTTAAAGCTATTAGAAGATACCCGTGTTGGCGAAGTGAATACAGAGCAGCGTTCTCTATTGGAAAACATAGAAGACGATACAAAGCGCCTGCTACAAATAACAGGGGAGTTACTGGATATGGGTCAGTTAGAAACAGGCAAGATCCAATTAAATTTCGGTAGTACCCATCCTAAAAACATTGTTGAATATGCTGTTAAAGCGATAAAATTTATTGCCGACCAGCGCCATGTGGCCATAAATATTAAGTGCGATGACAGTTTGCCAAATGTACGGGCCGATCTGGATAAATCAACATGGGTTCTCATCAACCTGTTATCAAACGCTATTAAGTATAGCCGCGAAAATGATACGGTGGAACTATCTGTTAAAAAACATAATCGCGATATGATAGAATTTGTAGTTAAAGACCACGGACAAGGTATAGAGCAAAAATATCTTTCAAAAATTTTTGACAGGTATTTTAAAATACCAGGCGCAACAACTGAGCAATCGGGCACCGGTTTAGGGCTGACCATTGCTAAAGATTTTATCGAAGCACAAGCCGGTAAAATAAGTGTTCAAAGCGAAATGGGAGAAGGGAGTGTGTTTAGCTTTTCGCTGCCTGTGGCTAACGTATTGGAGTATTGATCTCCTGTTAGTTTGTAGTATTGGCCCGGCAGAGGTAAACTTATTACAAAATAAGCCTTTAACTTTCGTTAAAGGCTTATTTTGTTGGAGGTAGACGGAACGCGCAAAATGCCGAACTTTTTTGAGTACCTTGAAGTACTTTTAAGTGTAAAGAACCTTACCTGGATTTGATTCACGGATAGCCCCGGGGTAAGTTTACTTTTCGATTCTAAGCCCCGTAAAGCCGGTTCCGGTATTTACCCGCTGTTTGGAGGTTTCTGCTCTATCCCCTCCCTTTAAGTCTTAAATTTCTGATCACTGATTTTGCAATATTACCCGAACAAGGCCCCCACTCCCCAACCGTTGTACATTACATATTGCCTGAGTTTGCGCAGGCCCTATGGGTAGCGCCGGACAAGGAGCATTGGGTGCAGCGGTGCATGTAGTGCAATTTACCGGATATACACCAGGCAGGCCCGAGTTTTGCTGTAAGCCTTTGTTATATATCGTATCGATGGGGGTGTTATTGGGGCCATATACCCAACCGCCTTTAGCGTTAGTGATCATTTTAATAAAGCTATTTACCCCATTTACACAACTAATGTCGATGGTTTCGTCGCAGCCTTTATTAGGGTTCAAGGTAAACTCGGCAATGCTTGTTCCATATTTCCCATGGTTAAAATCAGCGCCTTTTACAGGGCATTGGGGCTCAATGTAAAAACAAATATTCCCGCTGAAACATTTTCCTTTCGGATCAAAAACCTGGCTCGACTTTGGCCCCAGCTTAAATTTACCCATAAGAGGTTGAACAGATTTTAAGAACGGAAAATCGGCTAAACCTGCAGGCGTGGCACAGCATTGGTTCTTACTATTTTGTGCCGCAAACGTGACATAAACTTCTACCCAAACATTTTTGTTGTTTGTAACTAAAAGCTTGGTATAGGTTTGCTGTGCTTTTTGGCCAAATGTTGCTGTTACTTGTGATAAGATCAAAAGAAAAACGAATATTTTAGTTTTCATGATATTGCTTTTTATTTAGGTTTTTGTGTTGCTTTTCTTACGCTAACCATACCGGTACTATCGAAATCGGATCAGTATGGCTTGCCTGTATTTATTTTAGCCAGCTGTTATATTGATAAACGGATCCCAGGAGTAATATCCAACCACGCTACCGCTAACGCAATCAATTACCTGGAAAGACCATGAATATTGAACGGTACCAACATCTAAAACAGAACTTGTCCAGGCAGAGCACATGTACGCAGCAGCCGATGGCTGGTTATCGGCACTGTTATAATACATCACAGCAGGCTGTGTAACCAAAGCAGGTTCTGTAATTGTGCCGGTACCCGGACCTGCACTTGCAAAGTTATACAGTATGCAACTGTAAGAGTGAGCTGTTTGATCGGTAAGTAAGCCTGTTGATGGATCGGTAATTGTCCATCTCAAGGTATCGCCGGTTACTGCATTAACTGCAAGTTCTGATTTGCCTTGGTCGGTACTGGCGTATTGCCCGTCACAGATCATAAAAACAAAAGTGTCAGAGTCGCTATAAGACCCGAGAGAAGTTGGAGCTTGCAGTGTTCCGGGGCTTAAGCCTTTTTGCATTAAGCCATTTGTGTCAATTACACATAGTATATCAATTGTTGCCATGTTTTTTGTTTTCCTACTCTATAGGCTTTTCGGATTACCGCCTCCGTTTTATCCTGTACGGACAGGCCGTTTTTTTAAGTGGGTTCTGCTCCACGTTTCTCAAAAGCTTTTGATGATGTAAAGATGGGACGTATTAAAACCTGAGGTAAGCATATAAATAAGCGATATTGGAAACGGATATTTATGCCTGTTTTTTTTCAAAACACCAGGTATAAATACCTGTTATAAACACAAATGGCTACTGAGTGATATTGACGCTTGTTATTTTAAGTATTATTGTAAAAGAAACCTAACCTTTAATTACCATGAAAAATTTTCCCAAATTCATTATTGCTATCCTCCTCATCATTGTGGCCGCGCTGTGCGTGGTGTTAACATTAAAAATTAATTGCCGTTGGGGGAATAAGCCGATCCCGCCGGATATCATCACCAAAAGATTAGTACCCTTTGATACAGCTAAAAACCATCAGGCAATTTTCAATTCAATTTGCGGTCCCATATTTAAGCCTTATAATAGCAGGGATACAGTACCCTACAGCGGGAGTATTTTAAGAAACACCGACGTATTGCTCTCGCTTGGTTTAAACAATGCCGATCTGTACGATTACGTACAATGTGCGCAGCTAAGGCTTAAAACAATGCTGGGATATGACATGGCCGGGAAGAAGATCAACCTATATGCACACCCGGTTGAACTTCAAACAAATGGGGCAGTTACAACTATTGTGGACCTGGCTTTTGATAAATACGGAAATCTGTACTATGCTAAAACCGGGGCCCCATGGAAAAACCCTTGCAAGGAGAAATGTATATTCTGTAATGTCATGTCGGCATCAGTGCCCGCAACTGCTGATAATAAAAAACTAATTCTTGACGAGGAAGACATGTACGTGATAGATCTGAACAACCCTTGCCCTCCTTGCAATTAGCAGTTTTTGATGCAAAAACTCACTAAAATATATTGATATGTCTTTAGTTACATTTATAATGTATAGCGCCAATATACCGCCACTGTTTGGTGGTATATTGGCGCTAATTTATTTCAACAAGTTCGATCCTAAATTATATTCGTTCAAACTATTCCTACTTTTTAACGCAGCTATTCAAAGTATCCAATTTGTACTGTCTGTTTTAAAGCATCACAATTTATTTTTATTACATATAGATGTGCCGATAGAGTTTATGCTACTTACGCATTTTTACTATTCTGCCCTAAAACAATACCTTGATAAAAAGATCTTTTTTACACTGGTTGTTCTTTTCGTTACGTTTTCCATCGCTAACAGTATTTTTATACAAAATATTGATTCATTCAATTCATATGCACTTATTACGGAGTCCGTTATCATCATCATTTTATCAATATTCACGTTTATTGTGTTGCTGGATCCCCGATCGGGGATGAACAATACACCAATAGGTAAAACAGTCAGACTTATCAATTCAGGAATCTTTGTCAACCTTTCTACAACATTATTAATATATTATTTCTCCAATTTTTTACTGAATCACTTTACTAAAAAAATTGTGAATTATATTTGGATATATAATGACCTCGCATCGGTGTTTATGTACGCTTGTTTCATAATAGCTATTTTTAAATATGTTAAACCAGGTAAATCTCGTTGATATTATTATACCTTTTACTGTTGTGCTTTTTATAATCGCGACAGGAGTGGTATTATTACATCAAAACTTTCAAAAAAATCTGGTTGAACTTGAGCTTGAAAAAGCAGAACTAAAATCGATACAGCAAAACGAACTGTTGCAAAATAGCATTATGGTTCAGGAAGAGGAACGAAAACGGATTGCAGGGGATTTACATGACGAAATTGGTGCCGTAGTATCCATCATTAAGATGAACCTAATGTTGATGCGACAAAAACAACAAGGCACACCAACAGATAACCACGATGTTAAAGACATTCAAAATTTGATCAAATTATCTGGGACGGCAATTTCAAGTGTCAGGCACATTAGTCACCAACTGATGCCACCACAATTAGAAACGTTTGGATTGGTAAAAACAATCGAATCTGTTATCGATCATGTTCATCAATCAGGCAAGCTCAGGATTAATTTTATAGTTAAGTGCGAGTGGCCCGAAATTCAGTGGCCGGTTACACTTGGCATTTACAGGATAATAATGGAGCTCATCAATAACACCATTAAACATGCACAAGCCGACAATATTTCTTTAGCGTTTGATTGTTTAAATGGCGCCCTGGTTATTAACTTTGAAGATGATGGCCTTGGTTTCCCTGAGGGTACACACCCGCAAAGCGGACTGGGGCTGATCAGTATGGAAGCAAGAGCCAGAGCATTGAACGGCCAATTTGAATGTAGCAATGGAGTGGAAAGGGGCATTAAGGCCACAATTATAATACCTGATAATTAACCAGACCAACCTAAATACATCACCATGGAAAACACAATTAAAATAGGTATAGTTGAGGACCAATTACTGTTTAGAGAAGGAATTAAAGCCATACTAAACAGCTGGGATAATTTCGAAGTGGTATTTGGGAGTGCTGATGGGTATTCGGTTATTGAGAAGTTACAAAACGCCACCGTTTTGCCTGATGTAATGTTGATTGATTTATCTTTACCGGCACACGATAAAAAGGAATATAGTGGCCTGCACCTTACCCTGGCATTAGCCGAAAAGTTCCCCGAAATCAAGGTGTTAATCCTTTCTGTACACGATGATGAAAACTTTATGGCCGAGCTCATAAAAAATGGCGCACATGGCTATTTGGTTAAAGATTGCGACCCCCTGGAAGTACACCAGGCTGTTATTTCGGTATTTGAAAAAGGCACCTACATTAACAGCAGAACATTAAAAGCCATTCAAGGTAGTATGGCCAAAACAATAAAACCTACTAAAAAACTGCTCACCTATATTTCGCCGCGAGAGGAGGAAGTGCTTAAATTAACATGCCAGCAATTTACCGCTGATGAAATTGCTGAAAAGCTATTTATTAGTGTAAAAACTGTTAATGGGCATCGGAACAATTTATTACTAAAAACAGGATCGCGTAATGTTACCGGGTTAGTAACCTTTGCTATCAGGAATAATATTGTACAACTATAAAACCCTCATTTAAATGCTATGGTCTTTGTTGTGCAATTAAGAAATACTTTTAACAGGTGAAATTTTAACTTTCGTTAAAGGCTTCATTATTACCTGATAGCGGGAGCAGGACAATTCTCGAACTTTTTGGAGGATCTACAATTGTTGGTAAATGCGAAGAATTTATATTTTGACGTTCTGTTTATAGAAAGCCAAAAATCTGCGTATTTGAATAAGAGTTAACTTTTTATAGATTTGCTTTTATAAAGTACTTTTTTGTGGATAAGCGTAAGCTCAATAAATTAAATACCAGTATATTACTGTTTTTAACGGTAACGTATTTGTTTATTGCAGTATCCCACATTTTTTATTTGCCGCCAAATAATCTAAGTAGTTCCCAAAAGCATGTGGCGGCTAACTCTATATTTAAGAGGCGTGTTACAGACAAAAATCAACGGGAGTCTCCAAGCTTAAAGCGTCCTGATAAGTCGACGATTGAAGAAAAGAAAAAAGTGCTGGACGATATTACCCAGTTAGTATCAGTCGCTTTTATTTTAACGTATTTTGGAGAGTCTTTGCTTTCTGTAAAACCGGAGCCTTCCCCCCATAATTACCTGTTAGCAAACAGGCAATACGCCTATCTCACCCTTTGCACCTTTCGTATTTGATGATACCTGCGTAAGCCCATCCCGGGTTTAGCGTTGTTTCAATTTCATTCCATAGCGCCATTCTAATTGCCGTTTATGCTTTAGCTATGCGCTCATGTTTTACAATTATCATTTTTAATATGCAAAATTTCAAGATTCACTTATGTGCAATCCTGTTCCTGCTTATGGCAGTACAGGCCAATGCTCAGCACATTACCTTACAACAATTATTACAGCAGGTTAATCAAAAAGCACCGGCGCTTGTATCCGATTCGGCAGCCATACTGGTACGTAAAGCACAGGCAACCGAGACCCGAAATAACTGGTTGCCTAACCTGAAGCTAAATTACCAGGCCGATATTGGTACCAACAATAACGACGCGGGCCCGTATTTCGGCTTTGGTATCATCCCGTCAAACTCACGCGGGGTGCGGGTTGATAATAATACCACCGCGGTATCAGCAAATGTTGGCGTAGCCGAGTTAGATTGGGAGATCTATAATTTTGGTGCCTATGGCGCTCAAAACAAAGTTGCTCAATCAGATATCGTGGTTGAGCAAAGCCATTTTTCCGAATCAAAGTACCAGTTGCAAGCTTATGCAATTGACAGTTACCTCCGGCTTTTGCGCCTGCAGGATTTTCTATCCATACAGTTGCGCAATATCAGGCGTAATGAGGAGATCAAGCGTTCGGTAATGTCGTTAGCCAAAAGCGGTATAAGGCCCGGTGTGGATACCAGCATTGCCGAAGCCGAACTATCAAAGGCAAGGCTTAACTATATTGAGTTATCGAACCAGTATAAACAGGTTCAATTACAGCTTTCGGGGATTAGTGGATTGAATTATCAAACCATTCAACCCGATACATCGGTTTCGGCAAAGCTCATCAATAATTTCACACTGTATAATTTAATCCAGGCCGATACCGCTAACCACCCGCTTATTAACTACTACAAATCGGTTTACCAAAATAACCTGGAGCGCGAGCGCCTGATAAAACAAAGCTACAACCCTAAAATAATGCTCGAAGGAGCTGTTTGGGGGCGTGGTTCGAGTGTTGACGCGAGCGATCATTTTAATAGTTTGCCGGATGGCTTTGGTTTTAACCGTGATAATTACCTGGTTGGCGTAGGCATTACCTACAACCTTTTCGATCTGCGCAGGCGCAATCTTAAACTCAGCACCCAAAAAACAGTAACCGACTTTGCCCGTAAAAAACTACAGGAACAAACGCAACAGCTTGCTGTAGCTAATGAGCAGGCCAACGTAGAAATGAATACCGCCAAACAGCGGTTAATGGAAATCCCCAATCAGCTCAATGCAGCCAGTGCGGGTTACAGGCAAAAGCTGTCGTTATATAAAAATGGCTTAACCGATATTATTGAGCTGAACGCGGCGCTAAATATTTTATACCGCGCCGAAACCGATTATATGGCTGCCAAATACACCTATAGCCATGCGCTTTTCCAGAAAGCCATTACCGAGAATCAGGTTAATCAAATTTTAAACCTTTTAAATTAATTTAACTATGTCAATGGTCACATCCGCACTAAAAAGGCCCATCACTACTATTGTGATCACGGTGAGCCTTTTGATCTTCTCAGTGCTCAGTGCAATAAAGATCCCGATAGATATTTTCCCGCAGTTAAACCTGCCCACCATTTACGTTATCGAATCTTACGGTGGCATGTCGCCCCAGCAAATGGAGGGCTTCTTCTCCACCCGTTTGCAAGATCAGTTTTTATACGTTAACGGTGTCCGTAATATCACCAGTAAAAACATTCAAGGCTTAACTATGCTTAAGCTAAGCTTTTACGAAAACACTAATATGGCCGAAGCCAGCGCGCAGGTAGCACTACAGGTAAACCGTGCCATGAAGTTTTTCCCGCCCGGTGCCTTGCCTCCACAGGTGGTTCGTTTCGATGCTTCATCGTTGCCGGTTGGCCAATTGGTGCTATCTGCACCTAAACGCAGTTTAAAGGAGATATACGACCTTGCCGCTACCAAGATCAGGCCCATGTTCGCGGCTGTTCCGGGTTTATCGGCACCACCTCCTTTCGGTGCTAACTCGCGGTCAATTACTGTAAATGTCGACCCCAATAAACTGCGCAGCTACAACCTCACGCCCGACCAGGTAGTTGAAGCCTTAGCCAAGTTTAATGTCATGTCGCCATCGGGTAACTTACGTTTAGATAACACCATGTTTGTAACCACGCTAAATACACTGGTTAAACAGGTTGATGAGTTTGGTGATATCCCGATAGTCACCAAGAATGGCGTGCCGATACTGGTTAAAGATGTTGCCCGGGTAGCCGACGCCAGCGATGTTACTGTTGATTATGCGCTCATTAACGGCAAACGCTCTGTTTATATCCCTGTAGTTAAAACTGCCGATGCTTCCACGTGGAGCGTAGTACAATCGTTAAAAGGCAGGATACCCGAAATGCAGAGTTTACTGCCCGATGATGTTAAAATATCATATGAGTTTGACCAATCGGTATTCGTAATAAACGCGGTAAAGAGTTTGATGACCGAAGGTGGTTTGGGCGCGTTGCTTACGGGCTTAATGGTGTTGTTGTTCCTGCGCGACTGGCGAAGCAGTTTAATTGTGGTGATCACCATTCCTGTTTCTATTTTGATAGGCGTTTTCCTTTTGGGATTGTTCGGCCAAACTATCAATATCATGACATTGAGCGGCCTTGCGCTGGCAATCGGTATCCTGGTCGACCAGGCGACGGTAACCATCGAAAATATACACCAGCACCTTGAAATGGGCAAAACCAAGCGACAAGCCGTATACGATGCCTGCGAAGAAATATCGTTTCCGCTGTTGCTGATATTATTGTGTATCCTGGCTGTATTTGCACCGTCGTTTATGATGAATGGTGTGCCTAAAGCGATGTTTTTACCATTATCGCTATCCATTGGTTTAACCATGATCGTTTCGTACGTGTTGGCACAAACGCTTGTGCCCATCTTATCAAACTGGCTCATACAGGCCGAAACTTATGCCCATTATGAGCATGGAAAACTGCATGCTCATGCAGGTGAAACGATAGACAGGAAGGAAAAAAATCAGGTTAGCCAACACTTAAAAGAAGAACAGGAACACCCTGAGAAAAACGACTTTTTTGAAAGAATAAAAATGAGGTTTATGGGTATCATTCAACGTTGGATGCCTTATAAAAAACTCATTGTACCTATTTACCTGGTTGTGGTTTTAGCATTGGCGGCTGTTTGTTTTGTATTTATTGGTAAGGATATGATGCCAAAACTAAATAACGGTCAGTTTCAGATACGGATAAAAGAACCTGATGGCACACGTTTGGAACGTACAGAAGACAAACTAAAGCAGGTATTGCAAATTATCGATAGTACGGTAAACCACCATGTAGCCATCACATCAGGATATGTGGGTATAGTACCCAGCAGCTACGGTACCAGTAACCTTTACGTATTTAATACCGGCACCCACGAAGCTGTTTTGCAGGTTAACCTTGATGAAGGTTACAAAATGAATATGGACGAATTGAAAGATGCGCTGCGGAAGAACATCGCGGCAAGGCTACCTGGCCTGCGCATTACTTTCGAGCCTATTGACATGACGGAGAAAATTATGAGCCAGGGCGCTGCCACGCCGATTGAAATACGCGTTGCAGGGAAAGACCTGGCCCAGATAGAAGGTTATTCGGATAAAGTATTAGCTAAACTAAAAAACATCCCCTACCTGCGCGATGTGCAAATTGTACAGCCATTGAAATTCCCGGTTGTAGCTATCACTATTGACAGGATAAAGGCAGCGCAACTTGGCCTCAATGTGAACGACATAAGCCGTTCGGTTACGGCAAGCACATCGTCAAGCCGCTTTACTGAGAAGAACCAGTGGCTCGATGAAAAATCGGCGTATACCTACCAGGTGCAGGTTGAAGTACCCGAATATGTGATGAACAATATGGACGAACTTAAGGAAATACCTTTAGTTAAAGGGCAAAGCAGCCCGGTATTGGGAGATATTGCCACATTCGCCACCAAATATGTTCCGGGCGAGTATGACCGCACTGGCCCACGTCGTTTTTTAACCATTAGTGCCAACATTTATAAAAAGGATTTAGGTACAGCTACCACTGATGTTCAGGATGCAATCAAATCATTAGGTGCAACGCCTAAAGGCTTGCTGGCCGAAGTTAAAGGTATGTCGAGTTTATTGACGGATACCTTAAGCAGTTTACAGAACGGCTTGTTGTTTGCCATATTGGTTATTTTCCTGCTATTGGCAGCCAATTACCAGTCGTTCAAACTGTCGCTAACGGTATTATCTACCATTCCAGCGGTAATATTAGGTTCGTTAACAGCGCTGCTGCTTACCGGCTCAACACTAAACCTGCAATCATATATGGGTATGATCATGTCGACAGGGGTATCCGTTGCCAACGCCATACTTATTGTAACCAACGGCGAAAGTTTGCGATTAGACTTTAAAGATGCTACACGCGCGGCAGTAACCAGCGCGTCCATCAGGCTAAGGCCAATTTTAATGACCAGCCTTGCCATGATGGCCGGAATGATACCCATGGCATCAGGCATGGGCGAAGCCGGAGAGCAAACCGCCCCGCTTGGCCGTGCGGTTATCGGCGGACTTTTCGCTTCAACGCTTGCCGCTTTGTTTATACTGCCCATGGTGTTTGCATGGGTACAAAATAAAACTACTTATGAGTCGCAATCACTAATGCCCGGTGCCGAAGAAGCAACAGAGCAAGACAATTTATCATTAGAAACATCAATATTATAGAACAGAAAATGAAATCGAAAATCATCATATTTTTAAGCTGTGCAGGCTTTTTAGCGGCTTGCTCCGGCAATAACAAACCTGTCGACCTTACATCCGCGACAGCAAAAACAAAATCGAATTACGACATGGGGACGATAACCGAAAAAGCGTTATCAAGTATAGCCCGTATGCCCGGCCAGCTAAAACCTTTTAACGAGGTTAACATCTTCCCTAAGGTGAACGGTTTTGTACGAAGTGTAAATGTTGACCGTGGCAGCATTGTGCACAAAGGCCAATTGCTGCTAACACTGGAAGCGCCCGAAATGGAATCGCAATTAGCAGCAGCCAACTCAAAATACTTACAGGCCGAAGAAAACGCGGTTGCCAGTAAAGAAAAGTACCAGCGTTTAAAAGAAGCGGCTAAAGAGCCCGGCTCGGTATCGCCACTCGACCTTGATAATGCCCTATCCAAAATGAAAGCGGATGCAGCAATGGCGCAATCAGAAAAGTCAAATGTATCATCGGTACGTACAATGCAGGATTACCTGAACATCCGTGCACCTTTTGATGGTATGATCATTCAGCGCAATGTATCGCCGGGAGCATTGGTATCCCCGGGGAAAGGTACCGACCAACCTATGCTCATTTTACAGGACATTAATAAGTTGAGGCTTGAAGTGTACATTCCCGAAGATTACATTGATAAAGTTGACCTGAGCAAACCGGTAAGGTTTACGTTTAACGCCCTGCCCGGAAAAGAGCATTCGGCAAAAATCAGCCGTTCGGCAAATGCGCTTGGCAGCATGCGATCTGAGGCAATAGAAATCGACGTGGAAAATAGAAATGGCCAGTTAAAGCCGGGTATGTATGCCGAAGTTAAAATACCGATGTTGTCGGGCGCTAAATCGTTGCTTGTTCCTAATAATGCTATTGTACGGTCAACGGAGCGGGAATATGTCATCACCATCAAAAATGGCAAGGCCACCCTGGTTGATATTAAAGAGGGCTTGGGCAGTCATGATTCGACAGCGATTTTTGGTAACCTGAAACCTGGTGAAGCCATCCTAAAAAATGCTAACGACGAGATCAAAGACGGAACGGCTATCAATTAGTTAAATATTAATTACTACCGCGGGGATAACCCGCGGTAGTTTATCAACTTACAAAAACCGAACAGCATGCTTCAACCGGAACAGTTTCCCAGGTATTTTAGGCATATAGCCAGCCTGTACCATAAAGTGGTTTGTCGCGAATTGGATATCCCTCAGTTGAATAATTATTTCGACTTTTTATTGACCATTGATCGTTGTGAACAACAATTAACCCAAAAACAACTTGCGGAGTTAATGTATATTGATAAATCGGCCATGGTAGCCATTGTTAATTATTTGTTTGAACATGAGTTTATTAACGTGAGGCTCAACCCGTCGGACAGGCGCGAAAACTTCATTTCGTTAGCTGAAAAAGGAAAACAAATTGTATCAAAAATAAGAAAAGCAGAAAGCAACATCTACCGGCAAATGCTGAATGGAATTGATAAAGACAAGATAAGCTCTTTATTTGAAACACTAATGAACATAGAAACAAGCCTGAAACATATTAACAGCACCCTATAAAATGAAAGACGACAAGATAAACAAAGCTCCGAACTGCGGAAAATATCTTGTTGAAATGGATCGGATACCGCGTGGGATGATTGTGAGGATGTTCCTTTTTTTGGCCTCCCTTTAAACGATATTAATCTTTGCTTGTTTATAAAACGTTATATTTTAGATTTAACAAAAAGAAGAATTTCAACACTTTAAACTCTTCTTGTTCTTCTTTTGCAAGCCAACAGGACTCGAACTTAAAAAGCTCTTAATTTTAATGGAAATGCAATATTAATTTTTTGACAAAAAATAAAAACCGTGTTTCTGAGTCAGAAACACGGTTCAATTTTCAGGTAGCGGGAGCAGGACTATATTTAACTTTCACGAAACAAATTATTATCTTTGTATATCGGTATTAAATAACTGATAATCAATTGATAATAAACATTTTTTCTTTCCTTTATTTTTTTATAAATGAAGTTAAACGAAAGAAATTGCACCGCACATTGCACCGCAAATTATGGGAGTTAAAAGAAAACACGGAAGATTTTATTTGGACACTAAGCCCGATGTACAGGGCCAATTACCCCTCATGTTTGAGTTCACCTACCGGGGTGTGACTGATGGAGACAAATATAAGAGAAATCGTTTACGGCACTATACCGGATTACGAATTCCCGGTAAACAATTGTCCAGTAAGAAAGTATTGACCTATGCCTGTTGGGATGCCCGCCAACAGACAGCCAGAGGCTTTAAAGGAGCGGATGATATAAATGCTTATATCACAACGTTAATCGATAAGGTGTCTAAATATGTCAGAAACAAGAAGGAGAACTTCCAGCCATTGGATATGTTTGAATTGAAAAAACTTATCACTGTAAATCATTCGGTCGGCAATGAGAATGTTGTAGCTTTTTGTGAAACTTATCTTAAACGGTATGATAAACCGGGACAGGAAAGTACAAAGAAGAATATCAGTACCATGATTTCTTCATTAAAAAATTATACTGACACACGCCCACCATTATTGGCCAATGTTGGCAAAGAATTTATGGATGGTTTTATTTCATATCTGACCAACACCAAAAAGAATAACAATACGACTGTAGAGAAAAAGGTATCGATGTTACAGCAAATTTTGCGTGATGCGCATAAACAAGGCCTTTTAAGCAGCACAACGGCATTAGAAGAAATTAAGGTGCAAAGAAGTTCCACAGACATCATTTTTCTAAAGCAAAAAGAGTTAAAAACGCTGGAGAATTATAAGCCCGAAATTGACCGCCTCCAAAAATTGAAGGATGTTTTTTTATTTGGCTGCTATACTGGTTTACGGTATAGTGATTTAGACCAAATAAACCAGGCACATTATCACAAAAAAAGTGACAAAGGCGAAAACTACCATATATTGCGTTTCGTGATTAAAAAGACCCGTAAGTCACATGAAATCGCCTTGCCGCCAAAAGCAGTCGCCATTATAGAGAAATATTGGGATCAGCAAAAATTTAAAAAATTATTACCAGTGCCTTCCAATCAAAAGTTCAACGACTACTTAAAAGAATTGTGCGAAGAAGCAAAGCTGAATACTGAGATTGAGATAACTGCACAATTTGGAAGCGAAGTAAGAACAGAGATCAAAAAGAAGTTTGAGATACTCTCCTGTCATTCGTCCCGCCATACATACGCTATTTTAAGTTTGGAGAATGGGATGCGCCCCGAAGTGTTACAGCGAAATTTGGGGCACTCAAAATTATCGCAGACTATGGATTACGTAAAGATACTGGATAGCGTAAGGCATTTTGAGACGTTAAAAGCATTTTCGGTTTAACCATTTATCTGAATATTCAATTATGCATTTAGACCGATATAATTATATAGCAACAAACGACTTTCAGGATTATGAATTTTACAGCGAAGGGCCAAAAGGAAGAATCAAAAAGGTAATTCGCTATAAAAAAGTAGCAGACGATCCGATTACCTATAATTTGGCTTTTGGCGATGAAAATGAACTGGGCGTCATAAGTGATACTGTAAAAACCAATAACGACGACAGGGACCTGGTTTTAACTACAGTGGCTAATACTTTGCATACATTTTGTGATCATTACGGCAATCATTTTGTTTATGCAGAGGGCAGTACCACCGCCCGAACAAGGCTTTATCAAATGGGCATAGCCCGCCTTTGGAACGAAATTAGTATGGATTTTGACGTTTGGGGGTATAGTGAGGGTGGGTGGCGCTATTTTGAGGTCAATGTGAACTATGAGGCCTTTTTGGTAAAGAGAAAATAATTTAATAAATTTGAGTAACAAAGGAGTGGCTATGTCAACAGTAAAAAAAGCAATAGTTAAAGGAAAAGGATATGACGAGATTGTTGTGAGCGATCAGGTTAGGAGCTATGCCAGTGAACCTTTCTTTGTTGAAAAGGAAGAAAAGGCGAAAGCGTTTTTACGCCAGCACCCCATACCCGAACATTTGATAAAGAAATAAAAACAGTAATAATACGAGCCGAAACCTTCCGGCTTTTTTATTTCTATTCTCTGCGAAAATCAGCTTGATAGCATAGGAAAACATCATGACTTAACATTTGTTATATCAATTTGGCTTAAATTTTTAAACCAAATACACTTGATATAACTATGGTCGTATGCCTGATGTAAAGTACAAAGTACGCGATTTTTTAGACGTACGCCTTATTAGTAAGATCACATCCGTTCATCGATACCTACACCGCGTAGCTTACGGTGATCAAAAACCAGTTAACACCAGTTGGTTCGCGGACGCGAATAACATTCTCGCCCATGCCTTACAGGATCATTATTGTATTACCCTCATACAGTGCCCATTTGAGTTTAATTTTGAATCTCTACTTAGTCATTTTGGTTGGTTCTGTCAATTCATGTACTTCAATTTCTCGGAAACCACTTTGCAATTTGACGTTTTAAAAAAGCTTCGGGAGAAAAACCTTAGCTCAGAAGAACTCGATCTGCTACTTAACATATTAACTGAAAACCCGGAACCCTATCGGTTTGCGCTAAATGCTTACCAAGATAAAGCCAAATTTGCATTGATGAAGCGCCAGAACCTGAAAGAAAAAGGAGAAGAAGCTCCTTTTTTAGCACGAGACCGCCAATTCAGGCTGGCCTTTGGGGAAACCATGAAGAAAATTCAAGCTGAACAAGCGGTGCAAATTGAGCAAGCTCTGCTTTTGGATGTAGGCGCTGCGAGTGAACCTGGTCCAAAACTTATACCATCCGAAACACCGCCCGTAAAATACGAGCCCTCTTTATATGGTTACCTTAGGCTTAATGACAACCTAACGGTGGAACAACAAACGGCGGTCATTCATTTTCTTTACGATTTGTTAAAAGAGTTATTTTACAACCAATGTACCCTTAAGAAATTTGAGGCTGTATTTCTGTACGAGCAAAGTGACGCGGTGATATTAGACCTATCAAAATATACCAGCAACCACCTTGATGCCCAAAAAATACACTGGATTTTCCGCTCGCTAAAAGACACAAACAAAATACTTTCGGCAAGTTGGGAAGTTATACGTAAAAAGATCATCGTCTATAATAAACAGGGATTGATCGTACAATCTGTTTATCAGATCAGTGAAAGCAAAATTCCATCACAAAAAAAGAGGCAGGTCGAAAAACTGCTTCAACCCCTGTTTGATAAACTCCCTGGTCACCGCTTGCGTTAACTTCCCATAGCCGAAAATATGCATAAAAGTTTTTTCCAGCTTTTCTTCCAGTTTCCATTAATCGACCAATTAATGGAAGCCCTCTATTGTTCCTTTGCTGAAAATCAACATTTATGGAACAACAAATGCAATTTATCGGGTTTAGCTGCGAAGAGGCGGAACGTTTCTTAAAGACGGTTATTAGCCGGTGCATAGAAGAACATCAGGCTAAACAGAAAAGCAATGAAGCTGAATTACCACTCACGCCGCTACAGGCCTGTAAAGCTTTAAAAGTTTCCGCACCAACCTTGCGCAGATATGTAAGACTCGGCCTTATACGCAGGCATGACCTGGGGCCGCGCCGTAAAGTATTTTATTTATCGGAATTAGAGGAAGACGTAAAGCGGGTCGAAGCTTCTGTTTTTACGCATCGTTGATCACGAATAAGCATCGGGGCAATAGCATTTTGTGCTAAGAAGCAAGTTTGTGTTTTTGTTACACAAAAACTCCCCGGATGCCTTCGGCACCGGGGCAAACTTGCCTTTTGCTCCCGTTGGTCGCAAAAGGAGTAAAGACAGAATCAGGCTTTTGAATGAATAAAAAAAATCAGTGATGACGATTTTGAGAGAGAAAACAATTGAAGTTAAAAAATCAAAACATAAGGGCGGCGCGCCGCCAAAAAGAATACGCCGCGAGAAAGGTATACGGGTCAGGTTGACCGCTACCGAGCATTTTTTGATCAGTTCGAAAGCGAAGGCCGCCGGCATGGTTTTAAGCAGTTGGTTCCGGGCGGCCGCCGTCAACGCTAAAGTAGTTTCCAGGCTGAAGCCGGAAGACCTGCGTATCCTGCGGATGCTGGCTGGCCTCGCGAATAACTTAAACCAGTTGACCAAACTGGCGCATACAAGCGGCATTTTCCTGATCGCCCGTAAATGCGATAGCCTTCTCATAGAAATTGATGAAGCCCTAAAATATTTCAACAACGATGATCGGCAAGATACCTAAACCCGGAAAAAGCTTTGGCGGCTGTATCCAGTATAATGTCTTAAAAAAAGATGCTACCATACTGGATGCGGATGGTATCCGCATTGACAAGATCGCCCATACCATTTCTGATTTTAATATGCAACGAAAAATGAACCCAGGATTAGGCCAGGCGGTTGGTCATATTGCCTTAAGTTGGAGCCCGAACGATAAGTATAAATTAAGTGATGAAAAAATGGTAAGCATAGCCAAGGAATATTTGCAGAAAATGAAGATACATGACACACAGGTGCTTATTGTTCGTCATAAAGACAAGGAACACCCCCATGTACATCTCATTTATAATCGTGTCAATAATGAGGGGAAAACCATACCCGATGCTTTCCAGCACCGGCAGAATATCAAAGTCTGCAAAGAACTAACACTAAAACACGGCATGTACCTATCACAAGGCAAAGAGCAGGTCAATCGCCCGCAATTAAAAGGCATCGATAAAATCAAATATGAATTATACGACACCATCAAATCCGTTAGCCAAAAGGTAGGCAGTATGGAGGAGTTGAAAAAGGAATTGCAGAAACAAGGAATTGGAATGCTCTATAAATACAAAGGCGATAGTAAGGAGATACAGGGGGTCAGCTTTTCAAAAGGGGAATATAAATTCAAAGGATCGGAGATAGACCGGAGCTTAAGCTATGGCAAATTGAGCCAGGGGATTAACCAGCGAGTAAAACAGGAACAACAACGTGAGCTCCGCCACAGGGAATTTACCAACCAATTAAAACAGGCATTAAAAACCTCACGGGCGCCGGCTAAAATATCGCCCGTAAATATAGCGCATGGCGAATCCCTGTCAGAGGTTTTATTGAAACCCCAATACCTGGATTATCAACCTATTATTCCAAAGAAAAAGAAGAAGAGCAAACCTGGCCACGAACAGAGCCAGGGCATACACCTATAAATATGTAAAATATGAGCAGTGACACAGCACCAGAAAAAAACATCACCGATGAGATCGTTGATGGCTTAGCCAAAAATTACACGGACCTGGAGAAAAAGTATTCAGAGTTAGAAAAACGCCAGGCAAAAACAGAGGGTTTGGATGCAACGATAAGTGGCTTGATCCCCAAAGTCAAAACATTGGAGATCAACGCCGCCGCCTATCCGAAAGTTTATGTGCCTGATTATAGCAAAGACTTTAAGAACTTATTTGACCAGCTTAAAATTTTAAAGGAAGCTTACGATAGGGCGCTCCGGCAGATAGAAGAAAAGATCAATGCGATTCCAAAAGTGTTGCCGGTAAAAAACCTCCACCACTTTGAACCAAAAGCTAAGCCCGTCTTTAATTTATTTATTGCATTGATCATCTCCATAGCTGTTTTAAGCGGCATTTGTGTAACGCTGGAATTTGAGGTTAGCCGCCTAAAAGATGAATCTAACCGGTTTTTGATCCTACGCGGGTTTTATCCCGAGGTCGCCGGATATATTGATAAAGCCTATAGCAAGGATGCTGATGGATTGATCAAAAAAGCGGAAGCCAATATCCAAGAACAACAAATGATGTCAGCGGCAGCTTTCGCGGCAAAACAAGCAGCGGAAGAAAAGGTGGCAGGTGAGGGAAAAAATAAACGCGCGGGTAACAAATCAGCGCGTAGTAGAAAAGCACAAACACATTAATCACTAACCTTAATTTGTAAGAAAATGAAAAATTCCGTAAATTTAGCTGAATTAAATGCAGCAGGCGGTAGGTTGAGTATTTTCGTCAATGCTGAACAGGAGCCGATTGGGATATTGATCCCTTTGGCCGGATGGGCCAACATCGCACCGGCTGTGCCAATGATTGTGAATTATATTTGCTTATGTCCCAGCTAACTTTTAAACCGATATTTGAGCGCTCCCTGAAAGAACAGGGAGAATTGCTTGCGCCGGTTATCGAGCAGGTGAAGGCAGCCAATCTCCAAAAAGGTTCCTATAACAGTTACCAGGACAAACACTGTACCTCCAAAGACCTATTTGTACATGAGTACCAGGACAGAAAGGAACTGGTTAGGGTCAATGCCCTTACTGGCCAAATCTCGATTGTCAAGCAGCTTTCCAAATGAAAAAGCCACAACTGTATGTTTTTGCCGGACCCAATGGTGCCGGTAAGAGCACACTGTCTGCTACTATGGTTCCGCCGGGAACACCCATATTTGACGGCGACAAGGAATTAGCGTTATTACGGAAGCAGTTTCCTGATCTCGATAGCGGAAATCTGTATGATTCAGTTAATGGGCATATTTATGAAGACTGGAAGAAACGGGCTATACAGTCAGGTTCAGACTGCGCCTTTGAAACCAATTTCCGACTGCCGGACGTCATGCATTCCGTGGAGCAATTCCAAAATAACGGTTATGAAACCAGGCTGATCTTTTTTGGCCTTGATTCTATAGAAGCATCCGTTGACAGGGTAGCGATGCGTGTCACTCATGGAGGTCACGATGTCAGTCCGGACAACATCCGGGAAAATTATGATAGGGGGCTGAAAAATTTAGGTATTTACTTCAGTGGATTCGATTCGGTGCATTTATACCATAATTACGAGAACCAGCAGCAAATTGTTCAATCGGTTCCATTGATGACCATTAAAGCTGGGCAAAAAATCGAACAGGCTTTAAACTTACCCGAATGGGCCAAAGCCTTTAGTCAGATTTTAGAGCAAAAGCAATCCTTGCAAAAGACGCTGGAACTTAAACAGGAAAACCATCAGGATATAAGCAACCGGCCTAAACTCGGGAGTGGTTATGGCCGGAATGACAACGAGCAGTCAACAGGAATGAAGGTATAAGGCAATGGCAGACGGAATATCGCCATCTCTTATTCACCCGTGCCGCGAAGATAGCCCACCGCCGGGATAAAAAGTAAAGGCTATACAAGCGGGCGGGAGTTGTTCGCTTTCAGCGGCCCCGCCCGGCCTTGACTTTTTACCCGGCTCGCGCTGTTGGTTGCTTAACAGTTGAATAAGGGATGGTGGGTTCGGCAGGTCGCAGACCTATCGCTTCGTCATTCTGTAACTGCGCTATTCCTGAACTATAATCATCGCATAACATGATTTATATCATATTTTAAACCCGCCAGCTTGTGCATTTTTGCGTGATGAAACTTACAATTAACCCGCAAACAAAAATCGGCCAGTTGCTTGAAGTTGACCGTGACCTGGTGATCAGGACACTGGTCGGTTTGAATAAAAAATTCTCGAAACTTAAAAATCCCTTACTACGAAATTTATTAGTCAAAAGGGTTAGCATCGCTGACGCCTGCAAAATATCAAAAACTGAGCTCACTGATTTTTTGTGGAGCATGAAGCAGATCGGATTCCAGGTGGCTGATAGAACAGCGACAGAAGACAAATTGACCGTATTAACCGAAGTGTTCCGCGAACCATTGGATTATTTCGAACTCGATGTGCGGCCTATCTTAGCCCGGGATAAAGATCCGCTGAAAGAAATCCTGGCAAGTATCAGGAACCTCGAAGAGGGCCAGGGACTAAAACTTATCAATACCTTTGAGCCGTTGCCATTGATCCATTTGCTGGCAGACAAAGGATTCTCCTTCCGTGTGGAACAACCGGAACCAAACCTGGTCGTAACTTATTTTAGCAAAGCAGTATCTACTCCAGACGAAACGGTAACCATTCCTTTAATAGCGCCGGCCGCTGATAATGACCAATTCGATCGCCTCCTAAAAAGATTTGATGAACAACGCATTATTTTTCTTGATGTTCGCCAACTGGAGATGCCAAAACCTATGCTGGCCATCCTGGAGCGAACGCCGAACCTGGCTGCTGGCGACGCTCTGTTTGTCTACCACAAAAAGATACCGGTATACCTGCTTCCGGAGTTGGAGAAACAGGGTTTGGCCTACGTCTTTAAAACGATCGGCCCTGCCGATGTCAACATGCTGATCTATAAAAAATGAGCGGGATCAAACAGAACCCTGGTCTTTATAAGATCGTGGTAACCCATTATGTGGCTGCCGCGTTCTGTTTTTTGGTACTTTCCGTGATGATGCTGTTTTCCGTGAAAGCTTTTACCGGACATTATTTTCATCCACAGATCCTGGCTATCACCCATATGGCCGCGCTCGGCTGGGGAACAATGATCATACTTGGCGCTTCCTATCAATTGATTCCGGTGGTATTGGAAACGGATCTGTACAGCGAAAAACTGGCCTGGGTAAGCTTTGCGATCTTTGCGCCTGGGCTAATTGCCCTCGTCTATTCATTCTGGGTATTTGTGCCGGGCATTCATATGCAATGCGGTGCTATCTTATTGTTTATAGCTGTCTTCCTGTTTACGGTCAACGTATACCTGACTGCTAAAAAGAAAAAGCAGGAGACCATACAGGAGGATTTCATCTTCAGCGCCTGTATCTGTCTTTGCGTTACGGTCTCCTTAGGCGCGGTTTTGGTCTTTAATTTTACGGTACCGATATTTCCCCAGGACCAATTGCATTTTCTGAAATTGCACGCCCATCTCGGGTTGATCGGCTGGTTTTTGCTGATGTTGATCGGGGTGAGTTCGAAACTCGTTCCGATGTTCCTGGTCTCATCGTATCAAAACACCAAATTGCTCACCTACAGCTATTACCTGATCGTCGGTGCGCTGCTTTACTTCTTGGTAGATTCTTATCTCTTCGGGCTTAGCCTACGGACCTATTTAATATTCACGATTGGTGCTGCCGGAATGACCTGCTATTTTATCTTCATTTTAAAATGCCTGCAGTCCCGGTTAAGAAAACATATCGATCTGCCAATGCTGAACAGTTTCCTATCATTCATCCTGTTAAAAATCGCTGCGCTGACCGTTCCATTCATCATCTACTTCCACCTTAAAAACAATCCGGTGACCATCCGCTTTTCGATGATTTATGGCGAATTTATGCTGATGGGCTGGATAACCGCGTTAATATTGGGGCAAACCTTTAAAACACTGCCGTTTATTGTTTGGGTTAAACACTACGAACACCTGACGGGAAAACTTAAAACTCCCATGCCCGCCGACCTGTATGCAGACAACCTGCTGAAGGCACAAACCGTTGCTTACCTGATTTTTTGCTTAACTTTTATGCCGGGCTGCTATTGGCTGTTCTTGCCGCTGATCTACATCGGGATCGCCGCACTGATAATCACAGCAATACTTTATTTGTCCAATATCTTTATCGTACTCTTTCATAAAACGACAACTTATGGCAAGCTTTAATATTACCGACCCCAATTCCTTTTTAAAAGGACAAATGATGGAAACACTCCGCCTGGTGATAGATCCGGAACTGCACATTAACATCATCGACCTTGGGTTGGTTTACGGTATAGAAATAAACGCTCAGAAAAAACAGGTCAGCGTTGAAATGACCTTATCCTCTTCATATTGCCCGATGGGTGAAAGTATTGTATCCGCTGTTAAAAACTGTATCGAGGGCCATTATGAAGATTATGCGGCTTCAATAGACCTCGTGTGGGAACCGGTATGGTCTTATGATAATATTTCCGATGAAGGTAAACGCTTACTGGGCATGTAATGAAACGTTTTACCACGCTGAATTACCCCCGCTGGGCAATCGTTAATTTTATTATACTCAGCATCTTCGGTGTAATGCTGCGTTATATGCAGCTTTGCGATGTTCGGGGGCTTAATTACCAGTTCATCCTGCACGCCCACTCGCACTTTGCTTTCTCGGGCTGGATGTTCTTTTCCATCGCTTTGTTGATCGCACTGCTATGCGGTGACGGCAAAATCGGTCCCGGTTTCAAAATTATCCTTTTACTAACGCTCGTCAGTGCTTATGGTATGCTGGCCAGTTTTTCCTGGCAGGGCTATAAATTGGTTTCCATCAGCTTCTCAACTCTTTTTGTATTGGTGACTTTTCGCTTTACCTACCTGGTGTTCCATGGAAACTTGCTTAAAAAACGAGTGAATGAACCAGCTTCTATCCTCTTCCGGGCAAGCCTGATCTTGTTATGCCTTTCAGCGCTGGGACCGTTCGCTTTAGGTCCGCTGGCTGCACTAGGACTAAAAAATACACCGTACTATCAGGATGCGATTTATTTCTACCTGCATTTCCAAATGAACGGGTTTATGTTGCTGGCTATTTTGGGACTATTGGCTGTTTCTTTGCCAATCAAGCCAATAAGAAAGCGATCACGAATTTGGCTATATCTTTTTGCCTTTTCTGCCATCCCTCTCTACTTTATTTTCAGCTTATGGAGCAAACCCGGTGATGGGCTGTTGACAGTGGCTTGTATTGGAGCAGGTTTAAACCTGGTCAGTTGGGTGGCACTCTGTTTTAATTTCAGAACCCTATGGCGCGATTTATCCTTTATAGAACGAACGGCTATCATAGGTCTGACTTTCAAATGCATTTTTCAGCTATTAGTGTGCATTCCCGCCGTTGGTGACTGGACCTTCCTCAGCCGTAACCTGATCATAGGTTACATCCATTTGCTTACCCTGGGAATAATTATGCCCCTGTTGATCGGTCAGCTTTTAAGGAAAAGCCTGATTATCCACTGCAAATCGACTTCCATCGTAACTGTCTTTTATATGTTTTTTGTGGTGACGTATCTCTGCCTGCTCTTTGCACAACCTTTGTTAGCGCTAGTTTCTATCACGATCCCATCTTACCAATTCCTGTTATTTTTACTTTGCCTTTCCTTCTTTCTCATCGGTTTTTTATTGTTTTTTAAGACAAAAAGCAGCCTATAAGAAAGAGATGTGACGACAATCACTTTTTTGCTAAATAATAAAAGATAAATTTGTCTTTTATTATTTAAACATTAACAAAATGGAAGTATTAGACATTCTGGATGTTACCGTGATCGAACCGCGTTTTAAACATCCAAAGATCTTTGACAAGTTCGATTCGCTGTTAGCAGGGGAGGCCTTTATTATTCACAATGACCATGATCCTAAGCCATTATACTATCAGCTGCTGGCGGAAAGAGGGCAGGTTTTTATTTGGGATTATCTGGAAAGCGGCCCGGAAGTATGGCAGGTAAAGATCGCTAAAAAGACCCAAGCCGAAAACACCGAGACTATTGGTGAGATTGTGGCTAAAGACTATCGTAAAGCGCAGGTATTTAAAAACCTGGGTATCGACTTTTGCTGTGGAGGTAAAAAGACCATCGCTGAAGTTTGCGAGAAAAAAGGGATCGACCCGGAAGAAGTAGAGCGCCAGCTCGAAGCCATCAAAGGTGAAGCATCCACCACCAGTGAGAACGATTTTCAAAACTGGGACCTGGGCTTCCTGAGTGATTATATTATCAATACACATCACCGTTATGTACGCGAGAATACCCAGTTTATCTTAGAGATCGCCCAAAAGGTCGCCAGGGTACACGGAGAAAGACATCCGGAACTGATCAAAGTTGCCGAATTATTTGAACGAATCGGCAACGACCTGACCCTCCATCTGGTCAAAGAAGAAAAAATACTGTTCCCTTTTATCAAAGAACTGGCGCAGGTTTACAACTCCGGTGGAATGCTGCCTTCTGCGGACTTTGGGAAGATCTCCGTACCGATACAGATCATGGATGCTGAACATGAGCAGGTAGGCGGCGATTTCGAAACGATACGGACGATCACTTCGAATTACGAGTTGCCCGCCGATGCCTGCGGTTCTTATACGATCCTGTTCAAGAAACTGGAAGAATATGAAAACGACCTGCACCGTCACGTCCACCTGGAAAGCAATATCCTGTTCCCTAAAGCCATTCAGCTCGAAAAGGAATTATCTTAAAGGGTAATTATATATTTAGGTTTGTAAAATCAACAGCAGAAGAAATGATACTATCCAAATCATGTGAATACGCCATCAGGGCGACAGTTTATGTCGCCCTGAAAAGCAGGAGGAATGAAAAGACAGGAATCATCGAGGTTGCTGAAGCAATAGGTTCGCCCATGCATTTTACCGGCAAGATATTGCAAACGTTGGTCCGCAAGAAGATCCTTTCATCCGCGAAGGGACCTACCGGCGGCTTTTTTGTTGGAAACGGACAGGACCTTTTCCTGATCGACATTGTGCGGGCTATCGATGGCAACGGCCTGTTCACGTCTTGTGTGCTTGGCCTGGAGAATTGTTCGGAAACCCAACCATGCCCGATGCACGATCAGGTGAAACCGATCCGGGATATGTTAATGGCCGAGTTCAGCAAGAAGCCTGTTACCGAACTTGTGGAAGAGTTTCAACAGCATAAATACTTTTTGAAATAAAAATTTTAATACAATAAAAGATATCTACATCTTTTATTAACATGATTTAAAACACTTAAAATTGATATAAACCAACAAAAAATATACTATAATATGATTTAAATCATATTATATACTGTCGGACATCACGTTGCCCCAGCCTATTTACTCATAGTTTTATCAAAAATTAAAAAACAAGAACAATGAAAAATCTAAAAACCTTATTGATTGCGACGCTCGTGTCAGGTTTGACCTTTTTATATGCCTGCGGTCCGTCAAACGGCGGGTCCGATACAGATAATTCAGCGGCCACCACACCAGCAGCAACCGCTAGCGCGGATATCGACCCTGCGGCAAAAAGCGACAGTAAAGGCATTGGCCGGTTTACCGATGTGAAACTTGCAGCTATTGATCCCGCGATGGCGGATAAAGGCATGGTCGTTTTTAATGCGAAATGCGCAGCCTGTCATAAAGTGACCGATCAGAAGATCGTCGGTCCGGGATTGAAGGACGTGACCAAAAGACGTACCCCTGAGTGGATCATGAACCAGATCACCAACCCGGTGGAAATGGAAGCAAAAGATCCGGTTGGCCAGGCTTTGTTAGCAAAACACCTCACTCAAATGACTTTCCAGAACGTGACCGATGACGAAACCCGCCAGATCCTGGAATACTTTAGAAAAAATGATAGCAAATAACATTTAAACTTTTAAAGATTATGAAATTTTCACCTTATAATAAATTACTGGTACCGGTGCTGGCCTTGTTAGCCGGCAGTACCATTTCTGGCTGTAAACCGGGCAAGGTAGGCTCGGCAGTTGATGCGGACGCTGCGCAGAAAGTATACGTTGCCCCAGGCAAATACGATGAAGTTTATGCCTTTTTATCAGGCGGATTCAGCGGGCAGGTAGCCGCCTACGGTATACCCTCAGGGCGGTTGTTAAAGGTAATCCCGGTTTTTTCTCAAAACCCTGAAAATGGCTACGGTTATTCGGAAGAGACCAAGCCGATGCTAAACACATCGCACGGTTTCGTTCCCTGGGACGACTCCCACCACCCGGAATTATCTAAAACAAACGGCGAAGACGACGGACGCTGGTTATTCATTAACGGGAACAATACCCCGCGTATAGCGAGGATCAACCTGGCTACTTTTAAAACGGTAGAAATACTTGAATTGCCAAATATCGGCGGTAATCACGCTTCTCCTTTTTGTACAGAAAACACAGAGTATGTAGTGGGTAACACCCGTTTTAGCGAGCCTTTGGATAACAGTAACGGCGATGTGCCTATTAGTAGCTACAAGAAAAATTTCAAAGGGGCGGTATCTTTTGTTAAGGTTGACAAGGACAAGGGATCGATGAACCTCGCATTTCAGCTGATCGTCCCTCCGTTTAACTATGACCTGGCACATGCGGGTAAAGGCCCCTCACATGACTGGATTTTCTTTACCTGTTATAATACAGAACAGGCAAACACCTTATTAGAGGTAAATGCGAGCCAGCGGGACAAAGATTTTATCATGGCCGTGAACTGGAAAAAAGCGGAAGAACTAATAGCCGCCGGAAAAGGCACTAAAATAACCGCCAAATATGCACACAACGTCTATGACGAAAATACGCACACCGCCACGTCAGTGATAGAAACAGGAACGCAAACTTTGGATGTTACCAAATTCCCCGGCCTGGTGTATTATTTGCCCTGCCCAAAATCACCACATGGAGTTGACGTAACTCCTGACGGAGAATACATGGCAGCCAGCGGAAAACTTGCGGCGGTGATCCCTGTTTTTTCCTTCAAAAAGATGCTTGCTGCAATAGACAAAAAGCAGTATGATGGCATGATCGAAAGCGTTTTACCGGTATTAAAGTATGAAGCTGTTCTTCATGGTGAGGTTAAAAAACCAGGTCTCGGTCCTCTGCATACTGAATTTGACGGCAAGGGCTATGCTTACACCACCATGTTCGTTTCATCCGAGGTCGTGAAATGGAAGATAGATAACCTGGAAATTATCGACAGGATACCTTCTTATTATTCACCGGGCCACTTGTCAATTGTAGGTGGCGATTCTAAAAAACCATTTGGCAAATACCTGCTTTCACTAAACAAAATTACCAAGGACAGGTACCTGCCAACAGGACCGGAACTGGCCCAGGCTTGCCAGCTCATCGACATCACAGGCAACAAAATGAAGCTTTTGCTGGATTTTCCGACCATCGGCGAGCCGCATTATGCGCAAATGATTCCTGCTGAAAAGATCCTTAAGAACCAGGTAAAGTTCTTCAAACTGGAAGACAACAAAAATGCCTATGTAACCAAGTCCGAAAAAGACACCAAGGTAGTCCGGAAGGGCAACCGGATTGATGTTTATATGACGGCTATCCGTTCGCACCTTGCACCAGATAACATTGAAGGCATTAAGATCGGCGACGAAGTTTATGTACACGTAACCAACCTGGAACAGGATTGGGATGTGCCGCATGGCTTCGCAATTAAAGGGGCCAGCAATGCAGAGCTGTTGATTATGCCCGGCGAAACCTGCACCCTGAAATGGGTTCCCGGCATGGTTGGAATTGTTCCTTTCTACTGTACTGACTTTTGTTCAGCCCTTCACCAGGAGATGCAGGGTTATTTCAGGGTATCGCCTGCGGGTTCTAATGTGCCCATCAAATTTTCTATCGGTGAAAACCCGGTAACTCAATAGTCACAAAATCATAGCGTAAGCGCCATTAGGCGCTATACGCTATGTATAATTCCCCTGATCATGAAAATCCATACAAGAGTGCTGATCCTCATCGGTAGTTTGCTGATGTTAAGCGCCTATTTTCTTCCGTTATGGCATATTTTACTGGATGCGCCGCAATATCCGGAAGGCCTGGAAATGAAGATCTGGCTGAACGGCTTATCGGGAAGCATTCAACAAATCAATGGGCTGAACCATTATATCGGGATGAAGTTTATTTCGGTTGACGACTTTAAGGAATTTAAGATACTGCCTTTTGTTTTTGGCGCGCTTACGCTGATCGGCTTTGCCGCAGCTGTCGCCAAAAGTCGCAAATTATTATGGGCCTGGTTCATTGGCTTATGCCTTTTTGCTATTGTAGGTTTTGGCGATTTCTATGTCTGGGAATATAATTATGGCCATAACCTCAATCCGCACGCTGCTATCAAAGTAGAAGGCATGAATTACCAGCCGCCGCTTTTTGGCTATAAGCAACTGCTCAATTTCACTGCAGGTTCATTACCTGATACCGGGGGTATCCTGGTAGGTATAGGCGGATTATTGGCCGCTGCTGCACTTTTTTATAAACCGCAACTATCGTCAAACAAAACTAAATGAAAACGCTGAATATATTTACACTGGTGCTGTGCTGTCTTATAGCAGCATGCAGTCGCGCGCCGGATCCTATTCGCTATGGTAAAGATGCCTGTACGCATTGTAAAATGACGATCATGGATAAACGTTTCGCTGCTGAATTGATCACTGCAAAAGGCAAGGTATTCAAATTTGACGCAGCTGAATGTATGGCAGGCTTTTTAAAGGAAAACCCGGCAATTACTACCGATGCGAAGAGTGTTTTTTTAGTCAATGATTTTACCAAGCCAGGACAATTTACAGACGCCCGTAAATCCTTCTTTCTCCGGGATAGTTCGCTTTCCTCACCTATGGGCGGGAATCTGGCGGCTTTCATATCCCGGTCAGCGGCAGAAGGAGCAAAAAGGGACAAATCAGCGCAGGTATTTGGCTGGACACAGCTGCTAAGCAGTAATAAATAATGAGATCGCTGGTCGTTAAAATTGGTTTGCTTTTTATAATGCCGTTGCCGGTATGTGCCCACACCATCATCGTGGCCCTTGGCACTAACGTGGCTACTATCAAACAGGCGGTGGCCATCGCGAAAAACGGCGATACAATACGCGTAAAGAAAGGAACCTACATTTCTCTAAATACGCTCATTGACAAAGAACTGACTATTTTAGGCGAGGGCAGGCCTGTGCTGGATGCGCGTTTCCAGGAGGAAGTTCTGACGATCACTTCAGGCCATGTAAAATTGGACGGTTTTGTGATCAAAAATTCCAAGACGGGTTCCATGCGCGATTTTGCGGGTATCCGGCTTAGCAATGTGGAATTCGTCACCATCAGTAACAATACCCTAGTCAATAACTTTTTTGGGATTTATTTATCCAACTGTAAACATATCCGGGTCGTGAATAACCACGTCACCGGTTCCAACAACATCGAGAACTCCGGCAACGGCATCCATTTATGGAAATGTAAGGAAATACTGCTCAACGGAAATTACGTAACCAGGCACCGGGATGGCATCTATTTCGAATTCGCCAAAAAGTGCCTAATCGAAAATAATTTCAGCGAAAAGAATATCCGTTACGGCCTGCATTTTATGTTCTCTGATGATGACACTTATCGTTACAACACCTTTAAAAACAATGGCTCCGGCGTCTCGGTGATGTATACCCGTCGCATAGCCATGTTGGATAACACGTTCATCGAAAACTGGGGTAGCTCCATCTATGGTGTATTGCTCAAAGAGATCACCGATGCGCGGATCGAAGGCAATCATTTTATCCGGAACACCACCGGTATCTATATGGAAAACTCCGACCGGATCATGGTGACCCGTAATGACTTTATTTCCAATGGCTGGGCCATGCGGGTGTTGGCCAGCTGTAATAAGGATCATTTCACCCAAAACAACTATAAAGGAAACTCTTTTGACGTTACCACCAACGGTACGCTAAAAGAGATCTATTTCAACGACAACTATTGGGACAAATACGAAGGCTATGACCTGAACAAGGATGGTACCGGTGATATTCCTTACCGCCCCATCAGCCTGTACGCGCAGATCATCGAACAGAACCCGCAAAGCGTTATGCTGATGCGCAGTTTTATAGTTAACCTGATCGACAAGGTGGAACGCGCCATTCCTTCCATCACCCCTGAATCTGTTAAAGACAACAAACCCAAAATGAAACCATGGAAAAGATAATTGCGGTTGACGGACTTAAAAAGTCATTTGGGCGGCTGGAAGTACTCAAAAATGTGAGTTGCGATTTTGCACGGGGCGGGGTGGTGTCTATCCTCGGACCCAATGCTTCAGGAAAAACAACGCTGATCAAATCGATCTTAGGCATGGTGATCCCGGATAGCGGCAACATCCTGTTCAAAGGCAGTTCCATCCTGAATACCTTCGATTATAAAAAACACATCGGGTATATGCCGCAAATCGGGCACTACCCGGACAACATGAAGATCGGCCAGCTTTTTAAAATGGTGATGGATATCCGGGAGCAGGACGCCGTTGACACCGATCTGCTGAAAGCTTACCAGCTGGAAAGTATGTACCAAAAGACCATGCGTACCTTATCGGGGGGAACGCTTCAGAAAGTAAGTGCGGCTTTGGCATTTATGTTTGACCCTGATGTACTGATACTAGATGAACCATCTGCCGGCCTTGATCCGCTGGCCGCTGAAGCGCTGAAAGAAAAGATCCTGGAAGAAAAATCCAAGGGGAAGCTTGTCCTTGTAACCTCCCATATCCTGAGTGAAGCCGACGAAATATCTGATCAAATTTTGTACCTTTTTGAAGGGCAGATCAAATTTTATAAAACGTTAGCGGATCTGAAACAGGAGACCGGAGAGCAGAAACTAAGCAGGGCCTTAACCCAAATTTTAAGTACGCCATCATGTTAAAGATCGCCAAATATATTATCCTGGATATTGTACGAAGCAAAGTGCTGCTGGCGTATACACTCTTATTACTCGCTATCAGCCTGACCATTTTTATGTCCGACGCGGATGTGACCAAGGGACTGGTGAGTATCACTACCGTCATCCTGATCATTGTCCCGCTGGTAAGCATCGTTTATGCCACTACGTATTATTTCAACGCGGCAGAGTTTACGGAAATGCTGGTATCCCAGCCGATCAGCCGGCGCGCTATTTTACTGGGGAAATTCATTGGTATAAGCAGCTCTATCCTGCTCGCTTTCATCATTGGTGTTTGTATCCCGGTTGCCCTTTTCGCCTTTTCACTGACCGGTATAACGCTCATGGTATCCGGCTGCCTGCTGACCTTAAGCTTTATATCACTGGCTTTTTTGACGTCTACAATCACCCGGGATAAAGCCAAAGGCATCGGCCTTGCTTTGATGCTCTGGTTTTATTTCTCAATCATATTTGACGGGCTGGTTTTACTGTTCCTGACGATGTTTGCCGACTATCCGCTGGAGAAGGTGATGATCGTGTTGACGGCATTAAACCCCATCGATCTTGCCCGGATACTTATCCTCCTTCAACTGGATATTTCCGCTTTAATGGGTTATACCGGCGCGCTGTACCAGCAATTTTTTGGCAGCGGTATAGGGATCGTGTTTTCGCTGTTGATGCAACTGTTCTGGACCCTGGTTCCCCTGTTTTTTGCGCTTAAAATATTTAAAAAGAAAGATTTATAATGAAACGACTTACAGTTATTATTTTATTGAGCGTTACCTGTTTTACAGCTAATGCGAAGGGGTTTTATCAACATGAAAAAACTTCCGAAGACTTAGTACTGAATCATGGCGCCAGGTGGAAGATCGACCAGCCGACAAGTATCAATGTTACCCGTCTTCAGCAAATCGTTGGAAATGCTAACATCAGAACGATAGCTGATTATCGCCAGGCCGGCAACGCGCTGCAGGCCGGAATAAATCAAATGATCAAAGAATGCCGGATGAAAGGAGCGGATCACCTGGCCCTGCACAAATGGCTGGAACCGTTGATTGAAAACGTGAGCAGACTTAACAGGGCGACAAAAGCAGCCCCTGCCCGTAAGATTTTTAATACTATCCACATCCGCTTAGGTCTGTTCCATCAGTATTTCGAGGTCTAAGGGCGTTAATGCAGATTTTGCAAACTTTGCCTGGTTTTTTTCTTTTCACGAATTATCCTATCATTACGCTCCGAATTTAGTAACGAAAGTCTATGAATAAGCCCCAGAAAGGATGTAACCTCGAAAAGTGTTTCCTGTGCAGTAATACTGTGCCGGAGTGGCGCGAGACCATTAATCTCCATAAACAAAACCTGAAATTCAAAAAAGGCGAGGTGATATTCAGTGAAGGACAACCGGTAACGGGTATTTACTTCGTTTATTCCGGCACGGCAAAAGTTTATAAGAAATGGGGTGATGACAAAGAACTCATCATTAGGTTTGCAGCTGACGGTTCTATACTGGGACACCGGGGACTTGGTAGCAAACTCGTTTACGGCGTTTCCGCCACCGCTGTGGAGCCACTCGTGGTTTGTTTTGTGGATGTCAAGTTCTTTGAAGCCTCGCTGAAAACCAATAGTGATCTGAGCTACAAGTTAATGGTACTATTTGCAGAGGAGTTGGATATCTCCGAACGGAAAATGCGAGACCTGGCGCATATGCCGGCAAAGGGGCGAGTGGCCCAGGCATTATTGTCGTTAGAAGAACAGTTTGGGAAAGATGCCAACGGATATATAAACCTTACACTTAGCCGTCATGATCTTGCCGCTTTCGCCGCGTCTACCTACGAAACAGTATTCCGGGTGATGATGGAGCTGACAAAGAACAATATTGTCAGCGTGACCGGTAAACAAATCAAGATCAATGACGGCCAGAAACTGGCGGAACTGCACCTTCAACCAACTGATCAAGGATAGCGTATTGTTTTTTTTCGATTATAGCCGTTTTTCTTTAAGCGCCCGAACGGTATCTTCTATTAATGGATCACTGGAATACTATACCCATTTAACAAAACGCCCTTCAAATTTTGTTTCAAAGAAGATATGGCATAAACCACAGCCTCATCATCCGGATCGGAGATCCCTTCAAAACGGTAATGCTTATCTATTATAAAATCTTCAGGATTCAGCCGTAAAAAAATTGCCATGGCATTCCGGGCAATTCTCTTTTAAATTGAAATCAATTGTATAGCCTTTTTTTTGAAGATCGTTTATAACTTCAGAAACTGTTGTCATGGGTTCCATAATATCTCAATGCATAAATTGTTTAATAGTATTGGTTAGTAACCTGCTTCTCCCAGCTTAAAAACTTCTTGCGTTCTTTGGGAAAGCGGATGATCGTTGTCCCATTCGCCGCAACCGCCAGGTTGCCGTTCGCTGATGGACTTATCTCCGTAATATAATCAATAATTAATAGCGTTTATGGTATAGATTTTAATGTTCAGCGGCTATCTGGAAAATCATTCCGTCCATCTCTTTATTTATCCTTAGCTGGCAGGAAAGCCGGCTGTTTAAATCGGCGTTAGGAAGGGTATCCAGCATATCCAATTCCTGACCACCAGGCTGGGGAAGGTTCTCTGTTCCTTTCAGCACCTGTACCAGGCAAGTTGCACAAAGCGCTATTCCCCCGCAGGTAGCAAGAATATCATATTCAGCGGCCTTTAAAATTTCCATCAGGCTTAAATTGATATCGGTAGGGATCTCCAGATTAGCCCGCTTTCCATTTCTATCGACAATAGTTATTTTAATCATAATTAAAAAGCAGGTGCTCCATAAACGGTGGTGTATTTAAAACTTAGTTTTTTACCGGGATAAACATATTTAAATGCTCCTTGCGCCATCAGAGCAGCTTCATGAAAACCACATAAAATCAATTTTAATTTACCGGGATAGGTATTGATATCACCAATAGCATAAACGCGCGTTATGTTTGTTGAAAAATCTATCGTGTTCACTTCAATTGCCGATCTGTCAATCATCAGTCCCCATTCAGCAATGGGCCCAAGTTTCGGGCTTAATCCAAATAGTGGGATAAAATGATTGGCAGGTATAGTTGTAAGCACATTATCCCGTGCTGCAATAGAAACCGACTGCAAATGTTCTTCTCCATTTAGGCCCATGACATTTGATTGAAGTATTAAATCAATTTTTCCGGCTTTTGCCAGTTCAAAAACCTTCTCAACGGAGTGCGGCGCACCACGGAAAGTATCACCACGATGAACAAGGGTTACCTTAGCTGCACTGTTTGCTAAAAATATCGTCCAGTCGAGTGCCGAATCGCCTCCGCCGGCCAAAACTATTTCTTTGTTACGAAATAGTTCAGGTTCTTTGATCATATAAGCTACGCCCTTACCTTCAAATTCAATCAGACGGTCAATATCCGGCTTACGTGGTTCAAAGCAACCCAGGCCACCAGCTATCACTAATACCTGACAATGAATCTCGGTATGATCGTTGGTTCTGATGACGAGGGAACCATCCGGCTCCCTGCTAATTGTTTCTACGCGCGCCCCTAAAGAAAAACCAGGATTAAAAGGTTTAATCTGCTCCATCAACTTATCCACCAACTCCTGCGCTTTAATTTCCGGATACCCGGGAATATCATAAATTGGCTTATGAGGATAAATTTCTGATAACTGGCCGCCCACCTGTGTCAGTACATCCACTAAGTGGCAACGCATCTTTAATAAGCCCGCTTCAAACACGGCAAATAAACCAACCGGCCCGGCACCAACAATGCAAATGTCTGTAGTGATCATCTTATCCCTGTATTAAAAATACAAATACCGTCCTCCCGCGCTTCCACAGCATGTAATAAATTAATTGGAATATCTATTTCGTCAAATTTATTTAAGGTTACTGAATCATTTACTCTCCGATAAACGACACCTCCATCTACAATAATCAATTTGGTTTTTATGTTCGTTTGGTGTTCTTTTAAAATCATCCCGTTTTTGAAGCCTAATACAAGCACCTTAAAATGTTCGCCGCGCTGTAATACTTTGACAACCGGAGAGGTTGAATTTTCTAATTGCTGTAAAATCTCCTGTATAATCATTTTGCTATTTTTTTATGGTATAACCCTCACTTCTAATCCATCGAGACGCCTGTCAACTAATATTTGGCACGATAAACGAACCTTTTTATCCGTATGGCCAGCCCGAAGCAGCGTGGTGTCTTCATTGCGTTCATAATAAGATAACCCACCGCAGTTGCTGATAATTTCAACAAGGCAGGTTCCGCATTTCCCCATACCCAAACATTCCCCGAAACCCTCCGTATATATCTCGTCATAGATCAGCATCATCAGGCTTCTATACTCATTGGTATAAGTTTGGACTTGATGACTTTCTCCATCATATAAAATAGAAACAACTATGTCTTTAACCGGGGTGTTAGCCATATCAATTTGCTTTATCCTTTTTAGATATCCAAAACTCATCGCGGTATTCCTCTAAAAAAGGTTCTGGATTTTGGTGAGCCAAAACCTCACCAATGTTTGATAAAACTGGTGAAGGTAGCACAGCTTCCAGATGAGGAAACAGTATCCGTTCCTCAAAACGGATATGTTTGATCAGCAGTTCTGCGAATAGGACATATTCTTCTTCTGTTTCATTTTCATAATAATTTAACTGCTGCAGCCTGTTCTCCAGCATGAGATGTTCTGTTTTACCCTGCTGACAGAGCGGGTCGTCGATCTGGACGAATAACAAGGTTTCCTCCTCCCGAAAATGTTCTTTCAAATGATGCTCCCAAAAAAAGTTAATATATTTTCTTATCCGGTAGAGTTCAATATTTCTCTTTAATCCTTCTTTGATCTTCCAGCAAAAAAGCAATCCAGCGTGATGATCTTTGGAAAGTGTTAAAAGATGCTTACTGCGTTTGATCGGTTGAGTTGTCATTTGTTTTTGATTAAGTTACTATTCCACGACATAATGAATCTCGGCATCATTGGCCAAAATGATAAAAGCCTTAAAATCGGAAGTGACTTTTAACAGATGCGGTTCATTTGCCGGGATCGTCTCAGTTGAACCCGGCCTTAATTCATTAGTTTCGCCTTTATAAACCAGTAAGGCCTCTCCTGATTCCACAATAACAAATGCCTCAGAGGTAGCAACCTGCCTGGGCATATTGGTTCCAGCGGCAAATTCAACCTTTACTACTTTATAGTGGTTATTTTTCAGAAGTTCGTGCATACCTATAAGTATTAAAGCTTTAACATTATTCAAAATGTCAAACAATTATTCTATCGCTCCTCCCGGTCATATTTTGCAGCCGGCTTAAAAACATATTCGCCATCAATCCAGCCCGGGTTTTTGCATCGGTTGCGACATCCCCGTTAAAATGCTGATCTATCGTTTCATTAAAAATTTCCAGCCAACGGTCAAAATGCAATTGTTCAATTGACAAAGGTGCATGCTTTGCGAAAGGATTACCTCTGAAACCTGCCACACCAAATAACGCAGCATTCCAAAAGGCATACATTTTTTCGAGATGTAGTGTCCAGTTGTCTTTAACAGCTTTTTCGAAGACGGGCCCCAGCAAGGGGTCCCTACGTACCCGGTTATAGAACTCATCTACAAAAATCCTGATCGACTGTATATCTTTAATATCTTCCATATCATTCATTTTAGCATTGATGCGCGACCCTTTTACAGAGATCGCTTCCTGTTATTATGTAAAGATACGCAGTAATTAATATTAAAAGAGTTTTATATCTTTTATTACATTGATCTTATATATCTTGGTGATTACAGTTGGCTTTTCTATTTAAATAAAGTCATCTGACCGGACGTTATATGGTAATAGACAGCCCAGGCCGCAAACGCGATTAAAAGGACAATAATCCAAAAAGGAATGCTCTTGGGGGTTTCACTGCCATGCAGCAAAAATGTTTTTTGATCCCCTTTGCTGTAAGCATTGATCATTAAGGGCAGGATCCCGTCGACCACTTCATCTTTGCTTATGCCTTCAACGGCAATCGCAGGCCCGTTACGCACAATAAAGGGAATCGTTTTAATACCTTCTTTTCCTTTATGGTCCTTACTGACTACTTTCAGCACATGCTTGCCATCTGTCAGTTTTTTTGTATCCAGGTCAAAAGATACCGGAGCCGGAAATGTTCCGATGGGTTGGGGGTCTTCATCGATGAAGAGTGTCACCATGCTTTTATCTTCCATAACCTTAAGAATTTAAGATGATTTTTTTTATATCCTGATGTTCGGGACTTTCTGGTTTGGCAAGGCATTTGATTAAGGCATACACCGAATATAACGTGATCAGCACCATGACGCCTACAATAATATAATCCCAGTTACCGGTCGGGCCTGGGCCATGGGTTATCCCTTGTAAAAATTTGGGTTGTTGCGCCTTGCATGCATCACAGGCTTTTGCAGATGCGTAGGTTGCTATCCATATCCCCAGGGTGATGGACATCGTCATTATAAGACTTTTCGTTTTGAGTTTCCTATTCTTTTCCATACTATTTAGCGATAGGCCCCGACTTGGTTTGATTAAATAGTTCTTTGACCTCCGTGAGTGTTACTTTGCGTGAATTATTCCCCCAACTGCTGCGTTCATGATTGATGATGGCAACAATTTCTTCTGGTTTGAGGTTATTATTAGTGCCCACCGGCGGCATGATCCCATAACCTTCACTGGCCCTGCCGTTATACCCTTTCATGATGATGGTGATCTGAACTTTTGGATCTTTATCCAAAACAATCGGGCTGCCTTTTAAAGGTGGAAAAGCGCCTTTCAAACCTTCACCGTTTTCCTGGTGACAGCTTTGACAATTGGTGGCATATAAAGCTGCTCCGTCTAAATCAGTATTCAGTTTACCCGTAGTTCCCGTTGGTTCCGCTTTCGGTAAGGTCTTACCGTATAGAAAAATTGGCGTTGGCTTGCCATCAGGAAGTTTATACTGCTTAAACGATTTAAGGTATGCAACCAATTGCAAAGCCTCCCGGCTCGCTACAATCTGACCGGTTACCCCTTTACGGAACTGATCAGGAACATGAAGCACGACATCACCGGGGTAAGGATAATCCTTTACTTCAAACAACCAGGAGTAGGCAGGCATAATAGATTGTTCGACTACTGACCTTGGATTATATAAATGGAGCAGGTGCCAGTCCTGGCTTGGCTGCCGGTTGCCAATGTTCATCAAATCCGGCCCGGTCCGTTCTGATCCCATCAGGTTCGCTGTGTTACGCCATACATCTGTTCTTACGTTCCTGGCATAATCGGCCGCAATACTTGGGCGTGTGCCCCACATTTTATCCATATCTACATTTCTAACCTGCTGCGTATGACAAGCGATACAGCCTTCCCTGATAAATATCCCTTTACCTGCTACTTCTTTGGCGTTTAAAGCATGGCTTCCCGGAAGCGGTGCATTATTATCCTGTGAATTTAAAGCGGGCAGGATGGCAGCAAACATGGTTAGGACAATAAATAAAATTATGGCCGCTCCAAAAAGTCTCTTGTGATTATTATAAATATCCATCAGTTTATTGATTAGAGGTATTAGCCGGCAGTTTATTCAATTGTTCAAAAACTTCTTTTTGTAGATCAATCTCTTCCCGGCTGGCGATCATGTAATAAAGGTTATAGGCAAAGATCAGGTGAGAGGCCCACATCAATGTCCCTCCAATAGCCCGCCATAGCCAGTAAGGGGCCATCAGGACCACCGAATCAATAAAAGGCTTCCCTTCTATCCAGGCCATTCCCTTTAACGTACCGCCGATCATTAAGGGGATGGTGTAAAAAAGCAATCCAATAAGCGCCATCCAAAAATGAGCACCAACCCAGCCCTGGCGCGGTTCCCTGCCGGTAAGACGGGGAACTAAAGTGTATATAAATGCCCAAAGCATAAATGCGATGATACCATACATGGTAATGTGCGAATGTGCCGTAGTAAAATCGGTAAAATGCCAGTACAGATTGGCTGAACGGAAAGCCTCTGCAGTGCCCTGGAAAGAACCTGTGAAGTAAAAGACAATACCCACCAGGTAAAATGGTAAAGTATAACTAGAGCCTATTTTATTAAAGTTGCCCCGGAAGGTCATCAGAAAATTAGTTGTCCCGGCAAAAACAGGTACCAGCATGCCCATACTCCCTATAATAGCAGTTGTTTGGAGCCACCAGGGAATAGCGCTGAAAATAAAATGGTGGGTACCGATTAAAGTATAAAATAGAATTTGGGTCCAGAAAGCAAGGATACCAAGACTATAAGAATAAATAGGGGTATTCAATTGCTGCGGTAAAAAGTAATAGATCAATCCGAGGTTAAAAAGCATAAACCACATGCCTACACCCTGATGCATATAATAACCCTGTGCTATGCTTTCACCCAGGCCGTTTTGCCAGAAGGGTAAATACCCAACAAGCGCAATTACAATAGTAAACATGGTAGCGGCGATGATGTACCAATTGGAAATATAAATCTCCTTGGTTTTACGCCTCGCCACGGTTTGTAAGTAATTGATCAGCGTAATAATAATGGCGATGGCAAACAATAACATGATCGGCCAGATATACTCCCGGTATTCGCCTCCTCCATTATTTATGCCTGCCATCAGCGAAATGCTGCCTAAAACAACCGAAGCATTAATCAGGTATAAAGCGTACCACCCTCTTTTCAAACTGGCCACAACCGTGTTGCTGACGGTGGAAACCACGTAATAACCCAACCCGATCATGGCCAGGGAGGACCAGCCCCAAAAAACCATATTGGTATGCACGGGGCGTAAGCGCCCGAAGCTTAGCCAGCTCACATGATCGACATCAGGGGCCACAAATTTTATCCCTAAATATTCGCCTACTGACGTGCCTAATACCAGCCAGAAAGTCGCTGTTCCAATGTACCAGAGAATTAACCTGGTCAATGCTGGATCAATATCCGGTCTTTTAACAGCTTTTTTCTTCGGCGCAAGAAATCTCGGACTATTTACTTCGGCGATATTATGTAGCAGTCCTTTCTTATCTTCCGGCAAACCCTCCCCTCCCAGCTCTGTATTACTTAATTCAAATTCGATAGCTTGTTTACGTTTTAACAGTTCATCGCCTATCGCACCTAAGTCCAATTCTTGTATGGACTGCGCTAATTGTCTGGCATCCTGTCTCGTTTTATTCACTTTAATTCTGGCCGCCATATTATTAACTTTCACAGCAACCAGATATACGACAATCAGGAGTGGAATAAGAATTAAAGCAATGGTGATCAGTACGCCCGGGTCCAACCAAACAATTGAATTCGTTTCAGCCGGTTGCGCAAACAATGGTGTGGTTGAAATGAGCAGCAGAAATACAAGGAGAGATTTTTTCATTGGTTATTTTGATTTTCGTCATTCACCGGTCGATTACGCATCCAATGTTGGCGTTTGATTAGTATATTAACTTGTTGACTATCCAAATCTTTTAAATGGGTGTTGAGCCAATTTTTACCGTCTGGATTCACATTATTAATTGTTTGCTTCAAACGGTAACTGCTTTTTAAAAGCCATAGAACCAACAAAACCAGGATGGATAAACTCCCGATTAACAAGATCGCTATCCCCCAGGATGAATCTTCTTTTTGGGATATTACCGATGTTTCTGCCATTGTCTTTACAGACATGAGCGCTAATAAAAGAATGACGCTAATAAATCGTTTCATTTTATTGATATTAATACCTTTTTATCTTTTTTAGTTGCAAAAAAATTATCTTTTCAAAGAATTGATCCCCTCAATTAATTCTTCATTAAAATCGCCAATATTTGTAGCTTTTAATATGGAATGAATTTCATCGCGAATAGCTTTAAATTGATGATGTAACGGACATGGGTCCTTTTCAGAGCATTCTTTCAGCCCTAAAGCGCAACCCACAAATATCCCATTCCCATCCACCGCTTCTACAATCTCCGCAATCGGTCTTCTTAAGGTAGTTTCATCCACAAAAAAACCGCCATTCGGACCTTTTGCTGACTGAACCAATCCTCTTCTACTTAGGTCTTGCAATATTTTTGCTAAAAAGTACTCCGGCGAGTCAATACCAATGGCGATTTCTTTGATGCTGACTCGGCCGCCTTCGGATGTTTTTTGTGAAATAAAGAATACGGCCCGAAGAGCGTATTCACAGGTTTTTGAAAATAATCCCATCTAAACAAAAGTAGGAAACTATTTAAATTATTAAAAGAGTTTTTTATCTTAATTTACACTAAACCCTTTCGGTTTGACTAACACCGGAAATAGGAATTTTGAAAAAGTTAAGGAGTGGTGTGTTTAAAGATTTTTAAAATAGAAATTTCAGAACGGAGCCTGGAGTATTCGAATTTCAGGTCTTACAGAGGAGTTACAATTCTGAAATTCCAAAAGATAAAATTTTGCAACAGGTTAACGGACAGGGCAAAATTGCACCGCATATTGCACCGCTTAAAAATAAAAAATCCTCACAATAAATTGATAGTCAATTTATTGTGAGGATTTGAGGTAGCGGGAGCAGGACTCGAACCTACGACCTTCGGGTTATGAGCCCGACGAGCTACCAACTGCTCCATCCCGCACTATTTTTTGTTGGTATTCGTTTTGATTCATTACCTCAAAACGTTGTTCCAATTATCGAAATGCAATTTGTGCTCCGTTTTAATTGGACTGCAAAGATATAATTCGTTTCTTTGCAGTCCAAATAAAATTACAAATATTTTTAAATGAGTCATAAGGCAGGTTTTGTAAGCATCATTGGCAAGCCCAACGCGGGTAAGTCTACCCTCATGAATGCACTCGTGGGCGAAAAAATGTCGATCATTACGCCTAAAGCGCAAACCACGCGCCACCGTATACTCGGTATTGTGAACGAGGAAGATTACCAGATCGTTTTTAGCGACACGCCCGGAATTATAAAACCGCATTATGCCCTGCAGGAAACCATGATGCACCAGGTAGAGGGCTCATTAGTTGATGCCGACGTGGTAGTGCTGGTTACTGATATTAATGAAAAACACGATGAAGCCGATGTGCTGGAAAAGCTGAATGGCAGCCTGGCACCGCTTATTGTGGTGATCAACAAGATCGATAAATCGGACGAGGAAACAGTTAAGCAAAAGATAGCCTATTGGGAAGAAACGTTAAAGCCTAAGGCGGTATTCGCGGTTTCGGCATTGCTGAACCATAACGTGCAGGCTATTATGGACCTGGTGCTTGACACCATTCCGGAACACCCGGCCTATTACGAAAAGGATTTTTTAACCGACCGTAACGACCGCTTCTTCGCATCAGAGATCATCCGCGAAAAAATATTTAAGATATACGAAAAGGAGATACCTTATAGCACCGAGGTGATCATCACGGCCTTCCTTGAAGAGCCTAAAATATACCGCATCAGTGCCGAAATTATCGTGGAGCGTGATTCGCAAAAGAACATCCTGATAGGTAAAGCCGGCGAAATGATAAAAAAAGTAGGCACCTATGCCCGCAAGGATATGGAAGAACTTTTCCAAACCAAAGTTTTTTTGGAGATGTTTGTAAAAGTGATACCCGACTGGCGCAGTAAAAAAAATTACCTGAAAAAATTCGGGTACGAATAGATAGAAGTACAAAGTAGTAAGTCTTGAGTCTTGAGTCATTTCCTACTACATCATATACAAATGTTGTTTTAAGCTGTAAATTTGACTGCAGACTTAAGACTACAGACTTAAGACTAAAAAACAAATGAGCAATATAGTAGCCATAGTAGGCCGGCCGAATGTGGGCAAGTCTACCTTATTTAACCGTTTGATAGAGGCCCGTAAGGCCATTGTGGATGACCAAAGTGGTGTTACCCGCGACAGGCACTATGGTGTATCTGAATGGACCGGTCATGATTTTACGGTGATAGATACCGGCGGCTATGTTGCCAATTCTGAGGATGTTTTTGAGTCGGCCATACGTGAGCAGGTGCTTATCGCGATAGAAGAAGCTTCGGTACTGCTATTTGTGGTAGATGTTACAACAGGTATTACCGATCTGGATGATGAAATTGCTACGGTATTGCGCCGCAGTAAAAAGCCCGTATTTGTGGTGGTGAACAAGGTGGATAACAACTCGCAGCAAATTGATGCCACCGCATTTTACAGTTTGGGATTAGGCGAGATATACAACATCTCATCCATGACAGGCTCAGGTACAGGTGAGTTATTGGACGAGGTAGTAAAATGTTTTGACGATGAGGTTTTGGAGCCTAACACCCTACCCAAATATACTATCGCCGGAAGGCCAAATGTGGGTAAATCATCGTTTATCAATACTTTGTTGGGTCACGACAGGAATATAGTAACACCAATTGCCGGTACCACCCGCGATTCGATACATATTCATTACAACCAGTTCGGGCACGATTTTATGCTGGTGGATACCGCCGGTTTGCGTAAAAAAACCAAAGTAAAAGAGAACATCGAGTTTTACTCTGTAATGCGTACCATCAAAGCTTTGGAAGAAGCCGATGTGGTATTGCTGATGATCGACGCGGTTGAAGGCATCGAAAGCCAGGATATCAATATTTTTCACCTTGCGGAGAAGAACAAAAAAGGCCTGGTTATCGTGGTAAACAAGTGGGACCTGATAGAAAAGAACAACAAAACCACCAAGGTTTTTGAAGAACTGATCCACCAAAAAATCGCCCCCTTTGTTGATGTGCCTATCATCTTTACTTCGGTAATGGAGAAACAGCGTATCTTTAAAGCTATTGAAGCAGCGAATAAGGTTTACGAAAATCGCAACAAAAAGATCCCCACCTCAAAACTGAACGAGGTGATGCTGCCTATCATTGAGGCTTTTCCGCCGCCGGCTATTAAAGGCAAATATGTAAAGATCAAATACATTACCCAGATACAGGGCACCGCTCCAATGTTCGCGTTCTTCTGTAATTTGCCGCAGTATATCAAGGAGCCTTACTACCGCTTTATTGAGAACAAACTGCGCGAGAACTTTGATTTTTCGGGTGTGCCGATACAAATATTCTTCAGGCAGAAGTAAGATTTGATTTCGGATGTCGCCTGCCTGTCGGCAGACAGGGATTTTCGATGTCGGATTTTCTCGTAATAAATTTCTATTTTGTGGTTTATTGAAACAACCATGAAAGCCTTAAAGCGAACTATCCTTATCACTCTGCTATGCATCAGCTATAGCACCTTTGCGCAAACTACTACTGTTTGGGTGGTGCGCCATGCGGAAAAAGAAACGACGGGAACCGATCCTGATCTCAGCCCCATCGGTAAAGTCAGGACTGCAGATCTTGCAAAAGAACTTCAAAAACAAAAAATATCAGCTGTTTTTACAACGGCTTACAAACGCACCAGTCAAACTGGTGAGGCCGTACTAAAACAAGCCGGGTTACAAGCTATGCAAATCTATTCACCTGCCGACTTGCAGGCACTTGCTAAAAAAGTACTGGGCGAATACTCAGGGAAAAACGTGCTGATAATTGGCCACTCTAATACAGTTATACCAACCATTGGAGCTTTGGGTGCCACAAAGCCTTTCGACAGCTTAACCGATGATGATTACGACATACTCTTTAAGGTAACCATTGGAGCGGATGGCAAAGCTATTTTGGCTGTAAGTTATTATGGCGATAAGCACCATAGCACACCCATCCCTGGTCAATAACAAGCTTCATCAATTCAAACTTTCTAAAACGTCGTGTGTTGTTTCAATTAAACCGACGCTTATGAATGACGTACTATTTGCCGCAGAGTTCGCTAAGGAACTTGAGGCCGAGGCAGCATCGAGCATCAAATGCCTCGAACGCATCCCCGCCGAACTATTTGGATATAAACCGCATGAAAGATCGATGGAGTTAGGCTACCTTGCCCTGTTATGTGCCGAAATACCGATGTGGATCACCCACATTATTAAACACTCGGAAATTGACTTCGCTACCTTTAAGCACGATACCGCAAAGAACGGCGAAGAACTTGCCGCCAATTTTAAAAAGAACCTCGCCGAAGCTAAACAAACCTTGTTGGCTGTTAAAGAAGGTGACCTTGACGGGATTTTTTACCTGCGCAAGAACGGCGAGGAATTGCTGCATTCATCAAAACGTGAACAGGTGGAATCAACCATTAACCACATTGGTGCACCATCGCGGGCAACTTACGGTTTATATGCGCTTGAACGATATCCCGGTGCCTTCGATATACGGGCCATCGGCGGATGACAAGAACTTCTCATCCAAATAACAATAACCCGAGGCTTTGTTACGCTTTTACATAGTGAAGTCCTACACATCCCGACTTAAATATTTTGGTATCCACCAGTTTTAAGTTGAGTTTATCGGGTAGCTCTTCATCTTCCATGAACCGTTTTCCTTGCCCGACAATAGCCGGATGAATAACAAAATAAAACTCGTCAATAAGGCCGAGTGCAGTCAATTGTGAACGCAGGCTCATACCGCCGATCGAGATATTTTTCCCCGGTTGCTGTTTCAGCTTGCGTATCTCTTCCTCAAGGTTACCCCGAAGGATGCGGGTATTTCCCTCTACGCTCTCGAGGGTTCGCGAAAAAACGATCTTTTCAACCTCGTTAACTCCCTTAGCAAATTTATCCGTGCCTTTTATGCCGGTCTTATTTTTCGCTACCTCGGTCCAGTAAGGTACTATCAACTCATACATTTTACGCCCGTAAACAACCAGGTCAACATCCTGTCCGATGTCGGCAAAATATTGATGGATTTCCTCATCTCCATTCATCTTTGTATGATCATAGCAGGCATCAATACTGATATTTACGCCGAACGTTACTTTTCTCATTGGCTTGGTTTTAATTAATACTATTCAAAGATAAAATACTGCACTCATCCCCGTAAGGGCCAAGCGCGACAAAAAAGGGGTAATTGTGTCGCTATCTCATACATTTTCATTTGCACCTGTCTGCCGACAGGCAGGCATCTGCACATTTTTACAATTTGCATATTTATTTCACTTGCCCGGGTGATATTTTGCCTGTAACTTACACATAGTTAAAAAGGGCTTATGGAAGATCATTTGATTTTAACGGAAGCGGCGCTTGAGCGGGAAGGGTTGTTTGTTAGTTTATACAAAAACGTTTTCCCAGCGGCGGCTAAGTATATTGCCCGCAGGGGTGGCAACTTTGACGATGCGAAGGATATTTTTCAGGAAGCCTTAGCTGTTTATTACGAGATGGCTTGCGCGGCTAAAGACGGTATCCGCACTACACCGGAGGCTTATATGATGGGCGTAGTTAAAAACCTTTGGTACAAAAAGCTGCGTGACGATAACAGGCTATTGCCATTTGATGATCAAACTGATGATGTTGCTGAGGATGAACGTCAAAACTTACTTCTCGGTAAAATCACAACATTAATGGAAAGCGCCGGTGGTAAGTGTATGGATTTGCTGAAAGCTTTTTACTACGACCAACTTCCCATTAAAAAACTGGCCGAAACATTTGGCTATGGCAGCGAGCGCTCGGCTACGGTGCAGAAATATAAATGCCTGGAGAAACTACGAACAGAGGTTAAACAAAAACACTTAAGCTATGCGGACTTTATTGAATGAAGTGCAGGAAATAGAGGCACATTTGCTAAAAAGCAGTGCTCCCGGCGATGCCTTGCTTTTTGAGGCTAAGCTGATACTGGATGATGAATTGAAAGATAAAACGCATTATCAGCAAAAGGCTTATGAGTTGATAAGCTTTTATGGTCGCAGGCAATTGAAACAGGAGATAGCCGCCGTTCATCAAAAACTATTTACACAGCAGGAACATCGGGGCTTCCGAGCAAGGATATTGAGACTATTCAAAACTAAATAAAACAGAAACTTATGAATATTGATAAACAGGAGTTTCGCCGCTATGCGGTGAAGCACCACAGGATAAATACGGCCTATACCGATCGCTATATAGCCCAGGCAGAGCAGGCCTTTTTGCCCATGGCGATGACGCCGCACATTATTGAAGAGCGCCAGCTCAACGTTGCGCAAATGGACGTTTTTTCGCGATTAATGATGGACAGAATCATCTTTTTAGGCACCGCTGTTGATGATCATATCGCTAATATTATACAGGCGCAATTGCTGTTCCTTCAATCTACAGACAATAAGCGCGATATCCAGATCTACATCAATTCGCCGGGTGGCTCAGTATACGCCGGGCTTGGAATATATGATACTATGCAATTTATCTCGCCCGATGTGGCTACTATTTGCACAGGTATGGCGGCATCTATGTCGGCGGTGCTGCTATGCGCCGGCGCGGCCGGGAAACGGGCGGCGCTAACACATTCAAGGGTGATGATACACCAGCCATCGGGTGGGGCGCAGGGTACCGAAGCTGATATTGAAATAGCTGCCACACAGATACGTAAAATGAAAAAAGAGCTTTATGACATTATTGCCAAACACTCCGGCCAGGATTACCAAATCGTGCATGATGCATCAGACCGCGACCATTGGATGATAGCGCACGAAGCTAAAGCGTTCGGAATGATAGACGAGGTGTTGGTAAGAGAGAAGTGATTAATTGACTAACCGACATTAACCGGATGCTCTGATGAAGCGCGGATGATCAGTTCGGCATCGAGCATGCGGATTTCAAATTCGGTTACGGGGTGTTTGCTTTCAATAAGTTGTATCAGCATCTGGGTTGCTATCTGCCCTATTTTAAAAGCTGGCTGGCGCACGGTAGTTAAAGCCGGATCGAAAAGTTCGGCCACATCCGAGTTGGTGAAGCCGGCAATGGCAATATCGGCAGGTATTTTTACGCCATGCTTTTTGAGCGAAGTAAGGCAGCCTGAGCTGAGGCGGTCGCTGGCGATAAAAATGGCATCGGGCCTGTCGGCAAGAGCAAGCAGTTCGGTCACTGCAACTTCCACTTCATCTTGTATCATACCCCCATGTTCGCAGTTTTTGAGGTAGGCCGGGTTAAAAGGTACATTATGTTTCTCAAGCGCGGCCTTAAAACCATCGAGCCTTTCGGTGGTGATGGATAAATTGGGCGAATTGGTAAGGTGCGCTATTTTGCGCGAGCCCGATTTAATAAGATGCGCGGTAGTATCAAAAGCAGCCTGGTAATTGTTGGCTATCACCTTATGGGTATCTATCTCGTTTGCCACACGATCGAAAAAAACAATAGGCAAGCCTTTCTCATGCAGGTACTTAATATGGCTCAGATCCTGTGTTTCGGATGATAGCGAGATCAGTAAACCATCTACCCCACGTGATGCCATGTGCTGAATGTTCACCACTTCGCGATCGAACGATTCATGGGTTTGGGTAATGATAACGTGGTAACCACGATCGTACGCGATAGATTCGATACCGTTTATAGCCTGCGAAAAATAGTTGTTGGCAACTTCGCATACCACCACACCAATGGAATGGCTGCGGCGTTCTTTCAGGCTTTGTGCGATGGGGTTAGGCTGGTAGCCTATTTTTTCGGCATACTCGAGCACCAGCTTTTTAGTTTCAGCACTTATCTCGTAACGGTCTGTTAACGCGCGCGACACCGTGGATGTTGAAAGGCCGAGCGCTTTGGCAATATCTTTAATAGTTATTGGCTGAAACATATGGTTAAGTTACAAATAATATCGGTTAATAAGGCCCAATTTGAAATCTCACAAATATAACTGCAATTTTAACAATTTAGTTTATGGCCTTGTGGGAACGATTGCACAAATAATTAATGGCAAAAGTTTCGCTTATGGCCTAAAAACTGCTAAACTTGTTATGCAAACGCCAAAACCTAAATATTACCGGGCAGTTTAAACCACTGTTACAAAATAAAATTTTCAATAACTGATTTAAACACGTGTGGCATTATATACCGTAATAGCTAATTGATACCGAAATGCTGGAAGATGAAGTAAAGGATGTGTTGTTAAAAATTGCGTTGAATGATGACCATTTATCATTTAAAAAGGTATATTTTGCTTATTACGACAGGTTGCACCAATTGGCAAAGGCCATTACCAAAAATGCCGAAGTAGCCGAAGAGATAGTAGACGATGTATTTATTAAACTATGGACCAAACGTACCCAACTGATCCACATTGATAATTTAACGGTTTACCTGTATGTGGCTATCAAAAATCAATCGTTAAATCACATCTCAAAAACCAGGCAAATTTTAACCACCAATATCGAGGATGCTAAAATTGAGTTTAAAGATGTTACGCCCTGCATAGAAGATATTATAATTACCGCCGATTTAGCCCGCACTATTAACCAGACTGTTCAAAAAATGCCTTTGCAGTGCCAGTTGGTTTTTAAACTGGTTAAAGAAGACGGATTGAAGTACCGCGAGGCTGCCGAGATACTTAATATTTCGATAAAAACAGTGGAGTACCACATTGGCAATGCCCTTAAAAAGATAACCCAGCGCATTGCATCTTCAGCAAAAACATACCTGCCGGTTACCGAAAAAAAATATTTTTCAAATTAATTTCAATTTACATTAGGGTGTTTTGTGTTTTAGCTGTCCTTTAAGCGAACCACATCCTAAATGGACCCTAACCGTATTTGGAATATTCTCGGTAAAAAACTGTCTGGCGAAGCCTCTGAGGAGGAATTACGCGAGTTCGAATCGCTATTGGACCAAGGCTTAGGTGATATCTATCCCATACACATTCTCGAAAAGTTTTGGCGCTCAAACCCTGTGCACCCCCCCTTACATTTTAACCAGGCTATAAATGATAAGTGGCTGCGGTTGGAAACCAGGCTGCGATTGGTAGATGATAATGACGATGTGGAAGATGAAACGGCGGTGGCCGTTGCACCAAAATATATTTTAAAAAGAGTTTTGGTATGGGCCGGCAGCATAGCCGCGGTTTTACTGATCGCGTCGGCTGTGTTTTTTTATACCACTGACCGCCGCCCCGCTGTAGATAACCGTATAACCGAAATTAATGCGCCGAAAGGCAGCATCAGTAAAATAATACTGCCCGATGGCAGCAAGGTATGGTTAAACGGCGGCAGTAAACTGGTGTACAAAAATCAGTTTGGCGATCAATTTAGGAAAGTGAACCTGGTTGGCGAAGCTTTTTTTGACGTGGTAAAGGATGCCGCTCATCCCTTTATAGTAACAACCGGAACTTTCCAGCTAAAAGTATTAGGTACTGCATTCAATGTACGCTCCTATCCGAATGATAAAACATCCGAAGCGGCTTTGGTGAGAGGTAAGATACAGGTTAAGCTGATCAAAAATCCCGATAAGGAAATCACCTTATTGCCTTCAGAAAAATTAATAGTTAAAAATACCGAACCTACAGTTAATACCGTTAAGAGAAAGTCAAACATCGCCCTTCACGAAATTCCGCTGATCACGTTAAGTGCCATACACCAGAGTGTACACGATACCTTACCGGCCGAAGCCTTGTGGATGGAAAATAAATTAGCTTTTGATGCGGAGAACTTTGAAGAGATAGCAAGCAAAATGGAGCGCTGGTTTAATGTACGGATTACGTTTAAAAGCAATGCGGTTAAAGAGTTGCGTTTTACCGGCCAGTTTAAAAACGAATCACTTTACCAAACGCTGGCAACGCTCCAATCAACAGCACCGTTTCATTTTAATATAAAAGATAATGATGTATTTATTTACTAATGATATTAAACCCTAATTAAAAGCCTATGACCAGAACCACGACTTAACCAAAAGCAAGAAACGGGAAATGTTGGCGCATTCCCCGTTCTATAGCAAGCTTAACTACCCGTTCTCTTAATAAACCAAATAGTTGTACTAAACTTAATACTAAATTATGAAAAAAAATGTCTACCGCACCACCAATGTGCGGTTACAATGCTTTTTAAAAATTCTTATGATCTCAAAATGTATCCTCATCCTGGTTTTGGTTGGCTCACTGCAAGCCTTTTCCAAGGGTTACAGTCAAAACAGAATTAGCATCAGCCTTAAAAATGTCTCGTTGAAAAAGGCATTGAAAGAGATTGAGCGCAAAACCGATTACCGGTTTGTTTATAATGACGACCTGTTGAACGCAATCCCCGAAACATCGGTGGATGTGAACGACGGCACGCTTAACGATGCCATGGATAAGTTGTTAACCAATACACCACTTACCTATCGTGTAACTGATAACAACCTGGTTGTGATATCTGCAAAAGGAAAAGAAATGCAGGATATTGCCATAAACGGTACCGTTACTGATAGTAAAGGCGAAGCCTTACCAGGTGTTACCATCAAGATAAAAGGCACCGGCAACGGTACAGCAACCGATGTGAATGGTAAATTTAAACTGAATATTCCAAGCACGGGCAATGTGGTTTTAGTTGTAACCTACATTGGCTTTAAAACGCAGGAAATTAATGTGGGCAGCAAAACCCAGTTGAGCATAGTAATGAAAGAAGACGATGCCAAACTGCTTAACGAGGTTAACATTGTTAATATTGGTTATGGTACAGTGTCAAAAGATGCTGTTACAGGTTCTGTGTCTTCGGTATCATCAAAAGATATTAAAGATTTCCCTGTGGCCACTGCAGCACAGGCTTTGGCCGGAAAGCTGGCAGGTGTTACCGTTACTACTACCGAGGGTAAACCCGGCGCCGAAATTCAAATCCGTGTTCGTGGCGGAGGTTCGCTTACACAGGATAACTCACCGCTGTACATTGTAGACGGAGTACAGGTTGATAATGCGTTATCATTAATTTCCCCCCAGGAGATTCAATCGATCGACGTGTTGAAAGACGTTGCCTCGACTGCTATTTATGGTGCACGCGGTGCAAACGGTGTAGTATTAATTACTACCAAAAGCGGTCATGAAAGCCGTACTATCGTTTCGTTTAGTGCCTATGGTGGTGTAAACAAAATTGTTAATGAGTTGCCGGTATTAAACCCATACGATTTTGTACAGTATCAATATCAAATAACTAACTATAACACCACGCAATTGCAAAAAGATGCTTTTACTAAAAGCTATGGCGTGTATAGTGATTTGGGTATTTATAAAAATGTTCAGTTTCGCGACTGGCAGAGTGAGGTTTTCGGGCACAATGCTGAATCGTATACTCAAAATTTAAACATTACCGGTGGTAACAAAGGCTCGAGCTTTAATTTTACTTTAAATAATACCAACCAGGACGGCATCATGCTCCAATCGGGCTATAAACGTACTTTTGCATCGTTTAGGTTTGATAATAATGCATCCGATAAGTTCAGGTTCGGCTTTAACGTGCGTTACAGCAGGCAGGAAATTGATGGTGTAGGTACCTCGAACACCGGCTCTCAAGGCAACAACTACCTGCGCAACTCGGTACGTTATATCCCATTCGATGGCGGAAGCTCAGCCTCTGTAGATATCTTTGACCCTAACTATGCCAATTTAACAAACTTAACCAGCCCGGTAATTTTGGCTAATAATGTTTTAAACTATGCATACAAAAACGACATTATTACCAGCCTCAATGCAGCTTATAGGATCACAAATAAATTAACCGTCCAATCAATACTTGCTGTTACAGCTACTGATAACCGTACAAACAGTTTTAACGGAACCGCATCGCCGGTTGCAAGACAAAATAATAACCAGCCAATAAGTGTTATTGCTACCGGGAATGCCTTAAATATATTGAACACCAACACGATAAGCTATAATAACACATTCAGCAAATTTCATCACCTGTCGTTATTAGCAGGCGAAGAAACCAACCAAACCAGCTCTAAAGCAGTTAGTATCACAACAAAGTACCTTCCTGTTGATATTACTCCAGAGCAGGCCTTCTCTGGTATACAAAGCGCGCAAATTCCAAGTGGCTTAGCCGAAGATCTGCCAACATCAGGCGAGTCTGGTTTCAGATTATTCTCATTATTTGGCCGTGCATCGTACGATTACAAGGGAAAATACCTGGCTACCTTTACATATCGCGCAGATGCATCTTCGTTGTTTGCTCCTGATAAACGCATAGGCTATTTTCCATCAGGACAGTTAGCCTGGAGGGTATCTGATGAAGATTTTGTAAAAAACGCGAAACTGGATTGGTTGGATAACTTTAAACTACGTGTAAGCTATGGTGCCGGCGGTAACAACCGTATAGGTACCGATTTGTATAAAACGCTTTTTGCTACCAGTACAAACTATGGTTACGCAGTAGGCGAGGCAATTACACCCGGCCTTGCGGCACCTGCGCTGGCAAATCCTAATATCAAGTGGGAGACCACTATCTCGCGTAATTTAGGTTTTGATATTGGTTTGTTTCATAGCCGGTTAAATGCAAGTGTAGATCTGTATAGCAACACCACACACGATCTGTTATTACAGGCGCAGATTCCCGTTACTTCGGGCTATCCTAATGGTCAAATACAAAATATTGGTAAAACATCTAATACAGGTGTCGAGGTGCAGCTAAACGGTGTAGTGGTAAACAGTAAAAGCTTTACCTACTCTGCAAACTTCAATATCGCGTTTAACCGCAATAAAATTGAAAGCTTAGGCAACGATCCTTATGGCAATCCTATCAGCTCAACATTAAGGCAATCCGGTTGGGTTAACAGCCTGAACGATTTCTCGCTCACAGTAGGGCAGCCGGTTGGCCAGTTTTACGGATACGTAGCTGATGGACGTTATGAAGTGAGCGACTTTAATGCGGTTTTAAATACAACTACAAATACATGGACGTATACTTTAAAATCGGGTATCCCTAACGATGCATCGGCAGCTTTGGGTAACAAGCAACCACAGCCGGGCGATATGAAACTCAAAAAACTCTCAGACGGCACCGATATGAATATCAGTGATGCCGATAGAACTGTACTTGGCAGTGCACAGCCTAAATTTACAGGCGGCCTTACCCAAAACCTAAGCTATAAGAACTTTGATTTAAATATTTCGGTAAATTTCTCGTATGGTAACCAGGTATACAATGCAAACAAAACAGAGTTTACTACCAACTATAACGGCTATTTAGATAATAATATGCTGGCAGTAGTTGCTAATCGCTGGAAAATGTTTGACAATAATGGTGTGCGCGTAACCGATCCGACCCAACTGGCTGCCATGAACGAAAATACTACTTTCTGGACCCCGTCTGTTGGTAATTACACATTAACATCATACGCCATCGAAGATGGTTCATTCCTACGGATAAACAATGTTACACTGGGCTACTCATTACCTAAAAGCTTCTTAAACAGGACTAAAGTGTTTTCAAAATTCAGGGTTTATGCTACTGTGAACAATTTGTATACAATTACCGGCTATTCAGGTTACGATCCGGAAGCGAATACGCGTCGCAGCACACCGTTAACACCCGGAGTTGATTATGCGGCTTACCCTCGCAGCAGGTACATCCTGGCTGGTGTAGATGTTAGTTTTTAATCCCTAAAATGTAGACAAATGAAAAAGAGAATCATAAAATCAATAATATATACAGCTATAACAGGTGCGGTACTTGTGTTGCCATCTTGTAAAAAATATCTCGATGTTACCTCCAATGCCACCATTGACCAGTCAACGGGTTTTGCAAGCGCGTCTTATACAAATTCAGCTTTAATAGGCGTGTACAATCAGCTGATAGGCGATAATGGTTACGGTAACCGATTATCATGCCTGTATCCGCTTAGTGCCGATGATTTTAAAACATCGGGCAGTTATAGCCCGGTTGACAGGCGGGGAATCAGTTTGTATGGCGCCAGTGCCGATAATACAGATCTTGTTAATCCTTTCTCTCAATTATATGTTGGCGCCGAAAGGGCTAACATCTGCGTTAAAGGTATTCCATTATCACCGCTTTACACCGCTGGCAGCGCAGCCGACCAGGCAGCCATGAAGAAATACTATGGCGAAGCTTTAACTTTACGAGCTATATTTTACTTCGAGCTGGTGCGTAACTGGGGAGACGTTGTGGCTAATTTTGTACCATCGGCGGATGTGACCGTATTTGATGTACCTGCGACTGATAAAAAGGTAATACTTGACCAACTGATAAGCGATTTGAAAATAGCTGAAGACCTGGTGCCCTGGCGTACTGAGTCGGGCTATACCGATACACGTTTAACAAAAGGAGCTATTAAAGGCCTACGTGCGCGTATTGCATTATTTAGGGGTGGTTATTTGCTGAACGAAACAACACACGTTGATGAACGGAGCAGTAACTATCTTGATTACTACAAAATAGCGATGGCGGAGTGTGCTGATGTAATGGCACGCCGTGACCAGCATGACCTGAACCCGGTTTATGAAAACATTTTTAAATCGTTACACTCGGCCACAAGGTACGATGACAAGAACGAACTGATGTTTGAAATTGGTGCCTATGGCGGTAACGCAACTACTGACAGTAAACTTGGTTACTACAATGGCGTAAGGTTTAATGCCAGTTCAACATTTGGGCAAGGCGGGGGCGGTATGAACGCTATCCCAACTTATTTTTATGAGTTTGACCAATTAGGCGATTGCAGGCGCGATGTAACCATAGGTTCATGGCAAATTGATGCTACAAGTTTAAAATCGCTGAATGCATTGAATAATCAAACAGATGGTAAATTCAGAAGGTCATGGTCTATCGTAATAGGCACACCTGCGCAAAACTTTGGCATCAACTGGCCTATATTGCGTTTTTCTGACATCCTGTTAATGTATGCCGAGGCTTATAATGAAGTATATGGCGGTCCGACAGCAGGCCCTGCACCTACTGCTGCAAGCGCGGTATTAGAAGTAAGAAGTCGTGCTTTTGTTGGTAACCTGTCACGTATGCCTGTCCCGGCCGCTGATCATGATAACTTTTTTACCCAGGATATTGTAAAAGAACGTTTATTGGAGTTTGGTGGAGAAGGTGTCAGGAAATATGATTTGATCCGCTGGCATTTAATGGCAGCTAAAAAAGCTGAAACCCAGGCTAAATTGGTACAATTACAAGCAGGTACAGGCCCATATGTTAACGTGCCAAATTACGTTTACGCTAAAACCGCCACATATAACCAAACTGCATCCGTAGCAGAATTACAAAGTTTTGATACATACGGAGGTGCGCCATCAACAGCAATGTTCCAGCCAGGTTTGGGTACAAGTGCAGCACCAACCGGGTACACCACCATAAACTGGAGAGCATCAATTAATACAACTAACGATATCAATGGCTTTATGCAATATTTTGTTGAAGGCTCACGCGAGGTATTTCCGTGGACAACTTCAGTAATGCTGCTTAATACCAAGTTGACTCAGAAATATGGTTATTAATACTGATTTATTTAAAATGATAAACATGAAAAAATTATTTAACATCAATATATACACCTTGTTTTTGACGTTTGCCGTATTGGCAACCATTGCCGGGTGTAAAAAAGCAAATGATTATAAAGCGGATGGCAATCCGCAGCTATTCAGGCCGGGTTCTGTAAAGGTTTCGGGCGGGCAAACTACCGCGGCTGTTACATGGACAAACTCTATACAGGCGCCTGCAGGTGTAAAATATAAATATACTATCCAGTTTTCGCGTGATACCACTTTTGCCACGGTAGATTTCACACTAACATCAGACAGCACAGGTGTTGTTGCGACAAGTGATAGTTTGAAAATAAGAACTACCTATTGGGCACGTGTAAAAACAAACGCGACAGCAGACAGAGCAGCATCGGAGTGGGCAGAAAGCGCTCACTTTCAGCTAACCGGTGAACAGTATTTTCTTCCTGTTCGTGACCTGGAGATTAAGGAAACCGCTGTAACATTACGATGGAACTCTACTCCTGGTTTAAGTAAAATCACTTTAACTCCGGGTTCGGGCACCCCATTTGACGTTACTTTAACAGCGAGCGATCTTACTGCCGGACTTAAACTGATAACAGGCTTAACTGCCGGAACTAAATATAGTGCCGAGTTGTATGCAGGTACAAAAAGCAAAGGTTTTGTAACCTTTACTTTGCCGGCCGCAACTGTATATACTACTATATTAAATGCCGGTGCTGATATTAATGCTACAATTGCTGCCGCTGCCGATGGTGCAGTTATAGGATTAAACCCGGGCACATACAATACCGGAGCAGTTATCACTACTATTCTGAAAAAAACAGTTACCCTTAAATCAACATCAGGTAACCCTTCTGATACCAAGGTAATATTTAAGGAAATGACACTGAAAGGAACAGGTGCCGGCCTTAACGTATCAGGTATCGAGTTTGATGGTACTACAAATGCTGCCGCCTACTTTGTTAACTGTACAGGTGCACTGGCCGATGCTGAATTGTGTACCTACACCCAGGTTACCGTTGAGAACTGTAACATACACGATGTAACAACAGCATTTTTTAGAGGTAACCGTGGCGCCGCCGCAGGCGATTATAAAATGACCCAGGTATCGGTTAAAACAACAATAGCCTATAATATTGGCTCGCTGTTAAACTTTACCTGTTTTACATTTGATAAGATGTCACTTGGTTCATTTACCATGAGCAAGTCTACCTTTTACAACTATGGTAACCAGTTAATCAGTCATGCAACCACAGTATCGGGTACACCTACTACACTTTCTATCGATCTGTGTACATTGAACAACTTTGGCGCATCAAGCAAAAATGCCATATTTAATGCCAGTGCTAACCCTACAACCTTAAGCGTAACCAATTGTATTATTGGCAACATACCAAGGCCTGCGGGTGCTGTAGCCACAGCAGCGGCAAACGGCACCGCATCAACATTTACATTTAGTAATAATGATACATTTAAAGCAGCAACCGCTGTGGGTGGTTCTACTGCGGTAACCTTCCCGACAGGTTCATTCAACCAGACAATTGACCTGGGCTGGACTGCTACCACAACAGACTTTACCCTTCCGGTAGGTTCAGCTTTAAGGACTGCAAGCCCTGCTTCAGGCCCTATCGGCGACCCACGCTGGGCATATTAATCGAATCAAAAAAGGCTGCCTTAGGGGCAGCCTTTTTAATTACTTTATTTAGTTTTAGTACATACCTTTGCCCTTATCCTACAAAAACAATCTACAAATAAAATGCAATTTAATAAACTCATCGCGGTTGCTTTGTTAAGCATTGGAGCCGTACATGCATCGGCGCAAACCAAACCTTATAGCTGGAGCAACCTGCCTAAAGCCGCAGTACCGGTATTTAAGAAAGATACTTTTAACATTGTTAAATATGGCGCAATAGCCAACGGCATCACGCTGAACACTAAAAGCATTAACGCGGCTATAACTGCCTGCAATGCCAAAGGCGGTGGCGTGGTATTGATACCGCAGGGCCTATGGCTCAGCGGGCCAATAGTACTTAAAAGCAATGTTAACCTGCATATTGACCGTGCCGGCATGGTACTGTTTACCGATGATAAAAGCCAGTATGCTTTAGTAGAGGGCAATTATGAAGGCCACCCCTCGCCGAGGAACGAATCGCCGATATCGGGTACCAACCTTACTAACATCGCTATAACCGGCGAAGGCATATTTGATGGTAACGGCGGCGCATGGCGCTCTATCAGTAAAGATAAGTTATCAGAATCTGAATGGAAGGCACAGGTAGCGTCGGGCGGATATACGCCTGCTGATAGCAAAACCTGGTACCCCTCTGAAAGCTTTGCCACAGCCGGCAAAACAAAAGATGTGCTTTACCTGCAACCGGGCAAATCGTTAAACGACTATGCCCAGTATAAAGATTTTTACCGCCCTAACATGCTGGTACTAACCAATTGCAAAAAGGTATTACTTACCGGCACTACTTTCGAAAATTCGCCAAACTGGTGTATGCATACCTTGCTTTGCGAGGATATGACGATAAGGAATGTACGTGTAAAAAATCCGCATTATGCCCAAAATGGTGATGGTATTGATCTGGAATCGTGCAGGAATGTATTGTTGGAAGGCAGCACCTTTGATGCCGGCGATGATGGGATATGTATAAAATCAGGTCGTGACGAGGCGGGGCGCAAGCAAGGCAAGCCAACCGAAAATGTATTGGTACGCAACAACATTGTTTACCGCGCGCATGGCGGCTTTGTTATTGGCAGCGAAATGAGCGGCGGCGCAAGAAATATATTTGTTACCGATTGTACTTTTGTGGGTACTGATATTGGCCTCCGTTTTAAAACCGTGCGCGGCCGTGGTGGTATTGTAGAGAATATCTATATTAAGAATATCAGCATGCGTGATATTGTTAACGAAGCTATTTTGTTTGATATGTATTACATGACCAAGGCTGCATCAACACTTCAAAAAGCAGAGATACCGGCAGTAAACGAAGGCACGCCGCAGTTTAGAAAGTTTTATGTAAATAATGTAAGCTGCAACGGTGCTAAAAAGGCCATCATGGTACGCGGCTTACCCGAAATGAGCATCAAAGATATTTACCTGGAAAATATCACCATCAAAGCGGATAAAGGGGTTGACCTGATAGAGGCGAAAGACATCTCACTAAAAAACGTGACCCTGCAAATAGCCGACCGTAAGCAACTGATCAATATTGAAAACAGTAAAGACATTGCATTGAACGGCATTAAAAGTGTTGACCCGACAGACCTTTTCCTGAACCTTAACGGCGACAGATCGGGCCATATCCAGGTTATACATACCAATATACCCGATGCAAAAAAGAAAGCCGAGTTTAACAACGGAGCCGATAAGAGCATGCTTACCGAAGTAAAGTAAGCCAACACAAAAAAAGCCGGAGCAAATTGTTCCGGCTTTTTTGTGTTTTTTTGTGCAACCGTTTGCATTTTGTTTTACTTTGCATAACAATAACCAAACACAGCCTTTATAACCATTTTATGAAAAAATACTTTGCAGTGGCAATTACTTTAATGGCCTTTACGGCTATGGCACAGCATAAAGCAGCCAAGCCTGTTGCGGCGGTTGCCGCTCCCAAATATGTATCGAAAGTTTGGGTGGCCGATAACGGTAACGGCACCTATAAAAACCCCATACTGAATGCTGATTACAGTGACCCTGACGCCATAAGGGTAGGCGATGATTTTTACCTGGTATCATCAAGTTTTGAAGATATCCCGGGCTTGCCCATATTGCACTCAAAGGACCTAGTGAACTGGCATATTATAGGCCACGCTTTAAAGCGCCAGCCGCCTTATGATCATTTTAACAAACCGCAGCATGGCAATGGTGTTTGGGCACCGGCCATCCGCTACCATAACAATGAGTTTTATATTTACTATCCCGACCCGGATTATGGCATATATGTAGTGAAGGCCCAAAACCCGGCAGGCCCATGGAGCGAGCCGGTATTGATACTGGGCGGTGCGGGATTGATAGACCCTTGTCCGCTTTGGGATGAAGACGGGCAGGTATACCTTGTTCACGGCTGGGCCGGCAGCAGGGCGGGCATTAAAAACATCATCACCATAAATAAGCTCAATGCCGAAGGCAATAAAGTAACTGATGATGGGGTACTGGTTTTTGACGGGCATCCTACCGACGAAACTACCGAAGGCCCCAAGCTTTACAAACGCAATGGTTACTATTACATTTTTGCCCCGGCAGGCGGAGTGCCTACGGGTTACCAGCTGATACTGCGGTCGAAAAACATTTACGGCCCTTATGAACGTAAGATAGTGATGGACCAGGGAACTACGCCAATTAACGGCCCGCATCAAGGTGCCTGGGTGGATACACAAACCGGCGAAGACTGGTTTCTCCATTTCCAGGATAAAGGGCCCTATGGCAGGGTAGTGCATTTACAGCCGATGAAATGGGTGAATAACTGGCCGGTTATCGGGCTCGACCCAAAGGGTACCGGTAAAGGCGAACCAGCATTGACGTATAAAAAACCCAATGTTGGCAGGGTATACCCGATAGAAACCCCGGCTGAAAGCGATGAGTTTAATGATGTAAAGCTGGGTTTACAGTGGCAATGGATGGCTAACTCAAAGTCGACATGGGCGGCTACTACTAACGCGGGAGTTTTAACACTATTCTCGTTTATGGCCGACAGCGCTAAAAACCTTTGGGAAACACCTAACCTGTTGCTGCAAAAAACACCTGCTGACGAGTTTATGGTGACCACAAAATTCACGTTCCACCCCAATGCTAAACTGGATGAAAGGGCCGGTTTAGTAATGATGGGCTTTAGTTACGCGGGCTTAACGCTGCACTCGAAAAAAGGAGAGCTTAGCTTAGAATATATTAACTGCAAAGATGCCGTGAAAGGTAATGCCGAAAAGGCCGAAACCATAATGAAAATAACCAACCCGACCATTTATTTTAGGATGAAGGTTACCGCGGGTGCCAAATGCAAATTTAGCTATAGCCTTGATGGAAATACCTTTACCGATGCGGGCGCTGAGTTTCAGGCCGAAGTTGGGCGATGGATAGGCAGCAAAATGGGTATCTTCTGCTCACGCACTACGCAGATAAATGATTCGGGGTATGCGGATTTTGATTGGTTTAGGGTGGAACCCTTAGCCCCCTAACCCCCTGAAGGGGGAACTGATTATTCGATATTTTTGAATATCGAATAATGAATGTTGAATATTGAATTTCGAAATACTTCATTATTCGGTGTTCGGTATTCAGTGTTCGATATTTTAATTAGGATAGATGAAAAGAATATTTAGTTTAATAGTTATTGTAATAAGCTGCTTATCCGCAACCTATGCCCAGGAATTTATCCCCTTATGGGAAACCGGTAAAATGCCTAACTCAAAAGGCCTGCACCTGAAAGACAGCATTGCTAACGAGCGGATATACCGGGTGGCTACGCCGGGCATGTACGTGTTTTTGCCGGGCAAGCAGGAGAATAAGGGTGCAGCGGTGGTTATTTGTCCGGGTGGGGGGTATGAGCGGCTGGCTTATGTGGTAAGCGGTTTGCAATTGGCAAAGTGGTTCAACACGATGGGTATTTCGGCCTTTGTACTGAACTACAGGCTGCCCAACTATCCCGACCTGAAACAAAGGGATATTGGCCCTTTGCAGGATGCGCAGCGGGCCATACGCATTATCCGTGCCAACGCCTGGAAATGGGATATCAGGCCGGATAAAATAGGCGTTATGGGCTCCTCGTCAGGCGGGCACCTGGCTACTACATTGGGTACGCACCCGGAGGATGTTTCGGCAGTGAAGGATAGTTTGGATAAAACGGCGTTCAACCCTAACTTTATGATACTGGTTTCGCCTGTGGTGACCATGGACCAGAAATACGCGCATAAAGGGAGTGTGAAGAACCTGCTGGGCGAACATCCTACCAACCAGCAGATAACGGAGTATTCAAACGAACTGCAGGTGAGCGCTAAAACGCCGCCTACCTTTATTGTTGACGCCGAAAACGATAAAGCAGTGAACCCTATGAACAGCCTGCTGTTTTACCAGGCGTTGCTCAGCAATAATATCCCGGTAAGTTTTCACGTTTTTCCCCAGGGAGCACATGCCATCGCGTTGCGTAACAATCCTGGTTCTACTGAATTGTGGACCGGTTTATGCGAGGCATGGCTGGATGAAATGAACATCATCGCACCAATAAAAGCAAAATGATATGAAAGCTGGATGGATAGTACTTGGGATATTGAGTTTGTTTACGCTTAACATAGAGGCACAAACCCTTACACCCGGTCCACGCGATACATCATTCACCACTTATGGCGCTTATAAAGGCGCTTTAAAAAAGTATCCCAATATTACCATCGCTAATCCGCCGGTACCTGCAAACGTTACTTCGAAAAATAACCTGGTTTATTGTACGGTAAATAACCGCGACCTGCATTTGGATGTGTTTTATCCTACCACAAATAAAAAGCCTTTGCCTGCGGTACTGATCATACATGGCGGCGGCTGGCGTTCGGGCGACCGCTCGCAGCATATACCCCTGGCGCAGCAACTGGCAGCCAAAGGTTACGTTACCATTACGGCTGAATACAGGCTGAGCACCGAAGCGCTTTACCCAGCGGCGGTGAATGATCTGAAAACCGCCCTGAAATGGATGCGCGCCAATGCGAAAACTTACCATATTGATGCCAATAAGATTGCCGTTTGGGGATTTTCGGCAGGCGGGCAGCTGGCTACATTGGTGGGTACAACAGCCGGAGATAAAACCTTCCCGGGTGATGGTTGCTATGATAAGTTTAGCGATAAGGTACAGGCCATTGTGGATGCCGACGGGACGCTGGCCTTTATCCACCCGGAATCGGGCGAGGGGGACGACAGCAAAAAGAAATCGGCCGGAACGTTATGGTTTGGTGCGAACAGAACCGAACGGCCCGACCTGTGGAACCAGGCAGGCGCTTTAAACCATATCAGCAAAAACACGCCGCCAATAGCGTTCATTAACAGTTCGGTTGACCGCATGCACGCAGGCCGGACGGATGTGATACATAAGCTCGATTCGCTGCATATTTACAGCGAGGTACACACCTTCCCGGATACGCCGCACCCCTTCCTGCTGTTCAACCCATGGTTTGAACCGGTGGTTAATTATACCGCCGATTTTCTGGATAAGATTTTTAAGCGTAAATAATATTCCGAACGGTAACGTTTGCACAAATAAATTGTGCCCGGATGGTTGGTTTAAGGCAAAATCTCCTTAAAATTGCCTTGTAAACTAATTTATCCCCTAATTTCAATCACAGCAAAATAATACGAATAAATGCAAATGCAAAAAATGTTTGATCTGAGTGGAAAAGTTGCCCTTGTAACGGGCTGTAACCGTGGTATTGGTAAGGCTATGGCTTTAGCATTAGCAGGTGCAGGCGCCGATATTATAGGAGTTTCGGCAAACCTGCCGCTGAGCGGGAGCGAAATTGAAAAGGAAGTAACAACGCTCGGACGTAAATTTAAAGCCTACCAATGCGATTTTAGTAACCGTATATCGTTAGAAGCATTTGCGAAACTGGTTTTGGCCGAAAACGCCATAATAGATATACTGGTAAATAATGCCGGTACCATTATGCGTAAACCGGCCGCCGAGCATCCGAATGATTACTGGGATACGGTATTAAATATTAACCTGGACGCGCCTTTTATCCTGACAAGGGAAATTGGCCGACGGATGATAGAGCGTGGCTCGGGTAAAGTAATATTTACGGCATCGCTGCTTACTTTCCAGGGAGGTATCAATGTGCCGGGTTACGCGGCAAGTAAAGGTGCTATAGGCAGCTTAACCAAAGCTTTTGCTAACGAATGGGCATCAAAAGGTGTGAATGTGAACGCTATAGCGCCAGGATATATCTCGACGGATAATACCGAAGCTTTACGTACCGATCCCGACAGGAGCAAATCAATACTGGACCGGATACCGGCAGGGCGCTGGGGCGAGGCAAGCGACCTGGATGGCGCTACCGTGCTTTTTGCATCCGCGGCATCCAACTATATTAACGGCGTTATTTTGCCTGTTGACGGCGGATGGATGGGGAGGTAACCCCCCGGCCCCCTAAAGGGGGGGTTGATGTGCAAGATAAATGTACAAACGAGTAAATGTGCGGATGCTTGCCTGTCGGCAGACAGGTGCAAATGAAGAGAATAATATAATTGCAAATTGGTGTAACCACTAAATAAAAAATCAATAAAAATCTAAATCATATAATGGAACAGAGATATCACAACAGCCAGAAAGAGCTAAGCACCATGACCACCGCCGAGATGCGCGGCAATTTTTTAGTTGACGGTTTAATGCAGCCCGGTGAGCTGAAATTTGTTTACAGCCATTACGACCGCGTTATTGTTGGCAGCGCTGTACCTACCGAAAAACCAATTATATTGGGTAACTACCCTAACCTGCGTGCCGAGTACTTTTTAGAGCGCCGCGAGCTGGGTATCATCAATATTGGCGGCGCAGGCGAGGTTGTTGTTGACGGACAAACCTTCGCGGTAAATAAGCTGGATTGCGTTTATGCTGGTAAAGAAAGCAAGAATGTAGAGTTCAGGAGCGTGGATGCGAAGAGCCCGGCTATGTATTACCTGTTATCGTCTCCGGCGCACATGGTTTATCCTACCCGTTTGCTGAAGAAAGAAGAAGCTACCCCGGTAAGCATCGGTTCGCCCGAAACATCGAACGCGCGTACCATTTACAAATATATTCACCTTGAAGGTATCCGCAGCTGCCAGCTGGTAATGGGTTTAACCGTATTGGCTACAGGCTCGGTATGGAACACCATGCCATCGCACGTGCATGACCGCCGTATGGAAATGTATTTTTATTTCGACGTGCAGCCAGGCCAGGTAGTAATGCACTTTATGGGCCAGCCGCAGGAAACGCGCCATTTGGTAATGCAGAATAACGAAGCGGTGATATCACCACCATGGTCAATCCACTCAGGTTGCGGAACTACCAACTATGCCTTTATATGGGGTATGGCCGGCGAAAACCAGGTATATACCGATATGGACCCGGTTGGAATAACTGAGTTAAGATAAGCCTGTTAAACCATGAGAAGAATAACAGCGATAAGTTTTTGCCTGTTGATATTGGGATCGGCAGTGAAAGCGCAGTTTGGTAATGTGCCGCTACCTGTGGTGCAACAGCCTGCCTTTAAAACCGATACCTTCAACATCAAAAACTTTGGTGCTGTAAACGATGGGGTAACCTTAAACACCGCCAGTATTAATAAAGCCATCAGCACCTGCAGCCAAAAGGGCGGCGGTGTGGTATTGGTACCTGGCGGGCTATGGCTAACCGGCCCCATCGAGCTTAAAAGCAATGTTAACCTGCATATTAACCGCGACGCGGTGCTGATGTTCAGTGCTGATTTTAACCAATATCCTATTGTTGAAGGTTATTACGAGGGTGTAAAGGCTGGCCGCTGCCAATCGCCTATTTCGGGGCGCAATCTGCAGAACATCGCTATTACCGGTACAGGAATTATTGATGGCAACGGCGATGCCTGGCGCATGGTTAAAAAAGACAAGCTGAATGCTACCCAATGGCAAATTAAAGTAGCCTCGGGCGGGATGTTAAGCGCCGATCAGAAAACCTGGTATCCGTCGGAGAAATCATTTATCGGATCGACCGCTAAAGAGCCGGGGGTATTAAAAGAGGGGGTAACTCTAAAGGACTTTGAGCCTTACAAAGATTTTTTACGCCCAAATATGGTTGCCCTGTATGGCTGTAATAAAATATTGCTGGAAGGCGTAACTTTTCAAAACTCACCGGCATGGAACCTGCACCCGCTGTTATGCTCAAACTTAACTTTGCGCGGGGTGAATGTTAAAAACCCGTGGTACGCGCAAAATGGTGATGGCATAGACCTGGAATCGAGCGACCATGCGTTGATAGAGAACAGCACGTTTGATGTGGGTGATGATGGGATCTGTATCAAATCGGGCAAGGGTGAGCAGGGCCGCAAACTGGGCAAACCTACGCAGGACGTGATTGTGCGCAATTGCGTTGTTTACCACGCCCATGGCGGCTTTGTGATAGGCAGCGAAATGAGCGGCGGCGCCAAAAATATATTTGTTTACAACTGCTCGTTTATAGGTACCGATGTTGGCCTGCGCTTTAAAACTACCAGAGGCCGCGGCGGTGTTGTTGAGAAAATATATGTGAACAACATTAACATGAAAGACATTAACGCCGAAGCGGTACTGTTCGACATGTATTATGAAGCTAAGGACCCCGTAGTACTGGCCGGCGAAGTACGCGAGCAACCCAAAGTGGTGATGTTGCCCGTTACCGAAGCTACGCCGCAATTCAAAGATTTTCATGTCAGCAATATTTACTGCTGGGGTGCGCAAACGGCCTTGTTCATCCGTGGTTTACCCGAAATGAACATTAAAGGCATTTACCTGGATAACATGGTAATTACCGCTAAAAAAGGCATGGTATGTACACAGGCGAGCGATATCCATATCAAAAACTTTAAAATGATATTAGCCGATACCAACCCGGTGATGAGTATTGACGAAAGCAGCAATATCAGCCTGGACGGGATCAGCTATAATACCAACAGCGACCTGCTTTTTAAATTATCAGGCGCGCATACTGCCGGTATCGCGGTAAGCAATACCAATACCACACAGGCAAAAAAGAAAGTTGAGTTTACCGATGGCGCTACTGCCAGATCAATCGAAATAAACAAAAATTAGGGATGAAGAAGTTAAAACAGCTACCTGTTATGTTGCTATTGTTCGCGGTGGGCGCGAATGTACAGGCGCAGGATGTACCTATGTCGCAAAAAATGGCGGCTACGGTGATGAAGGTATGGCCCATGGATACGGCATCGGCAACAGGGAAGCCCTTTAAACGGTGGAACTATGATGAAGGTGTGATATTAAAAGGCATAGAAGGCGTTTGGCAGCAGACCGCTAACCGCGACTACTTCAAGTACATCCAGCAGAGCATGGATAACCTGGTGAACAAGGATGGTACCGCGATGACAGGTTACAAAAGTGAAGCTTATACTTTAGATAACGTTTTATGTGGCCGCAACTTGCTGATGCTGTACAATGTAACAGGTACGCCAAAGTACTTTACCGCGGCAACCATGTTGTACGACCAGTTGAAAAAACAACCCCGTACACCCGAAGGCGGTTTTTGGCATAAAAAGATATACGAAGAACAAATGTGGCTCGACGGTCTGTATATGGCCGAATCGTTTTATGCTGAATATGCCGGAATGGTGCATAAAGATACCGATTTTGACGATGTGGCCAGCCAGTTCATCCTGATGGAAAAACATGCCCGCGATGCAAAGACCGGCTTGCTTTACCATGGTTGGGATTATAGCAAAAAACAAAAATGGGCCAACCCGCAAACAGGCCTATCGCCCGAGTTTTGGGGCCGGGCCGATGGCTGGTACGCCATGGCTTTGGTTGATGTGCTGGATTATATGCCGGCCAATCATCCCAAACGTGCCGAGATCATCGCGATACTAAACCGTTTAGCGGCAGCAATAACCAAGTATCAGGACCCCAAGAGCGGTGTATGGTACGATATTTTGAACAAACCGACAGAGAAAGGTAATTACCTGGAAGCATCGGCATCGAGCATGTTTGTTTACGCTTTAGCTAAAGGTATCCGTAATGGTTATTTGCCTGATACCTATTTGGCTGTGGCCGATAAAGGTTACAAAGGTATTTTGAAGGAATTTATTGAGACCGATGCTAACGGACAAGTTAACCTGAAAGGTACGGTGAGCGTATCGGGATTAGGCGGTAACCCTTACCGCGATGGCAGCTATGCTTACTATTTAAGCGAAAAAGTGATTGTGAATGATGCTAAAGGTGTAGGCGCGTTTTTACAGGCCGCTGTAGAGATGGAACGCCTGGCAAAACGCAACTTAGGCAAAGGCAAAACGGTGCTGCTTGATTCGTATTTTAACGATGAGCATAGGGTAGATAAAATTACGGGTAACCAGAGCCTGTCTTTCCATTACAAATGGGAAGAGCAGGATAATAACGGCTTTACGTTCTTCGCCAACGCGTTCCATAATTATGGGGTAAAAACCAATACTTTATACCAGGCGCCTACAGCGGATAACCTGAAAAAGGCCGATATGTATATCATTGTCGATCCGGATATCCCGAAAGAAAATCCGAACGCCAAATACATTGAAGAGCCGCATATTAAAGCCATAAGCGAATGGGTTAAAGCCGGCGGCATCCTTATTGTGCTGAACAATGATACCGGCAATGCCGAGTTTAAGCACCTGAACAATTTGCTGGCCAAGTTTGGCATCCATGACAATGAAGACAGTCGCAACCACGTGGTAACGCCGCATTTTGAAACCGGCGCGGTAATGATACCTGCTGCCGACCCGGTGTTTAAAACGGCTAAGAAAGTTTATATAAAAGAGATATCCACCTTCGCGGTGAAAGCACCGGCGGTGGCATCGCTGGTTGATGGTAAGGATATCATCATCGCGACAGCGAAATATGGTAAAGGAAAAGTGTTTGTGGTGGGCGACCCATGGTTTTATAATGAATACACAGACGGCCGGAAATTACCGGCTGATTATGACAACTTAAAAGCCGCCAACGACCTTATAAAATGGGCATTAACGGTAAAATAATATACTATTGGGGTAATTAAGGTTATAAAGCGTTTGCATAATTTGAACATTTTTGTTCGTATCAATCAACACTAATTATGTAAGCGGGTGTTTAATTAAGCACCACCGATATTAACCAACAATTTTATGAAACAGAGAATATTAAAAGTGCATCCTTCGGATAACGTGGTTGTGGCATTAACCGACCTGCAGGCGGGCGAACAACTGGAGTACGCCGGTAAAACCTATACGGTTACCGATGCTATTCCGGCTAAGCATAAGTTTGCCGAAAACGATCTGCCGGAAGGCGCACAAATATTTATGTACGGTGTTTTAGTGGGCAAAGCGCAAAGCCTTATTAAGGCCGGCGGCTTATTAAGCACCGCGAATGTGAAGCACGCGGCAAGCGGCTTTTTAGAAGCGCAGCACCATGATGGCTGGCAACAGCCCGATACCAGCAAATGGGCAGGTAAAACCTTTATGGGTTTCCACCGCGAAGATGGCAGCGTAGGTACCGGCAACTTTTGGCTGGTAATACCGATGGTGTTTTGCGAGAACCGCAACATTGAAGTTTTGCAGGATGCACTGGTAAAACAATTGGGCTATGGCCGCAAAAACACTTACGAAAGCAAAGCGCAGCAACTGATAAACCTGGTAAAAAATGGCGGCAGTGTTAACGAGGTTTTATACACCGAAGTGAAAGGCGGCGACGCGACACCTAAAGAAGAGCGCCTGTTCCCTAATGTGGATGGCATTAAATTTTTGATCCACAATGGTGGTTGCGGCGGTACCCGGCAAGACGCTCAGGCGCTTTGCGGCTTATTGGCCGGCTATATTACGCACCCTAACGTTGCGGGTGCTACCGTGATGAGCTTAGGCTGCCAGAACGCGCAGGTAAGCATACTGGAAGAAGAGATACAAAAACGCAATCCTAACTTTAACAAACCACTCTATGTGCTCGATCAGCAAAAGGTGGGTAAAGAGTCGGATTTGTTGGAGCTGGCTATACGCCAAACGATGGCAGGATTGATGGAAGCGAATAATAACGTTCGCCAGCCTGCGCCTTTGAGCAAAATTACTATTGGTTTAGAGTGCGGTGGTTCGGATGGATTTTCGGGCATATCGGCTAACCCGGCCATTGGTTATACCTCCGACCTGTTGGTGAGCCTTGGAGGGACGGTGATCCTGTCGGAGTTCCCCGAACTTTGTGGTGTGGAGCAGAACCTGATAGACCGTTGTGTTAGCAAAGACAAAGCCGACAGGTTTAGTCATTTAGTAAACTTATATAGCCAGCGCGCTGAAGAAGTAGGCTCGGGCTTTGATATGAACCCTTCGCCGGGTAACATTAAGGATGGTTTGATAACGGATGCGATCAAATCGGCAGGAGCGGCCAAAAAGGGCGGTACATCGCCGGTAGTTGATGTATTGGATTATCCCGAAAAGGTAACCAAACCGGGCCTTAACCTGTTGTGCACACCGGGTAATGATGTGGAAAGCACCACGGCCGAGGTAGCATCGGGCGCTAATGTGGTATTGTTTACCACCGGGCTGGGTACGCCTACAGGTAACCCCGTTACCCCGGTGATCAAGATATCGACCAATACACCGCTGTATAAAAAGATGAGCGATATTATCGACATTGATACAGGTACCATTATTGATGGCGAGGAAACGATTGAGCAGGCCGGCGAGCGGATACTTGATTATGTAATAAAGGTAGCCAGCGGCGAAATTGAGGTGAGCGCGGTGAGGCATGGCCAGGATGATTTTATCCCGTGGAAACGGGGGATATCGCTTTAAGATGAGTGGTTGTATTGGGTTGATTAATGAGTGGTTGATGCGGTTTTTGGGGTTAAATTTCGTATTTTTGTGTGAAGGTAATTACACAGGTTTTAAGGTGAGATTACACCGATTTGTTCTTTAAAATAAATCTTACTTTATCCCCCCTCATGTGGTACTAAGCATTTCCCGGGGTTGTCATTCTGAGCTTGTCGAAGAAGACATTGGAACGGGAAATTTGTTCTTAAGAGTACAGGCCAGAGCCAACATTCGTGTTTCGACAGGCTCAACATATCGGGCTTGCACACGGAGTAATGGAGGCCAGAGGCCTGGGAATAGTTAGTCACGAGCGAAGACGCTCGCGCCAGCGTTTTATACGGGATTTACATAGCGAATAGTGACCGGGAACATTAATTTAAAACGTTAAAATACCGACGTTTGTAATGATTGAATGACTGATTTTTGAATGATTGAGTAAGGGTTTTAAGAAAGAAATAATTCGATCAATCACTCATTCAGTAAATCAAAAATTTGATAAATACCCATAAATGCCCATATGCTTGAGTTGATAGACATGGGTACAGGATTGCGAAATTGATAATTGACACCGGTACATTAACTGAAAAATACCGACAAATACCACCCAATACCCACCTGTTTTTGTGGATTGGATTATGAAATTTGTAAAATATAATACCTTATAAAATACCGGTGCAATCAAAAACCATCGGTGCAATTGAATAAATAATGAAGAAGTTCTTAGACGAAAATTTTTTACTCCAATCCGCAACAGCACAAAAGCTTTATCACGATTATGCAAAAGAGATGCCTATTATTGACTATCACTGCCACCTGCCGCCAGACCAGATAGCCAACGACATCAATTTTGAAAACCTTACCCAGATATGGCTTTACGGC